>Ga0213833_1000051_pt1 | contig 351393 bp, 321 predicted proteins | sample SWATP21_FD_160575 | JGI IMG/M metagenome (GOLD analysis project Ga0213833, IMG submission 160575) | Coastal seawater microbial communities from Marineland, Florida, United States - SWA TP2 #1 | ecosystem: Environmental > Aquatic > Marine > Coastal | place: USA: Florida | collected 2016-08-14
ACGTCTCGACTGCCCCTTCGACTGCGCTCAGGGTGACAGCTCGACATGACATTGTTCATTGTCCTTTGTTTATTGTCCATTGTTAATTGGACATTGCCCCTTGCCCCTTCACCTTTTAGCTTTTAGCTTTTAGCTTTTAGCGAAAAAACAGATTTCTCACGCTCGTTTCACTCGGTTCGAAATGACATAAAAGGCATACATTGTCATTCCGTGCGGATGCTGAGCACCTGCCTGCCGGATGGTCAGGAAGTCGAAGCAAGATGCAGAAGCCATTACCTTGTGAGATTCTTCACTTTGTTCAGAATGACACCAGATTGTTCATTGTTCATTGAACATTGTCCATTGACCATTCACCGTTTACCCAAAAAACAGATTTCTCTCGCTCGTTTCACTCGGTTCGAAATGACAACATCAGACCACTGCCCACTGACTCCTAACTCCTAACTACCGAACACTAACTACTGCCCACTGTCTACTGTCTACTGTCTACTATCTACTGTCTACTAAAATTATTCCTTTCTTTTAAAAAGCGGCACCGAAGAACAGGCTTCGCCGTACATCACGCTTTTGGCAATGGGTTGAAGTTTGGCCATCGCCATGAGGTAGGCATTTTCAGGAACAGGTTTGTGGGAGCACCCTTTGATAATCACAGGCTTGTCCGTAAACTCGGAAACATCCAAATTTTCCAAAAGGGTTTGGTACAATGCCGTTTCCAAATCTTCCAAAGAGCCTACGACCACTTTTTTGGCATAGGGTAACAATTTGGAGGTGACCAACATATACGCCCAACCGGGGATAATGGCATCCGAGGAACACGTGAGTGCCACATACGCATCTTGGTAAGCAGTCCAATCTTGGGCTTCCACATGGGTTCGAAATTCCTTTTCCCGAAGAATCAGTCCTTCGTACAACCAATCTTTGATGTCCAATACCCTTCGCTCTCCCTTTGGATAATAATCCTCCAGGTCGAAGGTCATCAATTGGCTTTGTGCCACACGGTTTACGATTTCTTTTTCCATAATTGTCATTCCTGCAGGTACCTGAGCGTAGTCGAAGGTAGTCTGAAATTGTTTTGAAATAAGTTGGGTCCGCATCGTGCTTCGACTTCGCTCAGCATCCGTGCGGAATTAGATCCAATTAAAGCAGTCCCAACTCCAATTTAGCCTCTTCGCTCATCAATTCCTGGGTCCAAGGTGGGTCAAAAGTGATTTCCACCTCCACATCGTTCAGGCTATCTATGGTCTTTACCTTTTCCTCTACCTCAACGGGGAGGGTTTCGGCCACTGGACAGTTGGGCGAGGTCAAGGTCATCAGGATTTTCACATCATTCGCCTCGTTTACGAACACATCGTAGATCAATCCCAATTCATAAATATCCACAGGGATTTCGGGATCATAAATGGTCTTTAAGATCTTTACTATTTTCTCCCCCAGTTCTTGGGTATCTATGGTGATTTCTTCGCTCATCCTGTTTTTATTTTAGTTGTGTTTGATAGGCCACAGCGTACAATTTCAATTGTTTGATCATACTGACCAGTCCGTTAGCTCTAGTGGGTGACAAGTGTTCTTTCAAGCCTATTTCATCTATAAAATCGGTATTCGCATCAATGATATCCTGCGGCTTTTGGTTGCTGAAAGCGCGAATCAAAATCGCAATGATGCCTTTGGTAATGATGGCATCACTATCGGCCGTAAAAACCAGCTTATCGCCGTCCAGCTCTGCATGCACCCACACCTTGCTCTGACATCCTTTAATAAGGTTGTCATCGGTCTTGTATTGCTCTTCTATCAACGGAAGGGATTTGCCAAGCTCGATCATGTATTCGTAGCGCTGCATCCAGTCGTCGAACATGGAAAACTCATCAACTATCTCTTCCTGTATATCTTGTATGTTCATGTTGCTGTTTTATTCAAAAGTACAAAGTGAAATGTTGTGCGTCAAATCGTGGCTTTGAACATAACCTTTGGTTATAAAAGCATGTTCTTGGCCCGCTCTACTCCTTCCACCAACTTGTCCACTTCTTCCTTGGTATTGTAAAAGCTGAAACTGGCCCGAACGGTTCCCGGTATCTTGTAAAAATCCATGATGGGCTGTGCACAATGGTGCCCTGTTCGTACCGCTATGCCCAATTTGTCGAGAATGGTCCCGATATCATACGGATGCACCCCTTCAATATTGAAGGAAATGACCGAAGTCTTATGCATGGCCGTGCCATAGATTTTTAAACCCTCAATGCTGAGCAAGCGTTCCGTGGCATACTGCAACAGCTCGTCTTCGTACTGGGCAATGGCATCAAAACCGAGTTGGTTCATGTAATCCAAAGCAGCTCCGAAAGCAATACCGCCGCATATGTTGGGCGTTCCCGCCTCAAATTTATGGGGCAAATCGGCATAGGTGGTTTTTTCAAAGGTGACCTCGGCAATCATTTCACCCCCTCCTTGGTAGGGTGGCAGTTTGTTGAGCCATGCTTCTTTTCCGTACAAAATCCCCACCCCGGTAGGACCGCACATTTTGTGGGCCGATACGGTGTAAAAATCAACATCCAACGCTTGTAGGTCAGATTTAATATGCGCTGCCGCCTGTGCACCATCTATCAAAACCGCCGCACCCACTTTGTGGGCCCCTTCAATGATTTCTTCAATGGGATTCACTGTTCCCAATGCGTTCGACACATGGTTGCAAAATACCAATTTTGTCTTTTCTGATAATAGATTGTGGTACTTCTCCATCACCAATTCGCCCTCCATGTTCATCGGAATCACTTTCAAAGTGGCTCCTGTACGTTCGCAAAGCATTTGCCATGGCACAATGTTGGAATGGTGCTCCATGGCCGAAACCAAAACCTCATCCCCTTTCTTAAGAAAGGAAGTGAAACCTGTGGCCACCAAATTTATACTATGTGTGGTCCCAGAAGTAAAAATCACCTCATGGCTTTTACCAATATTGAAATGCTTCTGGATTTTTTGTCGTGCCACCTCATAGGCGTCCGTGGCCTCTTGGGACAACGTGTGCACCCCGCGGTGAATGTTGGCGTTGTATCGGTGGTAGTAGTCCACAATCACATTGACCACCTGATCGGGAGTCTGTGATGTGGCCGCATTGTCCAGATACACCAAAGGTTGCCCATGTACTGTACGAGCCAGTATGGGAAAATCCTTTCGGATGGTTAGTATGTCCAACGAGGTTTCTAACATCTTGGGGTTGCTATTTTGGAGAATTACAGGTCAAAACCAACGCGAACACCCAGTTTATTTGCAATGATCTTGTTGATCCTGGCTTTGAGTTCCGGGATACGTACACTTTGCAACACGTTGTTGGCAAAAGCATACATCAACAGGGCCGTAGCTTCCTTTTTGGGTATGCCACGCGACCTTAAGTAGAAAAGTGCCTCATCATCCAACTGGCCAATGGTACAGCCGTGGGAACATTTTACGTCATCCGCAAAAATCTCCAATTGGGGTTTGGAATTGATGGTGGCCTTATCACTCAACAAAATATTATTGTTCTGCTGGAAGGCATCCGTTTTTTGGGCAATCTTGTCCACAATTATCTTTCCGTTGAAGACGCCAGTGGAGCTGTCCCCAAAAATTCCCTTGTAATCTTGATGGCTCTCACAGTTGGGCTGTGCATGGTTCACCAAGGTATGGTGATCCACATGTTGCTTATCGCCCAAAATGGTCACGCCCTTCAAGGTTGAATCGATGCGCTCCCCGTTCTGGTAAAAGTTCAGGTTGTTTCGAATCAGTTTTCCACCAAAGGAAAAGGTATGCACACGAACCACACTATGGTCCTTTTGGGAAATATAGGTGTTGTCCACCAACGAAGCGGTCAAGGCATCGTTCTGTACTTTGTAATAATCCACAATGGCATCTTTGCCTGCAAAGATTTCGGTCACCGAATTGGTGAATACCTCATTCTCTGTTAAGCTTTGGTGCCGCTCAATGATCTGTACCTCGGCATTGTCCTCGGCAACTATCAAGTTACGGGGTTGCAACATCAAAGCTGCTTCATTACCCGTGGCCAAATGCAAGACCTGGATGGGCTTTTTGGGCATTTTATTCTTTGGAATGTAGATGTACGCCCCTTCCCTGCTGAAAGCCGTGTTCAAGGTAGTCAAAGACTCGTCCTTGGAGGCCACTTTGTTGAAATACACATCGATCACCGGCTGGAACATCGGTTTGCTGAACGCAGAGCTCATTAAGCAGACATCCACACCATCATGCGTGGTTTCGGACAGGTACGAACTGTACACCCCATCCACAAAAACAATCTTGTAGGTGTCGATTTCGTGCAAGAAATATTTCTTGATGTCCTTGTATTCCAAAGCCGTTTCCTGCTTGGGAAAAATGCTGAAATCAATTTTTTGAAGACTGTTCAGCGATGTATATTTCCAGGCCTCCTCCTTTTTGGACGGAAAGCCCTTTTCCTCAAAATTCTTGATGGCCGCGGAACGCACCTCATGAACAGGATTGTCCAAATCCACGGTGTCCTCGAATGCCAAAAATGATGAGATCAGTTTTTCCTTTAAATCCATATTTTTTTCAGTTATCAGTGGTCAGTTTTCAGTAATTAGTCTTCTGAAATCCGATGTCTGAAATCTTATTTCTGTTTAAACCGTTGCTTCCTGTTTGATCCAGTCGTATCCTTTTTCTTCCAGTTCCAAAGCCAATTCCTTGGTACCGGATTTCACGATCTTTCCATTGTACAATACGTGCACATAATCGGGTACGATGTATTCCAACAATCGCTGGTAGTGGGTAATTACGACAACGGCATTGTCCTTATTGCGCAACTTGTTCACACCATTGGCCACAATGCGCAAGGCGTCGATATCCAACCCGGAATCGGTCTCGTCCAAAATGGCCAATTTGGGTTCCATCATCGCCATTTGAAAAATCTCGTTCCGCTTTTTCTCACCACCGGAGAATCCTTCGTTCAGGGAACGTGACAAGAATTTTCGGTCGATTTCCAACAACTCGGATTTCTCACGGATTTTTTTCAACATCTCGTTGGCTGGCATTTCTTCCAATCCCCTTGCTTTTCGGGATTCGTTGATGGCCGTTTTCATAAAGTTGGTCACCGTAACCCCTGGAATTTCAACAGGATACTGGAACGATAGGAAAATTCCTTTGTGGGCTCTTTCCTCTGGGGCAAGGTCTTCCAAATCCTCACCTTCCAACAGGATGCTCCCTTCGCTCACTTCAAACTCTTCTTTTCCGGCTATAACAGAAGCCAACGTACTTTTCCCGGAACCATTGGGCCCCATAATGGCATGGACCTCTCCTGCATTCACCTTCAGGTCAATGCCCTTTAGGATTTCCTTATCTTCTACGCTCGCGTGTAAATTCTTGATTTCTAGCATGCTATTCTTCTTCAAATATTATTTTAAATAATTGGGTGCCTTGGGCAACTTTTCAAAATCTTCCTTGGAATGCTGTAGGTATACTTTGGCTCCATTTGCTTCCGCAAATTCCTCAAAGGCTGCCATACTCGCTTTGGTCTGGGCCACATCATAGTTGAAAATGGGCACTCTACGAAATTCCCTATTCTCGTAAAAGTGGTACATATCCCCTGAAAGTAACATAGGGCCATGCTCGGCCAAATCCACATACAACACTTGATGGCCAGGGGTATGGCCCGGCATGTATTTCATAACAACTGTGCCGTCGCCAAAAACATCATAATCGGTATTGGCGATTTTTTGGATGTTGTTCAAATCCTTGATGGAGTTGTAGATGTCTGGGTTGCTTTTTTGGTTCTCCTCACTGGTCACAAAATCGTATTCCTTTTCTTGGACCAACCAAGTGGACCCGGCCAATTGATTGGCATGTCCGATATGGTCGAAGTGGGTATGCGATAGGCCAATAAAATCGATATCCTCTAGTTTCATCCCGATACTGGCCAATTGATTGGCCAATGAATCCTTTCTGGAAACGGTAAAGGCACCATCGGGCGAAGTGTAGGGAGCGTCCATGCCCACTAAACTTTCGGGAAGGCCAGCATCCCACATCAAGGTGCCTTTTGGGTGCACAATCACGTAAAACGCATCGGCAAACTCCTTGGACTGCCCTGTATAGGTAGTGTCCTGTGAAAAGAGTTCCAATTTGTTGGCATTCACGGTTCCTCCACTGAATGCATATAACTTAACCTCGGGTTTTGCTTCTTCCGTAACGGTTTCCGCCTCAGCGGTCTCCTTTTTGGCATCTTTACAAGCAAACGCTCCGATAATGAACAATACTGCGATTACCTTTTTCATCTGATTCTGACTTTTTGATTATCCTACTGAACCTTCCAAACTGATCTCCAGCAATTTTTGGGCTTCCACGGCAAACTCCATGGGCAATTTGTTCAACACTTCCTTGCTGAAACCGTTCACGATCAACGCGATGGCTTTTTCCGTGTCGATACCCCTTTGGTTGCAGTAGAAAATTTGGTCTTCCCCAATTTTACTGGTGGTGGCCTCATGCTCTATCTGGGCCGTTTTGTTCTTTACCTCAATGTAAGGGAAGGTATGTGCGCCACAGCGATTGCCCATCAACAAGGAATCGCACTGGGAAAAGTTCCGGGCATTTTCCGCCCTGCTGTTCACCTGTACCAAACCGCGGTAGCTGTTTTGGGACTGCCCTGCGGAAATTCCTTTGGAAATGATCGTACTTCGGGTGTTCTTGCCCAAATGAATCATTTTGGTACCCGTATCCGCCTGCTGAAAATTATTGGTCACCGCAATGGAATAAAATTCCCCGATGGAATTGTCCCCTTTCAAAATACAGGATGGGTATTTCCAAGTAACTGCGGATCCTGTTTCTACTTGGGTCCACGAAATTTTGGCGTTTTTCTCGCAAAGTCCCCTTTTAGTCACAAAGTTGAAAACACCTCCCTTGCCTTCTTTGTTGCCAGGGAACCAGTTTTGTACGGTGGAGTATTTAATTTCGGCGTTGTCCAATGCAATCAATTCCACCACAGCGGCATGCAATTGGTTTTCGTCGCGCGATGGCGCGGTACAACCTTCCAAGTAACTCACGTAACTGCCTTCATCAGCAATCACCAACGTTCTTTCGAACTGACCCGTTCCTGCTTGATTGATCCGGAAATAGGTGGAGAGTTCCATGGGGCAACGCACACCTTTTGGGATATAACAGAACGACCCATCGGAAAATACGGCAGAGTTCAAGGCCGCATAAAAGTTGTCCTTTTTGGGCACTACGGTACCGATGTATTTTTTGACCAATTCTGCATGTTCCTTTATGGCCTCCGAAATAGAACAGAAAATAATGCCCTTCTCGGCCAACGTCTTTTTAAAGGTGGTGGCCACAGATACGGAATCCATTACAATGTCCACAGCAACACCGGCCAATTTCTTTTGCTCCTCAATGGAAATGCCCAACTTTTTAAACGTGTCCAACAATTCGGGATCTACTTCGTCCAAACTGTCGTACTTCGGTTTTTTATTGGGTGCCGAGTAATAGGAGATATCTTGAAAATCGGGTTTTTTGTAGGTAACATTGGCCCATTCGGGTTCCTCCATTTCCTGCCAAGCACGAAAGGCTTCCAATCGCCATTCGGTCATCCAATCCGGTTCTTCCTTCTTTTTGGAAATGGCAATCACGATTTCCTCGTTCAACCCTTTGGGCAGGGTATCCGATTCTATATCCGTATAGAAACCATACTCGTATTCCTTGGTTTCCAGTTCTTTCTTTAATTCTTCCTCAGTATATGCCATAAATTCTTAAGTTAAAAGTTAAAAAGACAAAATGGTCAAAGTCCACTGCGCTTTTTAACATACTTGATATAATTTGCCAACTGTTTTGAAATGTTGATGATATCCTTTTTGTATACATCCAATTCTACAGCTTCAAAATAACCTATCTCTTCCATCAGGTTGAAAAGATTTCTAACTTCCCCGGCAGAGCCTTTGGAGAAATACAGGAATCGTATCAATTCTTTGTCGGTCTCTCTTTCAAAACCTTCACTTACATTATTCGAAATTGAAATGGTCGCCCTTCTCATCTGGTCAACCATAGCAAAATCTTCTTTCAAAGGACTTTTCTTCAATAATTCATAAACTTTGGCCGTAAACTTTACTGCCATTTTATAAACCTCCAAATCTTCAAAAGAGGAATATTTGTTCGTATTATCCAATAATCCTTTACTTATTTCCTTCTAACTCAGTTCGCTTTCATTTTACAGTGAAAAACTTTCGCCACAACCACAGGTACGCTGGGCATTGGGATTGTTGAAAACGAATCCTTTCCCATTAAGCCCACCTGAATATTCCAAGGTGGTGCCCACCAGGTACAAAAAGCTCTTTTTGTCCACAATGATGCGTACATTATTGTCTTCAAAAATCTTATCCGATTCGTCGGCGGTCTTGTCAAATTTCAATTCGTAAGACAATCCGCTACACCCACCACTCTTTACACCAACACGCACAAAATCGGTAGCCGCATCGTAGCCATCCTCTGTCATAAGGGACACTACTTTTTGTTTTGCTGAATCCGACACTTTTATCATCTTACTTGTATTAATTCTAAATAGTCCACAAATATACTGTATTAGAAGGGTTTTACCACATATACTAACATTATAATAACGTATAATTCCATAGGGGTTCTCTATGGATTTGGGAAGGTCAATTTATTTTGATCACGACAAGATCATTGGAGCCTTTGGAAGTGAGTCCTTCAAAGTCGACACTGGCAGTTTCTCCGATCAGCACCAAACTGCCTTGGGCATCTTCGATCACATCAAATCCAAAATCCAAATTGGCTCCGCCGAAGGTTTTTTGATAGGTGATGTTGCCCTTGGCATCGGTCTTGATGACCCAAAAGTCGTTTTCCCCTTTATTTTCAACAACGTCACCATCATTGCTCTTGGAATTTCCGGCAATCACAAATCCACCATCTTTAGTGACTTCTAGCCCTTTGGCATCATCAAATTCGGTTCCGCCGAAGGTTTTTTCCCAAAGCAGATTGCCCTTATCATCAATTTTGATGAGCCAAATATCAGAGCTTCCTTTGTTTTGGGAAACATCCAAATCATTACTAAACGTATGTCCCAAAATGGCATAGCCATTATCCGGGGTTTTTTTGATATCGTAGGAAACCTCTATTCCCGTTCCCCCAAACGATTTTTCCCAAATCAAATTACCAGTTGCATCTATATGAACTACCCAAAAATCATAGCTTCCCTTGGTATTGGAGATGTCAAAATCATCACTTTCAGAAAACCCGCTGAGCACAAATCCGCCGTCATTGGATTGTACCACGGCATGGGCCCGATCATTATTGGTGCCTCCAAAATAGCGACGCCATTCCAAATTACCGTTGGCATCGATCTTATTGCCCCAAAATTCACCCACCCCATGACGGGTAAGGCTGGGACTCAATCCAAAATTGCCCTCGCCGTTGGACAGGGTCACATCCAAAAAACCGGCAAAGAAAAACCCTCCGTCTTCGGTTTCCACTACATCATAACAATGGTCATGGCCGGCAAAACCATAGCTATGTTCCCATAAAATGTTTCCGCTGGCATCCAATCGGACTACCCAATTGTCGTGAAAACCCTCATTATTGCTTCCATCCCCGTCATCGCTCATCGCATAGCCAACAATAGCATAGCCACCATCCGTTGTTTGAACAAGTGACTGGCCCCGGTCGTCTTTTGAGCCACCATAGGTCTTGCTCCATTGCACGTTGCCATCCACATCCAATTTTAACAACCAATAATCGTTCACTTCCAGTTGTTTTCCAGACAAATCACCATCAATGCTATTACTGTAGCCCAAAATGGCATAGCCACCATCGTTGGTAGGGATTATTTTTTGTCCCACATCGTCGCCAGAGCCACCAAAATTTTTGATCCATTCCACTTCACCTTTAAAGCTTACATCATTAATTATGATTGGGTCCACCTCCTCATCGGAACAGGCCCAAAAACCAATCAATATCAGGATACCACATAGTTTTTTCATACCCTAATTGGACTTCTGCACCACAAATAGGCCTCGATTCATATCATTGATGATGATCTTCCCGCTATCAAAGTAGGGGTAGATGCTCCAAACGCCATCAAACCGTGCCGTATTGCTGGAAGGATACGTGTCAAAATACCCTGATTCCATCAGGTTACCAGAGGCAATATCCGTTAGGTCCAAAACCCGCATACCTGCCGTGTAATTGGCCAAGAAAAATTCGTTGCCCTTGGTGTATCCGTTGTGATCTATGGCACCGGTAGTTCCAATATAAGTGGCGTATAAAGATGGATTATCCAAGTCTGAAAAATCGAAAATCAGGGTTCTGGAATTGAAGCCGAAGTTGACTTCATCCAGTTCATCACCCAAAATAAAATACCGTTGGTCCTCGGTAAACCAACCTTGGTGGGTATAGCTTAAATTTGAATAGGCAAGTGTTTTGATTTCAACCGGATTGGATTTGTCGGTAATATCCACAATGGCAATTTGGTTTTCGTTGGCCCCGATATAAATCTCGCGCCCCAAATAATCCAGATCAGGCCCAAAATAAGTTACTACCTGGGCATCATGACTATAGCCATTGGCACCATGTCCGCCAACTCCAACGGGATTCAAAGGGTTTTGAATATCCACAAAGTGAACTCCGCCATTAAACGCATCGTCCCTTGCGGTTCCCACAGGGTAGGCGAATCCCGAATTGGGATTGATCACCACGTTATGGGCATTTCCGATGCCAGTGTAGCGCGCATCCGCTTCAAAAACTTGGGGAGGGTCTGTCACGTTCCTAAGTTTTGTCAAATCGAATACCTGCATGCCATGCCCTGTAGCCTCTGCTACGATGTATGCATAATCGCCATACACCTTGACATCGCGCCATGGGCTATTGCTGGTGGCCGTCATCAATTTTCCGAGATAAAGGGGATTTTGGGCATCCGTAATATCCACAAATGCAGTTCCATTATTCAATCCAATAATGGCATATTCATTCCCTGTTGTGGTATCGGTCCAGCCCCAGATATCATTTCCAGATTGGGCATTTAATGCGGCTAGATCCATGTTGAAAAGTAAATCGTAGCCGTCGCACGGGAAGATTCCTGCCATACCCCCAATACAGGTTGACGACCCGTGTGTGATTTCTCCCGAGCCCATATCTGGGGAGCCTCCTCCCCCTGTTCCGCCTCCAGTGTCGCCACCTTGATTGCCGGGGTTTTGCACAATGGGATCATTTCCCGGATCACTGCTTTCTTTTGAACAGGCCCAAAAAAGCGTAAGCACGAAAATGGCACAGATTCCTTTCTTCAACATATCACAGCAATTTTATGTTTCTTTTAAAGATACAATTTAATATTATCCTCTTTACTTTTGCAAAATGCTAGAAGACAAGAATCCACAACGCACTGCATTGGAACAACTGGGCGAATTTGGCCTTATTGACCACCTTACCAAAAATTTTGAGTTGAAACAACCGTCCTCCCTGGTGGGTGTAGGCGACGATGCCGCTGTTATGGACTTTAAGGGCCAACGGACTGTTGTTTCAACCGACATGCTGGTGGAAGGTGTCCACTTCGACCTTTCCTACATGCCGCTCAAACATTTGGGGTATAAATCCATCATGGTCAATCTATCGGATATTTATGCCATGAACGCCATAGCCACACAAGTGACCCTGTCCTTGGCTGTTTCCAATCGTTTTCCTTTGGAAGCCCTGGAAGAATTTTATGAAGGGGTGGCCTTGGCGTGCAAACTGTACCACGTGGATTTGGTTGGGGGCGATACCACCTCATCCAACAAAGGCATGATCATCAGTGTTACCTCCATTGGCATGGCCGATGCAAAGGATATCGTTTACCGAAAAGGGGCGAAGCCCAATGATCTTTTAGTGGTTTCCGGTGACGTGGGTGGTGCATATTTGGGATTGCAGGTTTTGGAACGGGAAAAGGAAGTTTTCAAGGTAAATCCCAATAACCAGCCCGACCTTTCACCCTACTCCTATATCGTGGAACGTCAATTAAAGCCAGAATCGAGAAAGGACATTGTCGAATTATTGCAAAAATTGGAGGTGAAGCCTACCTCCATGATAGACATCAGTGATGGACTTTCTTCTGAAATTATGCATTTGTGCAAACGAAGTGATGTGGGTTGTAACCTCTTTGAAGATAAAATTCCATTGGACCCTACGGTAATCTCGACCTGCGAGGAATTTCAAATGGACAGTACCATGGTGGCCTTAAGTGGAGGTGAAGATTATGAACTATTGTTTACGATCGATCAGGCAGATTTTCCAAAAATAAAAGGCAACCCGAATTTGACGGTTATCGGGCATATGACGGAAAAAAGTGAAGGTGTTCATTTAATAACCCGTGCCAATACCAAAATACCTATAACTGCCCAAGGTTGGAACTCCTTCAAAGCATAAAAAAATCCCGAAAATCAAGGGCATCCCTACTCATGGTCTTGGGGCACGTAACCATTAGCAGCAGGCAATTACTTAAGTTTCCGGGATAAGATTTGGGCCTCTTAAAACCAAAAAAAGGGCTATGCCACTTGGTGCACTACCCTACTTTTTCTTTTTTGGTACATTTCTTCCAATGTACTGTTGATTTCTTGCATTTGGGGGGTTAGGGCCGAAAGTTTGCCGCTAACATCCGTGGTGACTTCTTTTTGGCAATGGATACATTTGTATTCCTTGATGTGTTGGGTCACTTTTTTGGAAACCACATAATGGTGACCGAACAAGTTGCAGAAAAAAGCGGAGAATTTGTTGCCATGGTGATGGGTAGAAGTTTTCATAAGCTGGGGCGGTGTTTGGAAAAGCATTGGAAGCGATTTGGGGAATCGAAAAATGCTGTAACTTGTTAATGGTAATTTTTTGTTATATCGTTATTGTTTAGTTAGACATTTCTATACGAACGCTTGTTGATAACTTTTTATTTTGCGCGCATCCACTTAAAATTATTTTTTCGATGAAATGCTCCTTTTTCGTTATAAATGCAAAAAAATTCGTTGAATTACAGTTTTGAAATATACCAATTCGAAAAGAAATTATCAACACCCTATGAACAAAAAATCGTTAACAATTACCGCTTTCGCCCTTTTTTCCCTCTTTTTTGGAGCCGGTAACCTTATCCTACCTCCTTTACTAGGTTTCAAATCGGGAAACATGTGGTGGTTGGTCGCTTTGGGCTTTTGTGTTTCTGGGGTCTTGGTTCCCCTATTGGGCATTTTGGCCCATGCCAAATTACAGGGAACCATGTTCGATTTTGCCAAAAAGGTATCACCCCTTTTCAGTACGGTATATTGTTTTATTGTTTATGCCATCGCCATAGCTTTGCCCTCGCCCAGAACAGCTTCCGTGACGCACGAAATGGCCATTCAACCGCTATGGGATTCCTCCTATTTGCTTACAAGCTTTGTCTATTTTGTTTTGGTGTTTGTATTTGTTATCAACCGTTCCAAAATACTGGACCTTCTGGGGAAATTGTTGACACCCGCTATTCTTATCGTTCTGCTTTTGATCATTAGTGCGGCAGTTTTTAAAATGGATTTCGACTTATCTGCATCAACTATTACAGCCCCATTCAGTAATGGCATTTTGGAAGGTTACCAAACCTTTGATGCCATCGGAGCCGTTGTGGTTGGGGCGGTGATCATTATTTCCATCAACCTGAAGGAAACTTCTTCGGATTATGTGGAAAAACGCCAACTGATTACCCGAGCCGGAATTTGGGCAGGAACGGGTCTATTTTTGGTCTATGCAGGACTGATTCTGACAGGAGCTTTGTTCAGCGATTCGTTTGACCATGGCATTACCCGAACGGCATTGCTTCGAAACATCAGTCAAGGCACCTTGGGGGGTACGGCCAATTTGATGCTCAGCATCTTGGTTGGTTTGGCCTGTTTTACCACCGCTGTTGGGATTGTTACGGGCACTGCGGATTTTATAAAGGGCCAGTTCAAGGGTTCGGATATGGCCTATAAAATCACAGCCTTTTTGGGTTGTTTGTTGGGCGTTTTGGTCGGACAGTTCAATGTGGGCTATATTATTGCCGTGGCATTGCCAGCACTGATGTTCATTTACCCCATTACCATCATCTTGATCTTATTGAACGTGCTGCCTGAAAAATATACTTCGCTATTCACCTTCCGTGGCGTGGTGTTCACGACCATCCTGTTCAGTATTCCAGATTTTTTGGGAAGTATTGGATTTGGAGACCAAATCGCACCCTATGTCGATTGGATTCCTTTCCATCAATATCAAATGGGATGGGTACTTCCCGCTTTTATGGTGTTTGTGGCCCTTAACTTCTACCATATTGGCAAAGGAAGGGTCAATGCCTTTTGATCAAATAGCCTTTCTAAAACTGCAAAAAATAAAATTCTGCGTGGTCCCGAACGGCGTGGTGTGATCGTGGGTCCTGCACTTTAATGTATTAAAGCCCTTGAAGGTTTTTCCCATACTTTCCGGACTGTATTGGGTAATGTCCAATCCACTGCATTTTTTGGGGCCATCCAAAGAAAAAGTGCCGATCACCAAAAAACTGTTAACACACTGGTTCACGATATCCACATAGGTTTTTACCTGATCGGGTTCGGTTAAAAAATGAAAAGCGGCACGATCGTGCCAAACATCATAGTTACGTTCCGGTTTAAAATCGACAATGTCGCTCACCACCCACTTCACATTTTTGGCCCTATCCCCCAATCTCTTTTTTGCCTTTTCAATGGCTTTGGCAGAAATGTCCAACAAAGTGATGTCCTCAAAACCTTCATCCAATAAAAAATCGACCAGCAGACTGTCGCCACCTCCTACATCAATAATACTTGAAGTATGTGGCAACTCAAAAGAATCCAAAAATTCCAATGAAACCTCTGGTCTTTTCTGTGTCCAGCTCACCTCTTCGGGCGATTTGGTGTTGTACACATTTTCCCAATGGGCTTTTCTATCCTCCATAACCAACAAAATTTTTAATCAATAAAACACAGTATCAAAAAAGGCCTTCATCTTGGCCGCGTAGGGCACCCCGAACTTTTCAAAAGCGGTCCTGGTCTGGGCATCCGGTTTCCAGTCGAAAAAGGCATGGCCGGCACCATCCACTTCCCAGTATTCAACAGTTTGTTCTTGATCTTTCATCTTATCGATAAACGGTCGAACGGTTTCATCCTTGATCAACATGTCATCGGTACCCCGAACAATAAATTGTGGAACGGCCCGATCTGCGACATTTGGTACATGGTAGGAAGGCGAAACAGCTTCCAGATAGCCTTGATCCGTCTGTTCAATGAACATTTTAAAATCCTTGGCATCGAAAGGACCATAACTGGGAGCCGCGGCTTGAATGGCTTGGGTGATTTCGCTTTTCACCTGATCAACGGATTTCGCCTTTGGCATGTACGTGGGCATGTACTCGTATACCCCTTCGGTTTCACCAAAACCTCCATCGCCGATCATGGTACTGAGCAGTGCGGCAGAGGCTGATAAATGCCCCCCAGCACTATCTCCCGTGACGGCAATTTTGGTTGGATCGATTCCATATTCCGATGCATGTTCCTGAATATGCGCAATGGCGCCAAACACATCCTCGATCAAATTGTGCATGTAATTGGGTGATTCGTCACCATCCAATTTGTTCACCCAACGGTAATCGATACTGAACACCACATATTTATTGTCCCTGGCCAATTCGCGGGCCAGGCCCCGCATAATGTCTTCGTTATTGGAGGACCATCCCCCACCATGAATAATCACTACAGCCGGCAAATTCTTGGCGTTCTTGGGTGCGAACACATCATATTTTAACGGTTTAACACCAGGTTGGGCATACACCACATCATGGGTGACCTTCAGATTTTCAACCAAGGTGTCTTCAATAAAAACTGCACCAACCCACATATCTTTGTCCACCGTAATTTTCATGGTCGGCTCAAAACTTTCCACGCTGGTTGTCCCCCACATGCCTCCTTTATAGGTGTAGTAAATGGCATCGAGGGCATACCCTGAATCCGGTGAGGCTGTGATTGTTAACTCAGTGCCTGCGGCAACTTTACCATCTTCAGGAATGGAAGGTGAAACCGTATACGAACCATGTTCCGAAGGCACCAGAGTCACTGTGAAGCTTTCTTGGGCATTCAGGTTTACATTGGTTGTCAGAGCAGCTAAAAATAGGGCCATGAAAATAATGGGGTTGAAAGTGAAGGTTTTCATTTAATGTTATATTTCAAATAGATTTTTCGAAGAGACTAAAGTTAAGACATTGTTCGCTATTTCGATGCGGAATGCCTGGAACTCCGCTTTTAAATTTAACCTTCAGGAAGTATTTTTGTGATGCTATGAATGAATTAACCGAACGGGAAGTAGACCGTATCATAGAAATGGCGTGGGAAGACCGAACCCCTTTTGATGCCATTACGTTTCAATTTGGTCTATCGGAACAAGAGACCATTGCCTTGATGCGAAGTGAAATGAAACCTTCCAGTTTTAGAATGTGGCGGCAACGGGTGCAGGGCCGAAAAACCAAACATGCAAAATTGCGTGACCTAGAAGTTGACCGTTTTAAATGTAGTCGGCAGCGTCACATTTCGGGCAATAAGATTTCCAAACGGTAGTCCTATTATTACCACTCCAAAATCAATCGGAATGTGCTTGTGACAAAACCAATGCGGCAATGTCCCGCGTAATTTGGGTGGGTGAATTACAATCGCAATTGCTGAGCCCTACCACATAAATATCGGCTTCAGGCAGGTACACCCCCATCGATTTGAAACCAAAAATGGAGCCTCCATGTTCATAGCTCTTGGCACCGTCCAATTGTTTGATGTGCCATCCGTACCCATAATTGATGGGGTCACCATTGTTCAATGTGTAATTGGTAAACGCCAGTTGCGTGGTTTCTTTGCTGAGCAACACATTGTCCTTGATGGCTTCTTGCCATTTAAACAAATCCTCTACGGTGGACATGAGCGAGCCAGAAGCATAGGGAATGGAAAAGCTGATGTGCCGCTTGTTCACCAAACCGTCCCTATTGTGATATCCTGAAGCCCTTTTGGGCACTACCGTGGTATGTGTGGCATACCGTGAAGATGACATACCCAATTTTTTGAAGATGCGTTGTTCCACAAAATCAGCATAGCTCAATCCAGAAGCTTTTTCGATGATATGGCCCAAGATCACGTAGCCAGAATTGTTGTATTTGAAAGCTTCCCCAGGGGCAAAATCCATAGGTTCATTTTTGAAGAAATCTATCATTTCGAGAGGCTCCATATCCAGTTTTGCGATGGCATTCAATCCTTTAACACTAGTGAAACTTTTAATACCCGAAGTATGGGTAAGCAAGTGATGGATCGTAATGGTGTGGCCTTGGGTTGGATAATCGGGTATGTATTTGGTAATATCATCTTCAAATTTCAATTTTCCTTCTTCAATAAGCATGAGAATGGCCACTGCGGTAAACTGTTTGGTCATGGAACCGATCTCGAACACGTTATCCGTTTGCATGGGCACATCCAATTCCAAATTGGCCATGCCAAAGGCTTTTTCGTAAACAACTGACCCTCCCTTGGTAGCCATAAACACCGCTCCCGGGCCATTGGTTGAGAACTTGGCCTGCAAGATTTGGCCTATTTGCTGTTCCAGTGTTTGGGATTGTACTTGAGAAATAACCCCGATAAAAATTAAAGTGATGGCAATGAACAGTTTTCTGCTCCAAGTTGTAAAATGCATTCTTCCTTCCGTTTTTTGATTGGTAAGGTTGGACGACATTAACTTGATAAAGGTTACAGCACAGTGAAATATAAAGACTTGAACTAATCGTTTTGTCTACGCTTTTTCTGGTAGTAGTAAATTGCGTAGGCAATGCCGGCCAAAACCACAAACGGCAAATAACTGCCTATTACCACGCCAATTTCATACCAATCGTCTGGTGCTTCCGCCATCTTTTTTTCGATGTCGGATTCCTGTAATAACATCATGGAAAACAGAAAGGACATACCTATTTATTTGTTCATCAACTCTTCGATCTCTTCCACGGTTATCGGAATGTTCCGCATCAAATTAAAGGGCTCACCTTTCTCCTGAATCACCACATCGTCCTCAATTCGTATACCCATGCCTTCTTTCGGAATATAGATTCCCGGTTCCACAGTGAAGACCATATTCGCCTTCATCGGGGTCTTCAATTCGCCATAATCGTGGGTGTCCAGACCAATATGATGGCTGGTACCGTGCATGAAGTATTTTTTGTAGGCTGGCCAATCCGGGTTTTCGTTCTGCACGTCCGCTGTGTCCAACAATCCCAAACCAAGCAATTCGGAGGTCATGATCTTACCGACTTCTTTGTGGTATTCGGCCCAAAGGGTGCCGGGCACCAACATTTTGGTGGCTTCGTCCTTTACCCTCAAAACAGCATTGTACACCTGTTTTTGCCTATCGGTAAACTTTCCGTTGGCAGGAATGGTCCGGGTCATGTCGCTGGAATAGTTGGCGTATTCGGCAGCAAGGTCCATCAAGATCATATCGCCATCTTTCACCTGCTGGTTGTTCACCACATAATGGAGCACATTGGCGTTGGCGCCCGAGGCAATGATCGGGGTATAGGCAAAACCTTTGGAACGGTTACGGACAAACTCATGAAGGTACTCGGCCTCGATCTCGTATTCCCAAACCCCTGGTTTTACAAATTCCAAGATGCGACGGAACCCCTTTTCGGTGATGTCGCAGGCCGTTTGCATCAGGGCGATTTCCTCCGGCTCTTTTACCCCTCGTATTTTTTGGAGTATGGGATTGCTCTTGGCCCATTGGTGGGCTGGGTATTCTTTTTTGCATTTTTCAATAAAACGGTCTTCCCGGGTCTGGGTTTCCACCGCTTGTCGGTAATGCTCGTTGGTATTGAAATAAATGGTGTCCGCCTCGGTCATCAGGTCAAAAAACAGCTTATCAAAATCGGTGAGCCAATAAATGGTCTCTATGCCCGAAACTGCGGTAGCTTGTTCCTTGGTGAGTTTTTCCCCTTCCCAAACGGCAATATGGTCGTTGGTTTCCCGAACAAAGAGCACTTCCCTGTGCTTTTTGTCCATCGCATCCGGAAATAACAATAGGATGGTCTCCTCCTGATCGGCGCCGCTCAAATAGAAAATGTCCCTTGCCTGTTCAAAGGGCATGGTACTGTCCGCGCTAATGGGGTAAATATCATTGGAATTGAAGATCGCAATGCTTTTTGGCTTCATTTCGGCCATGAACTTTTTGCGGTTCTTAACAAACAAATTGCTGTCTATGGGGAAGTATTTCATACAAAAGTTTTGATTTCTCCAAATGTAGTTAATTGCCATACCGATCACAAATGATTACCTTCCCTAATAAAACGGTACCATGCAACTGACCCTGAGTATTCCTGCCTTGCTTTTTCCAGCCATTTCCTTGACCATGTTGGCCTATAATGCACGTTATTTGGCCATTGCGGCCCTTATCAGGCAATTGCACAAACAGTTTGAAGAAACTTCGGCACAACCCTTACGGCAACAGATCCATTATTTGCGAAACCGATTGGGCATTATCAAAAACATGCAAGCCTCGGCCATTGTCAGTTTTTTACTGGCAGCCGTTACCATGTTCTTGATCTATGTGGAAATGTCGGGTTGGGCCAATCTCTGTTTTGGCATCAGCTTGGTGTTGTTGATGGTTTCCCTCATTCTTTCCTTTTTGGAGGTACAACTCTCTACCAAGGCACTGGGAATACAACTGAAAAATATGGAAAAATAGTCCTCCCAATCCATTATAATGGATTAAAAATCAGGATTTATTTTGATTATTGTAGGAATAGTAATCATAATCGTGGATGAGCAAAAATCTTGGCCCTCAGCGTATCAATTGAAAACCCTTTTTTACCAATTTCATGGTGGCATCCATAAATATGTCCAGAATCCAACCTTTGTTGAAAACTACATTTGTTCCAAATGAAAATGGAACACTATGCAAAGGGTACGGGATTTGGATTTTTTTAGAAATATCAAGGAAATTAGGGAATATGAGTTCGGTACTTTTTATTTTTTTGATGGTTTGGTCATCTCCGAAATGAACGAGGGGGCCACTTTTGATTGGACTGCCGCAGAAAGGGTAATCGCATGCGTTTATGAAGTGCTTGGGAAAGGAAAGCCCGTTGCCTACATCAGTAATCGCATCAACGATTATTCGGTTGTCCCCACGGATTGGCTCAAATTTTATAAAAACAGGCACAAATTGAAGTACTATTCCGTTGTCGCTTATAATAAAAGCGGTTTGACCAGTTTGGTCTTGGAAAAAATGTTTTTCCGAAATAAGATCAGACAATTTCCAGATTTACAAAGTGCCATAAATTGGAGTTTGGCACAGGTTGGCAATGGTATGGCACCCATTTCCAAACAACCTCTCTAGAATTCGTTCCTGAACGGTATGCCAACAAATATCTTTATTTTCGAAACGCATTCCGCTCCACATACTGCACCATATGTTTGGCCACGTTGATGCCGGTTGCGGTTTCAATCCCCTTTAAGCCGGGTGAGGCGTTCACTTCTATGAGCAAAGGCCCATTATTGGAACGGATCATGTCCACCCCTGCAATGCCAAGTCCAAGGTGTTTTGTCGCATTCAGGGCAATGAACTTTTCTTTGGGCGTTAATTGAACCGGTTCAATATTGCCCCCTCTGTGCACATTTGATCTGAAGTCGTCCAACCCACTGGTCCGTTTCATGCTGGCCACAATTTTGTTCCCAACCACTATCACCCGGAGGTCTTCTCCATTGGCTTCCGCTATATACTGTTGGAGCAAAATGCTGGTATTCATATTGTAAAGTGTATCAATAATAGATTTGGCCGACTTTTTACTCTCTGCCAACATTACTCCTTTACCTTGCGTGCCTTCCTGAAGCTTGATGATTACCGGTGGACCGCCCAATAACTCGATTTGCTCTTCTACATTGTCCGGGTTTATGGAAAAAACGGTTTCCGGCACTGGGATTCCCTTTTTGGCCATGATCTGAAGCGTGGTCACCTTGTTCCTAGCTTGTAAAATACCCGAGGAGCTGGCCGTACTGAACACATGGTTCAATTCAAATTGTTTTACGATGGCTGCCCCATGGCGGGTAACGGTGGTGCCTATTCTTGGAACGATTGCGTCGAAATCTTCTGTAATATTATCCGCTCCAAAATAAATCTGTGGTTTTTCAGCGCCCAGCTTCACCGAGCATTTGGTATGGTCGATCAGATCCACATAATGTCCGGCCAATGCTACTTCATCGGCAATTCTTTTTGTGGAATAAACATTGGCTCCTGTTGAGAGGATCGCGATATCCATTTTTGGACATAATTTCCCTTTCAAATTCGTATAAATCTTTGGATTATAGGACTTTTTCAGGAATTTTATTTTAGGCCGAATGGCCATCCATGATCAGAATGGGCATGGTCAACACCACCTTTGTGCCCAAGGCCGCACCGGTTTTGTCATCCATAAGGTCAACCACATCAAACTTAAAATCACCAGAATATTTTTTGGTGAAAAATTCCAATCTATCCTGAATTATGGACAATCCCAGCGATTTGCTCTTAAAGGGGTTTTCATGGTTTCGCAGTTGGGAGGCTTTGCGCCCTACACCATTGTCTTCAATACAAATTTGCAGGTATGCTGCCGATCCTTCAAGGGAATTAACCGTTATCTGCAATCTTTTTTGTCCTTTTTTGGTGGTGAGTCCATGCCAAATTGAATTTTCAACAAAAGGCTGTAGCAACAAAGATGGAATCAAAATATGATCTATTGAAAGGTCCTTTTCTATTTGGGTCTCATAAACAATGTTGTTCTTAAATCGGTCACTTTCAATTTCCACATACATTTGAATGATGTTCATTTCTTCTTCCAAGGTAACCAGATCACGGCGGGAACTTTCCAAAATGCCGCGGATCAGTTTGGAAAACCTCCCCAAATAATAAATGGCCTTTTCCTGATTGTTCTCTATCAAATAGGATTTTATGGAATTCAGCGCATTAAAAATAAAGTGGGGGTTCATTTGGCTCCGGAGTGCGTCCAACCGAAGCTGGGCAAACTTGTTCTCCATTTTCATGGTCAGTTTTTCCGTGCGTTCCTTTTGCGCTTCCGAGCTCAGCCCTTCGATCTCGGCCTTGGTCTGCAACAATTCGTCAGACAAGGTCCGGTTGATGCTTTCCTTGATCACTTGGTTCTCTTCCAGTTGATCGATGTATTTTTTTTGCACATCCGCTTTTTCCTTGTATACCATTTTCTGTTCCAAGCCAATGGCCAATGCAAACAGCAGGCTCTCCACAAGTACGCCCAGGTAAAAAATGTAAAGGGTCTCCGAGTTGGCCCTGGTCTTTTCAAAAGAGAACAGAGTGATGATCAAATAAGAAACAAAAAGGGCCGACATACCGGACAAAATGTACCACTTGATCATTCGTTTTTGTAGCAGTACCAAGTAAAAACCCCAAACAAAAACAACCAGGCTCATGGGCAAGAAGAAGAACCCATGAAAATAATCGATCAAATACGATCTGGGATTGTTCAATTGCACGGCCCATAGGAGTAAATATATGGAGCCCACCCCAAAATAGGCCCTGTATGTCCACTTTACAAACCTTGGGTGGCTCTCCTTAAGCTTCATGATGTCGAGAATAAAAAAACTGAACAGCATGGAGGCCAACAATTGGGTGGGATAGTGTACCCATCCCACAAAAACCCTTCCGGCATGGGTATGAAAAAAATCAGAAAAAAAGACCCCATCGATATACTTGAGCAGGGTAATGCCGTTCATGAGGGCATAGAGGCTGTAAAAAAGATAAAATCGTTTTTTGTGCTGAAAGAACTGGATCAGAAAGAAAACAAAAAGGTAGAAAAGCACGGACACCACAAAAAAACCAAATCCATTTTGGTTGCTTTCTTTGAGGAAATCGATCAACATGTCTCCCATTTGCTATTGGCCCATACGATTTAAAAATGCATCCTTTTTGGTTCGGGAAATCGGTATCTTTTTATTGTTGGACAAGACCAGATATCCTTCCGACCGAAGATACTCGTTTACCTTGAGCAAGTGTACAATGTAGGAGTTGTGTATCCTAAAAAAGACCCTGTTGGGCAACATGTCCTCCAGCTCTTTCAACTTTTTGGAAACCAACAATTGTTCCCCCGACTGCAAAAAGACCTTGGAATAGTTGCCGTCCGACTCACAATACACAATTTCATCAACACGCAGGAAGAGAATTTTGCCACTTACCGGAATCTGAACCACTTGTGGCGCACTTGCCTTGGAAAGCGCCTCAAACGTTTGTTCAAACTGTAGTTGGAAGTTTTGTGAACCGTTCAACTTTTTCAATTTTTGAACGACACCGTCAATATCGTCCTGATCCACCGGTTTCAATAAATAATCCACTGCACTTTCCTTAATGGCCTGTATGGCATATTGGTTGTAGGCCGTGGTGATCACTATGGCAAAATTGCGATATTCCAGCTTGTCTAGAAGTGAAAAACCACTCATTTCGGGCATCTCAATATCCAAAAAAACACAATCCGGTTTAAGGTAATTGATTCCCGAAATGGCTTCCTTGGGAGAGGTAAATGTCTCAATCAAAGAAATGAAATCCGGGTATTTTCGCAATTCCCACGATAAACTGTTTATGGCCGCAACCTCATCGTCCACAATAATTGCCCTCATAATCTAGTGCTTCTTTTTCTCCAAATTAAAGATTGAACCCCGTTCACTTTCCTTCATCGTGATGTATGGTACCAATTGGTGTATGTACGGCATTTATTGCGTATGGATGGCTTTTCACACATTGGACATCTCCGTTCATCGATCCGCACATTATTATTGGTTTCTGACGAAACTGATTCTACTACCAATCACAATTGCAAATTACCGCAGTATCCATCCTCCTAATTTGGCCCATTGAAACCCAAAAAACAAAAAAATGAAAACAAACGTATTATCATTTAAAGTATTCTTGCCAATGGTTTTGTCTATGGCCTTGGCTATTTCCTGTTCACCGGACGATGGAGCCGATGGTCCTATTGGACCACAAGGACCACAAGGACCACAAGGGGAACAAGGTGTTGCCGGACCACAAGGGGAACAGGGTGAGCAAGGCGAACCCGGAACGGCCAACGTGATTTACTCGGATTGGGTGAATACCGAATTTGGCAACAACATTATTGCTACCTCCGAATCCTTTTCCATAGCTGCGCCTGAAATCGATCCCGATATGTTGAATTTTGGCACCATCTTGGTCTATGCGCGACGAATAGATGCGGAAATCGGCAATATTGTTTACCAACTGCCGATCGTATTTGGAGCAGCCAGGCAACAATCCTATTATTTCAGGGCCCAAAGTGAAGAGATTATCATTTCCGTTGTGGGCAATGAACAAGGTGAAAGCGTGGGCGACGGTGCATTTTTACAGCAATATCGCTATGTATTGATCCCAGGAGGTGTTTCCACTTCAGGAAAGTCGGGCCAAGAATTGGACTTTTCAAAAATGACCTATGAAGAGGTCATCAACCACTTCAATATTCCCGAATAGGTCAACCCTTACCACCAAAGTTCCCCCTACTATCAATAATAAAAAAGAAAGGAGATGAAAAAACCAATTTTTGTAATCACCTTGCTGGCAACCCTAATCCTGTCCTGCTCACCAGATGATGGAGCGGATGGAGCGATCGGACCGCAAGGCGAACAAGGGCCTGCAGGCCCACAAGGTATACAAGGGGAACAGGGACCTACGGGCCCACAGGGAGAACCCGGGGAAACCGGCACGGCAAATGTCATCTATTCCGATTGGATCCCATCCGGATTCGATTCACCCATTGCAGCTGTCAATGCCTCTTTTGCCATTGAAAATGTAGAAGCATTGACCGATGAAGTAAAAGCAACTGGTTACATTGCTGTATATGGCCGGTATACCCAGGCATACACCATTATTCAACCATTGCCAAAATCGTTGTTTGGCCTCCGTATGCAGCATTACGATTTCCAGATCAATGATCTGAACCAGAACATTTACATCTGGATCAGTTCCATTGATGGCTCCGATATAGAAATTCCCATTTATGATGATTACAGATATATCATCATTCCCAGAGGGAATCCTGCCGCTGGAAAAAGTACGTTGGATTATTCCAAAATGAGCTATAAGGAGCTGATCGCTCATTTCAACATTCCCGAATAACATACAATCCTCATTTTATGAAAAAGTTGCTTATTATTTTTATCGCATTGCAGCCTCTTTTGGGTACAGGTCAGGACAAGAATACCATCATCACCGTAAGTGCCAAAGCCATTTACGTTGATCCCGCACCTACGTTTAAAGCCACCGTATCGCTAAGCCCGGCCTTCTCGAGCTATGCTTCGGACGGCATGGACCTTGAAGCTTTAAAATCCCATTTTAAAAAGGCTTTGGAATCGAAGGGAATTGCCTGGGAAGACATAAAGGAAACCCCCTTTGAATTTGGCTTTGAAACCATGGGCTATGACAAAGAAGGTGCCGTGTACGAATACACCACGACATCCATCGAAAAAATGCGGCGCTTTTTGGAAATAAAATCCTTGGGGCTCCAACGCTTGAATGCCATTGCCCTATTGGGCATCAACCAGCGTGAATACCAAACCCTTTACACCAATGCCCTGAAAGATGCCCACTCCAGGGCAACAGCCATTGCGGCCGCAATGGGAAAAAATATTGGAAGGATCGTGAAGGTGGAAGACAACAATTATATTGGCAAAAACTTAGAAGTCTCCATCTATTACGACCGCCCTGTTGGGGAACATATCTTTAGCTTCAATGTTGCTTATGAAACCCAATAACGAAAGCGCAAACCAGATGATTTCTTTAATTGATTTGCCATGAGAAACTCCTTTTCATTATCTAAAATAGTATTGCTGCTTTTCGCCCTTGTCTTGGTCTGCTGTAGCAAGGATGATGCAAACGATGTGGCCTTTAGGTATGGCATGAGTCAATTTCAAGTTGATTTTCGAGCAAAGGAAACCATCCCCGCCCCTTCCATCAATTGGCCAAATGAAATTGGAAGTTTTGCCTTAAAAACTCCCGTACAAGGTTTGAAAATCGATGAAATCACCGGTTCCATTGCCATTGATAGAGATTTGTCCTTAGGCGAAAACAAAGTAACCGTCATCGCACAAAGTGGCACCCAAACCTGGGAAACCAGCCTAACGGTGACCAGTGTAATGAAATATTCTTTTTGGGTGGGTGGCCGAAACCACAATCCCGATTCTGATGTGGTCGAATATAATTCCATACTGCAGTTGTACGCCGATGGCACCTTGGAAATAGAACTGATCGACAATCCAGACTCGAAAGGTGTTGGGGTTTGGTCCATCGAGGACAACATTGTTCAATTATGGTTATGTACCTATTGCAGCGATGAAGATCCACAGCAGGTGCCCCAATCCGACGAACATTCCTATTTTGAAGGGACTATGGAAAACGACATATTCGACGCAAAAATTTCAGGAGCTTGGTATGTGGTGCGCTTTGATCCCGATTCAACGATCCAATACGGCAATTTCATTTTTGAATGGGACTGATTTAAGAGTTCTTATGGCAACAATCAAAACTCCTTCGGGAGTTTTTTTGGTTTAAAACCCAATTTTTCCTTATAAAGATTCTAAATAAGGTGTTCGAACCTGAGTATTGTTTGTTAATAACTCGACCGTACCGTAAATTTGTTGAAAAACTAGCTTATAATGAGTTTGATAAAATCTTCGTTGGCCCGGAAATACGTGATGGCACTTTCGGGTCTTTTTTTGGTCACATTTTTGCTACTGCACGTGACCATCAATCTAGCTTCGGTTATTTCCCCTGATTTTTTTAACGAAGCCTCCCATTTTATGGGCTACAACCCATTGGTTCAATTTCTGATGCAACCCATCCTGATTGCTGGTGTAATCGTCCATTTTGTTATGGGCTTTGTCTTGGAAATACAGAACAAAAAAGCCAGAAGCATTGGTTATGTGAAGTACAATGGGAGTGCCAACGCTCCTTGGGTTTCCAGAAACATGATCTATTCTGGTTTAGTGGTCTTGGCGTTCTTGGGACTTCATTTTTATGATTTTTGGGTACACGAAATGGCCTACAAATATGTGGAGGCCAATCCAGAAGACCCAACCCGTTACTATCATGAGACGGTGGAGAAGTTTGCTCCCATCTGGAGAACGGTGCTCTACGTGGTATCCTTTGTGTTGCTCAGTCTGCACCTATGGCACGGATTCGCATCCTCCTTTCAATCCATGGGTGTTAACAACAAGTATACCCCGAACATTAAACGAATTGCCAAAACATTTGCGGTGGTGGTTCCCTTGCTATTTGCTTTTATAGCCATTTACCATCATCTTAACCCAATAACACATTAATTATGGGCATATTGGATTCAAAAATTCCATCTGGGCCATTGGCCGACAAATGGACCAAACATAAAAACGACATCAACCTTGTTAACCCTGCCAACAAAAGGAACATCGACATCATTGTTGTGGGTACTGGATTGGCCGGTGGCGCTGCTGCTGCAACGCTGGCCGAATTGGGTTACAATGTAAAAACATTCTGCTACCAAGATTCACCCCGAAGGGCGCACTCCATTGCTGCCCAGGGAGGTATCAACGCAGCCAAAAACTATCAGGGCGATGGCGACAGCAACTATCGCTTGTTCTATGATACGATAAAAGGGGGCGACTACCGTTCACGCGAAGCCAACGTTTACCGATTGGCAGAGGTATCCGGTAACATCATCGACCAGTGTGTGGCGCAAGGGGTTCCCTTTGCACGAGAGTATGGTGGTATGTTGGACAACCGTTCTTTTGGTGGTGTATTGGTTTCCCGAACCTTTTATGCGAAAGGACAGACCGGACAACAGTTGTTGTTGGGTGCCTACGCAGCCATGAACCGTCAGATCAATAGAGGTAAGATCCAATCCTTCACCCGTCATGAAATGATGGATTTGGTTTTGGTGGATGGCAAGGCACGTGGAATCATAGCCCGTGACTTGGTAAGCGGTGAAATTGAAAGACACAGTGCCCACGCCGTGGTATTGGCCACCGGTGGTTACGGTAACGTGTTCTTCCTTTCCACGAATGCCATGGGAAGCAACGTGATGGCTGCATGGAGAGCACACAGAAAAGGTGCCTTTTTCGCCAACCCATGTTTTACCCAAATTCACCCAACCTGTATCCCGGTTTCAGGAGAACATCAATCCAAGTTGACCTTGATGTCCGAATCGCTTCGTAACGATGGCCGTATTTGGGTGCCCAAGAAAATGGAAGATGCCGTGGCCATCCGAGAGGGAAGATTAAAACCTACCCAAATTGCCGAGGAAGATCGCGATTACTATTTGGAAAGAAGGTATCCCGCTTTTGGTAACTTGGTTCCACGTGATGTGGCTTCAAGGGCTGCCAAGGAACGTTGCGATGCCGGTTTTGGCGTGAACAAGACGGGCGAAGCCGTGTATTTGGATTTCGCTTCCGCCATCAAGCGATATGGTAAGGAAAAGGCCCTGACCTCTGGTATTAAAGATCCGGATGAGGCCACCATCATTAAATTAGGTGAAGAGGTCATCGAAGCAAAATACGGTAACCTGTTCCAGATGTATGAAAAAATCGTGGACGAGAACCCGTACAAAACCCCAATGAAGATCTATCCTGCGGTGCACTACACCATGGGCGGACTTTGGGTAGATTACAACTTACAGACCACCATCCCCGGTTGTTATGCTGCCGGAGAGGCCAACTTCAGTGATCACGGTGCCAACCGATTGGGTGCCTCTGCATTGATGCAAGGTTTGGCCGATGGATACTTTGTATTGCCTTACACCATTGGCGATTACCTTTCCAGCGATATTAGAACCGGTAAAATTCCTACGGATTCCAAAGAGTTTGAGGATGCTGAAAAACAGGTTCGCGACAGAATGGAAAAATTGATGTCCGGTTCCGGAATCCACTCCGTGGATTACTACCATAAAAAACTGGGCAAGATCATGTGGAACAAATGTGGTATGGCCCGTAATGCCAAAGGACTTGAAGAAGCCATCAAGGAAATTTCTGAGCTTCGTAAAGATTTCTGGGAAAACGTAAAGGTGACAGGAAGCATCGAATCCAAAAACCAGGAATTGGAAAAAGCCGGAAGGGTCGCCGACTTCTTGGAGCTTGGTGAATTGTTTGCGAAAGATGCACTCCATCGAAATGAATCCTGTGGAGGTCACTTCCGTGAGGAATACCAAACCGAGGAAGGAGAGGCACTGCGTGACGACAAGAACTTTAAATATGTGGCCGCTTGGGAATACGTGGGCGAGCCCAAAGATGCCAAATTGCACAAAGAGGATTTGGTGTATGAGAATATTGAACTGAAGACACGATCCTACAAATAAAACGCTATGAAATTATATCTAAAAATATGGCGTCAAAAAGACGCATCCTCACCAGGTAAAATAGTAGATTATACCCTAGATGGTGTAGAAGGGGACATGTCTTTCCTGGAGATGTTGGATATCCTAAATGAAGATTTGATCGCCAAAGGCGAAGAACCTGTGGAATTTGACCATGACTGTAGGGAAGGGATCTGCGGAACCTGTTCGCTACAGATCAATGGGGAGCCGCACGGTCCGGATAGATTGGTAACCACTTGCCAATTGCACATGCGTAAGTTCAACGATGGGGACACCATTGTAATTGAACCCTTCAGGGCAAACGCCTTTCCAGTGATCAAGGATTTGATCGTGGACCGAAGTGCTTTTGATCGCATTCAGCAGGCCGGTGGCTATATTTCCGTGAACACTTCCGGAAATACGGTAGATGCCAACTGTATCCCGATCAACAAGCACGCTGCGGACGAAGCCATGGATGCCGCTACCTGTATCGGTTGTGGAGCTTGTGTGGCCGCTTGTAAAAATGCCAGTGCCATGTTGTTCACCTCAGCCAAGGTATCCCAGTTTGCTTTGTTGCCGCAAGGACGAGTGGAAGCTGTGGAGCGCGTACAGAACATGGTCCGCCAAATGGATTTGGAAGGCTTTGGAAACTGCACCAACACCGGTGCCTGTGAAGTGGAATGTCCCAAAGGCATTTCGTTGACGAACATCGCCAGAATGAACCGAGAGTACTTGTCTGCCTCAGTGAAGGGATAAGAAAATCGTTTATACCACTAAGAAAGCCCAAATTCCGATTGGAGTTTGGGTTTTTTGTTATCTTAAGGATTATGTCCAAACCCTATTCCGAAGATCGCATTAAGGTACCCCGTTTTAACGAGGAAGGTGGTTTTTATACCACTCCGGAACGTTCCAAGATCATGGGCAAGATCCGTGGCAAGAATACCAAGCCCGAACTGGCTTTTAGAAAGGCATTATGGGAAGCGGGGTATCGCTACCGGATCGACTACAAAAAGCTTATTGGCAAGCCCGATATCGCCCTTAAAAAGTACAAGACCGTTATTTTTATTGATGGGGAATTCTGGCACGGTTACAATTGGGAGGAGCGCAAGCACAAGATCAAAACGAACCGTGAATTTTGGATTCCAAAAATTGAGCGCAATATCCAACGGGATGTGGAAGTGAACTCCGCCTTGGCAGAAAAAGGCTATACCGTGTTTCGGTTTTGGGAAACAGAAGTAAAAAAGAATCTCGAACGCTGTTTGGCAACCGTTTTAGCCCATTTGGATGCAGTTAAAGCTGCTTCTTGACCACCTTGAACACTTGAAGGACCTCGGCCAAGGGCAGCTCAAAATCCTGGTATTCTGGGGAAGTGTTCAAATTATGGCAACGCAATGACTTGGTAGCCTTATCGTACCCTGTAAGCTGCTTACAGATAATCCGGTCGGTACAGACCAAGACATAGGACTGGTTCCAATGGGTTTCTTTGTCGCGTGCCAAATGTTCCTTTTTGATTTCCAATCCCAGCACAAAGGCTTTGTTGGGAATGGCCTCCGAACTGCCATCGTTCATGGAATCCCCGGAAATTTCAAAAATCCTGTGGGGTTCATCAGCCAAAAAATCGACAATAAATCCACCCTGAAACGGATTCTGTACCTTCTCATCCTTTAAACTGGCCAAGTACTTTTTGTGCCATTCCATCAACACTAAAGGCGCCATCACCAAATATTTGCCGTGCTCCAACGGATAAAAAACGCTACCATGTTTGGTAAAGGGCTGTTTGTTGGTATAGGCCTCACCCATATCGTTTACCTCATGCATGTACATTTCGGCAATGGTGAGCCCAAAATACTCGGCAATTTTGGTCAAGTTCTTAATGGGAATGTTCGCGTCCTTTCTTTCGTAGAGCTGTATAGTACGCAGGCTAACACCTATTTCTTTGCCCAATTCGGATTGGCTGATATTTTTTTTCCGCCTTAACTGCTTAATTATATACATTTATTTTCTATATTGTGTAATATTGTTACGCAATACGCACTAGCTGCAGCGAATCCATCGCTTTTCTGTAATTGGGTTACAGGCCAAATATAGAAAATAGGATTAGACCCCAACCAATTATTGTTCAATCCTAAATGAATTTTATATGGGTTCCATCAAAAATCTGGGTCTGGTCATCAACAGTGATCTTATTTTTAACGAGGATGATTTTGGCAGGCCGATCAGTGAGCGGCTTTCCGAAATCTTGAGGCGAAACACCTCCAAAAACGATTTGGCCAACATTGCCATCCAAAGCGAAGTTAGCTTTTCCACCATCCGGGATGTGATTTACCGGACCAATAGCTTGACCAAGGTGAATGCCATGGCCATTTCGCTCTTGATCCACGCTGCTTATGAAAATTCCATTGGGTACAAGTTGCGGGCCGAAGGGGATATTATGTTTTTGGGGAGACTATTGAAGGTCTAATCGCAACAACCAATCGGTCTGCTTATCGGTTCCGATATAATAGGGGTGTTCGCCAAATTTGGTGAATCCGTGCCTTTGGTAGAATCGTATGGCTTTCGGGTTATGCTCCCATACGCCAAGCCAAACAAAGGATTTGTTCCATTTTTTTGCTAAACAAACGACCTCTTGCAATAGCCAAGCACCTATTTGTTTGCCCTGATGTTCGCCAAGCACATAAATACGTTCCAGTTCCACAGCTTCCTTTTCATGTACATCGGTTTGGGCAGCTCCCACGTTCAGTTTACAATAACCGACCAAATCGTTGTCATCGAAAACAAAATAAAAGAAGGTGTCCGGATCATTGAGTTCCTTGTCCAATTGATTGGGGGCAAAAGCCTTTTTCAGGTACGCCTTAAAATCATCGGGGTCATTGTCCTTTTCGAAAGCGTCGATAAAGGTATCCCTGGACAGGTTCACCAGGGTTTGTAGATCAGCATTGGTGCATGCACGCAGGGTAAGCGACATTACGGTTGTTTCCGTTAAATGTATCGCAAAAAAAAGAGCCTAACAAAGTGTTGGCTCCAAATTTTTCAGGGGGAATTGATCTATGGTTTTAAAGCATAAAAAGCTTTTTGATCAAAAGCATGAATCCTGTAAAAAAATCATTTCTGTAAACCTGTACGTTCTCGTCCATTGTGTTATTAGATTTTAGGGCCATGGTTAATTTGGATTAGGTGTTAATTTGGGTGAAAAAATCGATATAACCAAATATAAATCCGATAAACGGCAATTTAAAACTAATGTTGTGTAATCAATTCTTTTTGTTGTAAAAAAACTGTTACTATTTGCTAAATCTGCATTTCTGGAATTTCACCTTCCACAATGAGATTTCCTTCCGTTGCCTTTTCGATTTCCTCAACGGAAACTCCTGGGGCCCGTTCCAATAGCTTGAAGCCTTTCGGGGTTACTTCCAGAACTGCCAAATTGGTCACAATCTTCTTTACACAACCCACTCCGGTCAAGGGTAGGGTACAACGCTTTAAGAGCTTGGATTCGCCTGCCCGGTTGGTATGCATCATGGCCACGATAATATTCTCCGCCGATGCGACCAGATCCATGGCGCCCCCCATGCCCTTTACCATTTTTCCGGGAATCTTCCAGTTGGCGATATCCCCGTTTTCGGCCACTTCCATGGCCCCTAAAATGGTCAGGTCCACATGCTTCCCCCGTATCATGGAGAAACTCATGGCAGAGTCAAAAAAGGAAGCTCCAGGCAAGGTGGTTATGGTCTGCTTGCCCGCATTGATGATATCTGGGTCTTCCTCCCCTTCAAATGGGAAGGGACCCATGCCCAAAACCCCATTTTCACTTTGGAACTCCACGCTGATATCGTCCCGTACAAAATTGGCCACCAAGGTGGGTATACCGATGCCGAGGTTCACATAATACCCATCCTTTACTTCTTTGGCTATCCGTTTTGCTATTCCGTTTTTATCTAACATTAGTTTCTGGTTCTAACGGTTCGTTGTTCGATTCGCTTCTCATACTTCTCCCCTTGGAAAATGCGCTGCACAAAAATGCCCGGGATGTGAATCTCATTGGGGTCAAGACTTCCTGCTGGGAGCAGTTCCTCCACTTCGGCCACGGTAATGGTGGCTGCACCGCACATACACGGGTTAAAATTTCGGGCCGTTCCCTTAAATATTAGGTTGCCGGCCTCATCCCCTTTCCAGGCCTTTACGAACGAGAAATCGGCCTTAAATGCAGGCTCCAAAACGTACAATTTACCATCGAATTCCCGAGTTTCCTTTCCTTCGGCCACCTCGGTTCCATAGCCTGCCGGGGTATAGAATGCTGGGAATCCAGCTTGGGCCGCCCTACATTTTTCGGCAAGGGTGCCCTGGGGAGTGAGTTCCACCTCCAACTCGCCACTCAACATTTGGCGTTCGAACTCATCGTTTTCGCCCACGTAGGACGATATCATTTTTTTGATCTGGTGCTTTTGCAACAACAATCCCAAACCAAAATCATCCACACCGGCATTGTTGGAAATACAGGTGATGTCCTTAATACCCAAACGCACCAGTTCGGCTATGGCATTTTCAGGAATACCACAAAGGCCAAAACCGCCCAACATAAAGGTCATACCATCCTCAACGCCCTGTAGCGCCTGTTGTACATTGGCAACTGTTTTCTTGATCATTCAATTCTCATTTTTGATTGCCTGAAATTACGATATAAATAAAAAAGCCCCAAGCAAATTGGCATATGCTTGGGGCAAATCGTTCAATAAATGCCGTGGTTAGAAATCCAGATCGTCCAAATCGTCTTCGGTATCCAGATCATCTTGGCTTTCTTGGGCTTCCTTGGAACAATCCACATTAATGGTCATGTCTTCAGGAGCCTCAAATTCTTCTTTTGATACGCCCAGATCCTCGTTGGCATAATTCTTTTTCATGTATAGGGCCCATATGGGTAAGGCCATGGAAGCTCCCTGACCATAAGCCAACCCTGAAAAGTGGATAGATCGCTCTTCTCCACCGACCCATACGCCTGTTACCAAGTTGGGTACCATGCCCATGAACCAGCCATCACTTTGATTTTGGGTGGTTCCTGTTTTACCGGCGATAGGATTGTTCAGTTCGTAGGGGTATCCTGTTATGATCTCTTTGTACACGGTTTGGTCTTTTGCACCTGTATGTCTCAGTCGTCCACCTGATCCATATTGGGTCACCCCTTCCAAAAGGTTGATCATGGCATAAGCAACTTCTTTGCTCAACACATCCTTTGTTTCCGGAGTGTATTCATAAAGTACGGTTCCATTTTTATCCTCGATACGGGTAACCATAACAGGTTTCACATACACCCCTTGGTTGGCAAAGGTGCCATAAGCGCCAACCATGTCGTATACTCCCAAATCCATTGTTCCCAAGGCAATTGAAGGTACTGGAAGTATTTCTTTGGTGATTCCCATATTTTTGGCAATCGAGACCACGGACCCTGGTCCTACTTGATCAATAAGTTGCGCCGTGATGGTGTTCACAGAATTGGCCAGTGCACTTTTTAAGGTCATGTTTTCACCCGAATACTTTCCATCCGAGTTTTTTGGACACCACATTTCCATATTTCCATGCTTGCCCGGCTCAATACAGTATTGATTATCTGGCAAGGTATAACAAGGAGAGTAACGTAATTGATCAATGGCGGCGGCATATACAAAAGGTTTAAAAGTGGATCCCGCCTGTCTGGCCCCTTGTATTACGTGGTCATATTGAAAATGTTTGTAATCGATTCCGCCTACCCAAGCTTTTACGTGCCCTGTTTGGGGTTCCATAGACATCATGGCCGTTCTTAAAAATGTTTTGTAGTAACGAATGGAATCCATTGGGGTCATGATAGTATCCTTCTCATAGGAGTCACTATTCCAATCAAATACCGTCATTTCTGTTTTTTCGTGGAAGGTGGCCTTAATTTCTTTTTCGGACAATCCCTCTCTTTTATAGTGGCGCCATCTTTCCGAATTCCGCATAGCTCGATCCATGATGGTGTCTATAGCTCCTTTGGTAAGATCTAGGAAAGGTGCTGTCGGGTTTCGTTTCGGTGTATTTTGATGGAAAAACTCGGCCTGCAAATTTTTCATGTGTTCCTGTACGGCTTCTTCGGCGTTACGTTGCATACGGGAATCCACAGTGGTATACACCTTAAGACCGTCCAAATAGATATTATAGCTATCCCCATCGGGTTTTGGGTTTTCCTTTACCCAATTATTCAACCAGCGTTGCAAATACATCCTAAAGTAGGTGGCCAATCCTTCCCTGTGTGATTCCGGATTGAAGTTGATCTTCATCTCGGTCTTTTGAAGGGAATCTTTTTCCGCTTCAGTGATATAGCCATATTTGGCCATCTGGCCCAAAACGGTATTCCTTCGGTCAAAGACCAACTGCCTTCTGCGCATTGGGTTGTAATAGGATGAATTTTTCAACATCCCTACCAAAACTGCCGATTCTTCGGTACGCAATTCAGAGGGCTCCTTCCCGAAATAAATACGTGCTGCAGAACGAATGCCATCAGCATTGTAATTGAAATCATAAATGTTGAGATACATTGCGATGATTTCCTCCTTGGTATAATTGCGCTCCAAACGGGTGGCGATGACCCATTCCTGTACTTTTTGAAGAATGGCATTGGTGGTACTTTCCTTGTCCCTAACCCCAATGAACAATTGCCTTGCCAATTGTTGGGATATGGTACTTGCACCCCCTTTTTTACCCAAATAGGCCAAAGCTCGAATAAATCCACGGGCATCGATTCCTGAGTGATCATAGAATCGGGCATCTTCGGTGGCCACCAGTGCATTCACTAAATTTTCAGGTAAATTATCGTAGGCTACCGGTGTTCGGTTATCATCCAAATACAATTTGCCCAAGGTTTCCCCGTCAGAAGAAATGAATTCTGTGGCCAAATTCGTTTCTGGGTTTTCCAACCGTTCAAAAGTCGGCATCTCGCCGAACACGCCCCATGAGGCCAGTTGAAAAATCAATACAACGGACAGAATGCCCACTGCGAATAGAATCCAAAACCATTTTATGAACTTAAAAAAGTCCTGCTGTTTTTTTTGTCTGGTCTTTGCCATTGTTATTTGGGTACTTTTTCTATTTCCAGTCCAACATCGGTTATTCCATCCAATTCATGGAGGCCATCCACCTCACCATTTTTCCGCATGGCATGGAAAACATTCACCTTATATACGCCAGATTGGGAAAAAACGATGTTTTCCTTGTACCAAAGTTTGTTTTCCTTCACACTGCCCACGCCTTTGCCGAGCCATTCCCCGGTAGGTTGGGCCATCTTGTATTCGAGGGTATCCTTAATGGTGTTGCCATCCGGATATTCTAACTCAGTAATCAAAAATAAATTGCTAAACGGGTAGGTTTCATCATTTCTAACGTTGATGAACATATTGTAATTGGCTGTGGAATCGAGTTCGGAAAACTCAAAATTGACAGGCGTGGCCATCTGCCATTTTCCATTTTTTATCGGTCTGAAATCGGAATAGACCAAATTATCGTTACAGGAAACCAAAACGACCGTGGCCATACAAACAAACAAAAACTTATTTCGCATTATTGGATGCTTTGGGTTTCGATTTTCTGCGTTTCTTGTTTCTTCTTTGCTTCTTCTTTGGCCTGTCGAATCTGGTCAGGCTGTCTTGTCCTACCACATTCTCAAAGGTTGTTTTTTCTTCGCTCACATTGTCCGCTGCATAATCCTCAAGGCTTTCGATTTTTTGGTTCTTCTTGTTCAGTTCCAAAATTTCCAGCACTTGGTCCTTGGTCAATGCATGCCAATTGGCAGGTTCGTCTTTATAGGAAAACCAAAGGGTTTCTTTAAAGATATCGGCTTTTTGACAGAATGCGATTCCTTTCTTGGTCTGTAGCTTACTGTCGGATGGTGGGAAATCTTTGAGGGCTTCGAGGTACACATCCAGTTCGTAGTTGAGGCAACATTTGAGCTTGCCACATTGCCCGGCCAATTTTTGGGGGTTGAGTGCCAATTGTTGGTACCTGGCCGATGCCGTGCTTACCGATCTAAAGTCGGTCAACCAAGTGGAGCAGCACAGTTCTCGACCGCATGATCCTATACCGCCCAAACGTTGGGCTTCTTGTCGGTAACCGATTTGGCGCATCTCTATTCGGATTCCAAAGGCCCTGGCCATATCCTTGATCAACTGCCTAAAATCGACCCGATCCTCTGCTGTGTAATAAAACGTGGCCTTGGATCCATCCCCTTGAAACTCCACATCGCTCAGCTTCATTTCCAGTTTCAGGGCAATGGCAATTTCGCGGGATCGTTTTTTGATTTCCTCCTCACGATCACGGCATTTCTGCCAAATATCGATGTCCCGTTGGGTCGCCTTTCGATACACTTTTGGAAGCGTTTTGTCGTCCGGTGAAACCTTTTTGCGTTTCATCTGCACACGGACCAACTCCCCGGTCAACGTGACAACGCCCACATCGTGTCCTGACTTGGCCTGGGTGGCCACAACATCGCCAATGGACAGGGTCAGGTTATCCGAGTTCCTGAAAAATTCTTTTCTACTGTTCTTGAAACGTACCTCAACACAATCAAAAGGTTTTTGACCGTTGGGCAACGACATATTGGAAAGCCAATCAAAGACCGTTAGCTTGTTACAACCATCTGTGCCGCAAGTACCATTGTTCTTGCACCCACGCGGTTGTCCATCCTTCCCGGTTGAACAACTGCTACACGCCATATATAGTATCTTGATTTAAGGAAGTGTCAACCAATTCCTTAAAAAGGGTTCATAAATAATTTACATGGTAAATATAGTACAATTTGTTGCAGTAGTGAAATGCTATCTTCCCGATTTACAACCTTTGAGGGGATCAAAATGGAATTGTGCTGAATGGTTTGGCCAATTAGAAAAACCATTTGGTGGGTACAAGTCCCAAAAATGAAAGAGCCTTCCCGTGGAAGGCCCTTGCTCAATAGTATATCTTTTTCACAGCTAACTTTTCCCCACCCTGTAAATCTGAGCTCAATAGCTCTATGGATATGAGTTAGTATTTAGAAGATGTGTTGTTATTAAAAAGGTTGCGTCCCTTTTGTCGTATGTGGAAAGAAATGGTATTTTAGCCCTCTAACAATTTGGAAAGATGAGCAACGAAAAAGAAGCAAAATTAAAGGCGCTAAAGTTAACCCTAGATAAGTTGGACAAGACCTACGGCAAAGGTGCGGTCATGAAAATGGGCGACAGTGTTGTGGAGAATGTCGAGGTGATTCCTTCTGGATCACTGGGACTGGACATCGCATTGGGTGTTGGCGGTTACCCCAGAGGCAGGGTCATCGAAATATACGGTCCTGAGTCTTCAGGTAAGACCACGCTAACCCTTCATGCCATTGCCGAAGCACAAAAAGCCGGTGGTATTGCTGCCTTTATCGATGCGGAACATGCTTTTGATCGTTTTTATGCCAAAAAGTTGGGTGTGGACATCGATAACTTGATCATCTCCCAGCCCGATCACGGGGAACAGGCACTGGAAATTACCGACAACCTTATTCGTTCGGGTGCCATTGATATTGTTATTGTGGATTCCGTTGCCGCATTGACCCCAAAGAGTGAAATTGAAGGAGAAATGGGGGATTCCAAAATGGGGCTCCATGCCCGATTGATGTCCCAGGCATTGCGAAAGCTCACTTCCACCATCAGCAAGACCAAATGTACCGTAATCTTCATCAACCAGTTACGGGAAAAAATCGGTGTTATGTTCGGCAATCCCGAAACCACTACCGGGGGTAATGCCCTTAAATTTTATGCCTCTGTCCGTTTAGACATAAGACGTTCAACGCAGATCAAGGATACCGATGGAGAGGTCCAAGGAAACAAGACACGGGTAAAAGTGGTCAAGAACAAGGTGGCACCACCCTTCAAAACTGCTGAGTTTGACATCATGTATGGCGAAGGCATTTCCAAAATTGGGGAAATCCTGGATTTGGGCGTAGCCTATGAGATTGTTAAGAAAAGTGGCTCTTGGTTCAGTTATGGGGACACCAAATTGGGTCAGGGCAGGGATGCCGTAAAAGCACTTTTAATGGACAATCCAGAGCTTTCCGAAGAATTGGAGAACAAGATAAAAGAAGCCATTACCGCTGTTAAATCGTAGTTCCGACATCCTTCCTTTTAGGATAATTAACTTTTGACATTTAAAATCCCACGCAACCCTTGCCATTACTGCACATCTAGGGATAAAAAGGATTTGTTATGAAAAAAGTATTGATGCCCGTATTCCTATTTGTGGCATTGGCATTGTTCAGCTCTTGTGAACTGGACGATGATTCCCCCAACTTTTACTTTACGGCACTTACCGTTGTTGAGGCAGATGTGCCGGAATCATTTGTATATGGAAATACTTATGATATTAACGTAACTTACATCAGACCAAATGGCTGTACCTTCTTCGAGGGGTTTGATGTGGCAAAAACCGCTGAGACCGAACGGGAAATTGTAGTTGTTGGTTCCGTCCTAACCGATGAGGACAGGGCCTGCACACAAGCTTTGGAAGAAGTCGTGGCCACAATGAAATTCAGCGTAATTTACACGGGCGAATACACATTCAAATTTTACACCGGGGAAGATGCGAATGGTAATCCCACTTATATTGAGTATGCAATCCCGGTAACTGAAAGAACAACTAATTAGGGAAACAAGCCAAAATTGACCAACATTTGGATCTTGAAGAGCTGATACATAATTGCAAAAAAGGAAAACGGCAGGCGCAGGCCGAACTATACCGGAGATATTCCGGTATTCTTTTCGGTATGTGTCTCAAGTATTCCAGGAACAGAACTGAGGCGGAGGATAATCTGCACGACAGTTTTATGACCATTTTTGACAAAATCGATCAGTACGGTTTTCAAGGGTCGTTTGAAGGTTGGATGAAGCGGATCACCATAAATACGGTGCTACAGAAATACAGAAAGGATCAATACTTGAATGTTATTTCTGAAAATATTGAAGAAGAAGTAGAGGTAGAAACGGACCAAACCGATATCCGTTTGTCCACATTATTGGGATATATCCAGGAACTGCCCAATAAGTACAGAATCACATTTTGTTTGTACGTATTGGATGGATATAGCCACAAGGAAATCAGTGAGATGTTGGGGACGTCCACTGGCACCTCAAAATCAAATTTGGCCAGGGCCAAATCCATTTTGAGGGATAAAATCGAAAAAACCAAAATAAACATTGCTTAAAAGAGACCAACGATGGGGAAAAAGAAATTAGAGCAATTGTTCAAGGAACGTTTTCAGGACTTTAGGGAAGTTCCGGACGAAAAGGTCTGGAATTCCATAGAAGCCTCTTTGGACAACAAAAAACAACGAAAACGGGTATTGCCTATCTGGTGGCCCTTGGGAGGTATTGCCGCTGCAATGCTTTTATTACTGCTGGTGTTCAATCCTTTTGAAGACCAAATTACAGAAACGGAGCAGATTATATCCGATACCGAAGTGACCGATCCGGATGTTTCCAAACAAGAAAATGAAACAAAAGGCGAAACACCAAGCGCGATCGTAAACAGCCCTGTTGAAGAAAGTGTGGCGAATACAACGACCCGTATAGATGTGGTGGAAAAGGAAAATCAGCCTATTGTATCTTCATCAGATATCGGAAAAATTGTTGCCGAAACATCGGGCCAAAACTCAAATTCCAATAAAAAAGATGCTTTGGCAATATCATCGGATAAAAGTGTAGCATCAGCTCATTTGAAGGAAGAAAATACCAATGAAAATGGGTTGTCCAATGCACAAGATCAAGAAGGCGGTGTGGTCAAAACCATCATGGATCTTGAAAAAGAGGCCATTGCACTACATGATGAAACAAGGGAAAAGCCCAATGCCATTGGCAATGAAAGCGAGGTTGAAAAAGAAACCGATGCAGTCGTTGAAAACCAAGAAGAAGGCAAAATATCCATCTATGATGCCATTAAGGAACAAGAAATGGAAAGGGATGCCGTGGCAGCAAATTCATCCGGCAAGTGGTCCGTTGGGCCTTCCGTTGCTCCAGTTTATTACAACGCATCGGGAAATGGCTCACCCATACACTCCGACTTTGCTTCCAATTCCAAGTCGGGCAATCTTAATTTGAGTTATGGTCTTACACTGGGCTATGAAATTGGCAAAAAACTGAAGGTGCGGTCCGGGGTGCACAAGGTCAACTTTGGCTATGATACGAACGATGTTGTATTTTCATCTTCACTTCGGTCCTCTACCAGCGACAAGTTTGCCAACATCGATTACAGCCAAAATTCAGAGACCATAGTGGTGCAGAGCAAAAAGGTGCCTTCCAATTCGGACGTTGCCAGTGCCAAGGAAATTGCTGTGAACGAAACCCCCGCCTTGGATGGAAAAATGGTTCAGCAACTGGGGTACATCGAAGTACCACTGGAACTGAATTATACCCTTATGGACAGAAAATTTGGAATGGACCTCATCGGCGGTTTCAGTTCCTTGTTTCTCGTGGACAATGCCGTATTGCTTGAATCCAACGAACTGGTCACCGAAATGGGAGAAGCCAATAATGTGAACAATTTTAATTTCAGTGCCAATTTTGGAATGGGCTTCAATTACGAGATTGCCCCCAAGTTCCAAATCAATTTAGAGCCCGTATTCAAATATCAATTGAACACGTTTACGAATACCGCAGGTAGTTTCCGGCCGTATTCCATTGGCGTATATAGTGGTCTTCGATTCAAGTTTTAGACATAAAGAAGTTGGTTAGGAAGATTGTCCCTTTAGACAATCACTTAAGTGCCCCCTATCGGTGAGGGGCACTTTTTTTGTAAGTAATTCATTTATAAATTTTTAGTACATTGACCCCAACACTAACCTCAAATGCCGTGAAAGACGAATCATTTGAAGATATTCTTATTTATTTTTCCAAATCACTATTGGGCAAAGAAAATGAGGAAGACATCCTGTGGGACGTAGCCAAGAACTGCATATCACAATTGGATTTTGTGGACTGTGTGATCTATGTCCTTGATGAAAAACGGAAGGTTTTGGTGCAAGAAGCTGCGCACGGACCCAAAAACCCTAAGGATAAAATCTTGTTCAACCATTTGGAAATCCCGCTGGGCAGTGGCATTACCGGAGCAGTGGCAGTCTCGGGAATTCCGGAGATCATAAACGATACCTCCAAAGATGTTCGATATATCCGGGACGACGAAAACAGGCTGTCCGAGATTTGCGTCCCTATTTTATATGAAGAGGAACTTTTTGGAGTTATTGATTGCGAGCATCCTGAAAAGGACTTTTTTACCGCCAGACATTTAAAAATGCTTACTGCCATCGCATCAATCTGTGCAATCAAAATAAAAAGTGTCCGTGCCAATAAGGCCCTGTTGGATAAACAGGATAAACTGTTCAAGATCCGGGAGGAAATGTTGGAACTGAAGCTCAAAGCCCTCAATTCACAACTCAATCCTCACTTTGTCTTCAATTCGTTGAACGCCATCCAATATTTTGTTACTTCCGAAAACAAGCCAATGGCCCTGGAATACCTGTCCACTTTTAGCAGGCTCATCCGATTTTATTTGAAACAATTGGGCAAGGACACGGTTTCGCTATATAACGAGATAGACATGCTCCACTGGTATCTCAAATTGCAAAAATTAAGGTATGATGATGCTTTTTCCTATGATATTTCTTTGGAGAAAAATTCCGATAAACTTCAAGAGGCGAGCATCCCTACTTTGGTCATACATACCCTCTTTGAAAATATTATTGAACACGCCATGTTCAACCAACACCAAGGACAATACTTCAACATAGCATTTAGGGCAGCTTCGGAGTTTGTGACCGTTGCCGTTTCCTGTCAAAAGAATAATTCAAAAAACAACGTGCTCCCAGAATACAGGGAAGGTATTTTAAGATGGAAAGACCATTTGGAACTGCTGAACATGGTAAAGGGCTATGATATAAAAAATGAAGTAAAGACCAGTTCCGATAATAGAAAAACCATCGATACAATTGTTCTAACCCTGCCCAATTTGACCAAAGCCTGATCGAGTCAAAATTTAATTTGAACTTAGTTCTTGTAGAATAACTTCCCTAACTTCCTCCCGAAGTGTGGAAGTATCCTCCGTCGCCAAAATACCTGTTTCGAAAAACGGATGTACCTTGACCCGCACCCTGCCGGGGCCACCACTCAGAAAAGTAAATGAAAAGCGTTTTTTGTTGTCGTAAAAGGTCATGGGAACCACCGGGATTTTGTGCGCAATGGCCATTTTAAAAGCGCCGTCCTTAAATTGGTCCAGGACCACATGTTCTTCCGGAACACCACCTTCTGGAAAGATACAGATGCTCAATCCCTGATCCAAACGCCTTTGTGCCCTGCGGTATACCCCAGTGCGACTACGCACATCGTCACGATCCACCATAATGCACACCCTTTTGTAGAAAAAGCCAAAAATGGGGATGTTCACCAATTCTTTTTTCCCAACAAAGACAAAAGGATTGCGGCTCACCACCAATATGAGCATAATATCGAGCATACTGGTATGGTTGGCCACCAGCATATAGCTCTTGCCCTCCACCATGCGTTGCTCCCTTTTGATGATGGGAATGCATCCCATGCCATATAAAATGGGGCGTGCCCAAAAATTTCTTGCCAGCCAAAAAAATTGGGGATAGGTGTGTTCGGAAAGCGTGAGGGCCAACAAAAAAGGAAAAAATAGAAGAATGGGCAACGTTACCAGCACATAGAACCAAATCCTATATAAAACATGACCCAAGTTTTTGATCAGTCCGAGCATGCGCCAAAAGTAGAATTTTTGGAAATGAATACGGCATTTCCTCAAAAATCTTTGGAATTGACCAAGAATTGATGCCAATTTTTCCAAGTTGTCCATGTCGCTTTTTTTAATCCTAGGGTATACGTACTTTTACGGGCAAAATTGAGATATGGCCCGAATTCTGACCGGAATACAAAGTACTGGAGTGCCCCATTTGGGAAATATTTTGGGAGCGATCATCCCTGCCATAGAAATGGCCCAAGATCCCAAAAACGATTCCTTTCTTTTCATTGCGGATATGCACTCCCTTACCCAGATCAAGGATGGTGAACTATTGCGTAAAAACACCTACGCCATTGCCGCAGCATGGTTGGCCTTTGGCCTAGACGTGGAAAAGACCGTATTCTACAGGCAAAGTGATATTCCACAAACCGCAGAATTGGCCTGGTACCTGTCCTGTTTTTTTCCTTACCAAAGATTGACGCTGGCCCACTCCTTTAAGGACAAGGCCGATCGGTTGGACGATGTTAATGCTGGCATCTTTACCTATCCGATGCTCATGGCTGCGGATATCTTGTTATACGACGCAGATATCGTTCCCGTAGGCAAGGACCAATTGCAACATTTGGAAATGACCCGTGATGTAGCTTCCCGTTTCCATCATCAAATGGGGGAAACCTTTGTGTTGCCTCAGGCCAAGGTGCATGAACAGACCATGTACGTACCCGGTACAGACGGTGAAAAAATGAGCAAAAGCCGTGGCAACCTCATTGATATTTTTCAACCGGATAAAAAATTGCGCAAACAGATTATGGGCATCGTAACGGACAGCACCCCCATGGAAGAGCCCAAAGATCCTTCCAGCGATAATGTGTTTGCCCTTTACAAACTGTTGGCATCACAAGAACAGATCGAGGAAATGAGCGCCAATTATTTGGCGGGCAATTATGGCTATGGACATGCCAAACAGGCTCTCTACGAGGTGATTGTAGAAAAGTTCAGCCAACCTCGAGAAAAATTCGACTACTACATGAACCACTTGGACGAAGTGGACGAAGCCTTGGCCATCGGTGCCGAAAAAGCACGCAAAGTGGCCCATGAGGTGCTAGGCCGGGTAAGGACGAAGTTGGGGTATTAAATCGCCTCGAACAATTTACCGGGCAAGGGTCGGATTACACCCTTCATTTCCATGGACAATAAGGTGGATGATGTTTTAAAAATAGGAAGGTTACAAGCCAAAGCAACGGTGTCCAACAATTGTTTACCGTTCAACTGCAAATACGAGTAGATAGACTGTTCTGTTGGGTCCAAGTCGACGAACAGCTGTTTTTGAATGGGTTGTTGCACCTTTTTTTCCTCCAATTCCCATCCCAAAAGGTAGATCAATTCCGCTGCCGAAGTCAACAGATGTGCCTTTTGTTGTTTGATCAGGTCGTTGCAACCCTTGCTCAGTTTATCGGTGGTTCTGCCGGGTACCGCAAATACTTCCCGGTTGTAACCGTTGGCCAACTCGGCCGTGACCAAACTCCCTCCTTTTTCGGCAGACTCCACTACAATGGTTGCCTCACTCAACCCGGCAATAATTCGGTTGCGTTTTAAAAAGTTCTCCCGGTCCGGTTTGCTCGTACTCCAAAACTCGGTAACAAACCCTCCGTTTTCTTCCATCTTGCGCTGGTACTTTTTATGGGCCTTCGGATAGATTTGGTTGAGGCCATGCGCCAAGCAAGCAATGGTCTGCAAGCCCTTGTCCATGGCCGCCTTTTGGATGGTAATATCCACGCCATAGGCAAATCCACTCACGATGACCGGGTCTAATGGGGCCAGTTCCTCAATAAACTCCATGCAGAAGGAACTACCATAATTGGTAATGTTGCGCGTTCCCACCACACTGATGATCTTTTGCCCCGTCAAATCCATCTTTCCCTTTGAGAAAAGCAAAATGGGGCCATCCACGCAATGTTTTAATCGAAAAGGATAATCGGCATCCTTGAAATAGGAGATGTGTACTTGTTCTTTGGACAAAAACTCAAATTCCCTTTTGGCGTCTTCCAAATAAATGGGGTCGTGCAACCCTTTCAAGGTTTGGGTTCCAATACCATCAATTTTTAAAAGTCGGTGCTGTTTGTCCTCAAAAACTGCCGTTGGACTACCGCAATGGGCTATTAATTTTTTGGCAGTGATATCGCCAATATTGGGAATGGCCTGCAGCCTCAGGGCCGCAATAATTTCAGGTTCAGTCATTTGATTTGGGAGTCAAAGTTGTCCACAAAATACAGATTTTCAAATGTTAATAAAAAGTTATCCGGCATATTTTGTACTCTTCCAATTTTTACAATATTTGTGGCTATGCGGATTGATTCTTATATCGAAAAATTGCTTTTTGAGTACAATTGTGTCGTGGTACCCGGTTTCGGAGCCTTTTTGGCACATACTACCTCAGCTGTGATCGATGCCGCAAAAAACACTTTTGTACCCCCATCCAAGATCATTTCCTTTAATGCCCAACTTTCCAAGAATGATGGCCTGTTGGTTTCCCATATTGCCAAGGAAAAAAAATTAGGGTACGAGGAAATGCTTCAGGAGGTAGAGGCTGTTGCCAAAATGTGGAAACAACGGCTTAACCAAGGTGAATCCATCGAATTGTTCGGTATTGGCAAACTCTCCCAAAAGGACCAACGGATTCAGTTTCAACCAGAGAACAAACTAAATTTCCTTACTTCATCCTTTGGGTTGACCTCTTTTACGGCTAATCCAGTACAACGTGAAGTAATGAAAGAGGAAATCCAAGAACTTGAAGAAAAAATACCGTTCATTATCACACCTGAACAGCGTGAGACTACTTCATTCCGACCCTGGTTAAAATATGCCGCTGTTATCTTCTTGGCCGTCTCCTTGGCTGCAACTTCGTATCGCACCTACGATGACTTGAAGGAAAAAGAAGTGGCTGCCCAAGAGGAAGCACAAAAAGAAGTGTCCCGATTGATCCAGGAAGCCACATTTTTTGAAAGTGCCCCATTGGAACTCCCTGCCATCAGCATTGAAGTGACCAAAAAACAATTGGGCAAACACCATGTAATCGCTGGTGCTTTCCGAGAGGAACAAAATGCCGAAAAACGAGTGGCACAACTCAAGGACAAAGGTTTCAATGCTTTTTACTTGGGCATGAACCGGTATGGCCTGCACCAAGTGGCCTACGATAGCTTTGAAGATCCCAAGGAAGCCTTGGCATTTTTGAAAAAGGTAAAGGCTACCGATTCGAGGGATGCGTGGTTGCTATCCGAAAAATAGGCCCGCTTTCTTTATTTCCTATCCCCACTTGAATATCTTTGCGCAAAAATTAAAGGTATGCGCGCTAAAACTCCCAGTGAATCACGTACAATCATGACCGATTTGGTCCTGCCCAGTGAAACCAATCCGTTGAACAATCTTTTTGGTGGCGAACTGTTGGCGCGTATGGACCGTGCAGCCAGTATTTCGGCCAGGCGCCATAGCCGCAGGATCACCGTGACTGCCTCGGTTAATCACGTGGCCTTCAACCGTGCCGTACCCTTGGGCAGTGTAGTAACCGTTGAAGCCTCGGTTTCCCGGGCGTTTAAATCTTCCATGGAGATTTTCTTGGATGTGTGGATCGAAGATCGCTTTACCGGCGAACGCACCAAGGCCAACGAGGCCATTTATACCTTTGTGGCCGTAGATGATACGGGAAAACCCACCGAGGTGCCTCCATTGGAACCGGAAACGGATTTGGAAAAGGAGCGATACGCGGCAGCCCTCCGCAGAAAACAGTTGAGTTTGGTATTGGCCGGAAAAATGAAGCCTGCAGATGCTACCGAGCTGAAAGCCCTTTTTATGTCCTAAGGTTTAAAAATCGAAGTTGTCCGGATCAGGTCCAAAACGCTTGCCCCTATCCAAGGCATTCAGCGCTTTCATATCCGCCTCGCTGATCTCGAAATCGAACAAGTCCGCATTGGCAATGATCCGTTCCTTTTTGGACGACTTTGGAATGGTCACCACGCCTTTTTGCAAATCCCATCGTAACACAATTTGGGCAATGGTCTTGTTGTACCTATGGGCCATTTCTTTCATTACCTCCAAATCGAAAATATGGCCCTGCATCAAAGGGGACCATGCCTCGTATTGAATATTATTGGCGTTGCAGAAATCCAATAGCTCTTGTTGCACCAAATAGGGATGAAACTCCATTTGATTGACCATGGGTACAATCTCGACACTTGGTAACAAGTCCTCCAAATGGTGCTTCAAAAAGTTGCTCACCCCAATGGAACGTACTCGTTTTTCCTTATACAACCGCTCCAAAGCCTTCCAGGTGTCCTTGGAAAGCTCCCCTTTCGGCCAATGGATGAGGTAGAGGTCCAAATAATCGGTCCCCAACCGCTTCAGGCTGGCGTCAAAGGCTCGTAGGGTTGCATCATAACCTTGATCATTGTTCCAGACCTTGCTCACCAAAAAAACGTTTTTTCGATCCACTTCACTTTCGCGAATGCCCTGACCTACTCCTTCCTCATTATCGTAAATCGATGCGGTGTCGATATGTCGATATCCATGGTTGAGGGCATCTTTTACCGCATGGATTACTTCATTGCCATCTTTGGAAAGATACACCCCCAACCCAAAATAGGGCATTTGGACCCCGTTGTGTAACTCGAAGGTCCCTTGTAGATTCGTAATTTTCTTCATGGTTTACAGTTGATAGATCCAATCTTCCGGATTCAAGCGATTGGAATCCCTATAAAGATAAAACTTCAATTTGGTTGTGCCATCCAACCGATTGGTATTTATTTCGCCCAATACCTCCTTGGCGGCCACTTTGTCGCCCTTCTTTACATATAAAGTGGACAAATTGTAGTATGTGCTGATGTAGTTTCCGTGCTTTAGCGTTACCCCTTTACCGCCGCCTGGTACCGAGATGATGGCAATGACCTCGCCTTCAAAAATGGCCCGTGCTTTGCTTCCCTTATCAGTAGTGATGGTAACTCCGTTATTGCGATGTTTGATGCCAGGGTACAATTTATCGGCATACTCGCCATACCCTTGGCTTTTGATGCCCTTTTCCACTGGCCAGATCAATCTTCCCTTATTTGCCGAAAAATTATCGGCCACCAATTTCGCTTCCGGGGTAAGGGCAAATGTGGCACTACTTGCAGATTTACCCGAACTTCTGTTGGAACTGGCAATGGCACTCTTGATCAGGTTCTCAATCTCACGATCGATCCTGCGGGCCTCTTTTTGTTTTTCGGCAATTGCTGCGGAATATTTGGCCTCATTTTGCTTTATGCTTCTCAAAAGGCTCCGTTGCGACTCAATTTCTTTGGACAGTTCGTTCTTGGCCTTGGTATTTTCGGCCAACAAGATTTCCTTTTCCTTTCGTTGACGGACCAAATCTTGGTTCAATTGGGTAAGCTCATCCGTTTTCTGGACAATTTCTTCCCCCTGTTGCTTTCGATGCTTTGCATATTGCTGCATATACTGCAGTCGTTTAAAGGCTTGGAAAAAGTTGTCTGCCGATAACAAAAACATCAATCGATTGCTCTGGGATTTGCTTTGATAGGTTTTCCGAATAAGATTGGCATAATCTTCCTTTAACAGCTTTAAATCTTCCCGAAGCTTACTGATGTTCCGAATATTGACATTGATTTGCCGGTTGAGCAGATTGCTCTGCTGGTTGGTGACCCTGATCAGCTCTTGGCGCACATTGATTTTGTTATCCAATGCCTCCATTTGGTCCAAAACCGAACCTTTTTCTTTTCGTTCTGCAAACAACAATCGGTTGATTTCCTTTATTTCCTGTTGCAGTCGGGAGCGTTTGGCCTCCAAGGCCTTTTGTTCACTGGTTTGTGCAGCTACAAATGTTGATGTAAAAAATACAACTAAAAGTATATGAATAAAATATGAAGTTTTACCTTTCATATTACTTTAATGTAATTTTATCGTAGCCTTTGGGGATTTTATAGGGAAAACTTATGGGTTTGTTCAATTCCAAGTTACGAAAACTTAGATCAATTGTGGTAAAATCGCCTTCTTCCTCCGCCACGATCTTGATTTCATCCGGCAACACGTTTCCAGAAATATCCTGATAGGTATATTTGGCTTTTAACTGTCTTGATTTCTCGGGCTGGGAAATTTCTTGGGCCGCAATTTTGAAATGTTTTGGCTCCAATTGGAACAAAATCTTGAACAGTTCTTGCGCATTTTTTGGCTTTAGTTGATAGTTACCCTCATACACATTCGAAGTAAATTTCTCCTTTCGCAGATCCAACACTGCATTCCCCAACAAAAGGTTCTGGACTTTGTCAAAGTCGAGCTCGGTACCCAAAAGTTGGCTCAAGTAACTGAAGTCCCCTTCAAAATACTCGTTTTGCAGCTTGTTATAAAACGACACCTGTTTTGGGGTAATATGTGCCTTGACCATACCCAGGGGCGCACTCATCCAGATGACTTTGTCCTTTTCCATCCGAAGGCTTACGTTGACTCCTTGGCTTTCCTCTCCATCCGAATAATCAATTTTCACCCTGCCACTCAACGTTTTAAATTTGGGCTGATTGGTGTAATGGTTGTTGATGATGTTCTTTACCGATAATTTGGAATCCACTTCCCCGCCAGTCACGGTTCGTGTGCTTTTACAAGCGCCCAGTGTAAGCAGAAACACGCCCAAAAGCGATAGTTTAACAAATATGTTCTTATGTTGATGCATTATAATCCTGTGTTGATTTTGTTCAAATATTCATTGGCTTTTTGGGTATTGCCAATGGCAGTGTACGCTTTGGATAATTCTCTGTACATGTCATTGGCCAATTGTTGGTCGTCCAACAGATAGTCCAAACCGCTTTCCAATACCTCTATGGCCTTGTTCGAATTGCCATTGCGATGCAATGCTGCACCGTAGGCATAGTAAAAATAGGGCTGCAAGGGGTAGTTGTCCATGGCATCCTTCGCCACATCCAAAAGCCCATTGTCGGATGCTGCAAGCAAATTTTCGATTTCGGCTCGTAATTGAGCGACGGGGTCTGTACTTTCTTCTTCTTCTTTCAATTTGGGAGCTGGCGTCTTGGCCAATTCCTGTCCTTTTTGAAGGGAATCATTGATTTTTTCGGTCAATTCGGTGACCAATCTTGAAGTGCCTAGCTCTTTTAAGATTCGTCTTGCCTCTTCATACTTTTGTTTTTTAAAATAGACTACGGCCAGGTTCTCCTTTAATTTTTGATTGGCGTATGGAATTCGTTCTTGTATTGTTTCAAGTGGAGTTCCTTGCTGCTCCAGAATGGTGAGTAGGTTGTCCGCATACCAAAAATCCGTTGGCTCTGCAATCAATGCCGCTATGGCGTACTCCTGTGCCTTGATGTATTGTTTATCCAGCAAATAAGCTTTGCCCAATTCATAATCCACCACGCTGTTATCGGGCTCCAGCTGCTTGCACTTAAGCAAAAGGTCAATGGCCCGGTCGTAGTTTTGAATACCCTTCTGTTTAAGGGCCTCAAAAAAATTTTCTTGAAATTCGTCGGTGTATTCTTCGAGATAGACTGCGGCGCTTTCTTGTTCGTCTTGGGCATGAGAGGTGCCCCATGTCATCGCTGACACTGCAATTCCCATCCAAAGCAAAACCTTTTTTTTCATAACATCCTAAGTCCCCATCAACCCAATAAATCCATCTTAAAGTTATTCCAAAACGGAGTAATCACCAATACTTATGGATTCAAAATTTCCATTGAATACCACATGGTTACCGATCATGGCATTATCCAAGTTGGCATTATATATTTTACTGTTCCCTTGGATCAAGCTGTTTTTGACCGTGCAATTCTCCAATACGGTATTATCGCCCACTGAAACATAAGGCCCGACCGTTGTATTTTTCAGCACCACGTTTTCCCCGATGAAACAGGGTTCGATGATATTTGCGTTCTCTTGTTGTACCGAAGAAGAAATCATATTTTCTCCCTCTTGCTCCAAAAAGCCCAACATACGCTGATTTGTTTCCACGGTCACGTTTTTGTTCCCACAATCCATCCACTCACTCACCTTACCTGGTACAAATTTCATGCCCTTTTCCATCATTCGTTTGATACCATCATTAATTTGGTATTCGCCTCCATTGGTGATGTCATTGTCCAAGACATGCTGCAGCTCATCTTTTAGCACCCCGACGTCCTTAAAGTAATAAATACCGATAACGGCGAGGTCGGAAATGAACTCCTTCGGCTTTTCTACCAACTCGACGATATGATTGTCCCCATTGAGCTTCACCACGCCATAGGCTTCAGGCCGTTCCACTTGTTTTACCCAGATAACACTGTCCGCTGACTTATCAAGGTCAAAATCGGCCCGGATCAAGGTATCGGCATATGCAATTACCGCGGGGCCGCTCAACGACTCTTTCGCACTCATGATGGCGTGTCCGGTGCCCAAAGGCAAATCTTGTCGGTATATCGATCCCTTAGCGCCTAACTCATTGGCCAGGTCCATCAGACTTTCCACTACATCATCCCCAAAAAAAGCGGGGTCGCCCAAAATAAAAGCAACTTCCTCGATGGGTTCGCCCAACACTTTGGCAATATCGCTGACCAATCGGTGTACGATGGGTTTACCAGCTACCGGAATCAGTGGTTTCGGAACTGTTAATGTGTGTGGTCTTAATCGGGAACCCCTTCCCGCCATAGGGACAATTATCTTCATTTTTTACTAGTATCGTTATTAGTGTTTGTTTTTATTTGGTACCCGTACTGCCAAATCCGCCGGCTCCCCTATCGGTATCCGAAAGGGATGCCACTTCGACCCATTCGGCGCGTTCGTGTTTGGCTATCACCATTTGGGCGATGCGTTCGCCGTTTTCCACAACAAATTCATCGGAAGACATATTGGCCAAAATCACACCGACCTCTCCACGATAATCGGCATCGATAGTACCCGGTGCATTTAAAACGGTGATGCCTTTTTTGGCCGCCAAGCCGCTCCGTGGGCGCACTTGGGCTTCATAGCCAATGGGCAATTCCATGTAAATACCAGTTGGGATGATAGCTCTTTCCAAAGGTTTTAAAACAATGGGTTTATCCAAATTTGCCCTAAGATCCATCCCGGCCGAAGCCAAGGTTTCATAGTGTGGCAATGCATGCCCAGACTTGTTTATGATCTTAATCTCCACGTTTAACAAAAATGCTTTTTAGATTATCGCCTTCCATCTTATATACTAACCCCAAAAATACTAAAAGTAGTATGCTGCCGGCTATTAAATTTCTATTAAAAACATAGAAGGAAAGCGTTGAAAACAGGATGGATACGGAAAGATAAAATAGGATCTTCCGCATGTTGTAGGGCACTGGGTAATACTTTCTTCCAAAATAATAGGAAAGTAGCATCATACTACCATAAGCGGCCAGTGTGGCCAGCGCCGAGGCCATATAGCCAATTTTTGGAATGAACGCAATGTTAATGGTCAAGGTGATTATGGCCCCAATAGATGAAATGTATGCCCCGAACTTGGTCTGGTCCGTTACCTTGTACCAAACGGACAGATTGTGGTAGATGCCCAAACAAAAACTGCCCAAAAGGATGATGGGGACCACATTCAAGGCTTCCCAATACACTGGATTATGGAGCAACAATTTGCCCAACACATCGATAAAGACAATAACCCCCAAAAGAATGATACTGCCCAAAATCACAAAATAATTGGTGATCTGGGCATAGGTCCTTTCTGGCTTTTCAGAATTGGCATGGCTAAAGAAAAAAGGCTCCACGCCCATACGAAAAGCAGTGCCAAACAACGTCATGAACAAGGCCAGTTTATAGCACGCCCCATACTTGCCCACTTCGGCCTCGGCAATGTCCGATGGTAATATTTGGGTTAGCAGGATCTTGTCCAACACCTCGTTAATGGTAAAGGCAATACCGGCTATCATTACTGGTCCGGCATACTTCATCATCTGCTTCCAGAGCTTCGGATCGAATGTATAGGATGCCTTAAAATAACCAGGCAACAAAATCAAGAGGGTAATACCACTGGCAATCACATTGGAAATCAATACATAATGGATTTCCCAATTGGGCCTGTAGATGGATGCCATTAGACCGGATTCAGCATTTTCTGCCAATTCGGGCAAAATCAGCAGGAAAAACACATTGAATCCAAGGTTGATCGTCACGTTCACCGTTTTCAAAACGGCATACCGCATGGGTTTTTCATTCGCCCTCAATAAGGCAAACGGAATAATGACCAAGGCATCCAAGACCAATATGTAGGTGGTGAATTTCAGGTAATCCGGATTGATATCGGTTACCGAGGACAACCATTGTTTAACGGAAAGGGCGAAAATCAAAAAACCAACCGAAGTGGCCAATAAGGAAATCAACGAAGTGGAAACTACTTTGGCCTTATCTTCACTTTTATGATAGAACCTAAAAAACGCGGTTTCCATGCCATACGCCAAGAACACATTGAAAATGGCTATCCATGCATAAATATTGGTATACTGGCCATAGCCCGATGCATTTTCAAATACCGAAGTGTACAGCGGCAATAGGAAGAATGAAATGACCCTCGGCAATACCGTGGCCAATCCATAGATAAAAGTCTGTTTAAATAGCCTTTTTAACGGGTTCAATAGGTGCGTGTTCTTTTAATGCCCCTGTTAGGCGGCTACAAGTTACACAAAAGCCCTTAGTCCCAATAGGTGCACAAACAAAAAGGCCACCTAAAGGTGGCCTTTTCTATAATATCTTGTTTTGATTACCCGTTCAAAGCCTCAGCTCCACCAACAATTTCCAAAATTTCGTTGGTAATGGCTGCCTGGCGTGCCTTGTTGTAGGAAAGGGTCAATTGCGCCTTAAGATCCTTGGCGTTATCAGTGGCCTTGTGCATTGCCGTCATACGTGCACCATGCTCACTGGCAAAGGAATCCCGAATGGCCTTGAACAATTGTGTTTTAAGCGATTTTGGAATCAACTGCTGTACAATTTCCAACTTGGAGGGCTCAAAAATGTAATCTCCAGCGGTTGCAGTATCGCCTTCCATGGCAACAATCGGCAAAAATTGCTCGGTCATTACAATTTGGGTCGCGGCATTTTTGAACTTGTTGTACACCAAATCTATCTTATCATAGTTGCCCGAAGTGAATTGCTCCATCAAGTACTCGGCAATTTCGGCAACATTGTCGAAGGTCAAATCATCAAAGATGCCATTGTGATTGGAAACGATGGTGTTCTTTTTACGAAGAATGTCATTTCCTTTCTTACCAATGGTCACAAAATCCACTTGCTTTCCTGCATAGGTATCGGCAACCAACATATTGCTCTGCTTGATGATGTTGGTGTTGAAAGCCCCACAAAGGCCCCTGTTCGAGGTAATGGCTACCACCAATACCTTTTTAACCGGTCTGCTCATTGCAAATTCACTACCGCCATCGCCTTCCAAACTAGCACTCAACCCTTGCAAAAGTTCTGTGAGTTTGTCCGCATACGGGCGCATGGCCGTGATGGCATCCTGGGCTTTTTTCAACTTTGCAGCAGACACCATTTTCATGGCACTGGTAATCTGCATTGTTGATCCGATGGATGAAATCCTATTCCGTATTTCCTTTAGATTCGCCATATAATTTTAGTAACCAGGTTCTAGTAGTTAGTATGGAGTTCGTGTTCATTTACCCTATACTAACCACTAAATACTTTAGACTAATTTTTGTACTTACTTGAAAGATCTTTACAAACCGCAGTCAATGTATCGGCAACCTCGTCGGTCAACTTACCGGCCTTAAGGGCATCCAGTACATCTCTGTGCTTGGCATTCAAGAACTCCAAGAAATCCTTTTCAAATTCTTTTACCTTGTTCACGGGAACATCCCTCAACAAGTTTTTGGAACCGGCAAAGATGATGGCTACCTGATCTTCCACGGTGTAAGGGTCGTTTTGACCTTGTTTCAAGATTTCCACGTTCCTACGTCCTTTTTCGATCACGTTCAAGGTAGCGGCATCCAAATCGGAACCGAACTTGGCAAATGCTTCCAATTCACGGAACTGGGCTTGGTCCAATTTCAAGGTACCGGCCACTTTTTTCATGGACTTGATCTGCGCGGAACCACCCACACGAGATACGGAGATACCCACGTTGATCGCCGGACGTACACCTTGGTTGAACAAATCCTGCTCCAAGAAGATCTGACCATCGGTAATGGAGATCACGTTGGTTGGGATATAGGCAGAAACGTCACCTGCTTGGGTTTCAATGATCGGCAATGCGGTCAAAGATCCTCCTCCTTTTACTTTGGACTTCAAAGATTCAGGAAGGTCGTTCATGTTTTTTGCAATATCGTCATCGGCGATGACCTTGGCAGCACGCTCCAACAATCTGGAGTGCAAGTAGAAAACGTCACCAGGGTACGCTTCACGTCCTGGTGGTCTTCTCAACAACAAGGACACCTCACGATACGCCACGGCCTGTTTGGACAAATCATCATAGATGATCAAGGCTGGACGACCTGTATCCCTAAAATACTCCCCGATGGCAGCACCGGCAAAGGGAGCATACACCTGCATTGGGGCAGGATCGGATGCGTTTGCAGCCACAATGGTAGTATAGGCCAAAGCGCCTTTGTCTTCCAATGTCTTGGCAATGGCAGCCACTGTTGATGCCTTTTGTCCTACGGCAACGTAGATACAGTACACAGGCTCACCAGCATCAAAAAATTCTTTTTGGTTCAGGATGGTATCTATACAAACTGTGGTCTTACCTGTTTGCTTGTCACCGATTACCAACTCCCGTTGTCCACGACCGATTGGGATCATAGCATCTACTGCCTTGATACCAGTTTGCAATGGTTCGTTTACAGGCTGTCTGAAGATTACCCCAGGCGCCTTTCTTTCCAATGGCATTTCAACGGTTTCGCCAGCGATAGGTCCTTTACCGTCGATGGGAGTTCCCAAGGTGTCGATAACACGACCAACAATTCCTTCACCAACGTTGATGGATGCGATACGTTCCGTTCTTTTAACGGTAGCACCTTCCACGATTTCTTTGGTTGGGCCCAACAATACCACACCAACGTTGTCTTCTTCAAGGTTCAAAACGATTCCCTGCATGCCGCCATCAAACTCCACCAACTCCCCGTACTGGGCATTGGCAAGTCCATAGACACGGGCAATACCGTCACCTACCTGTAATACGGTACCTACTTCGTCCAACGAAGCGGTCGCTTCAAAACCTGATAACTGTTTTTTCAAAATTGCTGATACCTCAGCGGCTTTTACTCCTGCCATTTTTATAGACTATTTGTAAATTCTCTTTTTAATCCGTTCAATTTGTTAGCGATGCTCGCATCGTATTGGGTGTCGCCCACGCGAAGCACAAAACCGCCCAAAATGCTTTCGTCGATCTTGTTTTCCAGGGTTACTTTTTTTCCGGTTACCTTGGTCACTTGGTCCAACAGCTTCTTTTCCAATTCGGGGGTCAAAGGAACTGCCGTGGTTACATAGGCCACTTCCTCGCCCTTCATCTTTTCATATTGAATGATGTACTTATAGGCCACTTCCTGCAACATGGCAATCCGCTTGTTGTCCAACAGGGTCTGCACGAGGCCTTTTGTGATCTCATCGTAACCCTTGAAGACTTCCAACAAAACATTTTTCTTAAGCTCAGCTTTGATAACAGGGCTCTCCAACAGTCCCTGAAGCTCTTTGTTCCCAGAAAGTGTATCGGCAATGGAACGCATGTCCTTTTCCACGGCCTCGGCCGCTTTCTTTTCCACTGCGTAGTCCAATGTTGCCTTTGCGTAGCGTATAGCTGCCCTGTTCCCGTTCATGCCTTTAGTTCAATTTAATATCACCCAACATATCGTCAACCATTTTCAGTTGCTTCTTTTTGTCGGATAGTTCTTCCTTGATCACTTTTTCGGCAATCTCTAAAGAAAGGCTTGCCACTTGGGCCTTGATATCGGCCACAGCTGCCTTTTTCTCCGCTTCGATGGCGGCTTGGGCCTGTTTGATCATTTTATCACCTTCGGTCTGTGCCTGTGCTTTGGCCTCGGAAACAATTCCTTCCTTGATCTCGCGGGCCTCCTTCAACATGGCATCGCGCTCTGCCCTAGCTTCTTTCAACAGTTTTTCACTATCGGCGGTAACGTTTTGCATTTCCTTTTTGGCAGCCTCTGCTGCTTCAAGGGCATCCTTGATCCCTTTTTCCCTTTGCTCCACAGCATTCAAAATCGGTTTCCATGCATATTTTTTAAGCAGGAACAAAAGAATTAAGAATGTTATTGTCATCCAAAAAACCAAACCTATACCTGGATTGATTAATTCTGAACCGCTAGCTGCTAATATTCTAGACATAATTTTGTTTTAACAAGTTAAAAGGACCCTACAACCAACCGTTGTAGGGTCTACTTTTTTAATTTACTTGATGAAGGCACCAAAGATGATGGCGATAAGACCAGCACCTTCAATAAGACCAGCTGCAATCAACATGGCTCCTTGAATCTTACCAGCAGCCTCAGGTTGACGAGCAATGGCATCCATTGCCTGACCACCGATTCTACCGATTCCAAGACCTACACCTAATACCGCAAGACCAATTCCTACATAAACTAATCCTTGACCTACTGTAAAAGCTTCTTCCATTTCAATCGATTTAATGGGTTTGTTAATAATTAATGATGATGTTCCTGCACCGACATTCCAATGAAAAGCGCTGTAAGAACGGTAAAAATATATGCCTGCAATGCTGCAACCAATAACTCCAAAACAGATATAAACAAAGCCAATGCAATAGACGCTGGGCCTATCAAAATGGATTTGAAAATAAACACTAAGGAAATTAAACTCAAAATCATGATATGCCCCGCTGTAATATTTGCAAAAAGTCGCATCATTAGGGCAAATGGTTTTGTAAGTATTCCAAGGATTTCAACTGGAATCAATATAGGCTTCAATAAAAGTGGCACACCAGGTGGATTGAATATGTGCCCCCAGTATTCTTTGTTGCCATTAACGTTTACAACAATTAATGTTATCAACGACAATACCATTGTGACGGCAATGTTTCCAGTCACATTGGCTCCTCCCGGAAAAAATGGAACTAACCCCAACAAATTGTTGAACCATATAAAAAAGAAAATCGTCAATAACAAAGGTAGAAATTTCGGTGTATGCTTTGCACCAATGTTTGGCAAGGCAACCTCATCACGAATAAAAAGAATAACTGGCTCCATAAAACCTGCCACCCCTTTTGGCAAACCGTTGTTTTTGCTGTAGGATTTTTTTACAGCATTAAAAATAAAGAACAACAACAAACATGAAACCAAAATACCAGCAACATTTTTTGTGATTGATAAATCAACATATTTGTTTTCGAGCCCTGTAAAAAGATCCACAATTCCCGCCTTTTTCCTTCCCTCAGTAGAAATCAATTGCCCATGTTGGATAGTAAAATTGTCATGTTCATGCCCATGAGCCAATTTACTTGACATAAAAAAGTGCCAATTACCATCCCAAACAATGATAGGAAGGGGTATGGATAAATGCGCTTCTTCACCATTGGATTTTGTCCATGAAGCCACATGCCATTCGTTTGAATCGGAAATGTGCTCCATTATCATTTCAATGGCATTAAACTCCCTTTCTTCCTCATGAACCACAGTTGAAATCTCATCACCTATGGTATGTGAATCTTCTTGGTGTTCCTGGGCATTTGCTTTTAGGAACACAAAAAATAAACTTAAGGATAAGATGTTTAAAATAAGGTTCTTCGTTCCTGGTTTGTACATGGATGTCAGCCCTTTTTAAAATTTGTGCAAAAGTAGTTCATTAAATTTTATTTCATAAAAAAACCTCACTTTTTTATTTGGAAGTAAAAAATTTTAAGCTTCGCAGACCCAAAAAGATGCTGAAGAACAGATATAACAGATAAACAATTGTAAAATTTAGAACAAAATATGTCTGTTTTCCATAATCTAAATTGAAAAAATATAGAACAATCAACACCAATAACATTTTGAACAAAGCCATTCCAATGAAAGTATATCCTGAATACGGTAAACGGATTTTAACCATCAATGTAAAAATGGCAATAATCAACACTAGCAGCACAAAAAAAAATATATGCGTATGGATAACCCATTTTAAGGGATAAAGGTTAAAATGATAAACTACAAGTAGATTTATTGCAAGAAAAATGGCCAACAAAAGAATGCTCAACAAATAATTCTTTGCCATTTCATTATGAATTTTTTTTAACTTTTCTGATTAAATTAAGAATTGATCCCATTACTCCAAAAATAGATAACATAGCAGTAAAAATGGGTTTCTCCATATTTAGCCTATCATCAAGAAATTTTCCTAAAAAAACGCACAAAATAATTAAGGCGGCCATTTCAAATGCCGCCCCTGTCATCATAATGACTTTATTGTAATTGGTATTCTTGTCCTTACGAGGCTTTTGCTGGCTCATTGCTCTTGGTCTCCATTTTTGGAGAAGAAACCATTGAAGCGCCTTTGCCCATGGTACAGGCAGCGTTAAAGGTTGCTCCCGGCTCCACGGCCAATTTGGATACACTTACGGTACCTTCGATTACGGCGGAGGCCTTTAGTGCAAGCAGGTCGGTCACCATGAGTTCGCCATTGAATTTTCCTTCAATGTCCGCGTTCACACATTCTACTTTTCCTTTGATGTAGCCATCCTTGCCGATCACCACTTTTCCGGAAGTTTTAACATTGCCTTCCAGTTTGCCGTCGATTCTAAAGTCCGCTTCGGAAGTGATATCTCCCTTTATCTTCGTGTTCTTCTCTATTCTGTTGGGTTGTCCGCCAAATTCATTCATAGGTCGTGGTTTTTTGTTGTCAGAAAACATTGTGTTCTAGGGTTTTGGGGTTTAATATTGTGCTTTGTATGATTCTATGTTCTTATGGACCTGGATGATTTTGTAATTGTCCGATAAAACTACAAAATTCTCATCTTTAATGCGGTAGTCCTTATTGTTTTTTATCAGTTCCGCAAAGCCCAGGGCAAAGTCCTTGGACCTAAATCCATGAACTACTATAAACTCGTCCTCCAGGTTGTAAATGTCCTTGGATACGATGTTTCTGTAATTAAGGTCCTTTATTGCTTCTTCCAATCGGTTCTTCAAGGCCATTGCCTTTACATCGTCCCTGATCTTGAAAGGGAACACTACTTTCCAATTGCCGGTTCCCGTTGAACCGGTTTCCGGTGAAAATTCCTTGTTTTCCAACTTGGGCAATTGTTCCTCCACCATTTGTTCCGCTTTTTTCCCCTCAGGGTTGTTCGGATAGGTAAGGGCCACATAGTTCAAGGCTTCCTTGAACGGTTCAAAACCTTGCAGTCGTCCTATGGCATTTGCCTTTAACATTTCGAATTTGGGCACAACGGGGTCTCCGGTAAATTTGCTGATATAAGCCTCCGACTGGGTGATCACCTGCAAAAATTGCTGGTCTTGGTACAATTTGTACAATTCGGCATAGCGGGCATCCGGGCTATCGGTATTGCCTTCCAACACCGCTTGGGGGTTCAATAATATCTCGGCATAGCGGGTATCTGGATGGTTATTGATGATATCCTGTTTCATGTTCGTTGCCAAGGGACTTCCCGATTCCTCATAGATTTTGAACAGGTTGTATTTTGAAGGAAGGATCAATCTTTCTTCAGGATTTGATACCAATACACGCTCCAATTTGGCCGCAGCCAACATATTGTCCTTGAATTGTTCCTTATAGATCAATCCGAGTTGATAGTTGGCAAAGTTCCGTTCAGTCTTTAGGCTATCGATCACGGAAACCTCCGTTGGAATTTGTGCCAAGTAAAAGTCCAGATCGTATTTGTTGTCGTCCGTAAGGGTTTGTGAAGGCTGATTCGTCTCAGCTATGATCTCGCCCGTTACTTCGGAAACCAACGCTTTGGATTTGTTGCTCCATCGCCAATCGTCCTCTAGGGAGCGGCTGCCCCATCGGGTCTTGAACTCGTTTTTGCCATACCCCAAACTGGTGATGTTGTAAAAGTAGAACTTACCTTGGTTTTCCTTGCCCCCCTTGCTATTGGCGAACGTTGCGAAACCGGCGGTGGCCCGTTTTAGTTCCTTTTCAGCGGCTTCAGCATCCTTGCGTTTCAGCTCTGCAATATAGTCTTCAAAATAGGCCTTGCGTTCGGCCTCCGGCATTTGGTACAATGTGATCACACTATCGGCGTGCTGTACAATGTCCTCGTATTCGATCACATTTTCGAGGTTGTCCAGTTTCTTTTTGATGTTACGGTGCTCGCGGGTATTCTCGGCCAAATTGGTCAAAGTACTGTCATAATAAGCGCCGGCTGTTTTGTACTGGTCCTGATCAAAATAGTAGTCGGCCAAGCTTTGATAGTTCAAGGCATTCAGTTTACGCTCTCCTTGGGTAGCCTTCAGCGATTTGTTATAGTAGGCAATGGCCAAACTATCAGACTCGGTTGCCAAATGGAATTCGGCTATTTCACGATAAATCTTGTCCAAAAAGGGACGGTTTTCCCTGTTTTCCTCCAAATCGGTGAGGTATTCCAATAATTCTTCTTGGTTATCAGGCGTTAAGGTGGTGTTCTGGATTTTCTTCAAATGGGCGTTGATCATGTAGACGCGTGGCGACTTTCGGTTAAGATCGATCACCTTATTAAAGGCATAATTGGCACTGTCCTTATGGCCCATTTGGTTGTACAACTGCCCAATAATGAACAGATACCTCCCTTTTTCCGGATTCTTTTTGGTGTAGGCCTGTGCTACCTTCAGTTTTTGAATTGCAGTATCGGGTGCATTCAGGTTGATGTAACATTGAGCCAACACGGCATTGGCATCGGCATACTCTTGGTCTTTAAGCTTTTCGTACTTGAACAAACGCTTTAGGTTCTTAATGGCCACTTCGGGATTGTCCAGCCGCATATTGGTTTTTTCACGCCAAATGGTGGCTTCGTTCAGCTTATCGCTTTCGGCATATTTGCGGAGTATGTAGTTGAAGGCTTCAAGTGCCGGAATATACCGTTGATCAAAATAGCGCGACTTACCCAGCAGCAGGAATGCTTCATCGGTTTGCGGATTTCGTTCTTCATCCTTGATGTCCATGCTGTGCTTTTGAATGGCCTTGGTGGCCTTTTCCTCAGCAATGATAAAATTAGGGTTGTTGTCCTCGGAATCGAGTTTGACCTCATCGGTCACTTTTAACCGCTCCACGGGAAGAATTTCCCAATAATCGTCACGGTAGGTGGCACTGATCTCTTCCAGCCCTTTTTCAAAGGCCAAATTACCATTGTACAAGGTGTTGTACTTGGTGTTGAGTGCGTGCCAATTTCGGTTGATGAATTTATCCTTTTGAGTGGAACAGGCATTAAAAACCACACCTGCCAAAACCAAAGCACCTAAAAATGTATGACGAAGCTTCAAAATTATCGATAATCGTGTGTAACCTTAACTCAAAAAAGTTCAGATTATTATAAGGCTTATCGATAAAATACCATTAAATAATCATTTGGTTATGAGCTTTAAAAAAATGGTGCCTTCTTCCCATAAAAATCCTTTAGAGCCAATTACGATCCTGGAAATGGCTTCTTTAATAGGAAGAACATTTTTATGGGGCCCTATTTCAAACAATTTCACCAAAGAATTTAGGTTATCGTCATAGCTAAGCCCCACATCACCAAGTAATCCATATTTTTTTAAATGCTTGGCGTCATTCTTGCTCTCTACCCCAATACGTAGGAGCAATTGTTTTTCTCCATTTCTTACAAGTTCAATCTTGGAATCCATTTTCACATCCAGCAAAAGAGTGAACCCTTCAATTTCACCAGTAACAATGGAAAACAGGGCCTCGTCAATGAACTGAGTGTCCAAAGACGATGAAGATGGGCCTTGCTTTTTGATTTTTTCCAGCTCTTCTTTGAACTGATTGACCATTTTACTGGTAAACTCGTCGTTGTAAAGCTGATCATTTCTCTTATTGGAATATTGGTCAATCTCCCATTCCAACCTTTTGATTTTAGGATAATTACGGTCCTTCAACCTTAAGAGGCAATCCAATTCTCTTTGGACATAGCCCAATTCCTTGTAGTTATTGTCTACAGCAATAAAATCGTGATCCCTTTTATTATCTTCAATGGTAAGTAACAGGCGTTGTTTCTCCCATTGATAAAAATCAATCAACAATTCGAGGTCTGTGGCCATTGGTCAATGTTTGTACCCTAAAGATAATCCTGATTGACTGACACAAACAAAAGAATGATCAATTATCCCCCAAAGAAAGCTTCCAACTCTTTCAAGGTTTCGGTAGAGGTATGGATATCCTTCACAATTTCGCCCTTATTGAGCACCACAATACGCTCACAAACCTCGGTAACATGGATCAAATCGTGGCTGGATACCAATACGGTAACGTTCTCCTTTGCCGCCAATTCCTTGATGATGCCCTTAAGACGGATCTGTGTGGTAGGGTCCAAGTTGGCAAAAGGCTCGTCCAAAATCACCACTTCGGGATTGCCGATAAAGCTGGCCACGATCCCCACTTTTTTCTGGTTTCCTTTGGAAAGGTCACGCAAATATTTTTTTTGACCCAGAATCTCGCCATGGAAGAAATCGCTGTAGCCTTCCAATAAAGCATCCACATCGGCTTTGTTCCTGCCCCTTAGTTCACCAATGAAATAGAAATACTCCTCGGGGGTTAAATACCCTATCAAAAAGGATTCATCAATAAAAGCGGAGGTAAACGGTTTCCACGCTTCGCTTTCATCCACCTGAACCCCGTTGTTGATGATATGGCCAGTGGATGGTTGGATCAGGTCCAACAACAAGCTGAACAAGGTGGTCTTGCCGGCACCATTGTTCCCTACCAAGCCAAAACTTTGGCCCTTGGGAATTTCAAGATGGTCGATGTTCAAAACGGTCTGTGCTCCGTATTTCTTTGTTAAGGTGTGTGCTGTGATCATAGTGTTTTTATAGTAATGGTCGATTTGCTATTTCTGTTTGTATGCCAATAAGGTTTTGTATTTCTCTTTTTTATAGATGCCCTCGATCATACGGAACACCCGTTCCTTGAACACGAAGCCCAACAATCCGAAGGCGGCCACAAATAGGTACCCCGCAACAGGGCCGATCAGTAAGTGGCCAAGGGCATAAATGGCAATGGGCAACGCCAATTTAGGCAGCGTCAAGAGCAATGTCTTTGCATTAAAGGCCTGTTTATCGCCAAATGCCTTTTTGTTCGAGGTCAATTCGATGGGCGTTTTAACATAGGCTCCACCCCAAAGCACCAAATAACTGTTGATGCCCACGTTGTAAATGGCCCCGACCAATACCGCGGCATAGGCTTCCCACCCAAAATACAGGTAGAAAGAAGCCAATATGGTGGATATGACCGTGGCAATGATCACCAAGTACCATTTTGAGGTCAAATATTCCCGGTATTTGATATTCTGGCTCATCATTAAAGGGTAATAACTGCTGTCCCAACTGGGTACATACTGACCGAAGCTGAACAGGAATCCTCCGGTAACAAAAATGCCGGCAAAAATTTTCCAATAGGCGTTATCGTATACCTCAATGGCACTGGTAAAGAACAGCAATCCATAAAAGATGAAGAAAAACCCGGTAATCACGGCGGTCCGTGACCTTTTGTTCCTTTTGATCAATTTGATGTCGTTTTTCAAGAAGGTGCCCAAATTACCAAAACGATCCAGCCATTCCAGGTTTTCGGTCTTCGCCTCGGTCTGTTTTTGGGCCAGTCCTCCATCAAGGTACATGTGCTTTTTGAAATAGGTAAAGGCTGCAACGTACAATAAAGCCAAAGCAACCCATGGAATTAGGGCCGTCCAGGGCATATCATAGAAAAAATCGAAAATGGGCTGGGTGTACACCGTAATATCGAACCATTGGTAGTATTGCGAAGCCCCTGCAACAATGAACAGTGCGGCCAAGACGTAAAATACACCGTCTTTATTGTTCACCATAATGTTGATGAAGTTATTGCAATAGAACAGGGCCATCATGGCCAAATGCCATCCTACCACTTGGGCCAATGGATAATCCTTGGTCAACAATACCACGCTGAAGGGTACAAAGAAAAAGGCATGGGCCAGGTTAAAGAAGGAAACCACTGTTTTGCCCAGTGAATAATTTACCACCTGGCTTTTTTTGAAGGGCAAATACAACAGCGGTTTGATGTTCGTCACCGGCATTTTCTGCAACATGTACCGAAACACCAGGTCGAAGGCCAAATAGTAGATCATGAATCGGTTGATTACCCGCAAAGGGTCGCCCAGGCCAGCTTCTTCAATGATGAAATACGACCCGAATCCCAAACTGAGGAAAACCAAGATGAAATAAAGTGCCCCGAGGGCCATTAAGATCTTGAACCAAATCTCGGTCTTAAATGAGGCGGACCTAAAAAAGGATTTCCATTGGAGTCCGATAAAATAGTTGAACATGGCTAGTTTTTTTTAGTTGGTATCTAAAATATTCGATTTGTTACAAAATGCATCGTTTTTTGAAAAATAGCTGCCCAAAACAAGGGTAATCCGTAATTTTGCAGCAAATTTTTATTTGATGAGTGACTTTCATGCCCTAAAAATAGCCTCGGTTGATCAACTTACTCCTAATGCCGTGGCCCTTACTTTCGAAATTCCGGAAAACCTTAAACCCTCTTTTTCCTTTAAAGCTGGCCAGTACATCACCTTGAAACACCAAGTAAATGGCCAGGAACTACGCCGGGCCTACTCCATATCCTCACCACCATCCTCAGGAAAACTGACAGTGGGCATCAAAAAAATGCCAAGCGGTACATTTTCTGTTTATGCGAATGAAAAGCTCAGCGCCGGTGATGTGTTGGACGTAATGCCGCCAGAAGGTCGTTTTGTGTTTGATGCAACAGGTCCGAAAAATATTGCTGCCTTTGCTGCAGGGAGTGGCATTACTCCGATCATGAGCATTGCAGAAACCGTTTTGGAGAGCCATCCCGAAAATACCATGGTGCTGGTTTTTGGCAACCAATCGCCAGAGGAAACCATGTATTTCAAGGAAATTCAAGCGTTGAAAGAAAAATATACCGAACGATTTTTTATACAGTACATCTACAGCCGATCCAATGTGCCGGAAGCCCTATTCGGTCGCATAGAAAAATCCACGGTGAACTTTGTGCTCAAAAACAAGTTCAAGGAAACCACTTTTGATGGGTATTACCTCTGTGGTCCGGAAGAAATGATCCATATGGTAACCGACACCCTGAAATCCAATAGCATTGCTGAAGACAAAATCCATTTTGAATTGTTCACCAGTTCCGATACCGAGGATACTATGGCTGAAGACTTGGAGGGCATGACCCAAGTGGAGGTATTGTTGGATGATGAGACCTTTTCCTTTGTGATGGATCGCAAACAGTTGGTGCTGGATGCCGTCCTGAAACAAAAAATAGATGCGCCTTATTCCTGCCAAGGCGGGGTATGTAGCAGTTGTATCGCCCGAATTACGGAAGGCAAGGCCGAAATGGTGAAAAACCAGATTTTGACCCCTGGAGAAATTGAGGAAGGACTGATCCTGACCTGTCAGGCCCATCCGTTGACGCCTACCTTAAAAGTGGATTACGACGACGTTTAGCCTTAATCCTTTTTGGAAAGCATTCTTTCCATGGCACGGCTACCGTGGTCATAGCCAATATTGAAGGCATTTTCAATCCCTTTTCGGTCCAAAACCCCAATTTTGTCCAATTCCTTGGGCTCAATATAAAGGTCGCATTCGTGCAATTTTTCGTCGTTGGAGGCGTGAATCATCAAACTGGTGACCCTGCTCGTCAATTGGATGGAATTGCGCAAGTCTTTCTTTTCCATTGGAACAGTAATCGAAACGTTGCTGCCTATTACGTAATCTGCTCGGGTATCCACATATTCCTTGGGAAAGTTGTTCATGATACCTCCATCGGCATACAGCACATTATCAATATTCACAGGACTGAACACTGGGGGCAAAGCTGCCGAGGCCAACAAGGGTTTGATGAGCGGTCCTCGGTCAAAAACCTTTTCCTTGCCGCTGAGCAAATCGGTTGCCACGATAAACAGTGGTTTTTTTAAGGATTCAAAGGTGTTTTCCTTGAAATACTTCTTGAACATACTTTCATAGCGTTCCGTGTCGATAAAACCGGGTTTATTGATGGTGAAGAAACTATATTGAAAAATGGGCGTCTCTTTAAAAAACCCCAACATTTCTTCCACGGTATTTTTATTGGCATAAAGTGCCCCTACCAATGCGCCAACGCTTGTTCCGGCGACCACATTGGCCTCAACACCATGTTCTTCCATGGCCTTGATCAGTCCAATATGGGCCATGCCACGTACTCCTCCTCCCGAGAGCACCAAACCTATAGACTTGTTTTTCTGTATCACTTTTTGCTTCTAAATACCGAACAAAGGTAAACCAATGCAGCATTCAATCGCCAACCCAACAAGAGATTAACCTTAATTTGATGGTGGAGGTTCCAAAAGGGTTTGTTTTGACCTAAAATTGCAACTTCATCCCTTGATAATGGAATTCAAAATTAGTGCAAGTACCGACTGGCGAGTCGGTTTTCACCACCCCACACCTCAATTTGTACACTTTAACGATCTGATTTCGATGATCATCGAACATTTCACAATGCCTTGATTTTCAAAACCGACTGGCTGGTCGGTTGATCTAATTCTGGCAAAAGGGATACTGTTTGTAATGCATATTGCCTTTTTGCGACTGAAATCAATATGGATAAATGTTGTATGTTTAGGTTCAACATTCAATTAAATTCATCGTTATGGCCGATTCGTATTATGACCCCGCAGATCTTAGAAAATTTGGAAAGATTACCGAATGGAGCGAGGAGTTGGGGACCAAGTTTTTTGATTATTACGGAAAAGTTTTTGAGGAAGGGGCCCTTAGTGCCCGTGAAAAATCCTTGATCGCTTTGGCTGTTTCACATGTGGTTAAATGTCCGTATTGTATCGACGCCTATACCAAGGATGGTCTTCAGCGCGGAATTACCAAAGAAGAAATGATGGAAGCCGTGCATGTTGGTGCCGCCATTGAAAGTGGCGCTACCCTAGTCCATGGGGTCCAAATGATGAACAAGTACAACAAACTGTCCATGTAATCCAAAAACGATCAATGGAGCAAAGCATACTGACGGAACTAAAAAAAGCAGCTAAAAAATCGCTGAAAGCGCGGCACAATGACCTCGCCGACAACCATAGACAATTGCAAATCCTTAACGGGGGGCTGTTTGCTGATGGGGAACTCCCCTATTTTAAGAATAAAATTGCCGAAACCAATCAATTTCCGCTAAAGCCGAATACATTGGAAATTTTGCAGATCAATGTGGGTTATATGTGCAATCAGGTTTGTGAACATTGCCATGTGGATGCCGGCCCGGACCGTAAAGAGATCATGACCCGCGAAACCATGGAACAATGTTTGGAAGTCATCCGTAATACCGGAGCCCATACGTTGGATCTTACCGGGGGTGCTCCCGAAATGAACCCCAATTTTAGATGGTTTGTAGAAGAGGCCAGCAAAGCGGGTATCAAAGATTTCATTGTACGCTCCAACCTCACCATAATTTTAGCCAATAAAAAATACTATGATCTCCCGGAGTTCTTCAAAAAGCACAACGTACATGTAGTTTCCTCCATGCCGCACTATACGCGTGGCAAAACGGATAAGCAACGGGGCGATGGGGTTTTTGACAAATCGATAAAAGCACTGCAAATGCTAAATGCGGTCGGCTATGGCATGCCCGATAGCAGTTTGCGGCTTGATTTGGTGTACAATCCCTCAGGGGCTTTTTTACCTACTGACCAAGCGGCATTGGAACACGACTTTAAAAAAGCATTGAAGGAAGATTTTGATATCGACTTCCACAATCTCTTTTCCATTACCAATCTACCCATTTCACGCTTTTTGGATTATTTGATCGCCTCCGAGAATTATGAGGACTATATGTATGCGCTTGTGGATGCATACAACCCAGCTGCTGTGGCCAATGTGATGTGCACCAATACCATTTCCGTGGGTTGGGATGGTTGGCTGTACGATTGCGACTTTAACCAAATGCTCGACCTAAAGGTGGCCAGTACCGTGAAACACATCAAAGATTATAATGAAGATTTGTTGAACGATCGGGATATTGTGATTTCCCAACATTGCTATGGATGTACCGCTGGAGCGGGCAGTAGTTGCCAAGGGAGTGTGGCTTAGTTTTTTACATCCATTTCCAATACCCATCATCCCTAAAAAGTGACCGATAAACCGACCCACCGGTCGGTAACAGAATTCCAACACTTTGTTTTTGGTCGATTTATTTACCTTTTGCCGATTATTAGTCTATCTACATCCTGAATTCTTTTGGTTCGGGGCATTTCGTAAAAACTTTGTAACCGACTTAACGGTCTAAAACCCAAATCTTATGGAAATGTCCCTAAAACGCAGGGAGACCATGCACCGGCTATGTGCAAAAGGTCTCGAAATCTTCAACGAGAAAGGCTATTACAACACCAGTTTGGACGATATCCTCACCGAACTGAACCTTTCCAAAGGTGCTTTTTACCATCATTTTAAATCCAAGGAAGATTATTTCATCACCATAGTCCAAAACCTTATGGTGCAAAAAGTGTATGCCCTACTTGTGGAACCACTGGACACTTTTGAAAACCCACTGCCCATCATTGTGGAGAGTCTTGAAAATGCACTGGAACCGGGACGGCAAAATGAAATGGCCTATGGTTTTATGCTCAATGATTTTTTGACCGAATTCCATAAACGGAACGAGGAAATCAGCCGATACTTAAAGGATATCATCAATGTTTGGGAGGTAAACCTAGTTTCTGTGCTCAAAAAAGGTAAAGTGGATGGCCACATTGCCCGTCATGTGGACTGCGAAGGGGTAGCTACCTACATAATTGCCTCATTCATGGGCATGCGTACCTTAATGATGGACAGCTCCAACCGACAGTTGAAATACCAATATATCCAACAGCTCAAACAATACTTTAAATCGCTGGAAGCGGAAAAGGTATTGGTCTAGGCTTCCAAAACACGCAACAACTTGTCGATAATTTCCTGAGGTTCAATGGTCTCCATGGCCTTTTCATACCCTTTTGGGAATTTGTTGCCATATATCGAGGTGGGAATCAATGGAAAGTGTTCCCGATTTGCCATCAAAGCATTCTCCAAAGGCTGACCAAAAGGATAAAACCCGGCAAACGGATGGGTGACCCCCCAAACCGTTATTACAGGAATCCCATAATTGGCGGCCAAATGTGCATTGCCACTGTCCATGGAGAGCATTACATCCAAATTGGAAATCAACTGCAGCTCTTCGGCCAAAGTAAGCTTTCCGGCCATACATAAGGTATTTGGATAGGCCGCTGAAATACGTTCCAACTGCTCAACCTCGTTTGCACCACCGCCAAACAACAATATTTTATACTTATCGGTATTGCAAAGTGATTCAACAACCCGTTCCATTTGGCCCAGGGGATACATTTTACCTTCGTGGGCAGCGAAAGGGGCAATTCCCACCCATTTTTTGGTGTCAGGTTGCACCAAATCCACTAATTTATCTGAGAGAGCCTGACGTTCCAAGAGTTTCACATCGTCCAAATTGATAGGAAATCCCAAACGCCCAAAAACATCGGCATAGCGTTGATGGGTACTCTTCAGCTGCCTGAAAATTTTATTTTTGGTCCGTGTCAGCTCCCCTTTTTCTTTTCTTCCCTTGTCCAATTGCACAAAGGGGATGCGGTCCAAGGCAACATATTTTTTAAGGATTCGGCTGCGTAAAACGTTGTGCAGGTCAGCGACAGCATCAAAATGCAGGGTTTTCAGTTCTTTGTACAATCGCCACAACCCCATTAGTCCCTTGTGCCGGTTTTTTACGTCAGCCTCGAAGACGTATACCCTGTTCAACCCAGAAAAAATGGGTAAAAACTGTTTTTTGGTCAGTACTGTAATTCTGATATTGGGATACTTGGCCAACAAAGCGGAGATTACGGGAACAGTCATGGCCACATCGCCCATGGCCGACAATCGAATGATCAACAGATGGGTTTCCCTACCCTTTTTGTCCACGGAGCACTGGGTTTAATTCATCGTCGTTGTACATTTTCATCTGTTTGTAGACTTTCATGTACTTGTTACCAGCCTCAATATCGGCCAACAATTGATCAATGGCCGCAGATAGATCTTTGCGTTGCTCCAATAGCACCTGTAACTTTTCGTTGCATTTTTTGATGTGCTCCGGGGATGCATCATTGCGGTTCACTTCCTCTTGCATGTGATAGATCTTGAGAGCCAGAATCGACAACCGGTCAATGGCCCAAGCGGGACTCTCCGTGTTGATAGTTGCATCATCCTTAACTTGAACCGATTGGTATTTTTTCAGAAAATAACTATCGATGTACTCCACCAAGTCCGTACGGCCCTGGTTGCTCGCATCAATCTTTCGTTTGAGGTCCAGCGCAGCTACTGGGTCTATTTCAGGGTCGCGAATGATATCTTCATAATGCCATTGCACGGTATCTATCCAATTTTTACGGTACAGTAAGTGTTCTATTTTATCCTTTGGATAGGGATTGTGGAACTCCTGGTAGACATCATCCTTGATATGGTAGGTATCGATACTTTCCTGAAATATCTTGAACGCAAACTCGCTGAACATGGCCTTAAAATTTTTTCAAAGATATTGCTTTATGCCTTAACCCAAGTGCCGTACGATAAAAAGCAGGGTTGCCAATAGGGTGCTAGCCACTAGAATGGCTTCTTGCCAATTGGTTTTTTTGATTTCTTCAAAATAGTTCACCAAAAATACAGCTGCGGGAAAAAAGGTAATCAGCAAAGGCGACTCGTGCACTGGTGTCATCAACGACATGATAACTCCCAAGATAAAGGCCAAGAACAAAATGCGCAACAACAGTAACTTACCACCCCCCACATTTCGCAAACGGATAAAAACCAAAATGGCGACCAAAAGCACAATGACAAAAAACAACAATGCCTTAACGTTCAATATGTCCGCAAGGGAAGTTGCGTTCAGAAAACCGATGGAAAACCGATAGTGCTCCCCAAAAAATTCAAGATTGCCCATCACTTTCAACCATGTAAACACCAACATAAAAATGGTGGCCAACCCAATAAAAGGCACCAACCAATTCTTAAAATTTTTTCTATCGTACATATTGATCACAACGAAAACCAATACCATAAAGAGCAGTGCCCAGTCATAAAACAAACTCGCAATGGCTACCAACAAGGAGGCATCAAAAATCTTATGCTTAACATTTCTAATGGATTTTAGCGATAGTAAGCGCCAAAGTGCTAAGAGCAGAAAAAAATTGGCATATATCGCGGTGCCCATCTCCAATTCTTCTGAAAATCCGATGACCAATAACACAAAAAAGAGCATGCCGTAGGAATTGTAGTCGGTCACCTTTTCGGTTTTCACAATTTGGTTGATCACATAAACCGTCAACAACAGCACACCATATTTGAACAATTCCAAGGGAAGAATTTCGCTGACAATCTGTTCGTTAAGTCCAAAAAAAACATGAATACTGAAGAAGAGAAACAAAAAGATGGCCAGGACGATGTAATTAATGGGCTTTGTTTTACCGAAAAAGCTTGAAATCATGCTATCTTTTGCTACTTTTGTAAAGTAAATATAGCCAAGATGAGCAAGTTTTTTTACGGTATAGAAGACTTATTTGTAAATCACCTTTTTGCCCCTTATGATTTTTTCCGTTTTATGGATAGCTGGTGGGGTTCCAATACCATCAACTGGATTTTCTTTGTAATTGGATTGATTGCCGCCACCTATTGGATGGGGCAGTTGAAAATGTTCAACGATAACGGGGAAGAGGACAAGAGCATCAGCTCCCATTCTTACCTATAGATCGAAACCAAGGTCTTTTCTGTAGTACATTCCTTCAAACTGGATCTTCTCCATGTTTTGATAGGATCGTTTTAGTGCTTCCTTAAAGTCATTCCCGAATGAGGTGATTGCAAGGACACGCCCTCCATTGGTAACCACTTTTCCGTCAGATACTTTGGTGCCTGCATGGAACACCAAGGAACCCTCGACCATCTCGGTGCCGGAAATTTCCATTCCTTTTTCATATGCTTCGGGATAGCCTCCCGAAACTGCCATAACGGTTGTTGCTGCCCTATCATCAATCTTTAGGTCGATTTGATCTAAGGTGCCATTGGCCATGGCCAGTAATACCTCCACCAAATCGCTTTGTAGTCGGGGCATCACCACTTCGGTCTCTGGGTCGCCCATTCGAACATTGTATTCGATCACTTTGGGGTCATCACCCACTTTGATCAAACCTATAAAGATGAACCCAACATACGGCAAATTGTCTTTTTTAAGGCCCTCAACGGTCGGTTTTACGACGCGCTGCTCTATCTTATGCATAAACTCCGCATCAGCAAATGGAACCGGGGAAATGGCTCCCATGCCACCCGTGTTCAATCCGGTATCGCCCTCTCCGATTCGTTTGTAATCTTTAGCGGTTGGGAGGATTTTGTAATGGGTACCATCCGTAAGCACAAAACAGCTCAACTCAATACCGTCCAAGAATTCCTCTATTACTACGGTGGCACTGGCATTTCCAAATTTGGAGTCGACCAACATGGACTTCAATTCGTTTTTGGCCTCCTCCAAATCCTGAAGAATCAAAACGCCTTTACCAGCCGCCAATCCGTCTGCTTTGAGCACGTATGGCGGTTTAAGGGATTCCAAAAAGGCATAGCCCTTTTCCAAGGTTTCCGCCGTAAAACTTTCGTAGGCCGCGGTGGGAATGTGGTGCCGCATCATAAATTCCTTGGCAAATTCCTTACTGCCCTCCAAAGCCGCGGCCGCCTTTTGTGGTCCGATCACCGGAATGGACTTCAACACCTCATCATTCAAGAAAAAATCATGAATTCCATTCACCAGCGGATCTTCCGGACCCACCACCACCAAGTCCACCTTTTCTGAGAGTACCAATTGCTTAATGGCCTCAAAATCGTTGACACCCACCTCAACATTTGTTGCAATAGCGGCCGTGCCGGCATTACCGGGGGCGACAATTAATTTTTTTATTTTGGGACTTTGCGAAATTTTGAGGGCAATGGCATGTTCGCGACCACCGGAACCCAGAACCAGAATGTTCATGACTGAAAGTTTTGGCAAAAATACGTTTTGATGCCGATTTGACTAGTTGTTTGGCGAGAAATCTCGGTGTTGCTGCCATAACTCCTCGTGGGAAAGGGACTTAAAATAATCGTATGCTTTTTTGAGTCCTTCCGAACGGTGCACTTTGGGTTCCCAGCCCAAAATTTCCTTGGCACGGGTAATATCCGGTTGCCTTTGGAGGGGATCGTCCTGTGGCAAGGGTTTGAAAATGATTTTTTGATCCGTTCCTGTCAGCTTGATGATTTCTTCGGCAAACTCCAAGATGGTAGTTTCATCGGGGTTGCCAATGTTGAGGGGTTCCACGTAATCGCTCATCAATAAACGGTAGATTCCCTCGATTTGGTCATCGATATAGGTGAAGGAACGGGTCTGGGAGCCATCCCCGAAAACGGTCAGGTCCTCCCCTCGTAATGCCTGTCCCATAAAGGCGGGCACCACTCGGCCATCGTTCAACCGCATGCGGGAACCATAGGTGTTGAAAATTCGAACGATACGGGTGTCCAATCCATGATGCCTGTGATAGGCCATGGTAATCGATTCCATAAAACGTTTGGCCTCATCGTAAACCCCACGGGGACCAATTGGGCTCACGTTGCCATAATAATCCTCATTTTGGGGGTGCACCAAAGGATCGCCATACACTTCCGAAGTGGACGCGACCAATATGCGTGCTTTATGGTCCCTGGCCAATCCCAAGAGATTCATGGTGCCCAATGAACCTACTTTCAATGTTTCAATGGGAATTTTTAGGTAATCGATTGGGCTGGCGGGTGAGGCAAAATGCAGGATATAATCCATGCGCCCTGGAACGTGGACAAATTTGGTTACATCGTGGTGGTAAAATTCGAACCGTTTTAAGTGGAAAAGGTGCTCAATGTTTTTGATATCCCCGGTAATGAGGTTATCCATACCAATAACATGGTGGCCTTCGGCGATGAACCTATCGCAAAGGTGCGAACCCAAAAAGCCAGCTGCCCCGGTGATGAGTGTTTTTTTCATGTATCCTTTTCTTTCTTTTTGGGATTGGGTTCAATTTTTCCCTTTATTTTTTCAATTTTTCGCTTCAACAGGATTTTTTGTTTGAGAGTGGTAAAGTTGTAGTTGTACTTGAAGAATACGTAGGCCAAAATAATCACTACGCTCACTAGCATAATCACCATCCCCAAATTTTTGGCCTTGCTGCCCAAAATAATGAACAACACAACAAATATGATATTAAAGCATCCTATTATGAAGCTGGCCTGCTTGTGGGATAATCCCCAAAAATCAATCAATATATGATGTACGTGATTCCTGTCCGGAGAAAATGGAGATTTTTTGTTGGCAATCCTTAAAGCAAAAACACGAGCTGTATCAAACAGTGGAACAATCAATATGCTTATGGCGATAATAGGTGCGTTCTCCAATAGAAAAGGCAATCCTTCATAGTCCTCTGGCCTCAGTGACAAAAACTTCAATGTAAGTATGCTGATAATAAAGCCCACTATCAAAGAGCCCGTATCTCCCATAAATATCTTTTTGTTAGAAGATATGTTAAACCCAAAAAACGCCATCAAGCACGCATTTGTGGTAATGCTGATAAGCGCAAAAAAAGATTCGCCTGAAAGGTAGAATATCGTGGTATAAATTATCATAATTACAATCCCCACAACTGAAGCCAAACCATCTATTCCATCTATCAAATTGTACGAATTAATAATCGTAAGCATTACAAACCCTCCAATAATAAGATAAAGGAAGTAGGGTATCTCATAAACATTCAAAAACCCGTTTAAAGAATAAATCGTAAACCCCTCATTGCTAAGAACAAACATGATGGAGGCTATTTGGGCAATAAGTTTTGTTCCAGGGGAAAGGACAACCAAATCATCTTTTAGGCCCACTATGAATAAAATGGTAAGGCCCGGTATTATGTATAATCCCTCATTGAACAAGGCACGATCTTTAATAAAAAAAAGTGCGAAAATCAAAGTATAGAAGAAAGCAATCCCTCCAAGCGTGGGGGTTTTCTTTTTATGAGAGCTCCGAGAATTTGGGTCATCCATTAACCTCCTGTACTCCACCACTCCAATAATTTTAGGTATGGTCAAATATGTTAGCAAAAAAGATCCTATAAAAATGACAACTGCTGTCTCCAAGAAATACATGGTGCTCCCTTATACGATTATCAATTTAGCTCTATTGTATTAACCTTTTCCCAATCAATTTCACCAATTGCGGTTGATAAGTCGGTAAATTCGAAATTTGACAACCATCTTCTCAATTTAGGTTCACATTTTTTCAATCCGTAGTAGGATTTAAATTTTCTAAACATCCCCAATCCATTTATAATTGGCTGATCATAATCAAAATCCCTTGGGTGAAAATAGGTCATTATATACTTGGCTTTCCGGCTTTCCTGACGAATCAAAGAATAAGGGAGAAGTCTAAAATATCCCCCTCCCGAAAAAATCATTCGCTTCCCTAAGAAATTCATGGTATTAATTGGGAATTCTTTGATTTTCAGTCCATTGTAAGAGATTAAACAAGGTGATGTCTCTGAAAAATTTTCAATTCCACCATGTGCCCTGCTAGCCGGAAAAATTGAGCTGTCTGCAACAACTCCATGTTCACTCAAACTTTCCAATGTCCAAAGATTGCTTTCCTTGATTGAAAACCCAGGTGCCCGATAATATTCCACCTTTTTCCCTATAAGGTTTTCAATCTCAACTATTGACTTTTTCAAGTCTTCATCAAATTCCTTTTGATTCATTTCGTATGCCAACTGGTGCATATTGGAGTGAGAACCTATCTCATACCCTAGCGCATCAATCCGTTTTATAATTTCAGGGTGTTTTTTGGCAATCCATCCCAGACAAAAAAAAGTTGCCTTTACATTATAATCATCAAGGAGTTGGAAAATTCTGTCCATGTTGGCACAGATCCTAGATTCGTACCCGGCCCAGTCAATTTCTGTCTTGGTAGAATCATTATCAAGAATATGAAACCACTCCTCTATGTCAAAGGTCAATATATTCATTAAAAAAAATGCTTTCCATTGGATATAAATTCAACAACGTCCTTTCTTGTGGGAAACGAATAATAGGTCATTTCGCTGTCAGGGTTTTCAATCAAGTCAAAATTACCGTTTCTTATCAACTCTATGGCTTTGATTATAGCATTCATCCCAACTTTTTTTGAGGTCTCAATAAGTTGTTCCTGGGTCATGCCCTCTATTGCAATTCTTTCCTGCACCAATATCGGGCCGCTATCTATTCCTTCATCTACAAAGAAAACGCTGACCCCGGTTTCTTTTTCATTATTTTTCAGCACCCAGAAACTAGGCATTAAACCTCTATACTTAGGCAATAAGGCGGTGTGGAGATTAAGACATCCCTTGGGAGCCAGTTGAATAAGTTGTTTTTTAAAAATCTGGTTCCCGGCTATGGAAATCAAAAGGTCAGGGGTATAAGATTTTATTATTTCAAGCGAATCTTTATGGTTGACCGATTTATCCAATCTCACTTCTTCTATTTTGTTATTTTTTAAAACATAAGGCATTTTTTGTTTTGGTTTAAATCTTTGTGCCATATACTTAAATGAATAGTGCAAAAAGAACTTCATCCCAAAAACTTTAAATGTCTTTTTTATCTTTTGAAAGAATGATTCCTTTTTTCCAAAAGGAGAAGCATCAAATAAAACTGCAGCAACTATTTGAGTGTTTTCTGGCAGATTTTTGGCTAAAAAATCAATATTTTTCGCCAAATAAAAAGGTTCATCTTGTGTTAGAAGTACAATTCTCATTTTAGTAGCTTAATTCCGTGCAATCTGAGGCAAAAGTGCAAAAATTCGCATATTTAAACTTTAATCTTGGATGTCAACTTATAATAAAAATAGGTAAAAAGAAATCGAATCATGTAGACTAGAGACTTAAAGCTGGATAATCCTACCTGTTTTCTAAATACATTGTAATTTATCTTGACCAATTTAAATTTATTCTTGCTCAAAGAATCGTTCCCCTTCCTATAATAAACCAAGGGCTTTTGAAGACCGATACTTTTGTCAATTTTACGGAGGATCTCTATCCAAAGGGCCCAGTCTTGACGTCTGCGAATCTTAGGCATATATGATTTTCCCAATTGTTCCACATCATACATTGATGTTGAACAAAAAATATAACAGTTACTGAGTATTTGTTTATAGTTGGTTTCCAACGGTACTCTTCTACGGTAAACAAGGGTGGAGTTTTCGTCAACCACGTAATAAGACGTATAGGAAAGTGCATGTCCAGTCTTAAGCATTGTTTCAATCTGTTTTTCCAACTTGTCCTCCACCCAATAATCATCAGCGTCCAAAAAGGCTATGAATCTGCCGTTTGCTTCTTCTATGCCTTTATTCCTTGCCACACCGGCTCCTCCATTTTTGTCAAGTTCCAAAAACTTAACCCTTGAATCGGAGTCCTTATATTTTTCTATGATACTTTTGCTGCCATCTGTACTGCAATCATCTATGAGTATATGCTCAAAATTGGTATATGTTTGTTTAAGTACCGATTCTATACATTCTGGAAGATATCTTTCTGAGTTATAGACAGGTGTAATTATGGAAACAAGATAGCTCATTTATGCTCGCTTTTATTAATGCGCCCCATGTTATGGCACTTCGCCTTCTAAGGTATAGTTTTCAAACCAAGTTGGCTTGGACAATTTCATTTGACCACATAATTCTTATATAGTTTTGGAGATAGGTTGTTTTGCAATTGTTTTTCGCCAGTTGTCCGGCAAACCTAAAGATTTCTTTGATATTGTGGAACTATTTCTATGGAGAATGCCCTATATGCTTCAATTCAATTGTTCTAGGGGACATCATCTCTTTGACACAATCTTAAAAATATAAATCATTATAAATTAAATTGTTAAATGAAGTGCCAATTGGCAAACCTCCCTTCTTGGGAATGGTTTATTACTTTTTCAATAAATACCCCCATGGCATTTTATAATATCTCTTTGCCATAACAAAAACAACAATAAACAGCACCACAAAAGAAATAAGGGTTGCTTGTGCAGCCCCCAATATGCCATTTATATTGATCAACCAATAGTTAAGTACAAAGTTTAAAAAAACAGTGGACAATGTACAATAAGTTATCAGCTTGGTTTTCTTCAAAAAGAATAAGTAATTCACAGCCATTTTATACATTCCTTGAAAAGCATAACCTAAAAGTATCCATAAGACCACGTTGGCTCCTTCAACAAATGAATCACCAATGAAATGCTCATAAATAAAAGGTGTGCATAATGAGATTATTATTGCCAAGACAATCAATATGCCAAAATAAAAGTAAGTAATCTTCACAATCCTTAGCTTATCAGGTTCTTTCCCGTCGCTTAGTTTACCGTAAAAAAAGGGGACCCATGCCTGATTAAATGAGTTTTGAATCAATGACAAAACCATCCCTATTTGATAACCCACCGAATATACCCCAACATTACTGAGGCCTAAAATAAACAGTATGAAGAATCTGTCTGAAAATCCAATTATACTCGACCCTAGGGAATGAAAAATAAGCGGTGTGCTAAAAGAAAGGGCTTCTTTTTTATATGTATTGTGAATCTTAAGTTTTGCCAAAAAGCCTTTTTTATATAAAAACCCTATTGCTATGATACCAAACAAGATTGCAGTAAATACCTGAGGACCAACTCGTCCCTCCCAGCCTTTTTCGAGACTAACAATGAAAAACAGGGAGATTCCCAAGTCCACCAAAGTCTTAAGAACTCGAAAAATTCCAAAACGGAACGTTTTATAGGAAACTCGCCATAATGTTAACAATATTTCGCTTATCTGCGAGAACAAAGTATATACAAGTGCCAAGGTCACGATGGTGGAGGGCAGTTTAAGGGCTTTAAAGATATCTGTCCAAAAAAGTAAGGGAAAAAGAGATAGGACGATTATTGATAGACCAACGACACAAAGAATCAAAAAGACCGTTGTAATAAATTTTGGAAGGTCAATTTTCTCAAAATAATATCTACTTATAGATTGTACAATGCTGAGCCCAATAATGGGATTTGCCATCAGGGAAATGTTGTAAAAGACATCCACGATGGCATAATCCTCAGGGGATAAAAACTTTGTCAGTACTGGCAAGAGTAAGAAAGGAATAGCTGAGTTGAGTACATTAAAAAATGTGAACAATGAAATATTCTTGATCAATCCCCTATTCTGCATATCCTTCCGTTAAAATCTCGGTTTCCACAATTCTTTTCACATTTTGCAAAAAATTATCCTCAAAAAAAAGGGCTCCTGCTTTTTTGATCTTTTCCCTCGAAAAAAACTGTTGTCTGTTCAAAGTTGCAATGAATTCATCTGCAGAATCTACAAAGACCGTATGTCCAGAATCCTTCAAAACATTGGAATAATACCTCCAAGCCCATCCATCATAGTTGTATAAAATGTTCGGAACCCCGAAGCAAAGGGACTCAATGGCACATGTTGAGTTAATTGTGCTGTGATAATCTGCAAAAGCAAGGCATTCATAGATGTTTAGGTCTCTCTCAATAATGACGTTCGGCCTAGTTTTAAATTGATCGTATAGTTTTATTGGGTTTCGAGGCACCAACAGATAGCCCACCATAGGATCCAATGCGGCAACCTGGTCTAAAAATCCAAAATTAAAAGTGTCAAATGGGTCTTGAAGACTAAATGCCACGACTTTTTTGAATCGTTGTTTCAGCATCTTTGCTTTTGCAACACTTTCTTTGTTCTTTTTGGCCATTTCCAGAAAGTAGTAGCCCACTGGGAAAACCTTTGAATCATCAATAAAAAAATTTTCTTTGTGAAAAATTGAGCACTCCCTTTTACCATAAGTGAACAAATAATCTGGAAAAAAGTTGTTTCCAAAATCTTTGTAAATGTTGTAAGCATAATGGGATTCGTTTATGACCCCATGTTGTATTTCCACCACTGGTATTCCAGCTTCTTTAAACGCCTTTATAAATCCCATGGAAGAAGCTGAATAAACAAAAATCACCACTTTAGGCCGACTAAATCTCAATAAAAATCTGGCCAACATATACTGTGCCCTAACTTCTTTAATGACTCTCACATAGTTGATTTTAACTCCTAAATCATCAAAGATTTTCTTTAGCAAGGGTTCGTTTTCAACCTTGGGCTTTTGCAAAAAAATGCTTATTATTCTTACTGCCAAAGAAAAAATTGTTTGGCTAATTATTTCATCTGGGTAAACCTCATTTTTTTTATAATGCTTGCCCAATGGGTAGGGATTCTCAATAATTAAACTGTCCTGCCATAGATGAGCGGCAAAACCCACTACACGGTCTTCATAGGTTCCGTTTTGGGTTTTTTTTCGGCGATCTGACGATGAAAATATCCAATAGCCATATTTTCTTAGGGAACACAGTTTTTTGAGCCCATAGGTAGCTGTTCGCAGAAGCTTTAAGATTATATTCCACCTTAACTTAAAAGTTCTTGACTGAATGTTTCTGACGGCTCTTATTTCCTCATTAAGCTTTAGTCTTACTAATGGCCAAATATGATTTCCTTTATATGTAAGTGTTTGAACATTATATTTCTGTTCAATTTCTTTCAACTCCATCAAATTCTTGTTTTAACTCGTCTGAATGCTTTTCTTTTTGGGTCACAAGCAACATTGTTGCAAATAGCATAAAAAATACAACTCCCCTTTCTCTTTGCAGTAAGCTTTCAAACGAGAAATTCAAAGCCAATATCAGCAAAAAAAACACGCTCAACTCATCCTTCATCCTTACAGCCCCATACATCCAAATAACCAACATGGTTAGAAAAACCAAAAGAAAAACTAGTCCGTTGGACAAAAGAAAATTTAAATATTGATTATGGCTGTTTTTGTTCCTGAGAAGCTCACATTCCGAAAAAAAGCGAAAATCTATACAGTGCTCATTGAGTGTCTTTTGAACAGAACCAGTGCCATATCCAAAAAATGGAGCCTCTTTTGCTATCTCAACTGATAATCTCCATAAATCCAACCGGATACTTGTTGATTCGTTGACCACATTTTGGTTTACATTTTGTTGAACACTCGAAAAGGCGTGGGCCAATCGTTTAAAAGGCATTGGGCTAACTAAGTAACCCACAGCCCAAGAAAAAACAAGCATCCCCAATACCAAGATAAACTTTTCCCTGCTTCGTTTTATGAACCAATAAATGGCAAACCCCAATAGGATAATTGCGAATAAATAAATGCCTGCCTTACTCGCAGCCAAAAACAGAGCTGTCGAAAATAGTAAAACCATAGAAAAATTTTTTAGCATTCTATTTGATTTTTCCCATTTGAATTTATTTATGATGTAGAAAATGGCCATCCCAAGGTACAAGGAAAAATATGCAGGATCCATGTCCAAAATTTTCGAAAACTCTTGATATGTGAAAATATTGACCTTTCTCGAAAACTCATCCATAACATATACACTGCCTTGATCAACATATCTATAAAACCCATTTGCCAAGCAAATTAACGTAGCCAGGGCTACCCCCCATATGAAGTATTTGAAATAGGTGTTTCTCATTGTAGGAGCGACCTTTCTTGTGCCCAGCAAGATGGGAAATATCAAAAAAGAAGCCTGGGTCTGGATTTTAAAAAGACCGGATTCCAAGTCCATTGTATATGTAAGCCCTGTGAGCAACCAGAGGTACAAAAAAATACTCAGCAGCAAAGTTCTTCTTCTGAGCAATGTTTGCCAATCGTCCCTTTTATAACTCATCAACCAAATCAAAACCCAGGTAAAAATCAAAATAGTTGTGGATTTTGGAACCAATGGGACCGAAAAGAAAATGGCTTTCAACAGATATGGTTCCATTTTGGCAATTTTTACCCTATAGCCATTAAGCTTTTGTCTTTGCATGGTATTTGAAAAAATCAAGGGAATAAAACAGAATGAACAAGTAGAAATAATTGGACCAAGCACCGGAAAGCAGTGTTATTGAAATTAAGCAACTAACGTAAAAAACATAAACCAAATTGGTCGGGTAGAAACTGTGTAGTGCTGCATAATATATTCTTTGAAAAAAGAAGCCTAAAATCAAAAGACCAAAAACCCCCATCTCCGTGACCAATTGAAGAGTAAAGTTATGCATACTCAAAGCGGTCCATTTTTCGGTGCCAGGAACAACAATCTCCTGCATCATCAATCTTGAATTCCCGGGTCCAATACCTATAAAATAAGAATTGACAAACTCCTTAATTCCCAAGATTACAGCATTGGATCTTGCATTAAAGGTTCCAATGTGCACTAAAGGCTCTTGCTCCATCAAATGTTGTGCAAGATTACCAATAAAACTCTTAATTGTCACTTCTCCCTGTATATGGAAGTCTTTAAGCAGAATCAACATTGTTATGCCCAAAAAAGCTATCAAAAACAGACCAATATACTTGATTTTGAAAATCTTCAGCATAATTGCCACATATCCTCCAAAAAAAACGATAAGAGATAGAATAGCCAATTTGGCATCATTATGAGCCATTAGATATACGGCAAACAATATCCAAAAATATTTAGAAACGTTTTTTTGGACAAGGAAAAATAATGGTGTAAGAATTGCCAAAACGGAAGAAAACTCATTCTCATTCCAGAAAAAAATATTTACAGCTGGAAGCCTGTCCTGTGTGTTAATGTATACCCCTCCGAAAAGAAGCTGGATAAATCCCAATACAAGCAATGCTTTATAAAGCCATTTTAGAAACCTATAAATGTTGTCAGTGGAAGAAATTTTGAAAATTTCCACATAATAATAGTAGAAAAAGAAAAGAGTAATATAATAAAGGTTATATGGTATGTTAAATTTCTCAAATCTTGAAATAAATGACACAAATAGTGAATATAGCAGGAAAGATATAATAAGGAAAGATAACTTTAGGGCATTTTCAGTTCTCCAAACAAAAAGCCAAACAAACAATAGAGGAAGAAGGCTTCTAAACAACGTAATGTCACTTTCCATTGAAGGGCGCAAAACCGTACTGAGCCCAGCAATTATAATCATGGCAAAATGAAAAGCCTGACTACCTTTATGTTTATTTAATTTTATACTTATTATGATTCTCTAATTTTAGCCAATCAATTCATTGTTCAATGGAGTACCTTTTTTTACTGCCTGATTGAATTTCTTTCCCAATACTTCTCTATAATATTTTGGGTGCATTCCAAAGCCCGGGCGAATAGACCTTATATTTTTATCAGTTAGTAAGTCCCCTTTCTTAACATCTTCGACAACGAAAAGGGATCTCGCAAATTTTACATTTTTCTTAACTTTTTCTTCTAAATTATAGCTTACTGTTCCTAATAGTTTTTCGGCATTTCTGACAGCTTTCACCATTTCACCAAACTCATTTTCATCTAAAGAAAAATCAGCGTCCGGTCCACCGATTGCCTTGTTAAGTATAAAATGTTTTTCAATAATCTTTGCTCCCAAGGTGGTGGCAACTACTGGGGCCAAAAAGCCATATGTGTGGTCACTAAAGCCAACCTCAGTCCCAAACCTTGATTTCATGTCTGGGATAGTTCTCAGGTTTGCAATCTCCAATGGTGCAGGGTATGATGAAGTACATTTTAGCAAAGCTATGTCATTGTTGCCCATTCTTTTACAGGTCTCTACAGCAAAGTAAATATCTTCTTCTTGAGCAATCCCTGTTGATAAGATTATGGGCTTTCCTTTGGAAGCAACATATTCAATAAGGGGGATATCTTGGATTTCAAACGAAGCTATTTTATAGGCAGGGACATCCAATTTTTCTAAAAAATCAACCGCTGAGGCATCAAAAGGCGATGAGAAACAAATTAATCCTTCCTCCTTTGCCACATTAAACAATTCCTCGTGCCATTCCCATGGGGTATAGGCTTCTTTATAAAGATTGTATAAGGTGTTGCCGTCCCAAAGTGTTCCATGTTTAATTTGAAAATATTCGTTATCACAATCAATAGTAATAGTGTCAGGAGTATAGGTTTGTAGTTTTATAGCATCCGCACCGCACCTTTTAGCTGCCTTTATCGTTTCAATTGCTGTGTTAATATCCCCATTATGGTTTGCCGACAATTCTGCAATTATGAAGCAAGGGGCTTCAGGCCCAATATTTCTGTTAGCAATCTTCATTGGTAAATGTTTTTCCTAACTCAAAGTTAGGGTAATTCTCTCTTATTTTATTTATGACCAAGGCCCCATTTGGGGTTTTAACAACCAATTTTGGTTCTATCTTTAAAATTAAACCATTCTTCATGTCGCCATTGAAACCAAGTTTTGAATATTCAACTTTATCAATAATAACTTTTTGATTGCCGTAGTACGTAAAGGCACCAGGGTAGGGGTATGATTGAGCCCTTACCCAATTACGAATTCTCTCCTTCTGCCAGTTCCAGTTAATCAATCCATCTTCTGGAGTTCTTTTTCCAAATATGGTTGCTTCATCTTCGTTTTGGAACCATGACTTCACATTATTGGTTTCAATCATTTTCAAAACCTTATCTATTAGGGGTAAATATTTTGCTCTATACTTTTCAAGTATATCAAAGCCTGTATCTTCTGGGTCAATCTTTATTTTAACCTGCTCAATGATAGCTCCTGTGTCGCACCCTACATCAATTTTGTGTGCGGTTATTCCAGTCTCACTTTCATTATTGATGATTGCCCATACATGTGGGGTGCGCCCTCTATACTTTGGCAATAATGACCCATGAATATTAAAAGCCAAAATTCTTGGATGTTGAATTATATCCTTCTCTATTAGATATAAATAGTTTATTGATACAATAACATCAACGGATTTATCTTTTATGTAATTATAGCCCTTATCTCTCCTTGGATTTCCAACGAAGCAAGGAATCTTAAATTTGTTGCAATAAGTAATGATATTTTCAGATTTTTTATCTGTCATCACAAATTCAATCTGCCTTTTGGAATTTAATTCCATTAAAATGGATTGGCCTAAACCGCCACTACATAAAATACCTAGCCTCAACATAGATATTTAATTAGTTTTAAAAACCTTTCCTTAATCTCTCCATCCATCATGTAATATTGATTTTCAACTAGGTCCTTAAAGTTTTCGTGTTTAAAAATTGTATTCACTTTTTGTTGGATATCGTCTGTATTCATGATTCTAAAATCCCCTATTCCCATAATCATCTTATTTTTTAAAAAGCCTTCATAAATGCTTTTCTGATTATCAACAAAATACCCTGAAAGTACTGGCATTTTAACTGCGCAAACCTCATACAAAATTGTACTTGAAGGAACAATGGCAAAGTTTGACATGAACAATAACTCTATCATTTCACTTTCTGAAAGATTCTTATGAATTTTTATTTCTTGGGATGAAAAAGAATCTAAGTTTGAATGATTTGCTGCTCCAACAACCACATTTATTGTACGAAAAAGACCTGTATTCAAAAGTGCTTTAATTGATTTTTCAGTTAAGTTGTACATATCTGCGCCTCCAAAGCATATGAATGCACTGTTTATTTGATTTATTTTTCGTTTTGCTTTACAAGCTTGAATAAAAAGAGGCCTAATGATACTATATTTTAGCCCCAGGGCAAATTGGGTATATGGTTCACTGGAAAAATCTTTCTTTTCAAAAAAGGGAGAATGATTAATGACCAAATCTGCATACATGTGTTCTTTAGCTAAATCATCAATATAAACCAAGGTGAAGCCGGCTTGTTTAATCCGTTTTTGGTATTGAGAATCAAATGAATACCCGTCTACTATCATCAAACACTCTGATGGAGTATATTTTTGAATCAGCTCCTGTACTTCTTCTTTATAATTTTTTGTCGCCGGAATACGGTCAACCTGGTACTCTTTGGGCAAAAAAGACGTTAAAGAATCCTCTCTGGTTACAAAAATAAATTTATGGGAGCCCTTAATCATCTCTGCCATGGCATACAGTCTATACAAATGGCCAAGACCTATTTTGTCATTGCCATCTCCTCTAAAGAGAATTTTTTTCTTCATATTGCTCAAGTATCCCCGCTGCACCAAATAACTCTAGGCTTTTTAAAACCTCAATGGCGTGTTTAATTTCTTGTTCTTTATCCTTGAACTGCTTTTTTTGGACATTGGATAGGTTAACTTCAAAAATAAAAGGGTACTTCTTGAAAACCTCTTCCACCAAACTTACTCCTGTTATTCCCTTTTCATCATTATACAATCCAAGCAAAGTTGATATTACCAACAAATCAGATGGATAATCTACCGTCAACCTCAACTTCTTCAATTCTTTTGGGACCAAGGGTGTATAATTTTCCCTTTTATAGCTATCAGTATTCTTTATATAAAGTGTAACATGTTCCCTCTCCGCTTCCTCAAGGCCTTCTTCTTTCGTGGAGAGAAGTGTTTTTGCTGATATAACTTCAAAGTTCATTCCCAACGGAAGATTCTTCGTTGAGGTATAGTCGTTTTTCTTTTGGATATGGTGTTCAATACATTTATCTAAAATAGAAATGTCAATAAGCGGATTGTCCGCGGTCAGTCTCACTACAACATCATATTGCCTGTCTTCTGTTATTGATAAAAATCTGCTCAGCACATCTTCTTCTTCCCCCCTGAAGCAATGAATGCTCTTTGCTTCGCAGAATTTTGCCAAGACATCATTTTCTTTGTTTTTGGATGTTGCCACCCATATTTCTGGTATGTACCTTGATTTTTTGAGCTCATCCAATATCCAAAGCAAAAGAGGTTTTCCGCCGTTTAAGGGAAGGGGCAGCAATATCTTCCCCGGTAAACGGGTAGATTTCATCCTTGCCTGAATTATAAAACCTATTTTCCTATTTTGCCGTCCATCCACCATCTACCACTATGTTTTGCCCGGTAACGTAATCTGAGGCCCTTGAAGCCAAAAACACAAATGCTCCAGCTAGATCTTCTGGCAATCCAATCCTTCCCAAGCATGTTTTTTCTGAAAGGCGTTCCACAAAATCCTTGTTCTTTTTGACCTCATCTGATGGAAAAGGTCCAGGTGTAACAGCGTTCACGTTGATATTCAACTTTCCCAAATAGCTTGCATAATACTTGGTCAATTGCAGTACTCCTGCCTTCGCCGCCCCATAGTTGGGTGGATTTAGGAAATTTGGATGGTTCTGATAAACGCCAAAATCCGGTGCTACCATCCCATACATTGATGACACATTGATAATCTTACCTCCCTTATTACTCTTAAAGTATGGTATTATTTCCCTTATACCCTTGAAAACACTGCTTAACGAGCCTTCTAAACCGTAAGCCCATTCTTCATCGGTCATAGTTTCAGGTGACTGTCCTTTGCTGTAAAAAGCATTGTTGATCAACACATCTATTTTTCCTTCAGTTTTCTCAATGTTTTTGAAAGCGGCGGCAATTTCGGTTACTTCTGCCATGTCACACTTACAGAATTTTATTTTGCCGTCGTTGAGGGATTCCCAAAAACACTCCTTGAATTTGCTTTCGTCCCTTCCCAGAACATATACAGTTCCTCCATGATTAGCTAAGCTTTCGGTTACTGCCTTTCCCAAAAACCCATAGCCTCCGGTAATGAGTATGACCTTATCATTTAAATCAAAAGTTCTAATCATTCTGCTTCCTTATTTTGTACTATGGCCAAAATGATGGCATAAGAATCTTATCACTAACTTGGGGCTGGGGCAGGGTAATTTGCTTAGCCCTTTTTATGCTTTGTATATTTTGCTTTAGCTGGTCAACACTTTCCACTCCCATGATGACCACGTCAATAAAACTTAAATCTAAGACAAATTTTAACAATGCTCCTGAAAGTTTCTCTTTATGCTCTTGCTGCAAGCTTTCTATTGTTGGCTTAATTTCATTAAAGTATTCGCTCAAAGATTCCTTTTTCATAAAGAAAATACCTTGCAGAAAACTGGACCTGGAATGTATCTCACATCCCAAATCCTTGAGCTCTATTAAAGTTTCTCTAAATCTATTGTCCAAAAAATTATAGGGTACCTGTACTATATCGGGAATCATTTTCTTTTCAAGTAACATGGTCAACTCTTTTGGTTCGTTTAAAGAAAAACCTATTTTTTTTACCTTCCCCTGTTCCTTTGTTCTTATGAGTTCATCCCATTGCTTTGGATTTTCCAAAACAGTTTTGGGCCTATGTGCCAAATAACCATAAAGGTTGTTTTGCTGTAAATTTTTCAGGCTCTTGGCCAAACTATCTCGGATTGAGGATTGGTTGTTTTGTGGTAAAAACTTTGAGATAATCCGAAATCCTGAAAGATCGTTCCTCCCCAAAACTTCTTCCGAGCAGCCGTAGGCTTCGGCCGTATCTATGTACAACAACCCTTCCTTTTTGGCATATTCCAGGATCTTGGATACTTCAATGTCAGGGGTTTTGCCCTTTGTGTTGGATACCCCATAATCCATTCCAAACTGGACGGTCCCCAATCCTATTTTGTTGTTAGCCCCCATAAAAAGAAAGCACCTTTTCTATTACATACTGCTGTTCTTCTTTGGTGAGTGATGGATACATTGGTAGGCTGATACATCTGTCGTAATATCTTTCAGAATTGGAAAGGTCGGCGTCGCCATATCCTATTCTTTTGTAATAGGGCATCATATGTACCGGGATGTAATGTATCTGGGCAAAAATGCCGTTGTCTCTTAAGTAATTGTACAAGCCCGCCCTATCGTCCACCTCAATCACAAATAAATGATGTGCATTAAAGCTTTTGTCAGGTAGGGACTGATATTTTATTACTCCTTGAAAAGCTTGTTTATACCTTTCAGATATCTGATTTCTTCTAGCAACTCCTTCTTCGTTCTTCTTAAGTTGAGATATTCCCAAGGCAGACTGTATATCTGTCAATCTATAATTATACCCAAGTTCTTGCATTTCATAATACCACCCCCCATGATTTTCCTCCATTTGATTTTTTGTTATGCCATGGGTTCTTAATTTTAGAAGGCTTTGGTACAACTTTTCGTTATTTGTGGTTACCATTCCGCCTTCTCCACATGCTATATGTTTAACAGGATGGAAAGAAAAAATGCCTAGTTCCGTATATTTTGCATTTCCACACATTTGTTTTTCACCGTGAGAATCCACATAGAACCCGCCAGGTGCATGGCATGCATCTTCAACTATCCATAAATCATACTTGTCTGCAAGAACCTTAAAGGCCTCTGTATTTATGGGCAGCCCTGCAAAGGATACGGGAATAATTCCTTTAAAAAAACCCTTTGGTTTGCTCTTTAACAATTCTTCGGTTTTGTCCAAAGACATTAAATAGGTGTCCGGATCTATGTCTGCCAGCCATACTTCTGCACCAACATATCTGGCACAATTTGCAGAAGCTGCAAAAGTAATTGGCGTTGTAATTATTCTGTTTCCCCTTTCCAGCCCTAAAGTAAGTACTGCAAGATGGAGTCCTGCGGTAGCATTGTTTACTGCAACTGCAAACTTTGCCCCTACATATTCCGCAAATGCGTTTTCAAACTCCCCAACCTTTGGGCCTTGAGTTAAAAAATCGGCTTTTAGTGCTGAGATTACTGCTTCAATATCTTCATCAGTAATGTTCTGTCTTCCGTAGGGTATTGGCTTCATTCTATATTGAAAATGTGGGGTCAACATGGGTCTTAATCAGTTCTCTCAAGCCTGATACTGTCTCCCATTCTGTGTTATTACCTGAGTTATAGCTAAATCCCTGCTCTACTTTTTTGGCCCCAAAAGCTTGGATGAAGTTGTTGGTATCCCAATTTGGTGTTGCTGGAATTATAGCATAGTATTTCCCTAGGTCGTATGTATAAAATGAGTCCGACGGAGTAATCATTTCTTCATGAATTTTCTCGCCAGGCCTTATTCCAACAACTTTCTTTTCACAATCTGGACCAATAGCTTCAGCAACATCCATGATTCTGTACGAAGGGATTTTGGGAACAAACAATTCCCCGCCCCATGCATTTTCCAAGGCATGCATAACCATTTCCACACCTCCCTGAAGGGAAATGTTGAACCTTGTCATATTCGAATCGGTTATGGGCAGGACATTGTCCAACTTCTTTCTTTTGATAAAAAACGGTATCACTGAGCCATTGGACCCCATTACGTTCCCATATCTTACCACTGAAAACCTGATTGGATTATCTCCCTTAATATTATTTGCTGCAACAAAGAGTTTATCCGAGGTTAGTTTTGTTGCACCATAAAGATTGATGGGTGCGCAGGCTTTGTCTGTTGATAGTGCAACAACCCTTTGGACATTGGTTTCGAAACAGGCATCCACAACATTCTGTGCCCCGCCAATATTCGTTTTTATGCATTCTTCTGGATTGTATTCTGCCAAGTGAACATGTTTCATCGCTGCTGCATGGATTACGTAATCAACCCCTTTAAATGCCCTCACAAGTCTGGCTTTGTCCCGTACATCTCCTATAAAAAACCGTATTTGGGCGTATTTTTCCTTAGGAAATTCTTGGGCCATTTGAAATTGCTTCTGTTCATCCCTAGAAAAAATTATTAGTCTTCTAATTTCAGAGTGTTTATCAAAAATATGTCTGGTCAATGCTTTTCCCAACGACCCTGTGCCTCCGGTTATGAGCAGAGATTTACCCTTTAAATCAAATTTCATCAAAAAATATATTATTTAAGTTTAACATTGAGCATTACTATCTCTCTGATTTTTCTTTTAGGATCATACTCCATTAAAGTGAGCGTAATTGCCCGTGCCTTTATTATTTCAGTGCTTATTTCCCTTCCTATTTTGAGTTTCTTCTTATTATCTAAATGCCCTATGTTCATTGAAAACATCTCAAAGCCATATTTTCTTCTGTCCTCACTGAGCATTTTAATGTCCTTGTCGTAGGGATAAATTGAAAAGATGAAATAATAATCTTCAATTTTATCGATTTCAGAAACCCCTAAATCACAGTTAACCATCAAAGTATAGGTATCTTCCGATATCCTTTCCAATAAAATTTCGTTGAACTTTAATTTTAAGAGATCTTCGGCATACTTGTCCTCCTTTACTTTATACCTAAAAATATCAATAGCTGAAGCTTGGTCCTTTGCCTTTATTTCCTCAGAGTTTCCATTTTCCTGTTTTTTCTGGATGCATGAAGTCTGTAAAAGGCATCCAAGCAAAAATAGTGCTGACCATCTCAATATCAAACTAATGTGAAAGTTTGCGCCACGGCTTAAACCAACATTTTTCTTGACATTTCCAATTGATTCCATAGTATGCTTCTTATCCATTCCATGTTCGCTTAATAGGTAAAAAACAAAGCTAGAACAAATATCTTTTTTTGACTTGGTTGTTTAAGAAAATTAAGGTTTTTACAACCACTTTACTTTTCCCAATAACTTTTATCATAGGTTGGTAACACCTTATCGTGTTCAGACATCAAAATACCCTCTGAATCGATGTTCCAATCAATATTTAAGACTGGGTCAATGTATATTATTCCTCCTTCAGATTCTTTGTTATAATAATTGTCACATTTATAAAAAACCTTGGCGGACTTGCTCAATGTCAAAAAACCATGTGCAAATCCTCTTGGAACAAAGAGCTGTTTTTTGTTATTATCGCTGAGCTCAATTGATAAATGCTGCCCAAAAGTAGGGGAATCTTTACGCAAATCCACCACCACATCCTGAATTTTTCCCTGTAACACCGACACCAACTTTGCTTGGACATGTTCTCCTTTCTGAAAGTGAAGGCCCCGTAGCACCCCTTTTTTTGAATAAGAAATGTTGTCTTGTACAAAATTTATGTCTTGGCCTATTGCTTTGCAGAAATCACTATGGTTGTAACTTTCAAAAAAGTAGCCCCTTTCATCCTCATGAATGATTGGTTCCAAAACAAAACATCCTTTCAATTTGGTTTCGAGAGCCTTGATCATCTTTCCTTGTTCAAAATACCCAACAATCTCTTGCCGTAGCCACTTTTCATCAAAGGCTTGGCCAATTCCCGGAATTCTTCTTTGGAAATATAACCCATTTCATAAGCAGCTGCTTCAATGGAGCCGATAATGGTTCCCTGCCGCTCCTCTATGACCTCCACAAACTGGGAGGCCTGCATCAATGCCTGAAACGTCCCCGTATCCAACCATGCGGTTCCCCGGTCCATGATACTGACGTTCAACTTGCCCCGATTCAAATATTCCTTGTTAACATCAGTTATTTCCAATTCGCCTCTTCTACTTGGCTTGATGTCCTTTGCAATGGAAACCACCTCGTTGTCGTAAAAATAAATACCCGGCACCGCATAATTGGATTTGGGAGCTTCCGGTTTTTCCTCAATACTGATGGCCTTTCCATCCTCATCGAACTCCACAACCCCATAACGGCTTGGGTCATTGACCCGGTATGCGTAAATAATTCCACCTTCGGGGTTGTTGTTGGACTGCATCAACTTGGACAATCCCGTTCCATAAAATATATTGTCGCCCAAAATCAAGGCCACTTTGTCATTGCCAATAAATGCTTCGCCAATGATAAAAGCCTCGGCCAAACCTTTTGGCTCGGGCTGAACGGCATACGAAAAGGAGCATCCGTATTTTTTTCCATCGCCCAACAATTCCTTGAAAAGCGGCAAATCTTTTGGGGTGGATATGATCACTATTTCCCGGATACCGGCATACATCAAGGTAGAAATTGGGTAATAGATCATTGGCTTATCATAAATAGGCATCAACTGTTTGCTCACCGTTAGGGTAAGCGGATGCAATCTACTTCCAGTTCCTCCTGCCAATACAATTCCCTTCATTACACTTATTCTTGATATTGGGTTTTATAATAATCCTTGTAATCTCCCGAAGTTACGTGCTCCAGCCACTCTCGGTTTTCAAAATACCAATCAATTGTGCAATCGAGCCCTTCATGAAAAGTAACTGATGGCCGCCATCCCAATTCATTTTCAATTTTGGATGCATCGATGGCATATCTTAGATCATGGCCGGGCCGATCTTTTACAAAGGTGATCAATTGCTCTGATTGGCCTTCCTGCCTGCCCAGTTTCACATCCATTATTCGGCACAGCAGTTTGGCCAAATCGATATTCTTCCATTCGTTACCACCCCCAATGTTATAGGTTTCGCCCAACTTACCGAAATGAAAAACCAGATCTATGGCTTCGGCATGATCTTCCACATAAAGCCAATCGCGGGTATAATTGCCATCTCCATAAACAGGCAACGGTTTGTTGCTGATGATGTTGTTGATGAAAAGGGGAATCAATTTTTCGGGAAATTGATTAGGCCCATAATTATTGGAACAATTGGAAATGACAAAAGGAAGTCCATATGTTTCTCCATAGGCCCTCACAAAATGATCAGAGCTGGCCTTGGAGGCTGAATAAGGTGAATTGGGGTTGTATGGGGAGTTTTCCGAAAACAACCCAGTGTTCCCCAAGGTGCCATAGACCTCATCGGTACTAATATGGTAATATTTGAATTGCGGGTTGTTTTTTGCAATTTCTAGGGATGCATTCAAAAGATTTACAGTGCCCAACACATTGGTCTTCACAAAAGATAATGGGTCTGTGATGGAACGATCAACATGAGATTCCGCAGCTAGATGGATTACCCCATCGAACTTGTGCCGATCAAATAAGGCATTAATCATATCAACATCCGTGATATCGCATTTTAGAAACGAGTAATTGGGCTGGTTTTCAACATCCTTAAGGTTTTCCAAATTACCTGCATAGGTAAGGGCATCAAGATTATATATACGATATGCCTTGTACTTGGTGACAAACCTTCTAATCACATGCGAACCAATAAAACCGGCGCCTCCCGTTATTAATATGTTCTTTTGGACTTGTCCTCCCATTCAGGATAGTTTTATACCAGAATTTTGATTATCGGTTTCTAATTTTTGGTAGTTTCCGTCAAACTAGCACACTGTTTTGAGGTCTTTTGGCTAAAGTACGATAATTCCTGTCCAATATTAGGCTCGTCTTGTCGGTCAATCCGTTCTCTTCAAGAATTTGTTTGGCAAAATCATACCAGGTCATTGCTTGTCCATCGGTAAAATGCTGGGTCCCAAAAGGGACCTTCCCCGTCAAAACTTCTTCAATGATAAACCTTGCCAGGTTCTCAGTATTTGTTGGACAACCCTTTTGTTCATCTGTAATTCGCAATTCTTGTCCTTCCTTTGCGTTTTGAAGCACCGTCCGGTAAAAGTTGTGTCCATACTTTTTGCTGTACAACCAAGAGGTCCGTATGATATAATGGTTGCGCAAAATAGATCGTATATATTCCTCTCCTTGCAATTTTGATTTGCCATATTGATTGATGGGGTTGGGGACATCTTGAACCGTGTATGGACTTGTTTTATTACCATCAAAAACATAGTCTGTTGAAATGTGAATGAGGGTAACATTGTATTTGTTACATGCTTTAGACAAATTCTTAACTCCTTCGGCATTTACTTTAAAAGCAAGCACTGGTGTTTTCTCGGATTGTTCCACATTGGTGTAGGCAGCACAGTTGATACAATAATTGTATTGGCCTTTTTGGAACACGGATTCTGTGCTTTTTGGGTTGGTTATGTCAAGTTCAGTAGACGAAGTAAAATCAAAATTGCAATTGTAGTCAGGCGAAAATTCCTGCAATGTCCTGCCCAGTTGACCCTCCGATCCCGTAACTAAGATGCTTTGCATTCCAATAAAGCTAAATTTGGATGTTAGGCTTCAATTTCTCCTGCTTTCCTATTGAGGTAACGTAAAATGGATAGTAGAAAAAATAGGGAGACAAGTATTATCGGAATCAAGATGATTTTCTTACCAAAAAATGGTTTGCTCACTTGATGTGGATTACCAAAATTGATAACTCCTATGGGACTTGTAAGCTGCTTAAGTTCCATTTTCTTCGCCTCAATGTCCTCAATCAATCTTGTTTTTAAACCAAAGAGGCCTGTAACATTTAAACTTTCTTCGTTTTGTAATACCAACCTACCAGTTTCCAAGGTGTTGTCAGTTTTACTAAGATTCTTTGAATAGCCCTGAATAAGCGTGTCTATCTGTTCGATCAAAACCTCATTTTGTTTTATTCTGGCCTCTGAGTTTTCAGTATAGACAGTTAATAGTTCCTTGAAATAACTATTGGAATTAATATAGTCAATGAGTCTTTTTGCAATGCTGGATCCATTTGTGTTTACATATTTGAAAGATATCCTATGATTTAGCTCAGTATTCTTTAGCAACTCTTCTCGTAAAACATCAGAAACCAAATCTGTGTTTTGGAACTTTTGAAGTATTTCCAAATACTCCAGCTGCTTTTCCGCAGCCTTTTCCATGTCTTTATTTACAGGCTCAATGGAAACTTCAAAACCCTTTAATTCATCCAACGAAATTCCCAATTCCCCAAAAAAGGATTCATTTTTGGCCTTAATATTGGATTCTATTTCAGAAATCACATCATATAAATAATCCTTGCTTTCCAAATTTGGGCGCACTATTACATCTATTTGCATTTTTTCCGATGTAATGAATTTTAGACCATAACCTAATACCCCTCCCAAAACCACTAATGCAGAAAGGATTATAGCGTTCTTTTTTAAATACAAGAAAACACGTAGAAAGAAAATCCCTAGTTTGTTGAACCCTCTTCCTATCATTTGGAACAATTGTCCCAAATCGATTTCGTCAGTTGTGTTTTGTTTTACTGGTTGGTCTGCCATAACCTAAGAATTGAAAATCTGTTTTAATATTCTGTCTGTTATTAAATATGTGGGCTTCACCCCTGTTGTACCCAAACCGCCCGAGGCCAAGGTGCTTCCCGTTTCCAACGGGTTGTCCGAGGCATAATAGGCATAACGTACCTTCACATCTTTTTTGATGCTCATTCGTATTTGTGAGGCTGATTGAACTGCTTTTTGATAGTGCACCCCTTCCATTTCCAAACCGATCACATTCCAAGTTGATTCGTGGAAAAACTTCAAGATATCCTTGTTCTGCAACGAGGTTCCCAAAACGGTTACCATGGTGCCCTCCAAAACTTTTAGGCCGTGTCCTTCAAAATCCGAGGCGCATAATTCGTTCTTGAATGGGTAGTTGTCCGCCGTGCCCTCAAAAATATGGGCCGAGGGGATCATGAGGTCTCCCTTGCCACCCTCCAAGATACCGGCCTTCCCCATTATGGAAACCGAATCCACGTTCAAGAAATGTTTTTGGTCACCTTGTTCAAGCGGCTTCAACAACTCATCAATGGTCTCATAAGCCTGCTCGCCAAAAGCATAGTCCATGACAAATATAACAGGTTTTTCATCCTCACCGATATCTTTGGGCAAATCATAGCAACAATTGCCATCACCAAACTTGGCGGTATCAAATATTTGAACATCAATGTTGGTCCCTGATTTATCGTCCAAGAAAATCATCCCGTTCTGTTCGGCATGCTTTTGCACTTTTTGATTGAGTGCCTTGTGCTTTTCCGATCCCAATGATTCAAATATCTTCAGGGACTCTGCATCTGGGAATTCCTTGGCAAGTGCCTTGCGTGCAAACAGGGAATTCATTACACTGTGCATATTGGCGCTAATAATGTGCAATGGCCTATGGAACAATCCATTATCCATCAACGTTTTTTTAATGGTGGAGGCCCACTTATCCCCGTGCAAATGGTGTCCCAGACGTTCGCGCAATAACGGGCTAAAGGTAATCGTCCGCTTGTTTCCGGTGGTCTCTTCTTCTATCGCCAATTTGCCCAGCCAATACATTACATTCAAAAAGCGGTCGGGGTCCTCGGGCGTTTTAAGTTTATGGTACATCTCGCCCACCTCTTCAAAGGTGCGGCTCAAAATGTTGGCCAAATGAATCAGGGCCACTTCCCTTTCATCATCAGTCTTTTCTTCCTTTAATACGAACTCGGTCAATTTGTCCCAGTCCCGAATGGTAGCATTCCCATCATCAACCAAAACCCTTTTACAGATTTTCCCGGATTCGATGAACAAAAACGTCAAGTGGGTCAGAATATCATAAATGTCGCTGCGCCCACGAGTAATTTCGATGTTCATTTGTTCGTCATCGATGCGGTAACAGTTCCTTCTCCGTTTGGGCGGTATGATGGGTTTTAAATGTGATTTGGAGAACCCTTCGTCCGAGGTAAGGTTAATGAATCGACATTCCTCGATGCCTTCAGGCAATCGCTCCAAAACATAGATAAGTCCGTTGAGTTCTGCCTTGTCCTCGGCAATGGTGCCATAAATTTCAGGCCTCAACAATAAAAGGGCATTCCTTAAGGCATTTCCCGATACCCCGGAGGGTTTGTAAAAACCACGGTTGAGCAGATGCCGCATGGTAATGTACAATCGCTCTATGGCATTGGTGGATTCCTGGGCCCTGGTTGTTTGTTTTACTTCTGTTGCCATTATTACTTCTGGCAAAAATAAGTGAATTCCCAAGAAACTTGTACGGTTATCGGTCAACTAATTTTGAAGGGCTCTAGACCATCAGCCACTTTACGGTCGTTGGAAAGCCGTTGTACCTTATTTTGTCCTCCCAATTTTCCGATGGTCTTCATATATTCTTGAAAGCCATTGGGTTTGATTGTAGAAATCTTCAAAGGTTGCAGAATATTACCGGCTATCAAATCCAAATAATAGCTGTTCTGCTTTTTCATGTGTTCCTCGATTATTGTAGTAAACTTAACCATGTCGGACGGTTGCCTTTCAAACTCAATAAACCATTCGTGGTAAGGCAATTGCCCTTTTTCAGGATTGGTCTGGGGGGCCACCGTAAACTCGTTCACCATGGCATCGGTGCCTTCCACCGCCAACTGGAGGGCTTCCTCCACCTCTTTTGCAATCACATGCTCACCAAAGGCCGAGATAAAATGCTTTATCCTTCCGGAAACTATAATTTTATAAGGCTTTTTAGAAATAAACCGAATGGTATCTCCAATATTGTAGGCCCATAACCCTGCGTTGGTGGATATGATCATGGCGTAGTCCACATCCAATTCCACTTCGGAAATGGTTAAACGCCTGGGATTTTCATCAAAAAATTCATCTGCTTTTATAAACTCGTAAAAGATGCCAGCATCCAATAACAGCAACATTCCCTTTTCCTTTTGGGAATTTTGATAAGCAAAAAAGCCTTCACTCGCTGGAAATAGCTCAATACTGTCCACTTTTCTACCAATAAGGTTTTCGAATTTGGCGCGATACGGTTCATAATTGACCCCACCGTATATAAAGAGTTGGAATTCCTTGAAAAGCTCGCCAACTTTCTTACCGGTTTTGGCATTCAGCTTTTCAAAATACATCTGCACCCAAGAAGGAATACCTGCGATAACGGTCATGTTTTCCTTTTCGGTTTCCTCCACAATCTTGTCTACTTTGGTTTCCCAATCCTCAATACAATTGGTTTCCCAACTGGGCAAACGGTTCTTTTGAAGATAATTGGGAACGTAATGGGCCGAGATTCCGGATAAACGGCCCAATTTGATGCCTCCTTTTTCTTCGAGAATGGGACTGCCTTGCAAAAAAATCATTTTGCCATCCACAAAATCCGCGTTTCCGGTTTCGTGAATGTAATTGAGAATGGCATTTCGGGAGGCCTCTACCTGATGTTTGATGGATTCCTTGGTAATGGGAATATACTTGGCGCCCGAAGTAGTTCCCGATGTCTTTGCAAAATAGATGGGCTTTCCGGGCCAAAGCACATCTTCATCACCTTCAATAATGCTTCCGATGTACCCTTTCAATTCCTCATAGTCCCGAACCGGCACCTTTTGCGAAAAATCAACATAGGTGTGGATTTCCGCAAATCCGTGATCCTGTCCAAATTGGGTGTGTTTTGCGCTGGCAACCAAATGTTGAAAAACACGCTCCTGTGTTTCATGGGGGTGTGCTACCCATTTTTTGGTCTTTTGGGCAATTCTTTTCGCAAATATCCTTGCTGCAAATGCTTTTAATGACATTTAGTTGAAGTCGATATAGTTTTGGGGGTCCACCGGTTTTCCCTTTCGCCAAAGTTCAAAGTGCAAATGGGGACCCGTGGTGAGCTCACCCGTATTTCCTACCGTGGCAATTACTTCACCCGCCTTTACCAAATCACCCTGGGACTTGCTCAGGGAACCATTGTGTTTATACGCCGAGGTAAAGCCGTCCTGATGTTCAATGATAATCACATATCCGGTATCCGAAGTCCACTCCGCAAAAAGTACTGTTCCATCCGCTATTGATTTTACGGGGGCATCCTTTGCCGCCACAAGATCCACTGCAAAATGTTTGTTTTTTGCATCAAAACCTTGGGACAAGGTGCCCACAACCGGTGAAAACATCAAAGTGCCCAAGTTTTCAATATTGCGCTCAAAGAGGTTGTATTTATCCTCCAGCTCCACTTCTTCACGGAGCAACAGATCTTCTCGAATGGGCGAAAGGTCCACGGAAGCAGGGTCCAACTTGTATTTTTCAAAAAGGGAATCCCGATTTACTTGATTGTTCTCCACATCCCCACGCAACACTTTCCTGACATTATCCAAATACCTATTGGTATAATTCAATACGGTCACCAAAGAGTCGGTTTTGTAGGTAAGCTCCGTGGCCTGGCGTTTCAATTTGGTGGAAGAATAGCCCGGAATATACTCCCTTAACGGTGTAAATGCAATGATCAAGGTGGTCACACCTATCAACACAATAATGAACAAGGTACCGGTGACAAAGACGTTCATCCTACTCAACTTAAAGGAAATTTTTTCCTCAAAGGTGCTTTCGTTCAGGATCACCAAGCGATACTTGTGCAACAGCTTGCGTTTGATCTCCTTTCTTTTCTTTTTGTCCTTTGCCATAGTCAACAAAGATAATCTTAGATTTTAATATTGGTGTTAAGCTTTTTAAAAAGCGTTTCAATTCCCGTATTCCTAGTAATCCCGTATTGCTAATTTTCGTTAATCCGATATGGTTGTACCGTTCTTTTTAGTACTTTTATCCTTCAATTTAAAGTTTTCAAATTATGATTGCTCAAAATATTTTTCTAGGAATGCTCGGCCCATGGCAAATCGTTTTGATTGTTGTTGTTGTGCTATTGTTGTTCGGGGGCAAAAAGATTCCTGAGTTGATGAGAGGTCTGGGAAGCGGCATCAAAGAGTTCAAGGATGCCTCAAAAGAGGAGGAGAAATTGGAGAGCGACCACAAGGAATCCAAGTAATTGGACTTTTTTTCCTTAATTATATCCCCTTTTAGGCCCTATATTTAAAGGGTTAATCGATGAAGAACAACATTTTTGGCGTGTTCATGCCTTAAATTCATTCTTTCACAACAAAAAGTTAATCTCCCCTTTACCTTATCCTATTTTAGCGGTTCAAACTAAACGTTAAGCCACCTTTGCTTAACCTCCAAACCATCAATTAAGTTGGTTTGCGCAGATGGAGTGGTAATGAGAAAACTGATCTTGCTTATTCTTTTCTTTGTCTCCCTTGGGGTACACGCCCAAGAGGTTAGCTTGTTGCAGTATAATGAAAGCAATACGGGAGAAGTCGCCTATGGCAATCCCAAAAGACTGCCCGATCCCGATTTTACCAAATCGCTAGATCGGATGAGCGACAGAAAATTGACGAAATATGTGCGCGAAAATGGGGTGGCCGAAAAATTGGTTGAGAAAGGCGACGAGTATTTCGATTTGATGTGGTATGCCGAAGCCGCAAGAATCTATGACATTGTTCTTGAAAAAAGTGAAGTGGCCCATTCCCTTAAACTGCTCTCCCGGGCAGGTGATTCACATTATTATAGTGGTAACATTGAAAAATCGTACCAATGGTACAACGAACTGTACCAAAAATACACAGATGAGATTCCCGAAGATACTTTTTTTAAGTATACCCAAACCTTAAAGGGCACCGGCAAATACAGACGGGCCGCGGCCATAACCCAGATTTTTAGACAAAAAAGAAACGAGCCCCTTAATGAACTGGAGAACGTTAAGCCAGTTACTTGGAAAGGTGCCTCCTCAGTCAAGATCAAAAATTTGGCCATCAATTCCATTTATTCCGATTTTTCTCCCATGTTCCACAACGAATCGGAAGTGGTATTCGCTTCTGCCAAGGACTCTTCCATATATACAACAAGGCGTTACCGTTGGACCAATCAACCGTTTTTGGACCTGTACGTGGCCAAGGCAAAGAATGAAGAAGGTGATCTAATGGGGGCAAAAAAATTCTCGAAAAACATCAACTCGAAGTACCATGAAGCTTCCATGGCCTTTTCTTCGGACCAAAAAACCATTTATTTTACGCGAAACAACTTTGGTAAAAAGTTGAAAAGGGGCAAAAATGGTATCAACCACCTTAAAATCTATCAATCGACGTTTGTAAATGGGGAATGGTCCGAAGCAGAGGAACTTCCTTTCAATAGCGACGATTATTCTACGGGCCATCCCACCATCAGCCCAGACGGCAAGCAAATGTATTTTGTTTCCGACAGACCTGGAGGGTATGGTGGAACCGATATCTATGTGGTGGATATACTTGGCAATGGTCAATTTTCAGAACCCAAGAACCTGGGGCGCACGGTAAACACCAGCGCCAAGGAAATGTTCCCGTACATCACCGACAATGCCCTTTATTTTTCCTCCAACCGATCCATGGGTTTTGGTGGCCTAGACGTGTTCAAATCAGATTATGCCAATGGGTATTTTAGTGTGGGTGTAAATATGGGCGAACCAATTAACAGTAGTAGGGACGATTTCTCCTATATCGTTGATTCAACTGGACAAAAAGGCTATTTTGCCTCCAACCGACTAGGTGGAAAAGGCGATGATGACATCTACTCTTTCCTATATACCTTCAACCTAAACACCATTTCGGGAATTGTGGAAGATGCTTCAACTGGGGATTTACTTGAAGGAGCCAAGGTTGCCTTGTTGACCAAAGACGGTGAATTGCTGGCAGAGACCACAACAGATGCTGAAGGACGCTATACTTTTAAAAATTTGGAGTCCACTACCGAATACACCGTTCAAACGGAAAAAGAAGGCTATTTGGAAGATAAGGCCCTAACCAACACCGAAGACAACAAGGGAATTGAAATCACCCAATATTTAAAACAGCTCAAAACCAACGATGAGATTCTTGAGCCTTCCAAAAACTTTGAGCCGAATAATGTGTATTTCGATTTCGATAGCTATCAAATTAAACCGGAAGCTGCCCAGGAACTGGACAAACTAGTGGCCATCTTAAAGGAAAATGAAGCACTCGAACTGAAGATAGCTTCGCACACCGATTCTAGGGGCTCCCATGTATACAACAAATACCTATCCGATAAACGGGCAAAGGCAACCCGGGATTATATAGTGTCGCGCGGCATAGACCAAGCGCGGATACTGAGCGCCATTGGTTATGGGGAGGAACGCTTGCTCAACAATTGCTCCGATGGCAACAAATGCCCCCCGGACAAGCACCGTTTAAACCGCCGATCCGAATTTATTATCGTTGAACAATAAAATCAAATGCCCCTCGTTCGGGGCATTTTTGCTGTTTTTAGCCCTCATTTTGCACTTTATCGATCGTACCCTTCGTCGAACGGCTCTTTCGCAGTTTGCATTTCGTCGATAAAACGAATATGCTGATGGGTTTTTTGAAACCTACTATGATTTTCGACCCTTTTTTATTGCGTTTTGACCCGATATTTTCAGCCTCCCCTTTCAAAAGCAAAACTTTGTCATGTCTTTAAATCTTAAAATCTGACTTATGAAAAAAGTACTACTCGTTAAAGAAATTTATTTGGAAGCCTTCAGAAACTTGGGGCATATTATAATAGAACGCTATTTCAAATTTTTTGCCTGGTTCAGCTTTGTCATGTTTTTTATTGTGCTGTATGCATTTGTATACCGTATAGCTACAGGCTTCGCATTTGACTAAAAAACCGACCGACCTAAGCATTTAAAGAACAGAAAAGCCCGACAATTGCCGGGCCTTTTTGATTTTATAACGGTAGGTATATATCAATCTGCAGCGGGAGCAGGATTGAAATCCACAGTCTTTAAAATTGCTTCCAATTCGAACATATAGTCCCTTTTTTCGGTTGATGGGGCAAAAGTAAATCCTTCCAAAACCAATCTTCTATTGTTCTCCTTATCGTTGATGATATAGGTAAGGAACGGCCCTGCCATAGGATAGCCATGGATTTCCCAAACTCCCTTTACCTCAGCTGCCTTTTTGCCGCCAATTTCTGCCGGGAACACATAGGGTGAAAATGCCTTTTCAGTGATCATATAGGTGTTTTCATAAGGTCCAGGAATGTATTTCTCGCCAATGGAGTCACGCATCCGCACAATATCCTGTACAAAGGTCGAATCGTTTGTAAAGCTGTCCCAGGGCATTTCATAGGCAATAATGTTCATGGTGCCTTTTGGAATCTGAATGTCCATCCAAACAAAATTCTTCTCGTGCTTGCCAACTTTGTATAGGGAGGGAACCTTTAAACGAATCCCAAATTCTTCTTCCATAGCTTTATCCTTGCTCAATGAACGTTCAAAACGACGTTGTGACTCGGCAATCTCCACATCTTTGAATTCCTTGATGGCAATGGGTGCCAAGGAATCCAGTTTATGGATCATGATCTCATCGGTCGGACCGGTAATAACAGCCACTTTTTGAGGTTGGGAATAGGCATTGGACTTGATGTGCGCCAAAATGGTCGAATCTCTTTCCACATACAAAATGGATCTGGAATAGGTCGTAGTGCCCTTAAAAACCTTTGGGGGGAGTTGGGTAATGCTGAACAGCGGTTCAATTTGGGGCAACCCAATGATCTGGGCCGCGAATTCGTCCCGAATTTTGTCCCCGACCGGGCCTTTCCAAAGTTCGGTATCCATCACAACCATCAAGGAATTTACGGGTCCGGTGGAAGGCGGTAAAAAACGTTTTTGTTTTCCTGAGTCGTTACAGGCGAATACTGCCACAAGTAACGTAGCTACGAATAGTGTTCTAATTTTTTTCATCTTGTGTTAAATTTACGAAGAACAATCGCACAATTTGAGTTTTGTGCCCGGTTTTAGATTATTCCCACTAAGACCGTTCCATTCTCGTAAATTTTCGACAGAAACTCCCGGATATTTTTTGGAAATGGTCCATAAAGAGTCCCCTTGTTGCACCGTATGTACTTTGGTTCCGTTGACAGCTGTACTTGAATTGGACGAACTTTTGGTGCTATTGCTCGCGATATACGGCTTTCTCGGGAAAATGGTAAGGCGTTGTCCAATTCTTAGGTTATTGCTGCGCAATCCGTTCCACCGTTTGATCTCACTTACTCCAACGCCGTAGCGTTCGGCAATCTTACCCAAATAATCGCCACTTTTCACTTTGTAACGTACCTGGTCGTTGGCCGCGATCATTTGTGGCAACGGTTTTTCGACGGAGTCGAGTTCCTTTTTTACATAGGCATAGATCTGCTCCTCGTTTGAAACGAACTTTCCAATTTTGGATTTTGGCAAACGAAGGGCATAGTCTTTACCCTTTACTTTTGGAATGATGTTGAGTTTGTATGCCGGGTTCAGCATTTCCAACTCTTCCGTGCTAATGTCCACCAGTTTTGAAATTTGGTCAAAGGTGATCAAGTGTTTCACGTGAACTGTATCGGTCTCAAAATAGGGCCGGTCTGCTTTTTTATACTGAAGACCATGTTCCTCAGCATATTCAAAAATATACATGGTGGCCAAAAATGCGGGAAGGTAGCCTGCGGTTTCACGTGGAAGAAAAGGACGAATGTTCCAATAGTTCTCATAACCCCCAGACCTTCGAATGGCCTTGTTCACATTACCAGGACCTGAGTTGTAGGCGGCCAGTGCCAAATCCCAATCATTGAAAATCTCATACAGTTTTGCCAAATACTTGCTTGCCGCTTTGGTGGCCATAATGGGATCGTGGCGTTCATCCACATAGCTGCTCACATCCAGCCCGTACATTTTTCCGGTGCTGTACATAAACTGCCATAAACCCTTGGCTCCAACTCGAGATCGTGCCTTGGGGTTAAGTGCAGATTCTACAATGGCCAAATATTTGATTTCCAAAGGAATATTTTGGTTGTCCAGTTCCTGCTCAAAAAGTGGGAAATAAAACTGGCTCGAAGTGATCATCCGTTGCATCAAGTCCCTTCTACGGGTCAAAAAGGATTTGATCACACTCTCCAAAGAGGGGTTATAGGTAATGTTGAACGGTGTTTTTTCGTTCATGCGGGCCAAACGCGCCTTTAAGGTATCTGTGGGCAAGTCAATTTCAAAAATGGAATCGTTTGCTGTGTCCCTTTGGATTTCCAGCACCATATCACTGAAAAGTTCGGCGTTGCTGTGCAATTCCTTCAGCCAAAGGCTGTCGTACCTTCGGGCCTCTTCCAAATCTGCCAACTCAAAGTTTCCGTTTGTATTGGCCTCCATGGCAATGGGTTCACCATCTATCTTGGCATTGGAGAGTTGGATCTTGGTTGCTTCGCCTTTGGCAAGCGAAGTGGAATCTTGCCTATTTGTAGGGCGGGAGACTTCTTGCTGGGCTACCACAAAATGTGTCGCCGAAAGTAGCGCTGCGCAAACAACTAATTTCAATTTTTGGCTCATTTGGACAAGGTTTGATTTTCGGGGTCAACGAAAATGGTGCTTTTTTCTGAAAAAAAGAAATTCATTAACAAAAACACCATACTATCAACTCCGTCCCCACTATCTCAGAACGTGTGAGTTAGTCCAATATTGCGGCAATTCCAGGCAGGGTTCTACCTTCAAGGCTTTCCAACATGGCACCACCTCCTGTGGACACATAACTCACTTTGTCCTCGAAGCCAAATTGTTTTACTGCGGCAACAGAATCACCCCCGCCAACAAGTGAAAACGCACCTCCTTCGGTGGCTTCATCAATGTAGTTGCCAATGGCAATGGTTCCCTTGGCGAAGTTTTCCATTTCGAATACGCCCACAGGTCCGTTCCAAAGAATGGTCTTGGAAGCCAAGATCACCTGCTTGAAGATTTCCAAGCTCTTGGGCCCGGCATCCAAGCCTTGCCAACCATCGGGAATCTTGTCCACGTCCACAAATTGGGTATTGGCATTGTTGTCAAAGGCATCCGCGGCCAATACATCCACGGGCAAATATACTTTTACATTTTTGGCTTTGGCCTGTTTTAGAATCTCCAGCGCCAACTCCATTTTATCGTCCTCGCAAATGGAATCACCGACCTTTCCGCCTTGGGCCTTCACAAAGGTGTAGGTCATACCCCCACCAATGATGAGGTTGTCCACCTTGTCCAAAATATTTTCGATAATGGTTATTTTGGAAGATACCTTCGCACCTCCCAAAATGGCGGTCACAGGCTTTTCTCCAGTGGCCATTACTTTTTCTATGGCCTTTATTTCCTTGGCCAATAAGTATCCAAAACATTTATGATTGGGGAAGAACTTAGCTACAATGGTCGTGGAGGCATGTGCGCGGTGCGCGGTGCCAAAGGCATCGTTCACATAAATATCCCCCAGTTTGGACAGGGCTTCGGCGAAGGCCTCATCCCCAGCTTCTTCTTCATTATGAAAACGAAGGTTTTCCAACAAAAGCACCTCACCGTCTTGAAGATTGGCAGCGGCATCCTCGGCAACTTTGCCCACACAATTCTCCGCGAATTTTACCTGCACCCCAATAATTTCGGAAACTGTTTCACATATATGGGAAAGCGACATGTCGGGGTTGGCTTTTCCTTTTGGCCTGCCCAAATGACTCATCAATACGGCGGAACCTCCATCTTCCAAAACTTTAAGAATGGTTGGTTTGGCTGCGTCTATCCTACTGGTATCCGTTACATTGAAATTGGCATCCAAGGGTACATTGAAATCTACACGGATCAATGCCTTTTTTCCTTCAAAATTAAAATCGTCTATCGTCTTCATGCTTTGTGTTCTTTTTGAGCGTTTCAAAAGTAAAGATTTCCTGCTGGTTGGAGGGCCCGTGGGTGTTGAATTTTTAGAGTTCCAACAAAATACTTGAAAATGGCAAAGAACTTAAACTGTATCTTTGGTTTATGCTTTTCAAAAACGTTTTAGGCCTCGAGCATATCAAAAACCATTTGGTGACGACTGCGGATACTGGAAGGGTTGCGCACGCACAGCTTTTTGTGGGGTCCGAAGGCTCCGGCGTTTTGCCCATGGCCTTGGCCTATGCACAGTACCTTTTGTGCGGAAACAGCGGTGGAGAAAACGAGGGTGCCAACAGTGCCTGCAATGCAAAGTGCCATACCTTAACGCATCCAGATCTTCATTTTGCCTTTCCCGTTTCCAATTCTGACAAGGTTAAATCGCACGCAGTAAGCGACCATTATTTGGAGGAATGGCGTCAGTTTGTAAAGGAGCAGCCTTACGGTAACCTTTTCGACTGGTACCGACATATCGGCATTGAAAAAAAACAGGGGCAAATTGGGGTGGATGAGGCCCAGGATGTGGTCAAAAAGCTTGCCCTTAAATCTTACGAAGGCGGCTACAAGGTGCTGATTATTTGGATGGCCGAAAAAATGAACATATCCGCCGCCAACAAATTATTGAAATTGATCGAGGAACCCCCAGCCAAAACGGTGCTATTGTTGCTTGCAGAGGAAGAGGAACAGATCATCAACACCATCCGCTCCCGATGCCAAATTTTACATTTCCCCCCCTTGGCCGAGCAGGCCATTGCAGATGCTTTGGTAAACAGAGGGGCAAACCATACCGAAGCACAAAGCATTTCACAAGAAGCCAATGGCAATTTCAACAAAGCCCTAGATCTGTTACATAAGGATTCTGAAGATCTCGTTTTTGAGCGCTGGTTTGTACAGTGGGTAAGGAGCGCATTCAAGGCCAAGGGCAACAAAGGAGCGATTCAGGAGTTACTATTATGGAGCGATGAAGTTGCGAAAACCGGTCGCGAAGTGCAAAAACAGTTCTTGAACTATTGTCTGGCCATAATGCGCCAGGCGCTTCTTTTGAATTACAAAACCCCGGAATTGGTACATGCCAAAATACGTGTGGAGGGATTTGACCTTCAAAAGTTTGCGCCCTTTGTACATGAAAACAATATTTTGGATATTGTTGCCGAATTGGAGAAGGCCATATTTCACGTGGAACGGAACGGAAACTCAAAGCTAATTTTTACGGATTTGTCCATTAAACTGACCCGGCTCTTGCATGCCAAAGCCGCCAAACTAAAAAACTGACCATGGAAAATTTGACATCGAACGCAACTGAAATTCTCTTATTGGTTTTTTTGACCATTACTTTTTTACAAAGTGGAATAGATAAGGTCTTGGACTGGAAGGGAAACCTAAGCTGGTTGACCGGCCATTTTGCAAAATCTTTGTTTAGGGGAGGAGTGCCAGCGCTATTGGGCATCATCACCGTTTTGGAAATGATTTCCGGTATTCTTTGTGGTGTGGGTATTTTTCAATTCGCCATTGATGGTGAGGGAACCATGGGGCAATATGGGGCCATTTTGTCTGCCATAACATTGTTGATGCTGCTTTTGGGCCAACGGGTGGCCAGAGATTACGACGGGGCCCGAACCATTGTGGTTTATTTGATCCCCACTGTGTTTTTGGTGTATCTAATATCCTAGTTTATATTCTTCCTAATCTCTTTTTCTTTAGGCATACTTCAATCTAGCTCCTTTTGCCAATAGGTGGATATTGAACTTATTTTTAATTTTGGTTCCACCCGTCTTTTGGATAATCCAAATCGGTTAGTCACGAAATCCCTTTTCACCATGACATTTGAAGAAGCCGTTTATCACAGACGCTCCACCCGACTTTATAAAGATGAGCCCATTGATTCAGATAAAGTAAAGCGTTGTTTGGAACTGGCCACTATGGCGCCGAACAGTTCCAATTTGCAACTCTGGGAATTTTACCATGTTACCGATCCCGATGTGCTGAAAAAACTAGCTGTTGCCTGTTTGGGGCAACAAGCGGCAACTTCGGCCCAACAAATGGTGGTTTTTGTAACGCGGCAAGATCTGCACCGCAAAAGGGAGAAGGCCATGTTGGCCCTGGAAACCGCCAACGTTCAAAAAAACAGTCCCAAGGAAAAACAAGAAAACCGTTTGAAAAGATGGCAACTCTATTATGGACGTGTGATGCCGTTTTTATATGCCCGCTTTTTTGGAATACTAGGTTTGTTGCGAAAAGTTGTTGTGAATATTGTGGGGCTTTTTCGACCCATTACCTATCAGGTTTCCGAAGGCGACATGAAGGTCGTGGTACACAAAACCTGTGCATTGGCGGCCCAAACCTTTATGTTGGCCATGTCTGCTGAAGGGTATGACACCTGTCCCATGGAAGGGTTTGATAGCAGAAGGGCCAAACGCGTCTTGAAGTTGCCCTACGGTGCCCAGATCAACATGATTGTTTCCTGTGGCATTCGGGCCGAAGGAGGGGTTTGGGGCGATCGAATGCGGATTCCCTTTAAAGAAGTGTACCATCGGGTTTGAACGTTAATGACATGGCATTTAAGATTGATTCATGTGTCATATTAATTCCCAATCCAAAAACAAATGCCGCCAAAAATAAAATTAGGTGTGCTACATTTACACAAATGAACCGCTGTTATGAGCCAAAATCCCACTGACCAAAAAGGCACTAAAATTGAAACCATGGCCCAAGCCCAAAATGACATGCAAAACGCCTATGCAGGTGGCTCGTTGGGAGCATTGGTTTCCGGTTCGGTCTGGTTGGTAGCCGCTATCGTAGCGTTTTGGGTCTCGTCGCAAACGGCGGTCTGGACCTTGTTCTTTGGAGGAATGCTCATTCACCCTCTTGGTATGGTGGTTGGCAAATTGGCTGGTTTTTCGGGACAGCATGATAAAAATAATCCTCTTGGTCAATCCACCATGGAAGGGACCCTATTTATGCTACTGTGTATTCCAATGGCTTTGTTACTTTCCCTTCAAAACCATGCTTGGTTTTTTCAAGGTATGTTATTGATCATTGGAGGCCGGTATTTGACTTTTGCAACACTATACGGAAACAAAACCTATTGGTTATTGGGAGGGGTTTTGGGTGCAGCTGCCTTTCTACTCTTTTTTGTCAAGGCAGATGCTGCCATTTCAGCTTTGTCCGGGTCCACAATAGAAATCGGTTTTGGAATAATATTGTTTCTTGGTTTTAAAAGATCAATTACCTAATTGTTAATCTAGTTCTAATTTGGAAGAAATCAGAATATATTTTGAACAACACTATGGAATCTCATCTTCTGATTGGACTGTTTTTTCATCCAAACTCCGCCAAAAAGATTTTAAGAAAAAGGAAACGCTCCTAGATGTGGGTCAAGTTGAAAATTATTTGTCCTACGTCCAACGAGGTATTATACGGCAATATATTCCTTTGGAAAATGTCGATTTAACCTTTGGGTTTGTGTTTGGCGGCTCCTTTGTTAGTGGATATGATTCGTTCTTATTGCAAAAACCTTCGGAATATAGATTGGAGGCCCTCACGGAAGGGGTGCTGTGGCAACTGAGCTACCACGACTTGCAAGAAGTGTACAAATCTTCGCGAATTGGAAATTTTATTGGAAGAAGGGCAAGTGAAGAACTCTATTTGAAAAAATCCAAACGAGAGATTTCGTTGCTGCAGGACAGTGCCGAAGAGCGATATCTTAAATTATTTGAAGAGCGACCGGAGCTTCTTCGGGAAATTCCCTTAAAATATATTGCTTCATACATCGGAGTAACACCCCAAGCACTCAGCCGTATCCGCCGGCGAATTAGTTAACCCAGGTTCATTGCCTCCCTTGTCTTTTTACCGAATCTTTGTGTAAAAAAATGAAGCCGCTATTTGTACTATTAACCTCTTTTTTTGTCTCCATAATTATAATCAGACTAGCAAAAAGAAACTTGGATTATGCCCTTGCGGGTAGAATTTCTTTGGTCTGTATGTTTATTTTCACCGCCATTGGGCATTTTACTTTTAGTGATGGGATGTCCGCGATGATACCCCGCTTTATCCCATATAAAAAGGAATTGGTCTGTATTACAGGCATCATGGAAATTGTATTGGGGGTCGGACTCTTATTTCCAAAATATCAAAAAGGATCCGCTTGGTTATTAATCCTATTTCTTTTTCTGGTATTACCTGCCAACATAAAGGCCGCCCTTGAGCATATCAATTACCGAACGGGCAAAATGGACGGCCCAGGAACAGCTTATCTTTGGGTCAGGATTCCACTACAATTGTTTTACGTGATTTGGATTTATTTAATGGCTATCAAACACAAATAAAAAAGCCCATCCTTACGAATGGGCCCAATGTTTTATTGCTGAACAATCGATTTATTTCTTGTACTTATCGTTCAAGATTTTTAAAATGGCATCGGTCAAATCGTTGGCCTCTTCTCCGTACAGAACAGAACCGCCATCACCACCACCCAAAATGTAGGTGTATCCGTTGGCCTTGCCGTACTCCTTGATTTCTTTTTTCACTTTCTTCACCAATGAATCCATTTCTACTTGGCTCACCTGTTGCAATTGCTGTTCTTCTTGCTGCAACTGTTGACCAATGAACTGGCCACGTTGCTGCAATTGCCCATATTCTTCCTGGGCGCTTTGTTGCGACATTTTCTGTGCCTTGGTTTGGAATGCTTGTAATTCGATTTGGAAGGATTGGGAAATACTGTCCCTTTTCTTGGTCAAGGCATCGGCCTTTACCTTGAAGCGGGCCTCCACATCAATTTTCTCTTGATATTCGTCCATCAACTTAACGCTGTCCACAAATCCGATCTTGTTCTGCTGACATGCCATGGCTGTAATCGCGATGGCAAGTACCACTAATTTTTTCATGCTTCACTTTTTAGAGATGCGCAAAAATAGGAAAGCTTTTGGAATGGCAACCATATTCTTTCCGAACATGAAAAACGCTTGAAATTTACCCCATTGTTAAAATCTATTGCTCTTATCGCAATTCATTTGCACAATCTATTTTAATGGGCTTCAGAAACATGGCCTAGAGCGAAGATTTTGCTTTGGAGATGGAATTGGTCGGCTGCCACTAATTAAATGCCTCTGCGGCCAGCAAAACGGTTATTCTGCCTTTTGTAGCACATAGATCAAGGATGAATACTCTTTGGTGAAGATGGCTTTGAGATTTGACCATAAACCAATCAAAAATCCAAGGGGCAAATACCACTTGTTGCCTTTGTATTTTTCAGATAGCATGGAAACATAAAAAGCATCGAACCACATTGGCTTGATAGTTTTAACTACCATCCCATGACGATCAAAAATTTTGGAAATGGCAGTTTGCGAAAAATGCCAAAGGTGTCGGGGCACATCATAGGCTGCCCAGTAACTTCCGTAATGTTTAGCATCAAAGGATTTAAAATTGGGAACAGCAACCACCATACACCCCTCATCTTTCAACATGGCTTTCAGTTGTGCAATCTGCTCGTCCAGATTGGGAACGTGTTCCAGCACATGCCACAAAGTAATCACATCGTAGCTTTTTCTTGTCAACGCTTCCAAATTTTCGTGAAGTGCTATTCCCTTTTGTTGCGCCAACTGTCTAGCAGCGTTATTTGGCTCTATGCCAGCTACTTGGACGCCAGCAGATTGAGCGGTGGCCAAAAAATCGCCTGTTCCAGCGCCAAAATCGAGCACAGATTCAATGCTATCTGTCTGATTGTTAATTAGTTGTAACTTTTTCTTGAGATTTCTATGCTTTACGGCCTGATATAATTTGTCCATGAAAGAATTGGATGCATCCGTATGGGAAATGTAATCCGTACTTTCATAATACTTGGCCAAATTCGCTGGTACCGGTTGGGTCACCAACATATCAAGGTTGGGATCCCAAAGCAAATCAAAGGATTCGCCGGAAATAGAATGGTCCTTAGTTTTTAAAAACAACTTCATTGTAATTGCTCGTGGCGAGGTATTCGTATTTCAGCTTCCGAAGATAGGGCAAAACTACATCTCTTGAAACCGAACCTTCACTTAAACAATCCTGTTCTTGATCATTGAATACTTCCATGGCGATATACCAGTTTCCTATTCTCGAGGTATGCAACTCATCGAACACAGGATCCATGTCTGCAGCCTGGTTCAAAATACCATCCAAAGCAAGAGGAATTAAATTAATGGTTTTAGTGGGGATTTCAACTTCATAAAAAGAAAGGAAATAATTGGTGCCATCAATTTGAAAAGGAACTTCCACATCCACAAAATAATCGTCCAGCTGAAATTTGGTGTTTATGTAGTTATAAAATTCGTTTGCTTCCTTCGGGTCTTCAAAAACAAAAACAGTTTTTTTGGGCAACCCCTTTTTAAATCGTTTTCCTTTGGTCAGTTTATAATCCTTAATGTTCGGCGCAATGCGCAGCGGAATACAGGATATGGTAATTCCCAAAACAAAAACTAAGAGCAATGACTTTCTCATTTGAATCTGGCTTGAGAAAGTTAGCGCTCAAAAATCGCGCCACAACTAGTTAAAAATGTATTGGCATAATTTGTGTTCCACGTGGAACATTAATGAAGTTTATCTGCCCAAATACACCAAAAGCACACTAATATCCGAGGGGGAAACACCACTGATGCGAGAAGCCTGTGAGATGGTTACGGGCTGAATTGTTTTCAATTTTTCCCTAGCTTCATAGGAAAGGGATTTTAACTTACTGTAGTCGAAATTGTCGGGGATTCGCACGTTTTCCAATCGCTGCAGTTTGTCCGCATTGCTTTTTTCCTTTTCGATATACCCTGAATATTTGACCTGAATCTCGGCTTGCTCCAACACTTCGGAATCCAAATTTTGTTCTGAAACAAACTCCGAAACCGATTCCAATTGCAGCATATGGTCCATGGTTACTTTTGGCCTGGAAAACACCTTGAACAACTTATCGGATTGCCGTACCGTGGCAGAATCCACAGATTCCAAAATGGGATTTATTTCCGCGGGATCAAAGCTCGTCTTCTTGAAAAACTCCACAAAGTTTTCCGATTTGGCCATCTTCTCCTCCATTCTTTCCAACCGTTCTTTCCTTGCCAATCCAATTTCATACCCTTTTGGGGTAAGTCGTAAGTCTGCATTGTCTTGTCGCAACAGTGTACGATATTCTGCCCTGGAAGTAAACATTCGATAAGGTTCCTCGGTTCCTTTGGTAATCAAATCATCAATCAAAACTCCGATATACGCTTCATCTCTTTGTAGCACGAATGGATCTTTTTCGTTGATCTTTAAATGGGCATTAATACCCGCCATCAATCCTTGAGAGGCGGCTTCTTCGTAGCCAGTGGTTCCATTAATCTGACCAGCAAAATATAAGTTGTTGAGCAACTTCGTCTCCAACGTGTGTTTTAATTGGGTTGGCGGAAAGTAATCGTACTCGATGGCATAACCCGGTCTAAAGAACTTGACATGCTCAAAACCTTTAACCGATTTTAATGCTTTATACTGCACATCTTCAGGTAAGGATGTAGAGAAACCATTCACATAAACTTCCACCGTATGCCATCCTTCAGGCTCCACGAAAATTTGGTGCGAATCTTTATCTGCAAAACGATTGATCTTATCCTCGATAGATGGGCAATATCTAGGTCCTATGCTTTGAATTCTACCATTAAACATTGGGGAGCGATCAAAGCCTTCACGAAGTAAATCGTGAACCAAAGCACTGGTATGCGTCATGTGACAATCCCGCTGTGTTTTCAATATTGGTGTATTCAAATAGGAAAACTTCTCCGGATGTGAGTCACCTGGCTGGGGTATCATTTTTGAATAATCCAAAGAACGTCCGTCCACTCTAGGAGGCGTTCCTGTTTTCATTCGGCCACTATCAAAACCAAAGTCTACCAACTGCTCCGTAATTCCTGTTGCGGCCTTTTCACCTGCCCTACCTCCTCCAAATTGTTTTTCACCAATGTGGATTAAACCGTTTAAGAAAGTGCCGTTTGTTAGCACAACTGCTTTGGACCGAATCTCTATTCCTAAACTTGTTCTAACACCTACAACCTTATCACCTTCCACCAACAATCCAGAAACCATTTCTTGATAGAAATCTGCATTGGGCGTATTCTCCAAAGTCATCCGCCATTCTTCTGCAAACCGCATACGGTCATTCTGTGCTCGAGGACTCCACATGGCAGGGCCCTTACTTTTATTTAGCATTTTAAACTGTATGGCAGACTTGTCCGTAATGATTCCACTATAGCCGCCAAGCGCATCTATTTCACGCACAATTTGACCTTTGGCAATTCCACCCATTGCAGGATTACACGACATTTGTCCAATGGTCTGAAGATTCATCGTCACCAAAAGCGTACGCGAACCCATATTGGCCGCAGCAGCTGTTGCCTCCGCTCCAGCATGTCCGCCACCCACTACTATAACATCATATTCCTTCTCAAACATAACTATGGTTCCACGTGGAACAATTGCATTTTTTCTTCTTCCTTTTGACGCATTATTGCGGACTCCCTTTCTGTTTTGTCTCCATAGCCCATCAAGTGTAGAAGACCATGGCTCATGACCCGCAACAATTCATTACTAAACTCAACAGCAAAACTTTCTGCATTATCAGCAACCCTATCTGTGGATATAAAAATGTCGCCCGAAATTTGTTTGCCTTTTGTATAATCGAAAGTAATAATGTCGGTAAGTGTATCGTGATTCAGATATTCCAAATTAAGTCCCAACAAGTAATCGTCGGAACAAAAAATATAATCAATGTGTCCCAAGTCAAATCCTTCAGAGGAAATAATCCTATTTATCCAATCGACATAATTGGTTTTATCCCCTATTATAAAATCCGACTTAAAATGAAAATCAATCATTATTGAAATACGACTTTACCTTTCTTTCGAAATTTTGGCGCAAAGGTAAAACTTGTCTGTTTAATATTTCAATATCAGATGAATGATCTTTTAGAAGCTCTGGTTTGGTTATAATAGGATTTGTGAAATTACGCTCCGATGAATTACTTTCCCTTTCCTTACGTTCTCCCTGTTCCATAGCAGCATTTTCCAATTTCATCAATTGGTGTTGAATAGTATTTGCTTTACTAATTGTTCGATTGGTGATTCCGTTTTCCAGCAAATCATTTTCAAAATCTTCCATTTGTTGGATCAATTTTTTTGTTAAATCCTTATCGGAATTTTGAATCATGTTTTCTAGCTGTTGCTCCAACTGTTGGCGCAAGAACTGTTGTTCTTTGTAAATTTCATACACCTCATTCAACCCCATTTCCTCACCACCGTTCCCATTTCCATTGGAACGGCCAGCATTGCCTTGTTCTCCTTGATTGCCTTTCTTATTCTTTCCTGAAGCATTGCCCTCTTTAGACTCCTTGCCATTCTGTTTTCCTTCTCCTTTCTTCCCCTCCTGTGAATTCTTACCGTCCTTACCGGAACCTTGCATTTGTTCCTGAATGCTTTGTTGCCCTTTTATGATGTCGGGCAATTGAAAATCGGATCCTTGTCCATTGCCTTGACCGGGTTGCATATTCTGCTGCAGATTATCCAAAATGTTTGCCAAAAAATCTGCCAATGCATTCGTTGCATTGATCACATATTGTTGATAAGAAGCACCTTGATAAATTTGATTATCGGCTATACTCTCCAAGGACTTGTCTATGTTGTAATACACTTCCGAAATCTGTTCATTTACAAATTCTGATATCTCCGCTTTGCGAAGTGATAGGGCAAACAAACTATCATCCACATGTTCAAACAAACGTCTGAGGTTTTGTTGATCTTTAACCGTTCTTGAAAACTGGGAAACATCTACATCCGCAGTTTGTACCTTATCAAATAGGGATTCCTGCTTAAATGAAAATGTAACCAGATTATCCAGAATCTGCCGTAACATTTCTGCGTCTTCACTATCGGAATTCCCCCCATTAGACGAGCCTTGTTTAAGCGCATCACTCATCTCCTGCATCTTTTGAGCTGCCGATTTTTGCTTCTTGGATATGGCGTCCTCCTTTTTACTTTGTGGTTGGTTCGAGTCCGCTTGTTCTTGTCCTTGTTGCTTATTGATTTCTTCCAAAGCATCTTTTTGATCCTGTTTTACAGATTCGGTTTTCCTGTTATCCAAATCAAAATCCATTGGCTTTTGTAAATTGGAATTGTCTTTGAGCAATTCATTAATCTCTTGCTCCAATTCCTTAAAATCATCGTTAAGCTTTCGCTGTTCCTTATCCGAAAAATCATCCCCCAATTTTAACTCTGAAAGAATGTCCTGCCTTTTGGCCTGCTTCTCTAATTCCAACCCAATTTGGTTGGCCTTTTCAGTAACGTAATACCTTTTCGTAAGTTCCAGAATCTGTTCTAGATTTCTTGTATCCTTACCTTGGTTTTTGGCCATTTCCTCCAATCTACGCTGCAGTTCTTCTTTATCTATTTTCTCAGCTATCTTTTCGAGCTCCTTAAGCAGTTCGGCATTCTTCTTAGCTTCCAATTCCTGACGTTCCAGTCGTTCCTGAAGCATTTTCTTCATCTCACTATCAGAATCATCCTTGGCCAAACTCTTATTCAGATCCTCACTGAACTTTTTCATCAAGGCCTCCTGCTGTTGCTGCTTTGCTATAAAATCACGTATCTGTGATTTATCCTCAAATGAAATGGAGCGCTCCTCTTTCTGACGGGTATTGATGGCATCCAAGGTTTCCTTCTGCTCCTTTAATTTATCCAAGGTTTGGTCCATTCTGGACAAAGTAGTGTTTTGAAACTCCAACTCCTTGTTTTTCAATTCATTATCGCTATAAACCGAGGCGTCGAATACCTTGCTCTTGGTTATCTTTCCACTTCTAACACCATCATTATCAACCACTTCGAAATACAATTTGTATCGCTTACCTTCTTCTAAATGTAACCCACTAGGAAAACTGTAATAAAACTGATGGACATTCGTTTTGGGTGACTCCAAAAATAATTTCTGCAGGGCATTTTTATCATCGGACGGATAACACACCAACCTGAGTTTGGCTACACCGTGATCATCTGAAACCACACCAGTATAATAGGACTGATTTGGATTAATTGAATCCATAAATTGTTCTACCTGAATTGTTGGGCTGGCATCTTTAACTACATCTATGTGATACCCCAATCTTTCAAACTCCTGAACATGCTCGTTTGATGTGCTTATTTCATACGGAAAATTAGACAAGACCTGCTTTGAAAAATGGAATAATCCTTCGCTTCCTTGAATGTTTTGTATGGTATCGGATGTAGTTAACCGCAAGGCATCTATAAACTTTCCATTAATCCGCCATGTTACTTTTGTGCCCTCAGGAACAACAGCATTTCCGCTACCAACAATGGTTTCAGGGCTTTGTTTTAGATAATCAGGATAAACCAGTTTCATGCTAAACTCATCCAACCTGGGTGTTTGAAAAGAACGAACCGTATACGACCTCGATGTCCATTGATCCGAATGTAAATAAAACACACTTTCAGCATCTGAAGGAGACAACGTATAGGTAAACTCTTCCCCGCTAGGCATCATTACCAAGGTTTCCCCATTGTAAACCAAACTTACCCGTTCGGGCCTAACCTCCCCGGTTGTGGTTACGCGCAACGTTAATGGTTCATTATCCAGAACATCCAGAGATTCATTCAAAACTTTAAAACTGAATGGGGCCGGCCTTTCAAATGCCATTTGATAATGTACTACCCGATTGTGTGAGTTAAAGAAGGATACCAAGTCCCCGGTAATCCAAATAAAACCAATAATAAGTGCGGGAATCAATAGATACTTCGCATACCGATAACTTTCCTTGACTTGAACTGCTTCAGTAAAAGGCACCGGACCCAAGGTCTTAGCACGTTGTTCTATACTCGCCAGCAACAAATCGGACTTCTGATCACTTTCAGATAACTCCAATAGATTGAGCAACCTATCGTCAACTTCAGGAAAATGTTTGCCCACCAATTTTGATGCTGCCCGATTATCAATTCCCTTTCGAACACGAAACAAATACAATAAAGGGACAACAATAAACCGATAGAGCAAAAAAGCTTCAATACCGATGAATACAAAAAAAAGCATCAGTCGCCATCCCTGATTGAGCCACAAAACATACTCAAAGGATAAAATAAACAACCAGAACAATAGGCCCAAACTCAAAAAAAGGAATACCCCTTTAATCAGTTGTTTGGTGTAAAACTTTCTGATAAAGGCTTCCAATTTGCCTAAAATGTGCTGGTAATTATTCAATAGCAACGTTATTTCTTACCAAAATACCTGATCCTTAGGAAATCAATGGAAAATATTTTGTTAAACCTTAGAGCCGATCGACCAAAGGTGATACAATAAATCCTTTTTCAAATCCTATCCCCCTATGTATCTTTGCAACAGAATATAAGATACCATGAGTGAAAAAGTACGGGTGCGTTTTGCCCCCAGTCCCACCGGACCGCTACATATTGGTGGTTTGCGCACCGCTTTGTTCAATTATTTGTTTGCCAAAAAACATGGAGGTGATTTTCTGCTTCGTATTGAAGATACCGATCAAAACAGGTATGTGCCGGGAGCAGAGGATTATATCATCAACGCTTTAAACTGGTGTGGTATCCCTTTTGACGAAGGGCCAGGAAAAGAAGGTTCGGTTGGACCATACCGGCAAAGTGAGCGTAAAGCACTGTATAAAGAGTACGCGTTGGCGCTTATCAACAAAGGATGGGCCTATTACGCTTTTGATTCCGCTGAAACGCTGGAGCACCATAGAAAAGAGCACGAAGCCAAGGGAAAAACCTTCATATACAACTGGCACAATCGATTAAAATTGACCAATTCCCTTTCGCTGTCAGAAGATGAGGTTTCAGCTCGTTTAAATGCCGGTGAAGATTATGTGATTCGATTTAAATCTCCACAGGATGAAACCTTAGTGTTAAACGACATTATACGCGGTGAGATTAAAATAGACACGAATATTTTAGATGACAAGGTGCTGTTCAAAAGCGACGGTATGCCAACATACCACTTGGCCAATATTGTTGACGACCATTTAATGCAGATCACCCATGTGATTCGTGGTGAGGAATGGTTGCCCTCTTTAGCTCTTCATCAACTATTGTACACTGCCTTTGATTGGCAAGCACCCCAATTTGCACACTTGCCCTTGATCATGAAACCAGTGGGCAAGGGTAAACTGAGCAAACGTGACGGAGAAAAGGGAGGATTTCCTGTTTTCCCATTGTCGTGGAATGAATCCGTGGGGTATAAAGAAGCAGGCTTTTTTCCTGAAGCTGTTGTAAATTTCTTGGCGTTATTGGGATGGAACCCAGGTACCGAACAAGAAATTTTTACGTTGGAAGAATTAATCCAATCCTTTAGTTTGGAACGTGTTAACAAGTCTGGTGCACGATTCGACCCGGAAAAAAACAATTGGTATAATCAGCAGTGGTTACAACGAAAATCCGATGGTGAACTAGCCCAATCTTTTCAACAACTATTGAAAGAAAAAGGTGTTACTTGTGAAGCTTCCCGTATAGAAAAAGTGGTGGGGTTGATCAAGGAACGGGCCACTTTCGTTGCTGATTTTTGGGATTTGGGCAACTACTTTTTTGTTACACCGACCCATTGGGACGATAAGGCTGTAAAAAAACAATGGAAGGAAGATACACCCGAAATATTGGAGAAGCTAGCCTCTCTATTGGAAAATCTTTCCGACTTCCAATCCGAAATTATAGATACACAAGTCAAAGAATGGATTGCTGACCAAGAACTTTCCTTTGGCAAGGTGATGCCACCCTTACGTTTGGTTATTGTTGGCGAAATGAAAGGACCCCATTTGTTCGATATTTTGGAATTCATCGGAAAAGAAGAATCCGTAAAACGCATTCACAACGCGATTACCGCCCTTCCCAATTGATGGATGTGTAACAAAACTTGACGGATGCCTACTTATAGTGTACGATAGTTTCGTAAATTCCATTTCTAACATAAAAATCTAAACACTATGGGCAATTATTATCTATTTCTAGGCGGATTCCTTGCATTGGTCATTCTGTTCAAGTTTTTCTTTATCGTTAAACAACAGACCGCCGTATTAATTGAAACGTTCGGAAGGTTTACTAGCGTTAGACATTCTGGTTTTCAATTTAAAATACCATTGGTACAACGTATTGCAGGAAGGGTAAGCTTAAAGATTCAACAATTGGATGTGATTGTGGAGACCAAAACTTTGGATGACGTTTTTGTGAAGTTGAAGGTTTCTGTTCAATACGTAGTCATAAAAGACAAGGTCTACGAAGCTTTTTACAAATTGGAATACCCACACGATCAAATTACCTCCTATGTTTTTGATGTGGTACGTGCTGAAGTGCCAAAAATGAAATTGGATGATGTCTTCGTGAAAAAAGATGACATCGCCATTGCAGTAAAAGCAGAACTTCAGGATGCCATGTTGGAGTATGGGTACGATATCATTAAAACACTGGTGACCGACATTGATCCTGATGCCCAGGTAAAAGCAGCCATGAACCGCATTAACGCATCGGAGCGTGAAAAAATTGCTGCCCAATTTGAAGGAGACGCTGCCCGTATCCTTATTGTGGAAAAAGCAAAGGCGGAAGCTGAAAGCAAGCGATTACAAGGACAGGGTATTGCCGATCAACGTCGCGAAATTGCACGTGGTTTGGAAGAATCCGTTGAAGTATTGAACAAGGTGGGCATCAATTCCCAAGAAGCTTCCGCCTTGATTGTGGTTACCCAGCACTACGATACGTTACAAGCCATTGGAGAAGAAACCAACACCAATCTCATTTTGTTGCCCAACTCCCCACAGGCTGGCAGTGACATGCTGAACAATATGGTGGCTTCCTTTACCGCTAGCAACCAAATTGGAGAGGCAATGAAACAGCAAAACAAAAAGAAGGAGCAATAGTTTAGCGCTCACAAATAAAAAAAGGCTTCCAATTGGGAGCCTTTTTCTTTTGGTATTGGTTTAAGGTCAGTTAAGCTTTTGGAGCACTTTTTTGGCAACCAAGGAAATTGCAATTTTTTGAATCAACGGGGCCAGTCCCCCCAACAAATTAGAAGGATACATTTCCTGTTTTACGTGTTCGACAGAAAGTTTCAGCTTTTCCTCATCAATTTGTCGTTGTAGCTTCAAGATGTGGAGGTCTTGATCTATCGCTTCAAAAGTGTCGTATTTCGTATGTTTCATCATTCTTCAAAATAAAATTCAGAAAATCTTCTCAGTAGGGGACGCTCAAGTTTCTTTCTAATCAAAAAGAGTACAATACCAAACAATACATAAATTAAGCCGACCATAAGAAACCCCTGCGTTGTGCTTTCAAAATAACCTCCCATCCAAAATGCGAGACTTATGGAAAGAAACAACAGGGCAAGAATCACCATGGACCCCACCAAAAAAATCTTGGCGGCCATGGTAATGCCTTTCATCATCGACTTGAAACTTTTCAAGCGATAAAAGTCAATGCTGTGCTTTACATAAGATTTGGTACTCTGCTCGGCTTCCAAAAATTGCTCTTTGATTTCCTCAAAAGCCATAGCCTACTTTTGAAGTTGGGCGTTTTTTTCCCTTAGATCTTCCAATTTCTTTTCCAAGGCCACAATAATGTCGTCTGCTTTGTAGCTCATGGTGGAGAGGGTGTCTTCCAATTTTTCCTCGAACTCCACTTTTTTAGCTTCGGCCGATTTGGAGAACTCATCCTTGGCATGGGTAATACTATTTGCAAGATCATCCTTGGCTTTGATAGCGCTCTTCTTTATTTTCTTTCTCGTCTTTTTCCCTTTATCAGGCGCATACAAGATTCCAACTCCGGCACCTACTACAGCTCCGGTCAATAATGCGGTTAAAATGTTTCCAGTGTTATTTGACATGTTTTTTTGATTTTAAATTAAACTTCAGTGAAGAATCGATAAGCTTCCAAAAAACGTTCATCATTTCATCAAGCTCCATCCATTCAAGTGCAAGATACTTTCCGTTTATCGAGACATTTGATGCTATCGATGTAAACATTGACGCTTTTGCTGAAAAAATTCAATTACATGCCCCCTAACAGGGTTTTGGAGCCAAAAATGAAGAAATGGATGGCCCAAACTAAAAATGACGCCAAACGGCGCCATTTAAAGTCAATTTTCATTACTGTTTTCTATGCTATTGCTCTTAACAATAAGGTTTTTTTATATTAATCTTTTTGTTCCAATTTGGCCCAAGTATCCCTTAAGGTAACCGTCCTGTTGAAAACCATATGGTCTTCAGTTGAATCCTTATCTACATTAAAATAGCCCATGCGTTGAAATTGGAATTGGTCACCGACTTTGGCCTCTTTTAAACTGGGTTCCAAATATCCTGTGATCTTCTCCAAAGAGTCCGGATTTACAAAATCCATAAAATCACGATCCTTTTGGGCATCGGGTGTCGGATCATTGAATAAACGATCGTACAATCGAACTTCTGCGTTTATTGCATGGGGTATGGAAACCCAATGCAAGGTACCTTTTACCTTTCTTAGACTTTCTTCGGTACCGGAGCCACTTTTGCTCTTCGGATCATATGTGCACTGCACTTCTAATACGTTGCCATCGGCATCTTTGGTACAACTCTCCGCCTTAATGATATAACCATTCTTCAAGCGAACCTCACCATCCAATTTCAACCGGAAGAACTTTCGATTCGCTTCTTCCCTAAAATCTTCTTGTTCTATATACAGCTCCCTGGAAAAAGGTACTTTTCGAAAACCTGCACCTTCATCTTCGGGATTGTTCTCGGCATCCAACCATTCTTCCTTACCCTCTTCATAATTGGTGATCACCAACTTCAAGGGATTTAGTACCGCCATCACTCGGGGTGCAATCTTATTTAAATGTTCCCTTACATGAAATTCCAACAAGGACACGTCAACCACATTCTCGCGCTTGGCAATACCAATGGTATCCGCAAAATTGCGAATGGATTCAGGCGTAAAGCCTCTTCTTCGCATCCCGGAAATGGTGGGCATTCGAGGATCGTCCCAGCCAGCTACAACTCCGCTGGTTACCAATTGCAACAATTTTCGCTTACTCACCACGGTATGACTTAGGTTTCTGCGGGCAAACTCGCGCTGTTTGGGTCGCAACTTATCTTTAGATACCAATTGGTCCAAAAACCAATCATAAAGTTCCCTGTGCGGCAAAAACTCCAGTGTACATAAGGAATGGGAAATTTGCTCGATATAATCACTTTCCCCATGGGTCCAGTCGTACATCGGATAAATACACCAATCGGTATTTGTTCTGTGATGGGCTTTGTGCAAAATACGGTACATCACGGGATCGCGCATCAGCATATTGGAAGACGCCATATCAATTTTGGCCCGCAACACATGCTCACCCTCCTTGAATTCCCCATTTTTCATGCCCTCGAACAAACGGAGGTTTTCCTCAACCGACCGATCTCGGAACGGACTTGCTTTACCGGGCTCCGTAGGGGTGCCCTTTTGATTTGCGATTTCTTCCGAAGATTGGCTGTCCACATAAGCCTTTCCCTCTTTGATCAACTGAACGGCCCAATCATACAATTGTTGGAAATAATCGGAGGCATAACATTCGGTGTCCCACTTAAAACCCAACCAAGAAACATCGGCTTTAATGGCCTCCACATACTCCTTTTCCTCTTTGGCGGGATTGGTATCATCGAACCGCAAATTAACCGGCGCATTGTATTTGAGTCCCAATCCGAAATTGAGACAAATTGAACTCGCGTGCCCCACATGCAAATAGCCGTTTGGTTCGGGTGGAAATCGGAATCTCAAATCGTTTTTTGAGTAGCCACTTCGAAGATCTTCTTCAATGATATGCTCAATAAAATTCAGCGATTTTACATCTTCAGCCATATACAAATTTTGAAGCGCAAATGTAGCAAAATCAACTGTTCATCGCTATTATTTGTGCTTTAGTCTATACAAAGTAAGCGATTTCACAACACTTTTGGCACCACCCACAACAATATCTTTCCGTTCGACGAAATTAACAACATATTTGTTATTGGAATACTATATGAAATCGGGCCGTAGAGAAGCGACCCGGAGAACTAACACATTAAGGGGCACAAACTAACAGGGCATTATTGCCCATAACCTCTTAAAAACTAACGGTGATGAAAAAAAGAAGTTCAACCTATGGTATTCCGTTTCTGGCCTTGGCCATGATGCTCCTTTTTGCCCTTGGAGCCCATGCCCAGGTATTGAACAAACCCACTCCTGCCGATAACCCCAATTTGGCCGGGAACTCTGCCTGGACGGCAGCATGTGCCTCGGCAAGCTTCAACGAATATTTTGTCAACTTTACCTGGAGCCCTCCTTTGGTGGCTTCCAACAACGAATTTATACTGGAGCTTTCGGATGCCAATGGCTACTTCAGCGATCCCGTTGAATTGGACAGGGTAAGTGACAAAAACACTGTTTTCGATTTTGAATTTCAATTTGCGTTACCAACGGACATCCGTGGGGAGAATTACAAATTCAGGGTAAGAAGTACCAATCCCGCCAAGACCAGCCCAGCTTCCGATGCGTTTTCCATGTACTTCATCGATTATAATTCCCCTTTGCTCATTAGCGAAAATGGGAATGGAACCATTCCTTCGGGTGGTGTGATCCAGCTTTGTGGCAGCGGTTCGGTTACTTTGAAACCCCATAACATTCCCAATGCAAGCTCTTATCGTTACAACTGGTACAAAAGCGGCACTTTATTGGCCGAAAAGACTGAAAGCATCACCGTTTCAGATCCAGGAATGTACTACGTTGAATTGGATTATGGTTCTGTTTGTTCCGGTTCTGCCAATACGTTGTCCAATACCATCGAAATCAATACAGGTACCAGCATAGGTATTGCAATTACCGGAAACAGCAGCGTACAGGTTTGTCCGGGTGATCCGCTGACCTTGTCTGCCAACATCACCGGCATGGGATATACGTATACCTGGTACAAGGATGGTACTATAGTTGGTGGGCCTACGGTTGAGGGAGGTTCTTTTAATGTGAATACCAATACGGCTGGTTTTGAAGGTGAATATGCCGTTGAAATCAGTGGATCCGGGGTTTGTATTGAAAAATCATCACCGGTTGCTGTTACAAGTCCCAGTGGTTTTGAGGTAGATCTTCAAAATGAAGAAAACATTGTACTGCTACCCGCGCAGACCAAGACACTCTCGGTTACCACAACGGCTTCATCTCCGACCTATCAATGGTATATGAATGGTGCCCCCGTTGCAAGCGCCACAAACAACTCACTAACTATTAATGCAGTAGGAACCTATTACGTAGAAGTAACTGAAAACGGTGGGCCATGTACTGCCGCGCCTATTGCCTCTGCAACCACTACGGTTGTAAGTCCGGATAGCTTTGAATTGGTGATTGATTATGTGGGATCATACAATTCTTGTGAAAATACGGATGCTACATTGAGTCTTTCCAAAATTAATGCGGTAAGCAATAATGGGGCAAAAACCGATGTAACTGCCGATCTACAGGCATCTTACAATTACCAGTGGAAACTGAATGGTGCCGATATCAACGGAGAAACTTCCAAAACAATTACCATTTCCAATCAAAACAATGGGTCTTACGCTTTATATGGTACAATTAGCACCTTTAATGCTACATCCAATACGCTGGATGTTAAGTTGAAGTCCAGCCAAAACCTTCAAATCACCGCAAACAGCACAGTTTACTGTGAAGGCGGCGATCCTATCGTATTGGAAAGTTCATTAGATCTGACCAACGAAACCTACGCTTGGAAAAAGGATGGTGTAACCGTGGATAGCGCTTCTGAAGCGTTTACCGTAACTGCACCCGGCGTTTACGAATTGACCATCAACAGTAACGATTGCCCAATAGTTTCGAATAAAATCAACATTGTTCCTTTCGATGAGTCCTTGTTGGTACTGGACACACCTCAAACTGTTATCATTATTGAGGGGGAAACAGAAACCGTTACTGCAACTGGTGCCAACTCGTACGAATGGTACGATGCGGGCAACAATTTAATATCCACCTCCAACAGCTACGATTTCCAGGAAGAAGGCGAATACCTTTTGATAGCCAACTTCGGAACCTGTACTGTAAGCAAAGTAATCACCGTAACGTTTAGGGACATGTTCTCCATTCCCAATGTGATTACGGCCAATGGAGACGGAATCAACGACCTATGGGTGTTGCCAAACACCTATTCAAGAGACCCTAATGTGCTGGTTACCATTTTCAACGAAAGGGGAGAGCAGGTATTTAGCCAAGCGGGTTATGAAAACAACTGGCCCCAATCCACCACGGCTTTCAACAAGCAGAGCATGATCTTCTATTATAAGATCACACGGGGTGGTAAAAGCCTGAAACAAGGAACCATAACTGTTATTAAATAAGCAGAAATGCAGACCAAAAAACCTCTACTATCACTCATATTCATCTTGCTACTTGTTTTCACCGGAATGCGTGGACAGGAAGAGGACCCCTTTGTGGCCTATAACGTCCCTTCCCAAAACTTGTTGAAGTTCAACCGGTTTTTGATAAACCCCACATTTTCAACGGTTAGGGAGGATAAATCCTATATTAACCTGTTCCACAGAAACCAGTCGGTATCTTTTGATGATAACAATCAGGTCTACTTCTTGAGTTATAGTGGTAGGGTTAGTGATAGAAGTGGTGTTGGTCTTAGCTTATTTACCAACCGCGAAGGATTGTTCAACAATTTTGGTGTGCATGCCAATTACGCCTACGGTGTGCGTTTGAGTCCAAAAAGTACGTTCACCTTTGGTGCCAATGTTAGTTACTATCAAAGTGCCTTTAATCAAGATAGGGCCAATTCAGTAGAGATCGACCCATTTCTAAATACTCTGGAAAGTAGTTCTTTGGTGAGCTTTCAACCAGGTTTCAACTTCTCTATCGGCAATTTCGATATTGGTGGTTTCGCCGAAAATCTATTTGATTACAACCTGAAAACCAGTGAATCGGTCACCGATTTCAATGAAAAGACTTATTCTGGACACCTACAATATACCCATCAGTTTAAAAATGGTGCCGGGCTTTTGGAAAAGGCGCGGTTAATGCCGTTGGCACGTGTCCGCAAAATAGGGGACCAAGACTTGGTATTGGGTGGAAACTTAATCCTTGATTTGCCCAAATTGGGATGGATTCAAGGAGGGTATGACGATTTTTATGGGGCTTCCGCCGGTCTTGGATTCAACTTGACCAAAAACATCTCTTTGGGCTATACCGTTGAAAAAGGATTGTCCAACGAGTTTGAAAACTTTGGGGTTACCCACGAAATCTCCCTTGCTTACTCCTTTACCCCTAACCTTACCGAGGACCGCGTAATGTTGGAGAAAGAAGGGGAAGAACTGGTGTCCAACGATGAAGATGTTCCACAAGATGAACTGAACATCACGGACAAAGACCTTGAAATTGCACAATTGAAAGACAAATTGGCCGAAAACGATGCCATTTTGGACGAACTGCTAATGCGTCAAGATTCTATAGAAACCTATCGCAAGCAAGATCTAGAAAAACGCTTTGAGACCGTTATGAAAATGGTGAAGCGAGAAACCAAGGGAGAGAACCCCGCCTTGGAAGAAAAAGCCAAGGCATTGTATTTCGCCAATATGGACAGTGCCGATATTGTGGCCCGGCCTACCCAACCATTGGCCAATCACGGGCTATCCAACAATACTTCGACCAAAAAGGTCATTAAGATCAACGAAAACAAAAACAAGGATAGGGTAGTGGCCACCACGCCAGTGAAGCAGGACCAGACCCTAAGGACCAACACAACCGCCAAAGTAACAAGGGCCCGATTTAAAGCACACGTTGTTCCTCAGGTGGAAAGCGGCCATTATTTGATTGCCAATGTGTTCAAAAATCCTGACAACGTAGATGCCTTTATCGAAAAACTAAGGCAACAAGGTTTGGATGCTGATTATTTCCAAAATCCAAAGAACGGTCTCAACTATGTTTATATCGGTGAGTTCCAGGATAAGAGCGAAGCATTGACCGCCTACCATTCCAATATGAATGGGAAATACCAAGGCGATGCGTGGATCATGAACGTAAAAGGTGAGGATTCTCCAATTGCTGGATACAATCCAGTGGCACAGAACAACCCATCCAAATACGGCAACAGTGTATTGTCCAAAAATGTAGCCAACAGATCCAATGGCAAGGGAGGTGTCATCATTCAGACACAATCCATCAACGGCCTGCCTTCTGGATTCTACATAATTGCCAATGTATTTGACAACTCCTCCAATGCAAGAAGGTTTGTGAAAGAACTGAATGCCAAAGGGTTGAATGCCAGCTATTTCATAAATCCGAATGACAATTTAAGATATGTGTACCTCAAGAAACACGAAACTTGGGACAACGCACTGACCTCATACTACAACAAACTAAACCATTCGTATGACGACGACATGTGGATCATGCGAATAAAACCAAACCGAACCACATAGCACCAAACCTATGAAACAATCACTACTCAAATGGTGTATGGTCACCTGTTTTCTTATGCTATCCTATTTTGGGATGGCACAGGTGAAGAATAACTTTGATGTCCGATATGAAAATCGACTCAAGGGTGATCTTACATTTATAGCCAACAATATTGTAAATAGGGATTCTGGTTCCACAGACCCGGAAGACCCCTATAATTTAACCGGAAGCAGCTCGGAATACAACGACCGGCTGAACATGCAGTACATCGACATAGATGGGGACCCCAGCACTTTCAGTTCAAGTAGTGCTACCCTTGCTGTTCCAGACCCAAGTTGTTCCTTGATCCGTTATGCAGGTCTGTATTGGTCTGCGGTATATCGAGACAGTAACCGAAGTGATTTCAACCAAGTTAAGTTTAGGGTGCCGGGTGGTTCTTATGTGGATTTGACTGCAGATGAAATCCTGTTCGATGGGTATAATGATGTAGACTTCGGAAACTATAGCCCTTATGCCTGTTACAAGGATGTTACATCCATTGTTTCGGCTTTGGCCAATCCTGATGGGGAGTATACGGTTGCCAATGTTCGAGCCAGTTCCGGAAGTGGAATTACTGGTGGTATTTCTGGCGGTTGGACCTTGGTTGTGGTTTATGAAAATCCAACATTGCCCGGTAAATACATAACCACTTTTGATGGTTATGCGGGTATCAAATCTGGTGAAACGGTAGATATTCCTTTTAGCGGATTCACCACACTTCCTGCTCCGTTTCCTGTAAATGCCAAGTTGGGTGTTGCAGCTTTGGAGGGGGATAATAGAATTTCAGGCGATCAACTGTCACTTCGTGCAGACAGCAATGCCACCTTTACAACGTTGTCCAACACGGCCAACCCTTCCACCAACTTCTTCAACAGTAATATTACCAACGAAGGGGCCATTGTTACCGCAAGAAACCCAAATAGTGTCAATACCCTGGGATGGGATGTGGACTTGTTTACCATTCCCAACCCCAACCAATCCATAATTCCCAATGATGAAACGGGTGCCACATTACGGGCATCTTCGACTCAGGATAAATACGATATTTTCTTCACTTCCTTGGACGTCGAAATCATTGAACCGCTGATGAACCTCGCCAAAACTGTCGAGGATATCGGTGGTAACGACATAACGGGTCAGGGTGTACATCTTGGTCAATTTCTGGATTATGTACTCACTTTCGAAAATGTGGGTAACGACGATGCGGTAAACTACACCATCAGGGACGTACTTCCCATAAATGTGACCTTGGACGAATCCAGTATTTCGATGCCAGCTGGTGTTACCTATGTATACGATCAAGCAACCCGAACAATTACCTTTACGATTCCAGACAGCATTGTTGAGGAAAACGACCCAGCCGCTACCATCCGTATGCGTGTACAAGTAGCCGAGAACTGTTTCGACTTTGTCGATGCCTGTACCGATATTATTCAAAACTTAGCGTATTCTACCTATTCCGGGGCCATAAATACGGCTCAGATTACCGATGATCCCAGTGTCTCCGATTTTGACGGCTGTGGATTTGGAACACCTGGGGCCACCAACTTTTTGTTGGACGACCTCAGCGCCTGTAATTTCAGCAGAACGGTTCAGCTTTGCGGTGAAAATGTATTATTGGATGCCGGTGATAACTTTGACAACTATATCTGGTACCGTGATGAAAACGGCAACGGTCAGATAGACGTTGGAGTTGATACGGTAATCACGGATGCCGACACAGACAACGATCCAAGTACCATTTTGGTTTCCGAAGTGGGCACCTACCTTGTTGACAAGCAAGTGGCCGACCCATGTAAAGATTTTATGGAAATCATTATTGTAGAATTGTTTGGTTCTGTTCAATCGAACCCGATTACAGCATTGATCAACGATACGTCCAACACCATTGATGGTGACATTATTGTATGCCCAAACGATGGTAGTGAAACTCCCGAGATCTTTTTGTGCGGACTTAACGATACCGAATTGGTACAAGTGAACATTCCCGATGCCTTAAGTATTGAGTGGCAACAATTGGACGAAGGAAGTTGTACCGCCGCAACAGACGGATGTGCCAACACTTCACCAACATGTACTTGGAATACCGTGGACACCGGGAACGATTTCTTGGCCTCCAATTCAGGACAATATCGTTTGGTGATCAACTATCAAAACGGATGTTTCAGCAGGTTCTACTTCAACATTTATAAAAACCCGCTTGATCCCCAATATACTTCCAGCGACATTATTTGTAATACTCCTGGAAACATTACCGTGACCAATGTGCCGTTAACCTACGAATTCCAATTGGTAGACCAATCCAATGGCAACGTATTGGTTCCTTATGGTCCAAGCCCAAGTTTCGACATCGCCAACAATGGTGCATATAGGGTTGAAATGAGACAACAAGGCGTAACCGACGGTTGTGTATTTGTTTTGGACAACATTGGTATTTTGGAAAGGGATTTCCAAGTGCAAGTAACCTCCAGGGACACCGATTGTAACGGATTGGGAGAAATTTCCATTTCCGCGCTTAACGTAGAAGCCCAATACTACTATGAGGTCTCACAAGGTGGCACCGTGGTAGATACATACGGGCCATCAACCGACAACAATTATACTTTTGAAAACTTGAGCGATGGTGTTTATGACATTGCCGTATCTACAGATGATGGCTGTGCCTACACCCAACAAGTAACCATAAATGACCTTTCCGATTTAGAGTTAACTGCACGTATTTCGCAACACATTACTTGTAAGGAAGGTAATATTTTGATGGAGTCCACAGGAGGTAAAACACCTCACGTATATGCCATTTGGTCTTATGTCGATGAAGGGGGCAACACGGTTATTTCTTATCCTTCCGTTAATGATATTCCTGCTTCCGCTTATCAAACCAGTCAGATATTTGACATCTACGACCCGGGACAATACACCTTTGTAGTAGTAGATCGAAACAACTGTCACGACATTTCAAACACTGTAACCATCGAGTTCAGGCCAGCGGCTGATTTTAATGCAACTTCGGTCATTGACGTCTTGTGTTTTGGGGATGCAACAGGTACCATTATGTTTAACCTTGTAAACAGCAATGGGTATCAATTGACGTATTACCTATTTGATGCTACAGGGTTTGACGAGGACAATTACAATTATGCCGATGCCTTGGCCACCAACGCTTCCGGAAATTTCCCCGGTTTGGCAAGTGGGGATTATGTGGTTGCTATCAACCAAAGAAAAGGTAGTGCGTCCTGTGATTATTTTGAATACCACACCATCTCCGCCCCGACCAATGCGTTGGCAGGCGATGCTGTTCTGGTTCAAGACTATACCTGTTTGCAAGATGGTATTATTGAAGCGCAGAACGTAACGGGTGGAACCGCTCCTTATGAATACAGTATTGACGGGGTAACCTTTGGTGCCTCACCTACGTTCCCCAATTTAACAGATGGAACATACTCCATTACCATTAGGGACACCAACGGATGTACGTTTGTTACCAATTCGGTGACGATTGATCCGTTAGATCCTCCAACAGATATAACTTTCACTGCCACAAACCCGCTTTGTCCAACATTTGTTTCCGATGTTACCTTGGCCGTAACCGGTAGCACGCCAAGTTTGGTGTATGAATTGATCGCCCCGGCTGCTAGTGCAGTCAACAATGGCAACAATGCTTCATTTACCGGATTGACTCCCGGCACTTATATGTTCCGTGTTACTGATGCGAACGGGTGTTTCTATGACGAATCGTTCACCATCGCTCCAGTAACCGAAATTTCTGTCGTTGGACAATTGATAAGTGATATTACTTGTTTTGGAGCTAGTGATGGTGAAATTCAATACACTGTTTCCAATTTCAATACAGATTATAATTATTCGGTTGCCGGACCCGCCAGTTTCTCTGGAAGTGCCCAAACCAACAGCACTATTTCGTTGACTGGTTTGGCCGAAGGAACCTATACCATTACCGTTACCGATAACTTTACCAATTGTACCGATACTGCCGATGTGACCATCAGTGCGCCTCCGGCAGCTATTACAACAACAGTGACGGTAGCACAACCAACGTGTATTGCTGTAGGTTCTGCCAACATTACCGCTAGTGGGGGTTGGGGAAGTTATACGTATGAAATTACAGCCGGACCTGCCGGTTATGTGCTTCCGGCACCACAATCCAATGGATTGTTTGGCAACTTGACCCTTGGTGGCACCTATACCTATACCGTGACCGATGCCAATGGTTGCGTGTTCACGGACACCTTCGATATTATTGAAGCGATTGCTCCCGTTTTGAGCATTGTTCCCAACGATATTTGTTATGATGATGCCGTGGGATTGACCCTGACCGCCAATGTTACTTCTGGTGGTGATGGCAACTTTGAATACAGCTTAAATGGAGGTCCTTTTGTGGCCAGTAATGTTTTTACAGGTTTGGGCCCTGGCGACTATACCATTCAGGTAAGGGACGGCAACGATTGTTTTGCTTCTGCATCCATTACCGTTGATCCCGAATTAAGCGTGGTAGCTTCTGCACCAAACATTACGGCCTGTACAACCGATACCGATGTAACCATTACTGCTGCTGGTGGCGATGGAAACTATGTGTATGCCGTGGTTGATGATGGAGTGTCACCTACCGCTGGTGACTTTGCTACTACAAATCCTGTAACGGTTACCGGTGCTGGTGATTACGATGTTTACGTAAGGGACAACAATGGCGCAGCTGGATATTGTGAGGCCATGTATAACCTTACAATTGTTCAGGATCCCCCATTGGCCATAACACCTACTGTTACTAATGTAAGCTGCAATGGCGGTTCCGATGGTAGCATTGTTTTGGCCGCTTCCGGAGGTGAAGCGCCCTACATGTACAGCATTGACAATGGGGTTACCTTCCAGGTTTCCAACACGTTTGTGAATCTTGTTGCGGGCATTTATGATGTGGCAATCAGAGATGCAAACAACTGTGTCGAAACCGTTCAAGTGACCATAACCGAGCCTGATCCAATCGTAGCTGAGGCCCTGATTACCCAAGACTATACCTGTCTTCAGTTAGGTCAAATTACCGTTGGTAGTGTAACTCCAACTTCCGGAGGTTCTGGTTCTTATCAATACAGCATTAACGGTGGCGCATGGACTGCTGCCACAACGGGCGGCACTATCTTTACAGGATTGATGGATGGTACGTATTCCATCCGTGTACGGGATGCCAATCAAATCGATTGTTTCATCACTTTGCCAGATGTTATCATTCCTTCGCTACCTGTAGAACCCACCCTCACCACTGCTGTGGTCTATAATTGTGATGGAACCGGTGAAATTACCATACTTCCTTCTGACCCTTCCTACACCTACAGTTTGAATGGAGGCGTTCCGCAAGCCAGCAATGTATTTAGCAATGTGGCGCCCGGAACCCATACCATTGAGGTGGATTACGGAAGTGGATGTACCACACAAACAGCGGTTACCATTGATAGCGGTTATGCGTTTGATGGAGCGGTTACGGCATTTTCCAACCTGACTTGTAACAGTGCTGCAGATGGTTCCATAACTTTTGAGGTGGAAAACTTTGAACCAGGAACCGGATTTACCTATCAAGTGGATGGTGGAGCTGTTTCGCCAGCCCAATTCGCCAGCCCGATCACAGTAAATGGATTGGCTGCGGGCAACCACACCATTACCATTGTTGACTTGAGGGATCCTGCGTGTTCCGTAATACTCAATCAAACATTGACAGAGCCTAGCCCTGTAGATGTTACAGCCTCCATCACCACCATTTTGACCTGTACCAATGGAGGTGCCACCATTACTGCTGCGGCAACTGGTGGAACTCCAACCTATCAATATCAATTGGAAGATGGTGTAGGCGGAATTTTGGTTGCCTACCAATCTTCGAACATATTTACGGGATTGGCCGCAGGGGATTATGTGGTAAGGGCAAGAGATCTTAATCTTTGTGAAGATTTTACCACAGTATTGACTGTTGATCCTCCCGCCAACATTGTATTCACTTCTACGCCAACGGCCTGTTATAGTGGTAACAATGACGGTTCCATTCAAGTGGACGTGACCAGCGGAAATGGCAATTATCAGTTCAGTTTGAACGGAGGTGCCTGGATGACTCCAACCCCTTCAACAGCAACCACATATACGTTCAACAACCTTACTTCAGGTACCTATACCATCGATGTTCGAGACGAATTTGGTTGTACTGGTGTACAACAGTCCGTGACCATTGCTCCACAATTGACGGCATCTGCGTTCCTTAATAATGATTTGACCTGTTTGGCTGATGCTACCATCACCATTACCGCATCTGGCGGTTCAGGTTCGTATACATACGAGTGGTCCAACGATGGGGGTGTAACCTACAACACAACCGGCTTTACCGGCAATGTGTTCAACACCAATACAGATGGAACCTATATGTTCCGTGTAACCGATACAACTGCTCCTGTGGCCTGTTCGGTAACCACCAACAGCCTCGTGATTACACCTGCTACCACACCAGTGATCAGCAGCGTTACTCCAACGGACATACTTTGTAACGGTGAAAGCACTGGCGCATTGAATGTGGTGATCGACACTTCTGTCGGTGTGCCTCCATATACCATCAATGTGGTGGAAACCAGTGGACCAACCAATTATGGTTCACAAACCACAGGATTGCCCGCGGGCAGCTATGAGGTTACTGTAACCGATTCCAAAGGATGTACCTCAGCTCCGTTCCCGGTTGTAATATCAGAACCGTCGCCTATTACCTATACAACTACCGATGTTCCAATAACTTGTGATGCTGGAACCGGTGTTACCAACCCTGGCTCCATCACCATTTCTGGAGTAACCGGTGGTACAGCAGAGTACACCTATGTTTTGACGGCAAACAACGGTATTGCTCCACAAACCTATACTACTACTTCAGGTGCACGGGATCATACCTTTACCGTATTGGAGTTCGGTATCTATCAAATTGATGTGATCGATGCCAATGGCTGTGCTTCGTATACCACAGAGATCATTGCTTCTCCGCCAGACGATTTGGATATTGACATAAGCACCGCCACTGTGGATTGTACCGCTGGTGGTACTGCCATTGTTACAGTAAGCTCTACCGTAGGTAGTGGCAACTATGAATTTGCCATTTTGGAATCCTATACCGCACCTTATTCCAGCAGCTACCAAGCTCCTGATGTGTTGGGTGGGGATACCGCAACCTTTACTGGGCTTACCCCAGGTATTACCTACACTTTTGTGGTGTTCGACCTGACTACAAATTGCTACTATTTTGAAGAAGCGGCAGCACCGATAAACACGCCATCTGCAATGACGGCAACTTTGGATGCTGTGAACAACGTTAGCTGTACAGGCTCAGCAGATGGAAATATTTCGTTCACCTTTACAGGATTCAATGCGGGAGCTACCGATGTGCAGTACGAAATCTTCAACAGACAATCCAACATATCCACTGGGTTTAGCGGAATCGCAAATGTGAACCTACCTACCTCGGTAACTGTAAACAACTTTGCAACACTCCCTCCGGGTGAATACTATTTGTTGTTGACCGAGATTGGAGGACCAAACAACGGCTGTTCCGTGAATGGTGGAGAATTCTCCATTCGCGAATCTGTGAACGCCTTGGATTTGGATGTGGCGAGCCCACAAAACGACAACTGTAATCCTAATGCAGGTGTAATCACGGCTGCAGGAAGGTACGGAACCGCTCCATATACCTATCAATACCTATTGAGCACAGATCCCGCTCCAACTGCCGCATCGGCTGGATGGACAAGTGCGACTTTTGCCAATGTAGAGGCTGGGGATTACATGGTATATGTAATGGATGCCTATGGATGTATTTTCCAAAGACCAATTACTGTTGATGAAGATCCAAGTCCGGAAATTTCTATAGCCATTGTGGATGAATGTGTAAACGAGGGAACCTTCCAAATCTTGGTTACCCTGGACAATCCTGCTTTGGCCATGGCTCCCTTCCAGATCAGTGTCAACGGCTCTGCATTCCAAAACTTCACCTTTGATGGCAGCAACCAGTATACCATCTCTGGTTTAAGTTCAGGAGTCGGGCAAACCGTTGCTGTTAGGGATTTGAATGGTTGTATCGATACCCAAACCATTGATATTTATCCTCCATTGGAGTTCATCGCCACACAAACAGTGGCCTTGGATTGTGAGCCTGGTGCTGCAGCCAATGCCGAGATTGAAATTGAAGTGATCTCCGGTTCCGGTAATTATGAATTTATCATCGATGGTCCTGGCGCCAATGATCAAACTAGAACGGTATTGCCATCCAACCCATTTACCTGGACGGGCGCTGCTGCTGCTGGCAGTTACAGCGTTACTGTATTTGATATGGGAACCACGCCTCCCAACTGTTTCGAGACCATCACCATTGATGTGCCCGATGCGCCACTGCCTTCGTTTACCGAAACCCATTTGGATGTTACTTGTTTTGGTGGCAGTGATGGTAGCATTACTTTGCACGAAGTGGACAATGGTATTGCTCCATTGACCTATACCCTTACCCCAATGCCGGCAGGTGCTGTATTGAACGGCACCACTTTTGAAAACCTACCTTCAGGAACCTATAGCGTTCGCGGTGTGGGCACCAATAGCTGCTTCGTGGATATCTTTGATATTGTTATCGCCGAACCCGCAGCCGTTGTTGTTCCTGCACCAACCGTGGTAGAATTCGGTTGTTCTGTTGGAAACAATACCGATAATGCGAGTATAACCGTAGACGCAGCATCCATTACCGGTGGTAGTGGAAACTACGTAATCTATGAGTTCATCAACGATCAAGGTACCGTTGCCACAGGGGACGATGTTGTGGTTCAATCTGGATCCAACAATACCTATGTTGAAACCGACATCAATGGCGGAAGCTATATAATCAATGTATACGACAGTAATGGTTGTTTGGGATCAACTACAGCCGTTATTTCCCCATTTGATAGCTTGGATTCAGCAACCGTTGCGGTCGATGCCGTGGCTACTTGTACCACTGGTGAAGATATCACAATCACGGCCATAGGATCAATTACAACATCTGTTACCGACCCAGCCAACTATGAGTTCAGGGAATTGCCTTCGGGTACCTTCCAGGCTTCTGGTAGCTTTACTGGATTGGGCGTGGGCATACATTTCTTCGAAGTTAGAAATACTATCACGGGCTGTGTGATTACGGTTTCCCATGAGGTGGCCGACCCACAGGTATTGAATCTATTGGTGGTCAGCACCACCGATATAACCTGTTATGGTGATACCAATGGTGCAGTGGAATTGAACTTGGTAGATGCTACAAGCGTTACCTACCCAAGTGCAATCAGCTATACCCTATACTATGATATTAACAATACGCCCGGCAACCTAGCTGATGATGTGTTGACCACAGGTTCTGATACCGATGGAAGCTTTACCATCACAGGTCTGGCGGCCGGAAGCTACTATATTGAAGTTGTCGACACCAACCCTCCAGGGTCTGACTGTCTGTACAGCACTTCATTTAACATTGCCGGACCAAGTGCCCCTATTGCTGGTGCTACAGTGGTAACCGACATCACGTGTATCGGAAATGATGGGGTGATCCAAATTACCAATGTAACTGGTGGATGGGGAGGTTATTCCTACTATGTGGGCACCTCGGCTCCTACTGGACCCGGTGATTATGTGGCCAGTCCAACTTTTAGTGGACTTTCTGCTGGCACCTATGAAGCATGGGTAATCGATGCAAGTGGTTGTGAGCAATTGGTGGATACCGTGGTTCTAGCTGATCCGCTGCCAATTACCGCTACCCTTCAGATCAATCAGGAAAACTGTACCGATCTACAGGGTGAAATTGAAGTGGTTGGAACGACTGGTGGTCAAGGTAGCAACTATACGTATCAATTGATCCGAAATGGTTCCAATGTAGGTTCGCCACAGACCAGTCCGATATTCTCTGGATTGGGCGCCGGTTCCTATGAAGTATTGATTGCAGACCAATGGTCTTGTACAACCACAATAGGCCCAGTTGTATTGACCAATGCCATGACGGCCAATACCACTGTGGTGAAACCCATCGATTGTACCGTGGATCCAGGTGGACAAATTACCGTGAATGTTACGGGTGGTTCATCCAACTTGACCTTTGATGTGGTCTATCCTGATGGAATTACCACGGCTAGCAACGGTACCGGTGTGTTTACTGGACTGACTCAGCCTGGTGTGTATACGTTCACTGTAACAGATAATGATACCGCTACACCTTGTACTTATGTGGTAACACAAGAATTGGACGACAAGGTTGATCCGGTGATCGACGATGTTATCGTACAAGATGTTAGCTGTAATGGTGGTTCCGATGGTAGTTTGACCGTGGTTTTGGATCCTGCAACAAATGTAGACCCATTGTACACCTACGAATTGTATCAAATGTCCGATTTGGTGAATCCGTACCGATTCGCACAATCAAGCCCTGTGTTCGATAATTTACCTGCCGGTGATTACCGTGTAAGGGTGATTTCATCCAGAGCTTGTGAGGATATTTTCGATACCACTGTGGACGAACCTGCGCCACTATCCGCAACAGCTGTGTCCACCGATTTCTCTTGTAGCCCTAGCAATTCAATTGTGGAGGCCGTTGTAACGGTTACCCCAGCAGGAGGTACTGCTCCTTATCTGTATAGCTTCAATGGCAATGGATTCACTTCCAGTACTACCTTCAATGTGGTGGACAATGGTACTGTTCAGACCATCAACTACATCGTAAGGGATGCCAACGGATGTGAATTCCCAGGTAGTATTGATGTTCAACCATTGAACACGTTCACCTTGGCGGTTGCACAAGATGTTGCCATCACCTGTGTTAATCCAGAAACGGTAACATTGACGGTAACCGAAACCTTTGGCGGTGACACCTATACTTTTGAATTGTTGCCTACTGGAAACACCCAAGGCACCATGACAGGTTCTACAGCGACTACCGCAACGTTCGACTTGACTGCTCCTGGCACGTATACCTTCAGGGCAACCAATACTTCTACAGGGTGTTTTGTAGAAGCTACACATACGATTGCACCATACGATACCATAGATGTAGTGGCCACTGCCATTGATCCTGCGGTATGTTTTGACGATGCTGGTTCTTTGGAAATCAATGTGACTGGTTATACCGGCGCATACGATTACGAAGTGTTCCGAACCGATGGTACATCCATATTAACAGGTAGTGGAAATACAAGCACGAATCCATTTATGATTCCTGATCCATCGTCCTTGCTAGTTGGTGGTAATTATTTTGTTCGTGTAACCGAAACGGGAAGTCCGTTCTGTATTGAGGATTCTAATACCATAACCATTATTTCCCCAAGCAGTCCATTGGCGGTGACACCACAACAAGTGGCCGATGTTACCTGTACCAATGACCAAGGTGAGATATTGGTAGCACCAACTGGTGGATATGCACCCTACGATATGGTCTTGACCAACACTACAACCGGCCAAGTTTACACCATGAATGATGTAACCAGTTATGTCTTCACGGGTCTGTCTGCAGGTTCATACGAAGTACGGGTGACCGATGACCAAGGATGCGAAATTGTGGACAATTCAGTGACTCTGGATGAGCCATTGCCAATTACCGCTCAAATTGACGCCGCTCCAATAGATTTGGAATGTTATGGTGACAACAGTGCATCGGTATGGGCCTACAATGTGTCTGGTGGTGAAGGCGTTTATCAATACCAATTGAATTATTACGACGCAACCGGAACCAACATTGTGTTCACTTCTGGTGAGCAAGGGAATCCAACCTTTACTGGATTGGGAGCTGGAATTTACAGCATCACCGTTTCCGATGGATGGAACTGTGGCATGGAAACACCACAAGTGACCATCAACGAACCAACAGAAGTAACGTCATCATTGGTACAAGTAAGCGAGCTTACCTGTAATGACATGGCCGAGATTCGTTTAACCGCATCCGGTGGAAATGGTTCCTATGAGTACAGTAGCGATAATATCACTTTTACGGCAATGGCCGGAAATACGGTTACGCTCACTGTACCTGCTGGAGTATATCAATTCTATGTGCGCGATACCAATGGTTGTGAGGCAGATATCTCCAACCAAGTAAGCATCGACCCTGTTCCACCATTGACGTTGAACATTGACGATACTGCGGCTTATATCAACTGTACCGGAGAGGCATCTGCTACCATAATAGCACAAGCCACTGGTGGTTTGGGCAATTACAGCTACGAACTGTTCACTGATGCCGCCTTTACCAATTTGTTGGCGGGACCACAGGCAACTGGCACCTTCAATATGTTGCCGGCCGGTAGCTATTATGTACGGGTGACCAGTGAGGATTGTGTGGAAGTATCCCCAGAAATCTTGATTGTGGACCCAGCTCCATTGCAGGTAGATCGTGAAGAATTCACCAATGTGACCTGTGCCGGTGAAAATGATGGTACAATCACGGTTGAGGTTTCCGGAGGTACCGGCGAAATTCTATATGCTATTTCACCCAACCTAGATCAATTTGATACGGAGAATACCTTTACCGATTTGGCTCCTGGCATTTACGATGTTATCGCTCAAGATGTGAATGGATGTTTCATCACGTTCCAATTTGAAATCACGCAACCAGAACCAATTCAGGCCGAAGCGGTGAACATTATGCACGAAGTATGTTACAACAGTGCCGATGGTTCCTTCGAATTGCAGATAACCGGAGGTACCGCTCCTTATGAAACTGCCCTGAACTCCAATGCAGATGCCGATTTTGTACAAGACCAGATCTTGTTCCAAAACTTGGCTGCAGGAACCCATGTGGTATTCGTAAGGGATGCCCAAGGTTGTGAAACCAATGTGTTTGTGGAAATTGAGCCCGGTGTAAACTTGGCTGCTACCGTTACCCCGATTTATGAGTGTACCGGTAATATTCCTAACAACTATTTGGAAATTGTTTTTGAAGACGATTCTGTAACAGCAGATGTATTGTATGCCTTGGATTCTACCGATCCAGCAGATATGCAACTTACTGCTGACTTTATGAACATAGCACCGGGTGATCATTACTTGACCATAGCACATGCCAATGGATGTATGACCACGTATGATTTCACCATTGAAGGTTATGAACCGTTGACCTTGGTATTGGAAAACAACAATATCAACCAGATTACGGCCGTGGCCGAAGGTGGAGTGGAACCGTATACCTTCTATTTCAATGATTTCAATAACGGAACCGACAATACGTTCTATATCAACAGAACGGATACCTACACGGTAACCGTGATCGATCAGAACGGTTGTGAGGCCACGGCGGAGATATTCATGGAGTTCATCGATATTGAGTTCCCGAACTTCTTCACGCCTGATGGAGATGGACTTAACGATACGTGGATTCCGAATAACATTGAAGGCTTCCCAGAAGTACTAATTAAGATTTATGATCGTTATGGTAGAGTAGTGGAAGAGATGACCCGCGACACCCAAGGTTGGGATGGCAACTATGATGGAAAACCATTGCCAACGGGAGATTACTGGTACGTGGTCCGCTTGAACGGCGAACTGGACGACAGAGAATTTGTGGGACACTTTACACTTTATCGACAATAATACTTAACCTGCAAGCCCCATGTTCAAAAAAGTATATTCAACGATCCTATTGTTTGCTTTGGCACTTTGTGCGAATGGGCAGGAGTTGACCATACCACAATTATCACAATACATTGCCGATAACCCATTTTTAATGTCCCCGACCTATGCAGGGATCGGGGACCATATCAAAGTTCGGTTGAACGGACTGACCCAATGGGTGGGCATTGAAGATGCGCCAGATACCCAAACCTTGGCCGCCGATGCCCGAATCGGAAACCGGTCGGGAGTAGGTATGCTGTTGTACAACGATAGTAACGGATATACAAGGCAACGGGGTGCGAGAGTATCCTTTGCCCACCATTTGACCTTGGATCGATACGATGATATTTTCCTTTCTTTTGGAATATCCTACAACTTTAACCAGTTTAGGGTGGATGTGGAAGAGTTTCAAGCCAACAATGGTCAATTACCAACAGATGACAAGGCTACTACCAATCACAATTTTGATTTGGGCGTACTTTACCGGTATAATAAATTCTATTTCAGTTTGAATGCGGCCAACGTGCTGAACAAGGACCTGTCCAACTTCAGTACCGACCAAATTCAGATAGAACCGAACAAGCTTCGTAACTACTACATCTATTCCGGATACAGTATTTCCAAAAATAAGAACAGCAAACTGGAAATTGAGCCTTCCGTTTTCTTCCAGTGGTTCGAAAGTGACGGTCGTTCGGTAACTGATTTGAATGCCAAATTCCGTTTCCACGATTTTGAGGATTACTATTATGTGGGTCTTACCTATCGCTTTTTGAACGATCAGTTGGGTGAGCCTTTATACATTGCCCCCATTGCCGGATTTAAGAAAAGTAATTTCTATTTCGGATACTCCTACCAAGTGATTACCAATGAAATTTTGGGCTATAGTATGGGTACCCATGTGGTAACCGTAGGAATGGACCTTTTCCAAGGAATCAGCAACTGTAGGTGTATGTATTAATTTCCTATGATTTGACGTATTTTTGCACTTCTTAATCAATTGAAGTGGGAAAAATTAGGCTCAAAAACATCAGGATACATTCCAACCATGGCTGCTTACAGGAAGAAATGCTAATTGGTAGCGATTACCGAGTAGATCTTGAAATTTCGGCCGACCTTTCCCAGCCAGCTGTTTCAGACAAATTAAGCGAAACTGTTGATTACGTTCATTTGAACAATATTGTGAAAGAGGAGATGGCTATACGATCCAATCTCCTGGAACACGTTGCCAAAAGAATTATTGACCGTATTCTACTAGAAATCAATGAAATTACCGAAATAGATGTGGAAGTGGCAAAAATAAACCCCCCTATTGGCGGGGATGTGGAGAGCGTTTCGGTGAATCTCCGATATACTCGATAAACCGCGCCATGCTAAAAACAGTTCACGGTAAAGATTTTTTACTTTTGTTTATAGTAAAACGGCATTGTGGTCGAATTGGATAGACAAAGTCCCGCAAGGATTTTTATGGTGGTTCGAGTCCACCCGATGCCTCAAATTTAGGCTTTTTATTAAAGCACATTTATTTTTTTAGATAAGATCCAATCTAAAAAATTCATAAAATATTTATAGCTTTGCCAACCGAAATGGCATCGTGGCCGAGTGGCTAGGCAGAGCTCTGCAAAAGCTTGTACAGCGGTTCGAATCCGCTCGATGCCTCAAAACCCAGTACAAAGTGCTGGGTTTTTTGGTTTATAGCTTTTCTATTTTTTCGATTTCGTCTTGGATATCGAACTTATCTTTGGGAATAAAACCTTTGACAATCAATACAATACCACAAATAACCAATACAATGCCCAGCCCTTTTTTAATCAATACAATACGTTCTTGGGTGAGGTAGCGCTTCAATTGCTTGGCCAAAAGAATTTTGAGCAGATCGGTACCAAAATATACCAATAGCACCGTTCCAAAAAACACAATCATGCGATCGGGACTATTATCCAAACTAGGACCAACTACAATGATCAGGCCCAACCAAAAGGCCAAAACACCAATATTGATGAAATTCAACAAAAATCCTTTTACAAAAAGTCCCAGGTAATTTCCTTTTGTAGCTTGTAGATGGGTTTTCTTTTTTGGTTTTTTTACAAAAAGCACAATGCCATAAACCAAAAGAATCATACCACCAAAAACAAAAAGTCCAGGCTGATTGCTCAAATTTTCCAACAATTGATAACTACTGAAATAGGCAATCAACAGAAAAACAAGATCCGCAAAGATGACTCCTATATCCAAACTTACTCCCGCCCTAAAACCTTTGGTGGCACTTGTTTCCAGCAAAACAAAGAAAACGGGGCCAATCATAAAGCTCAATAAAAATCCCAGGGGTATGGCAGCTTGTATATCTTCAATCATCGTTTAATTCACTCTCTTTATTTTTCCACCGAACAAGGTTTGTTCATCCATTTTTTTTGGATCTCCGTATACCAATACTTCACCTCCAGCTTTAACATTGGCTTTTACATAGTCGGTTGCATAAATTTCGGCATTCCCGCCGGCATTCACACTAATGGTAGTAAACTTGGTCTTAAAGGTGCGTCCATTGTAGTGCCCACCGGTGTTAATGATCACATCTTGGTTGTTACTGAATCCACCAGCAAAGATTTCTCCTCCCGAAACTGCCTTGATCAATAGCTGGTCCACTTGACAGTTTATTTCCAGATCGCCACCTTCCTGTGCCTTCAGTTCCAGCACATTCTGTACATAGGTTTCATCAGAGGTAATACGTGCATCCTCATTCACATCGATCACTACCAATTCTTCGGTATGGTAGAGATCAACATAGGTTCGGTACCCACTGAAAATTTTATTGATTTCCATTCGGATTTTCAATACGCCATCATTATTGACAATGGCCACCTTATCGGTATTGGCACCTGTGATTACAGCTTTGTTCTCTTTGCCACGGATCAGGTTGATGGAAAGACCATCAAAACCCTTGACCTCGGTGAACTTTTGTAGGTTTTTGGTTACGGTTGTCTCCTGTGCTCCAATGAGTTGCAGCGATAGGAACAAAAACACAAACGTAATTGGTTTCATGTTATAAAAATTTGGTTATCAATAAAATAACAAATTTTATTCCAAAATTACATTACTCCTTTTTACCGATCAACGAAAAGTCGAGATGGCGCTTGATCAAATCGCTACTTTTTACCATCACATACACCTCATCACCCAATTGGTACATCCGCTTGGTACGTTCTCCCACAATGGCATATTGGCGCTCATCGAAATTATAGTAATCGTCCTTGATATCTCGTATACGGACCATACCCTCACATTTGTTTTCAATGATTTCCACATAAATGCCCCATTCGGTCACTCCGGAAATAACACCCAAAAACTCCTGATCTTTGTGATCCTCCATAAACTTGATCTGCATATACTTGATGGAGTCACGTTCCGCATTGGCCGCCAATTGTTCCATATTGGACGAATGTTTGCATTTCTCTTCATACAAGGCACCTTTGGGCTGTTTGTCCCCATCCAAGTAGTGTTGTAACAATCGATGGACCATTACATCGGGGTACCTTCGAATTGGAGAGGTAAAATGTGTATAGTACTCAAATCCCAATCCATAGTGCCCAATATTTTCGGTAGTGTACACTGCTTTGCTCATACTACGAATGGCCAAGGTATCCACCAAATTCTGTTCTTTCTTGCCTTTTACATCCTCCAATAACTTGTTTAGCGAACGATTGATGCTCTTTCTATCCTTTAGGTCTATACTATGTCCAAACCGGGAAATAACTCCATTCAAGGCCATTAATTTATCCTCATCGGGGCTATCGTGTATGCGATATACAAATGTCTTTTTCTGTTTACCGATAAATTCGGCCACCTTCCGGTTCGCCAACAACATAAATTCCTCAATCAACTTATTGGCCTCTTTGGCCTCCTTGAAAAACACTCCAACGGGTTCATTGTTTTCAGAAAGATGAAATTTTACCTCAATTTTATCAAAGGAAATAGCACCGGCATCCATACGTGCCTTTCGCATGATCTTGGCCAATCGATCAAAAGTGAGCACAGCTTCCACAACTTCATTGGAAACTGAATAGGCATTACCCCGAATTGAAATTTCCTTGGGAATAGTCGCCTCTTGGGTTTCAATTATATGTTGGGCTTCTTCGTAGGCAAACCGTTCATTGGAATTAATGGCCGTTCGGCCAAACCATTGGTTGATTACATTCGCTTTTTCATCCAGTTCAAAAACAGCCGAAAAGGTATATTTTTCTTCATTGGGTCGTAACGAACAGGCTTGGTTGGACAACACTTCGGGCAACATGGGTACCACACGGTCCACCAGATAAACCGATGTGGCCCGATTATAGGCTTCATCTTCTAAAATGGTATCGGGCTGCACGTAATGTGATACGTCCGCAATATGGATCCCAATTTCAAAATTCCCGTTTTCCAATTTTTGAAAGGAGAGTGCATCATCAAAATCCTTCGCATCTTTGGGATCTATGGTAAAAGTGAGCACATTTCGCATATCGCGACGCTTCGCAATCTCCGATTCTTTGATAGAGGTATCCAATTTTTTGGCAAACTGTTCCACCTCGTACGGAAATTCGTAGGGCAATCCATATTCGGCCAAAATGGCATGGATCTCGGTGTTATGTTCCCCGGGTTTGCCCAGAACCTCAATCACCGAACCATAGGGAGAATCAGCATCAGCTGGCCAATCGCCCAAACTGACCAGTACCTTATCTCCATCATTTGCTTTTTTCAGTTTCTCGAGTGGCACAAAAATATCAGTATACATTCTGGAGTCGGTAGGCCGTATAAAGGCAAAACGTTTTTGCTTGTCAACAATGCCCACATAGGACATTTTTTTACGTTCCAACACATTGGAAATCTCCCCTTCCATTTTTTTTCCCTTTCGTCTGGGTTTTAGGAATACCTCAACGGTATCACCATGAAAGGCCCTGTTCAATTTATTGAACGGAACAAAAATATCGTCGTCCAACTCATCCACGATCACATAGGCATTTCCGCTGCTGGTCAAATCTACCCTTCCGGTAAAATAGGTGTGCAACGATGGCTTTTTTTGATACTTGCCACGTTCCACCTCCGCAATACGATCGGTGGCTTTTAGTTGTCCCAATCGCTTGATCAATTCATTTCTATCCTGGGTGTCTGTAATCTCTAATTTTGAGGCTATCTGCTTATAATTGAAGCTCTTGGAAGGCTCTTTTTCCAATACAGTGAAGATACCTTTGGTAATCTCGTTCTTCCGCTGACTCCGTGCCCTCTTATTCTTTTTTGACATTAACGTCCTTATTTTTTTGAAAAGTACAAATTATAATTCTTGACACATAGGGAATACAGAAGTAATCACTTGTACAACCACTTTATCAACAATCATAATTATTATTCTTTTTCTTTCTTTCTTAAAATTTAAAAAATGATGATAGTGATGGGATGTTAATATGTGGAATAAAATTTTGATCAAAAAATTGCTTTGAACGATCAAATAACTTTTTCCACAATTTTTCAGACCAAAAGAAAAATGGAAATCAATGCTTTATAAATCTTATCCACGATTTTTGATAACCGTTGTCAACATCAATTTATTGAAAAGTTAATGTTTCCTTACTGTTAATTACCGTCGATAATTGTTTTATAGAAGTTGATTAATTTTTAATGGAATTTCTGCTGTACCAAAGAAAAAAATGTTACTTGATCTATTATCTGGATTGACAAAATTTAATTACGGTATTTTTTCTTAAAACAATCAACAAAATAGGCTATTTGTTAATTGATTGTGATTGAACAAAATGTAAAGTTTGATCGATTTTTATGAACAACGATACATTAAAAGATATTGTACCTTTGTTCCATATCCTCAAAATACCGAAAACATGAAAATAGCCATAGGAAACGATCATGCCGGAACAGACTATAAATTGGCCATAATGGGCCTGTTGAAATCCAAAGGTATCGAAGTCATCAATTACGGAACCGACGGCAGTGATAGTGTGGATTATCCTGATTTTACCCACCCCGTAGCCACCGATGTGGAAGAAGGCAAAGTCGATTTTGGTATAGTGATCTGTGGAAGCGGCAACGGTGCTACAATGACCATCAATAAACACCAAAATGTTAGGGGTGCCCTGTGTTGGACGAAGGAAATAACCCAATTGGCCAGAGAGCACAATGATGCCAATATCCTTAGCTTACCCGCACGTTTTATTGCCTTACCGCAGGCATTGGATATGGTTGAAACCTTCTTGAACACCCAATTTGAAGGGGGTCGTCATGAAAGAAGGATAGAAAAAATCCCATGTAGATAGTCATTTTATGGGACATCACCATCACCATGATCACGGTCATTCCCATCCTGATTTGAAGGGGAGAAACCTGCTCATATCCATTATTTTAAACATAGTAATAACCCTTTCGCAAATTATCGGTGGGTTTATTTCGGGTAGTTTGGCCCTGTTGTCGGACGCGCTTCACAACTTTAGCGATGTACTTTCGTTGATCATTAGTTACAGCGCCCGAATATTGGGCAAGAAAAAAGCCTGCAGCAACAAAACATTTGGTTATAAACGGGCTGAAATTATGGCGGCCTTTGTAAATGCAGCTACCCTGGTAGTCGTGGCCATCATTTTAATGAAGGAAGCCGTGGAACGATTGGTCAATCCCCAGGAAATCGAATCGGATTTGGTAATCTGGCTTTCTTTGATAGCCATTTTTGCCAATGGTTTTAGTGTATTGTTGTTGAAAAAGGATGCAGAGGACAACATGAACATGCGTTCGGCCTATTTGCACCTATTGACGGACATGATGGCTTCGGTGGCGGTATTGATCGGTGGTCTGTTGATGATGTTCTATCAAATTTATTGGGTGGATGCCGTGTTGACCATGATCATTGGCCTGTATTTGATCTATATGGGGTACGACCTATTGAAGGAATCGACCAAAGTTTTGATGCTTTTTACCCCAAAAAGGGTAATCATACAGGATATTGTCGATTCCATTTGCACCATAGAAAAAGTAAAGAATGTGCACCACGTGCATATTTGGCAACTCAATGAGGATGAAGTGCACATGGAGGCCCATATCGATTTTAGGGAAGACATCAAGCTATCACAATTCGATGCTATTCTGGAGGAAATAGAGGAACATGTCTATCACAAACACGGGATAAACCATGTCAATATTCAACCGGAGTTTGACAAATGCGATTCCAAAAGCATAATTGTCCAAGATTAATGGAGGTCCAAGTAAAAACCTTTCAAGAACTTTCCACAACGGAACTCTACCAGATATTGCGTTTACGGAGCGAGGTATTTGTGGTGGAGCAGGACTGTGTGTACCAAGATATGGACAACAAGGACCAAAAGGCCCTGCATGTGATTGGATCTAAGAACGGAACGGTTGTTGCCTACACTCGAATTTTTAAACCCGGGGATTACTTTGACAACGCCAGTATCGGAAGGGTGGTAGTGGCCGAGGACCAACGTAAATTTGGTTTGGGAAAGGTAATTATGAAAGCATCCATACAGGCTGTTGAACAGCGATTTCCACAATCACCTATCGAAATATCGGCCCAATCCTATCTCTTAAGGTTTTATTCCGATTTGGGCTTTTCTGCATTTGGAGCCGAATATTTGGAAGATGGGATTCCGCATACCCGAATGGTAAAAAAGTAAGATCAGATCAACCGTTTCGCCACACCAATCCGGACTAAATAATCCAATCTTAAAATTAAATTTATGGGTTTTTCGGCCTTGTTCCGGGTTGAAAAGTAAAGGTAACCTTCCTTTTTCGGATCTAGTTCCTTCAACTCCAGTTTGCCATGAAGGTTTTTGTGCACCAAAGTAAGTTCTCCTAAAAACTTTTTAGTCAAGCCCAATGTTGACAGATGCGCCAAAAGTTTTTCTCGGTTCACAAAAGTGATGTTGCAGGAAGTAAACACATCTTTTTCATCAGAAAAAATGTTGGTGACCAAAGCATAAAACTGCGTTTTTTTGGCTGTGTCGAACAACCATCCTTGTTTTTGCCCTCCCCTTTTTTCATATATCAATTCAAAAGCAAAAGTGGGCAAGGTTTCATTCACATAATCCAATTGCGCCTTTTCATCCACAGAATAAGAGATACCGGTGCGCTTGTCCGTAAAGATCATATCGATTCCTTGAAGTTGTTGTTTTTTCTCGGCAATACGCTCAAAGGTTGAATGTTTCAAATACGTTGTATAGTATTTGTCCAGTAAAGGGGTCAGTCGTTGTTCTTTGGATAGGTCATTTTCAAAGTGGCTCTTCAATTTGGGAAATTTTCTGGAACAAGACCGAACCGATCTGTTCCACAATCCCAACCACTAGGGCATTGCCCATAAAAAAGGCCCGTTTGGCATCGGGTATGCCCTCCAAAAGCGTATGATTGTCCGGAAACATGTTCAACCGTTCCAATTCAACAGGTGAAAGTCTTCGCAGTCCCTTGGAGGTTTGGACAACGTGCTTGAACCGGGAAGGGCTTTTACCGCCCTCGCCGGTTATAATAGTTCTGGAAGGTTGATCGAGTGCGTCGGGAAACACCATGCTCCCTTCGCTATAATGGTATTCAAAACCAGCATTGGTTTTTCTAATCTCTTTTTTGGCCCCTTTCAAATACTGCCATTTGGGCAGATCGGCAGCATCTATATACAATTCTGGGGATGCAGTTCCATTTTCCAGGATATCCCCCAGCAGCGTTCTGTTGCCATCAAAGGAGGGCATTGTTTTGATGGTTGTTACTTTTCCACCAACACACACCCCGGAATTTAAAAATGGGGATAGCGCCTTCTCTTTTTCCGTGTTGAAATGCTCGGAAACCGAAACTAGATCAACATCCAATTCAAAAGTGGTAGAATTTTGTGGGGAAATTGACACAGGAAAAGCCTCACTTAGGGTACCCTCTTTTACAATCCAAGTTTTTGGATCGGAGTTTTCGATTTTTTTAAAAAGGGCTGTCGATTCGTGATACGCGAGAAAAAAAACGCGCCTTCGGCGCTGAGGCATACCATACTCGGCCGCATTGATCACTCGCCATTCCACCGCATAGCCCAAATCCGATAAACTCCGCAACATAACCGCAAAATCACGCCCACGTTGATTCGAAGGCGATTTCAACAGTCGGTCCACATTTTCAAGAAAAAGGTATTTGGGTTTGTTCTTTTTTTCGGAAAGAATCCGATGAATGGACCACCAAAGCACCCCTTTTTTACCCAGAAGGCCTTTGGAATTTTTTAAACTGGTGGCTACGGAATAGTCTTGGCAAGGAAACCCCCCTACCAATAAGTCGAAATCGGGAATGGCCGAAGTGGGTACTTCTTCAATATTGGTGTTGGAATGTCCAGTTTTACCAAAACGGGCCTCATAGACTTTCGATGCATGTTGGGTTTTGGTTGAAGGCTCCCATTGGTTGCTCCACACTACTTTGTAGTGTCCGGTTTTTTCCAATCCCAATCGGAAACCACCCACACCGGCGAAAAGTTCACAGACCCTTACTTGTTGCATGCCCAAAAATAGGATTTATTCAATGCTAATTGAAAGCCGATGCATTTAAAAAATATTTTGGTAGAAAGCCACAATGATCACACTTGAAAAAACAAAAAGTACCAACAACAACAAAAAGCGGGTAAAACTGGACAGATCGTTATTTTCCAAGTTCTCGGTAAGTCTGGAAATTTCAGGGCAATCGGCTAAATACATAATGTCCACATGGTCGATTTCCGATAAGGCACCCACCTCAAGTTTGCCCACTACTTTTCGATCGCTTCCTTTGCATTCCACTCCTGAAAAATCTTTGAAAGTATACGAAAACTGGACGACGGGGTTGTCGTTGACCATGGCCCCTGTATCCTTGTAGGAATCAACGGTTGCCGAGGCATAAATGCCATTGTAAAGCAAATCCCAATGCTTAGCTCTGTTTTTACCATTTTCAACCAATCCGATTTTTTGCAAAAGAAAGTGGAGAAAAAGTACCACACCCGTAAAAATCAAACCCATTTGCCAAATTTCCGAACGGGCCAAGATAGACTCATATTTTTCTGGATTCGATGTTATCCGTTCCAGGGCCTCACCCATAAAAATATAGCATCCGATGCTGTAAAGAATAATTTTTAGGCTGCAGCCCAATAAAAAGGCAAACGAAATTCGGCAATTGCCCGATGTAAGGGATATGGGATCTTTTGGTTTTTTGGAGCTATTGATCGTAACCTGGACTTTTTTATCGGTAACAAATCGGCCTAGTTCCGGTTTACTGTCCCACACCCGAATTTTTCTTTGAATGGTTTGACCGGACAAGTTTTCAAAAAGCAACAAAAGCTCCAAAAGCGGTTTTTTGCCAAGTTTCAAGGTGTTCACGGCCAATATGGTGGCCTCCCTTGTGAAGAGTGCTCCTTGGGTTTGGTTTTTCCAGATACAGAAGGCACGGCAAAAGCATTTGCACATCAATTTGTAGAGCCAAAAGAGCAAAATGGAACCCACCAAAGCCAGGGTTATCCAAGTATAGACCATCGCGTGTTTTTGGTTAAAATACTACGCTTCGGACATTTGGAACCCTCAATTTGACCGTTGTAGTCTATGGGTTGATGAAAGTCCTTTATGAATTGTTTACGACCTTCAAAAAAATAACCCAAAAGATGGGTTGCCTACTTCAGAATGCTTCGATATTTGCTAGTATCGGCCAACAATTCCTTGGCGGTCAAGATGGCATCATCGTGTTTCAGGTAATAACGATAAAGGCCATCTCGGTAAAAATACCTGGTAATGATCTCGTCTTCCAGATTTTTCCTGATTTCATTTTTGTACGTATCAAGGGCCGTAACCTTACCTCTGTTCACTGCCAACAGGAGGTCTTTGTATTTTTCCTGAACCTCAGGGCCCAAAAGGGAATCATCACCATTTATGGCCTGCTCCAATAATTCCTCGGTTTTGGTCTGAAAAGTGAAATTCTGGTTTTTGGCGTATAGTTTGAATGCCTCAAAATCAGCATCGGAAAAAGCAAAATCATTTTCTGATGCAAAAGAATGGTCGTAATAATAATTGGTCGCAAAGTCGAAAATGATACTATTGCGTTCAAGAGCATCGATAAGCGAGTTGCTGGATAGGGAATTTATGGTCACGTCGGGCATTACACCGCCGCCATCCCAAACCTTACGGCCATTACGGGTTGTGAACTCCTTAAAATTGGTGTTACGTACCGCTTTTCCCTCTTCATCACGGTTCCAATAATCCAAGGATTGGATACACCTTCCGGATGGGGTGTAATAACGCGAAATGGTCACCTTCAATTGGGTGCCATAGGTTAGTTTCAAGGGACGTTGCACCAATCCCTTTCCAAAGCTACGTGCTCCCACGATAACCGCACGGTCCAGATCTTGCAGTCCGCCCGAAACAATTTCACTGGCAGAGGCACTTTTGCCATCCACCAAGACCACGAGCGGGATATCCACATCTTCGGGTTGGTTTTTGGTGCGATATTCTTGATTGAATTTTTTCACCTTGGACTTGGTAGTCACGATCAGTTCACCTTTGGGCACAAACAGGTTGGTTACATTAATAGCCTCGGAAAGCAGTCCGCCAGGGTTCCCCCTCAAATCCAAAACCAAACGTTCCGCTCCTTTACCTTTTAGGTCCTGCATGGCCGATTTGGTTTGGCTGGATGCTTTTTGATTGAACCGGGATAGGACAATGTAGCCTGTTTTGTCGTCAATCATATCGTAAAAGGGAACGGCATCCACTTCAACCCCTTCACGGGTAATGGTAGCGGTTTTGGTTTCTCCTTGACGCACATAGGTTACATTGACCGAGGTATTGTTGGCCCCCTTGAGCAGTTCACTGGCATTGTCATCAAAATCCGCCACATTGGTCTCACCGATCTTTATGATCTCATCCCCAGCCTTAAGGCCGGCTTTATCGGCGGCATATCCTTTGTAGGGCTCAACGATCACCAATTTGCTTTCATAGGAACGGACCAACGCCCCGATACCGGAATATTCTCCCGCGTTATTGATTTTATAGGCTTCCACATCCTGTTCGTTCAAAAACTGGGTGTATGGGTCCAATTCGTCCAACATATTTTTTATGGCCGAATCCATAAGTTCTGCCGGATTGGTCTCGTCCACATAGTTCATATTGAGCTCCTTGAACAGGGTGGTAAAAATTTCAATTTGCTTGGCAATCTCAAAAAAATCACTTTTAAAACCACTGGCCACCACCAACACGGTAACAGCCAAAACGGGGATCAAAACTTTCTTTCTAATCAATTTCTTCATGGCATTCATTTTCTTTAAAAGCCGCCAACACTTTTTTCATGGCCAAATCCACTTCGGCAAAGTTGGACTCCTTGTTGCCAAGGTATAAAAATAAGAACGCATAGGTTCCTTCAATGTTGTTAAAAATGAGGGGCTTGTTCAATCGATACGCTTCTCGTAACAACCGCTTGATCCGGTTTCTATCGACCGCTTTTTTGAATTTTTTCTTCGGGGCCACAACACCGACCTTGATGGGAACCTTGTCTTCATTGGTTGTTTTGAGATAGATCAGTTTGATGGGATATTCGCGCAGGTTTTTTCCTTCCACAAAGAGGGACTCAATTGTTTTTTTGCTCTTGAGTTTTTCTTTTTTGGGAAAAGTAAGGGCGGTACGATTTGGATCTAGTTGCTTATTCAATGGACATCCGTAAACTTCCCCAGCGGGGATATTTATTTAAGGGCAAATTACTCAATAAAATGGTTTGTAAAGAAATAGGGCGGGCCAACTTGGCCCGCCCCCTTATCATATTTTAGCCGATGAATTACGGATTCGCTTGATAAACGTTGTTTTCCCCATCCACATCAGCCATAAGCTGGGAGGGGTCGATCATAATGGCCTGAACCTCTTCCAAAGACATATTGATGTCGAATTCATAGGTTGGGTAGGCCCATGCCCAATTATCCAAAACGGTGCGCTCCAAATTGGGGTACGGATTATCCTTTTGCCCGAACATCATGCGTAAAGGAATGTAGTACGTCTCTTGGGAACCATCTTTCCCTACCACCAAAATATCCAACGGCATGGGCATTTCACCAATGCGCTCCAAGGCCACTTTTGTTTTATCCCCATTGGCCTCTACGCTTTTGATACCGTAGTCGATTGTGTTGGTGGTCATGGTCCAATCGGTCAAATACCAGTTGAGTTCCATGCCCGAAACCTTTTCAGCCGTCCGTTTGATATCGTTCGGGGTTGGGTGTTTAAATTTGAAGTCTTCGTAATACTTCTGAATGGTCTCCATCAATTTGTCCTGACCAATGATGTACCCCAATTGCGAAAGAAAGATGGAACCTTTGCTATAAGCCGAAATACCGTATGCAAAATTGGTGGTATACCTGTCGGAATGGGTGGTCTGCGGCATTTCCAAACCTGAATTGACCAGAGCGTAATATCCGCGGTACGACCCTTCAAAGGGGTTTTGCTTGTTCTGTTCCATAATCTGGTTCATGCACAGACTACTGATAAAGGAGGTGAATCCTTCATCCATCCAAGCATGTTCCGATTCGTTGGTGGCCAAAATGTGCTGGAACCAGGAGTGCGCCATTTCGTGCACCATAACACCGACCAAACTACCGAATTCACGATTTCCTGTGATCAAGGTACTCATGGCGTATTCCATGCCACCATCGCCACCCTGCACCACAGAGTATTGCTCATACGGGTATTTTCCGATATTCTTACTGAAAAAGGCCATGGCCTCAGCTGTTTTGGGCTGTAATTTTTTCCAGTTTTCAACAAATTCTGGGTTGTTTTTGTAGAAGAAATGAAGGGTAGGCCCATTTTCCATGTCCAAAGTATCATGGATATAATCAGGATCCGCGGCCCACATAAAATCATGCACATTGGGCGCCAAAAAATGCCAGGTGAGGGTTTTCCCTTTGGTTTTTCCCTTTGTGCCCGGGGTTTCATAACCATGCCCGATTTCATCGGGATTTTGCAAATAGCCGGTACCCCCAACGGTATATTCCTTGTCCAAGGTGATCTTCACATCAAAATTGCCCCACACACCATGAAACTCACGGGCGATGTAGGGATTGGGGTGCCATCCTTCAAAATCATATTCCGACATTTTAGGATACCATTGGCTCATGGAAAGTGCCACGCCTTCGGTGCTGTTTCTTCCTGAACGTCGAATTTGAAGGGGAACCTGTCCTTTAAAGGTCATTTCAAAAGTGGTTTTACCTCCAGATGGAATCGGTTTGGCCAGATTCACCACCAAAATGGTGCCCTCTTCCTTAAAAATAACCGGTTGCCCGTCCTGAGTCAGGGTCAGTGCATGCAGGTATCCCATTTCGCTTTCGGAAAGGGTGGAAATCCTGCTTTGGTCACCATCCATCATTCGTTTGTCGGGATCTTTAATATTTTGCAACCGAATATCCATTTCGCTGCCCGGTTGAAAGGCATTGTAGTACAAATGATAAAATACACGATCCAATTCGTCGGGCGAGTTGTTCGTGTAGACCAATTTTTGGGTTCCGGTGTACTGGTAGGTTTTCACATCCATGTCAACGGCCATGGTATAATCCACATGTTGTTGCCAATAGCAGGCATCTTGTGCCCACATCATTGAAATTCCTGAGAAAACCGTCAAAAAGAATACTTGTAAATGTTTCATATCTTATTTTGAGTTACTGTCCAATGTCATTTTACCTTTTGAGATGTTATCCGCCAAAATCAACGCATTGTAGGCATTCACCATTTTTCCGGATTTTGAGATTTTATCAAAAGTGGTGGCCTTGGTTTCATCACCAGCCACAATAACGGAGGCTTTGGTTTTTAATCCGGATTCCATGATGATGTTTTTGATCTGTGGAGCGGATAGGTTCGGATAATACGAACGAATAAGTGCCGCAACACCCGCAACGGCCGGCGCAGCCATCGAAGTCCCGCCCTGAAATTCATAATCGTTGTTCGGCATGGTGGAATAGATTTTATCCCCGGGGGCGAACACATCCACGTTTTGATTTCCGTAGTTGGAAAAAGTGGCCACCATTTCGGAACCATAGCTGCTTGCAAGCGCTCCGACCGTGATCACATTGTCCACAAATTCCGTATTGCCAAATTTATGGTCGTTAGGGTAATTGGGATTTTCTGGGTCATCAAGATCATTACCATCGTTTCCTGCTGCATGTACGATCAAAACATCGCGGGATGCGGCATAGGCAATGGCCTCATACACCCATTGGGCTTCCGGCGAAAACGCCTTGCCAAAACTACAATTGATGATGGAGGCACCATTGTCCACGGCGTATCGGATACCCAAGGCGATATCTTTGTCATACTCATCCCCGTTTGGCACGGCACGAATACTCATGATCTCCACATTTTGGGCCACCCCGTTAACGCCTTTTCCGTTGTTCCGTTGGGCAGCGATGATTCCCGCTACGTGGGTTCCATGGCTTTCGGTATCCACTTGGTTTTTTGGGTTGCCGTTTCCATAGGGAACATCGGTAATATCATACGGATCGTCACCAACAGGAGTACGTCCGTTAAAATCTTTGTTGAGGTTGTAGTTTACCTGATCGGCAAAATAAGTGATGCCCTCTTCCAATTCTGATATAACCCCGGAAATACTGTCGCCATAGGCGAACATTTGCGACAATACCGCAATGCTTTGTTCCATTTGGGGCGTTTTGGCTTCGATGGACAACAAATCTTCCTTGGTATAGGTCTCTTTTCCAAGGGCCTCTTTCACGTTTTTATCGGCACCTTTCACCACCTGATAAATTTGCTCGTACTGCTGTTTGTTCTGCAGCGCTTTTGGATATTCCTCATCCAACATCAATCTGGCCTTGGCGCGATCGGACGCATCCCCAATGTTTAGGCGCAGCATTCGAACGTATTCCAATTGCTCGTTATAGGCATCCCCTAAAAAGTTATAGCCATGTACATCGTCCACATAGCCGTTGCCATCATCGTCCTTGCCGTTGTTTGGGATTTCATCGGTATTTGTCCAAAGCACATTTTTAATATCCTCGTGTTCCAGGTCCATGCCCGAATCTAAAACGGCCACCACAATGGTTTTTCCTTTTCTGTTCTTAATGATTTCGTCATAGGCGCGATCAACGCTCATGCCCGGAATGGTATCCCTTAACAGGTCCAAGTGCCCCCAATGCTTTTTTTCATAATCGGTCAGTTCCGAAATCTTTAGGGGAACGGTATCGATGTTCTCAACTGGGGTGGAGACTAAGGAAGTTGATCCACATCCCATCAAAAACAGCGACGCGGAGAAGGATAGGAATGCCAGTTTATTGTATGTGCGGTTCATAAAAAGTATGTATGTTAATTTAATGTGTGTTAAAAAGTTCATTGAAGGTGTACAGCTGGTCGAGCCGGATTCCTTTTTCCGTTTCTTTTAAAGAACAGAGTTGATTGTGTGCATCGTGCTCAAAGAAGAGCAACCAGTTATTTTGTGCGGCGTTTTTTAAAAAGATGTCCTTTTCTGCCATGGTAAGCAATGGTCTTGTATCATAGCCCATCACGTAAGGCAAAGGAATGTGGCCTACGGTCGGAATCAAATCGGCCACAAAGACCAAGGTCTTGCCTTTGTAATTAATATGCGGTAACATCTGTTTGTCCGTATGGCCATCCATAAAATGGATGCCAAACCCAAGTTCTGATGAATCCAAATGTTGACGTCCCTTTCTGTCCACAAAGTGCAAATGGCCACTTTCCTGCATGGGCAAAAGGTTTTCCTTTAAAAAAGAAGCCTTTTCCCTAGGATTGGGCTTGGTGGCCCATTCCCAATGTTCCTCGTTCGTCCAAAATCTTGCGTTTTTGAACGCTGGTTCATACCCTGTTCGGTTCTTGTTCCACTGAATACTTCCCCCACAATGGTCAAAGTGGAGGTGGGTCATAAATACATCGGTGATGTCGTCTCGGTGAAAACCAGCTTGTTTCAGCGATTTATCCAATGAATGGTCGCCCCACAGGTAATAGTAGCCAAAGAATTTTTCGGATTGTTTGTTTCCCAATCCGTTATCAATCAAAATAAGCCGGTCCCCGTCCTCGATCAAGAGGCAGCGGGCGGCAATGTCGATCATGTTGTTGTTGTCTGCCGGATTTGTTCTGTTCCAAATGGACTTGGGCACCACGCCGAACATGGCCCCACCATCCAACTTAAAATTTCCGGTCTCAATGGGATAAAGCGTCATCTAGAAAGTAAAATGGCATGCAAAATAAGAAAAGCACTATCCAATTGCTTCAAAAATAAGATTTTATTGGCCCTATTTTAACAAAAATCCGATTTAGGCACATCGACTTACATTTTAAGAGAGCAGAACACAGAAAAAGGTTGGCACCAATCAACCCTATTCCTATGAATGGCATTAAAAAACACTCGGTTTTAGCGGCATTGGGCTATTTCTAAAAGAAAAACAGTAAATTTCAAAAAAACTAGAACGATGCTCGAACTTGCTGGAATAATTATTCTTGGCATTATTGCACAATGGGTGGCTTGGCGGTTCAAATTGCCGGCCATTTTACCCTTGATTTTGATTGGCTTGCTTGTTGGTCCCATTGCAACGTTATATACCGATGATGGTTCCAAATTGATCGAACCGATATGGAACGGAGAAAAAGGGTTGTTTCCCGGAGAGGGACTTTATTATTTTGTTTCCTTGGCCATCAGTGTAATATTGTTTGAGGGGGGACTTACCTTAAAACGGGCCGAGATATCGAATGTGGGCCCTGTAATCACCAAATTGATTACAATCGGCACCGTGGTCACTTTTTTTGGCGCAGGGGTGGCCGCACATTATATTTTTGGACTTTCTTGGCAGATTTCCTTTTTGTTCTCGGCATTGATCATTGTAACCGGACCGACCGTTATTACCCCGATCTTACGGAACATTCCCTTAAAAAAGGATGTTTCGGCTGTATTGAAGTGGGAAGGCATCCTTATCGATCCCATCGGAGCTTTGGTGGCAGTATTGGTGTTTGAGTTTATCAGTGTTGGTGAAGGGCATACGTTTACCCAAACGGCATTGATCGAGTTCGGTAAAATCATTCTGTTCGGGACCACTTTTGGTTTCACCTTTGCCCATGCGCTGGCCTTTGCCATAAAAAGGGATTTTATTCCGCATTATTTGTTGAATGTCGTCTCGTTATCCACCGTGCTTTTGGTCTATGTGGAGTCTGACGTGTTTGCCCACGAATCCGGACTGTTGGCCGTTGTGGTAATGGGAATGGTACTGGGCAACATGAACCTGCCCAATTTAAAGGAACTACTCTATTTTAAGGAAAGTTTGAGCGTGCTGTTGATTTCCATCCTTTTCATCTTGTTGGCAGCGAACATAAACATTGGCGACCTGGAGTTGATCTACAATTGGAACACCGTGGCCTTGTTTGCCGTAATTGTTTTTATCATACGTCCGTTGGGGGTATTCCTGAGCGCTCAGGGCTCCAATCTCAAATTCAACGAAAAGCTCTTTATCGGATGGGTGGGCCCTCGCGGTATTGTAGCCGCAGGTATTGCATCGCTCTTTGGGTCCAAGCTTCTTAGTCGCGGGGAACCAGGATCGGAATACATAACCCCGTTGGTTTTCATGATTGTTTTGGGAACCGTATTGTTGAATGCGACCACAGCACGGTTGTTTGCCAAGATGGTGGGGGTGTTCCTGAAGAAATCCGAAGGTATATTGATCATTGGGGCCTCCAAACTTTCCCGATTGATTGCCAATTACTTGAAAAAGAACAACAGGCACGTGGTGCTTATCGATAATAACCAGACCAATGTGGACCGCGCCAAAAAACTGGGTCTGGAAGCGATAACGGCCAACATATTTTCCGATTCATTGACCGACAACATCGAATTGAACGACGTGGGCTATTTGATGGCGCTTACCGGAAACTCCGACATCAACAAATTTGCCATTAAAAAGTTCCAAAAGCAGTTTGGTGAAAATGGTGCTTTCCGTTTGGTGAACACCGAGGAGGTCAATGATCCCGAAAACAACCCCAAAGAAGGCCTTTTTTCACACACCGATGATTTTATCCAATTGATGGACACTGTTCGGAAACACCCGACCATTCATGAAATTGACCTAAAGGACAAAGCGCATTACGACAGTTTGATCGACTTTACCCAAAAAGATATGGATATTGTGCCCTTGTTTACCAAGGCCCCAAGTGGCAGTATCGATATTATCCCGGCAAACAGCAAGGATTTTGTGCCCAAAGGGGAAGGTTATAAGCTGGTGTATTTGGGAAAACTCATCGACGTGGATGAGGATTAATAGCAATCAGCGCCAACTTTCCCATTATCACAGAGGTTTCACTTTCTGATGTGTTATTTGTAAACAACTTTTGTCATTTTATCCATCAAATTTCGCTTCCCACCAACCGATGGAGACAATTCGTCAATTTGAACTTATTGCCCATCAATTTATCCAGGCCAACTTTGGGATTTCTTTGTACAATTATCATTTAATGCATAATTCACGTACAAATGGAAAAACCATGAAGATTATCGAAGCCTTAAAAGAAAAGAACCGACTTATACGTAAAACCTTGGAGCTTCAGAATAGAATCAGCGCCTACAATTGTATCATTGAGGGAAATCCAAGGGCTTACAATCCAAAAAAGGAAATGATTGAACTCAACAAAACGGTTGAGGAATTGATTGAGCTAAAAACTAAAATAACCTTGGCCAACCAACCGATACAGGAAAAAATCTACAGATTGTCCGAGCTAAAAACCAAAATCGGTTTCTTGAAAACCATACCAACGACCGAAGGTAAGGCACCATCCAGTAAAGGTTATTATTCCCAAGGAGAGACTTTTGTCTGGGAGTCATCCATAAAGGCCAACGAAAGGGATAATCTTGTATTGGAGTTGGAGAGCGAAATTGAAATCATCCAAAAAGATTTGGACCACCATAATTTTATGACCTCCATTTAATAAAGTGCAGCTCCGAAATGCAGTCTTGGTTCGTATGACCGAAGTTACCTATTGATCAAGATATTGGTGTACAACTTGAACCTGATGCAGATATAAAGCTTCAAACTTCAAGAAAGTTGTAGTCAAAATTCAAAACTGATCGCTCAATATTCATGATTTTGACTTTGTTCAATACCAACCTTGATTCAAAGTAAGTGCTGCACCCTTTTTACCCCTAATCATTCAACTTTAAAACTGCCATAAATGCCTGTTGCGGAATCTCCACATTCCCTACTTGCCGCATACGCTTTTTACCCTTTTTCTGTTTTTCCAACAGTTTTCGCTTACGGGAAATATCCCCACCATAACATTTGGCGGTCACATCTTTTCGCAGGGCCTTTATGGTTTCTCGAGAAATGATCTTGGAACCAATGGCGGCTTGTATTGGAATATCAAACTGCTGTCTTGGAATCAGCTCTTTCAGCTTCTCACACATTTTTTTCCCGATGTGATAGGCATTGTCAAAATGCACCAGGGCAGAAAGGGCATCCACATGTTGTGCGTTCAACAGGATATCCACACGCACCAATTTGGATACGCGCATACCAATTGGAGAGTAATCAAACGAAGCGTATCCTTTGGATACGGTTTTCAGGCGATCGTAGAAATCAAAGACAATTTCGGCCAAGGGCATGTCGAAAATCAATTCGACCCGTTCTGGAGTCAAATAGGTTTGGTTTACGATTTGTCCTCTTTTTTCAATACAAAGCGACATCACGTTGCCCACAAAATCGGCTTTGGTAATGATGGTGGCTTTGATATAGGGTTCCTCCACACGGTCCAAGGTTGATGGGTCGGGAAGGTCGGATGGGTTGTTCACAATAATGGGCGTTTCCCTATCTTTTGTGGTGTAGGCATGGTAGCTTACGTTGGGTACGGTAGTGATTACCGTCATGTCGAACTCGCGTTCCAACCGCTCTTGGATGATCTCCATGTGCAGCATTCCCAAGAATCCGCAACGGAATCCGAAGCCCAAGGCAGCACTGCTTTCCGGAGTGAAGACCAAGGAGGCATCATTGAGCTGCAATTTTTCCATGGAAGACCGCAATTCTTCAAAATCTTCGGTGTCCACGGGATAGATTCCGGCAAACACCATGGGTTTTACGTCCTCAAAACCTTCAATGGCATTTTGGGTCGGGTTGGCGGCATCGGTAATGGTATCGCCCACCTTAACCTCACGGGCATCTTTGATTCCGGTGATCAAATAACCCACGTCACCGGCAGAAATCTTCTGTTTGGGTACCTGGTGCAGTTTAAGCGTACCGATTTCGTCGGCATCATAGGCTTTATTGGTGGCCACAAACTTAATACGTTGGCCCTTTCTGATTTCACCATTAATGACCCTAAAATAGGTTTCCACGCCACGGAATGGATTGTAGACCGAATCAAAAACCAAGGCTTGCAAGGGTTCGCTCGGGTCTCCTTTTGGAGCGGGAATGCGCTCGATGATGGCGGCTAATATTTCTTCGATGCCAATGCCTGTTTTTGCACTGGCGGGAATTACATCCGAAGGGTCACAACCCAAAAGGTCCACAATATCATCGGTCACTTCTTCCGGATTGGCGCTGGGCAAATCCACTTTGTTGAGCACCGGAATGATCTCCAAATCGTTTTCCAACGCCAAATAGAGGTTGGAAATGGTCTGTGCCTGAATACTTTGGGCGGCATCGACCACTAAAAGAGCGCCTTCACACGCTGCAATAGATCGGGATACTTCATACGAAAAATCCACGTGGCCGGGAGTGTCTATCAGGTTCAGAATATAAGTTTCACCCTTATACTCATACTCCATCTGGATGGCATGGCTTTTAATGGTAATGCCACGTTCGCGCTCCAGATCCATACTGTCCAGCAATTGGTCCTGTTTTTCACGCTCGGTAACCGAACCGGTAGAATCCAACAAACGGTCTGCCAAGGTGCTCTTACCGTGGTCTATATGTGCAATGATGCAAAAGTTTCTGATATTCTTCATAACAACTAAAATCCACTAGGTGAAAAGTGGTATTAAGCAACTGCAAATATAATTGTTTTCACTGCCCTTAAAGGGTTTTTTACAAATAAGAAATAGGGGAGCCTATTTCGCTCAAAAATAATTTCATAGATTTGAGGTTCAACCCCAATATATTCATGAAGCAAACCACCTGTATTCTTTTATTGGTGTTTTCCATAACCAACCTATTGACCGGCCAAACCTACAAGATTACCGGCAAGGTGGTGGATGAGCAGAATCAGGTTATTCCATTTGCGAACATTGTACTGCTACAAGCTTCGGATACCACTTTTGTAAAGGGCACTTCGGCAGATGATAATGGTTTTTTTACACTTACCGAGTTGGAGGCCAATCTGTATTTGCTACAGGCCAGTTATGTGGGCAGGGGTTCAGAACTACTCGCTTTGGATATAGCTCGGGATGTGGCCCTGGGCGCATTGATCATTCCTCTGGAAACCAATGAACTGGATGAGGTGGTGGTGACAGCACAGCGCCCGAAATTACAAAAACTGCCAGACAGACTGGTCTTTCAAGTTGAAAATACTGTGGTTTCCCAAGGCTCTTCGTGGGACATCCTAAAAAGTACCCCCGGGGTTATAGTGAACCAAGAGGAGTTATTGATCCGCGGACAAAACGCAACAGTTTACTTGAACGACCGTAAGGTGCAGTTGTCCGGTCAGGAGGTACAGGATTTACTGCAGGGGTTATCGGGTTCCAACATTAAATCCGTGGAAGTGATTGCCAACCCACCGGCCAGTTACGATGCCGAAGGCGGTCCGATCCTGAACATTGTGACGAGCAAGACCATTATTCCCGGTTACAAGGGAAGCATCAATGGTTCGTATACCCAAGCAGTGTATCCTAAATTCACCGTAGGGACCAGCCATTATTATAAGACAGATAAGCTCCATTTGTTTGCCAACTACACCATCAACCCTCAAAAAAAATTGAACAAAACGGTGAAGGGCATCAATTTTATGGACAACACCAATACCATTTTTTCGGAATGGGATACCCAATACCAGCAAACAGAAAGTTCACAGTCCCAAAACGGAAGTTTTATCCTGGACTACGATTTCGATGATCACAACAGTATCAACTTTACCTCCAATCTGTTGTTCAATTTGGACCAGGACCGCAATACCATGTTGAACAATACCATGCGCAATGGTGTCGGGCAATTGGATTCGACATTTACCACAATTAACAATGCCAACCTGGACAACACCAATCTGGCGTTCGATCTATCGTATGTGCACAAATTGAAAAAATCGGGTGCCCGACTGAGCTTTAATGGCCATTATACCAATTTTAATGGAAAATCCTTTCAACGGTTGGGATCGGATTATTTTGATGCCAGTGGCGCGTTTTTGAGGGAATTCGGCTTTGATTCGGACTCGGAACAGGATATTCAGATCTATACGGGGCAAATGGATTTTTCCACTTCTGTGGGAAATGCCTCTTTTGAGACTGGTGCCAAGATATCCTCCATTTCATCGGAAAGCAATTTGGACTTTTTCAATTTTGTGGGCTCCAGTAACACGGTGGATGCTTCCCTATCTGACAGATATACGTATGATGAAAAGGTATATGCGGCCTATTTGAGTTTCGTGAAGAATTGGGAAAAGTGGTCCATGAAACTTGGGGTACGGGGTGAATTGACAGAAGCGGAAGGCCGCTCGTTGACGCTGAACGAAATCAATACCCAGGATTTTTTTGAACCCTTTCCTTCGGTATATGTTTTGTATTCGCCTTCCGACAAGCATAGCTTTTCCTTCGACTATGGCCGGAATGTGGACCGACCCAAGTACGATGATCTAAATCCGTTCCGGACCTTTTTCAACGAGAACGATTATGAACAGGGCAACCCAAGGCTGACCCCGAGCTTCAGCAATAATTTCAATTTCAACTATACCCTGAACAGTGAGTTTTTCTTTGATGTGTACTATCGGGATAATGGCAGTAACATCAACTATTTTGTGTTTCAGGACAATAAAAACCAAACTTTGGTAGAGCTGAAACAAAATGTATTGGACAGCAAATCTTACGGACTCGACTTTACCTTGAGCAAGGGCATTGTGCCCGCTTGGTTTTTGTATGCCTATACTTCGTTGTTTCATGAAGAAGAGACTTTTTTGGCCACGGAGAGCGGTAATGTGGAGTTCACCAATGAGGTGAATGGGGTGTACGCCTATCTTGGAAATTACTTGACGCTTTCCAAGGACGGCACCTTCACCGGCGAGGTTACTGCCACCTACATTTCCCAATTTTTATTTGGATCTTATGTTTCGGACGAACAGTTCAATTTGACCTTGGGGCTTCGCAAGACCTTGTTCAATAACAAGATTATCCTGTCCTTGGCGGCAGAGGACATTTTAGAAAAGTATGTGCCCACGTATCGTTCCCGGTACCTCAATCAGGACAATTTTTATAGGAGACGCCCAGAAACCCAGTTCATTCGTGTTGGGTTTACTTATAATTTTGGAAACTTCCGATTGGAAGATAATCAACGAAGTATCGATAAAAAGGAACGCGATCGACTACAATCGCAAGAGTAACGCATTGATTTTCGGTTATTTTGTATTTTTGCAGTCCAAAAAAAGAAGGATTTGCCAAAAATTGGAAACATAGAGCTGCCCGATTTTCCGTTGTTGCTCGCACCCATGGAAGATGTTAGTGATCCCCCGTTCCGTGCGTTGTGCAAGGAACAAGGGGCCGATGTGGTGTATACGGAGTTCATTTCTTCCGAAGGGTTGATCAGGGATGCAGCCAAAAGTGTCCTGAAACTCGACATTTACGAAAAAGAGCGCCCCGTGGGCATTCAGATATTCGGTGCCGAGTTGGATTCCATGCTACAGGCAGTGGATATTGTGGAGCAATCGAACCCCGATATCATCGACATCAATTTTGGCTGTCCAGTAAAAAAAGTGGTCTGTAAAAATGCCGGGGCCGGTATTTTGCGCGACATACCGCTCATGGTAAAACTTACCGAAGAAATTGTAAAGCGCACCCAATTGCCCGTCACGGTAAAAACCCGATTGGGTTGGGACGCGAACTCCATAAAGATTGTTGAGGTTGCCGAACGGTTGCAGGATGTGGGCATTCAGGCCATTTCCATACATGGGCGCACCCGGGTACAGATGTACAAGGGAGAAGCCGATTGGAGGCCCATTGCCGAGGTAAAGAACAATCCACGGATGGTTATTCCTGTATTTGGAAACGGCGATGTGGATACACCCGAAGCAGCGGTAAAAATGCGGGACGAATTCGGGTTGGATGGCGCCATGATCGGCCGGGCCAGTATTGGCTATCCCTGGTTTTTTAAAGAGGTAAAACACTTTTTTAAAACAGGAGAGCACTTACCACCTCCCACAATGCACGAACGCGTCGACGCTGCCCGACGACACCTGCAAATGGCCATTGATTGGAAGGGCGAAAAATTGGGTGTTTTTGAAACCCGAAGGCATTATACCAACTACTTCAAGGGCATTCCCCATTTTAAAGAATACCGCATGAAAATGGTGACCAGTGACGAAGCTGTGGATGTATTTGCCGCCTTTGATGAGGTGTTGGAAAAATTCGGGGATTTTCAGTTCGCTTAGACTGAAATCAGTTTTTTGGAAATGCGGCTACTCGCAATTTTGGCCGATATAAAGCCCAAAACCACAATGGTGGCCATCACGATCAAAAGGTTCATTACGTCATATTCCACAGGATAAGCCAAAGAAGGGGTAATCTTGAGCCATCCAAAAGCCAGTTGCGACCCGATCAACAACGATCCGATCAGCACGCCAATCAATCCACCAAAAGAAGTGACCAATAACCCTTGGATAAAATAGATCCTGCGCAGTTCTTTGATGGTGGTACCCAAACTGTATAAGGTCTTGGAATTTTGTTGCTTGTCCAAAATCATCATAATAATGGCCCCCACAACATTGAAAAGGGCAATGATCAGCACTAAGGTGAAAATCAAATAGGTCGCCAAGTTTTCGGTATTCAGCATGCGGTACAGGGTGTTGTTTTGTTCCCTTCGGGTCAACACCACGACTTTATTCCCTAAAACATTTTTGATGGCATTTCGTGCTTCTTCCGGGTCTGTGCCCTCCATCAATTTAAAATTGATGCCGGAAACTTCGGTGCTATCCTTTTCCAATAGTTTTTGTACCAATGGGAGTTGTGCAAACACATATTTTTTATCCAGGTTCTCTTCAAGGGTATATACTCCGCTGATCACCAAAGGCAATTCGTTGTAGGGTTTGGCATTCAACCCTTGTTGGGAAAAAGAGCCCTTTCCCGGTTTGGGTGTCAACACTTCCATTGGTGTCCGATTATTTGTTGGCACCCCGAGCAGATTGTAGATACCGATACCAATGACCCCATTGTATTCCATATCGCCCCAATTTCCAAAGTACAGGGTGCTGTCTACCCCGGTCACGGTCCTATAGTTTTCGTCAATACCTTTTATGTAGGCTATGGTGCTTTTTTCTTTGTAGGTGAGATAGGCGCGTTCCTCCAACTCTTTCGCATAATTGGCAATCTTATCAAGATTATTCAGGTCTACCTCTTCTTTGGGAGAAATGGAAAACACTTTTCCAGAAGCAGGCAATGCCTTAAGATCGGGATCAAATGTATTGGAAAAGGACAGGCTGAACGTTTTAAGCCCTGCGAATGCCGATAAAACAATGAACAAAGCCGCAGAGCCGATCACAATCACCAAAAAAGTAATAAAGTTGATGATGTTTACGGCGTTCTGACTGCTCTTGGAACGCAGGTAACGTTTTGCGATATAGAGCGGAAAGTTCAAGGTCAGGATTTCTTTCTTTTTTCCAGTAGGTCCCTGTTTTCGATGGGGTTTTCTTCGCCTTTGAGCGATTTTTCGATGTTATCGATGTACTCCAAGGAGTCGTCCAGATAAAAATTGAGTTCCGGAACACGTCTCAATTGGTGCTTGGTGCGCTGGGCCAGTTCGTGACGTATGCTTACCTGGGAGGCCTTGATGCCCTCGAGCAATGCCTTGCCCTCCTTGTTCGGAAAAATACTTACATACACCTTGGCCAAGGACAGGTCCACAGTAACGGAAACTTTGGAAACGGAGATCAAAGTTCCCTTTAGACCACTATCCGTAGCTGCTCGCTGAAGGATGTCCGCCAAATCTTTTTGGATCACTCCTGCTATCTTCTTCTGTCTTTGTGTTTCCTCCATGGGTACAAAAATAAGTGAAATACTGACTAACCTCACTCTTTGAATGATTTACAGTGTGTAATTTTGAAAAAAGAACATTAAAAGCATACAATACAAACCAAGTAATGGATAAAATTGAACATATAGGCATTGCCGTTAAAAGCCTCGAAGCTTCGAATGCGTTGTTTGCCAAACTTTTGGGCGTTCCGCACTATAAAATTGAGGAAGTGGCATCGGAAGGGGTGAAAACCTCTTTCTTTCAAAGCGGTCCGAACAAAATTGAATTGTTGGAGGCCACCAATCCTGAAAGCCCGATTGCAAAGTTTTTGGAAAAGAAAGGAGAGGGCATCCATCATGTGGCCTTTGCGGTGGAAGATATTGTTGCTGAAATTGCAAGATTAAAGGCAGAAGGATTTACAGTATTGAACGAAATCCCAAAGCAAGGTGCTGACAATAAACTGGTTGCATTTTTGCATCCTAAGGGCACGAATGGGGTTTTGGTGGAGCTTTGCCAAGAAATAAAAGAACGGTAGCGGCGTTAAAACCTTGCGGTGTAGAAAAATAAACACTAATATTGCATCCGCAAAATGCGGGTCCTATAGCTCAGTTGGTTAGAGCACCTGACTCATAATCAGGTGGTCCCTGGTTCGAGCCCAGGTGGGACCACAAGAAACCTCGTTCAACGCCCTAAATATAAGGCTTTTTTTCAAACGGGGGTAAGAATAGGGGTCTATGAATTAAACTTAATTCAGGCCCCTTTTTTCGGAAATAAAACACACTTTAGAGGGGGTAGCATCTCGGAGCCCTTTACTGGCCTGATCGGAAAAATAGCACACTTTACGGAAACAAAACACACTTTACGGAAATAAAACACACTTTAGCCATTTTTGAAAAAAGCGTAAAAAACAGGGTTAAATAGCTGTAAAACAAATAGTTATCTTAATATTGTAAAAAAAGGGCCTCGGAAACAAAACACACTTTACCGGAAACAAAACACACTTTACCGGAAACAAAACATACTTTAGCCTCTGGGAGGCCCTGTAAAACCTCAAAAAATTGAAGCCCTAATTATATATATAATTCGAAACAAATTCGAAATTAGAATATGGAAAGGTTAACTCAGTTAACCGACCCACCCACCCACCTGCTCAAACGCCGCGAGGCTGTTTAACAAGGTCTCAATTTTTAAACGATCCACTTTGGGATCGATTAAAAATTTCGGAAGAATTCATTTTAGGTTTTTTTGAGCATTTAGGAGCAAATGCAGGAAGACAAAATCAATTTAAGGCGATTTAAGGCATTTTCTCAAAAAAGAACGAACACTTCCTCGCCGCGTGCGCAAAACGCGCTTAAAACACTTTAAAAAAAGAAAAAGCAGCATGTTTTGATGCTGCTTTCCAGGAAACTTTCTGCTTCCGCCACATGACTTTTGGCGCTTCTCACGGTCGTCCTCACGTTGCCGCTTTGTCCTTCCTCACATGCGCTTCAAAAATAGAAATATTTTTCAATTCCGAGTTAGGTCGCCTAGTACCAAAGAAAATTTTCTGCATTCGCTCCCAGTCGCTAAAAGAAACCTTTTTTTGAAAATTTTTATCAATCGAAAAGGGGTGTTCGTCAACTCAAACGGGGCATACCTTAATATTCTAAAAAAGAATATTTTAAATGTCTTATATTGGGGGTATATTCCCTATCAAATAATCACTATTTGATTTACTCGTCACGAAAAAGGAACCTATTCAGGTTCCTTTTTTAAACTGACAAGGAGGAGCTTCAAAGAAACTCCTCCCGTATCAAATAATCAATTCTAGTTACTCGTCAAAGGCTAGAAATGAACCTCTAAAGTAGTAAATTTTATTCTTTCCAGTTCCTGAAATAGTAGTTCATGTCAAAATCATGTTCCACCAAATACTTGATGTATTTGATAAATGCATCGCCATGGGCCAAGCCGTTTTCAACTTTTGAAAAAGTGGCTTGTGACATGTTAAGTTCTTTGCAGATTTCTTTTTGGGATTTACCCAATCTTTCCCGGTATTTCTTTAATGAATTATCTGGATTCAAAATATTCGATAATGCTTTTCGTCACACTCAAAGATATGCCCTTAATTCCTTTCTTTGAGTTCAGGTATGAAGATTCAGCCGAATTTGAGAAAAATCCCATTTCCAATAACAGGCTGGGAACATAGTCAATCGACTCTCTCAAGACTTGCAAATTGGACCGCATGACCCCCCTTGATCTATAGTTTAATTTTTGCTCCAAATTCCGATTCAAAATAAGTGCCAATCGAGCTGCTTGTCGCAGGTTTAAAATGACATCTTTTCGATGGGTATTTTGTAGGTAAATTTCAGCACCTTGAGCAGATGAGTTTGGGTTGTGGTTACAGTGCAACGAAATGAACAAATCCGCATTGGATATCTTGGCATAAAGGGGTCTTCTTTCCAAGGGCAAAAATACATCAGTATCCCGGGTCAAAATTACGTTGATGTCCGGGGCAAATTTGTTCAGGTACAGCTTTACAAATTTGGCGACATAGAGATTGATGTTCTTTTCGAAGCGACCATTTTTATCCACGGTTCCTGAGTCATGGCCGCCATGTCCGGCATCGATTACAACGGTAAATGACCTTTCAATTTTCGGCACGAATGCTTGTCCCAGGAGATACGTTCCAGAACAAAAGATCCATAAAAAGGCCAAGCTCAATTTGATATTCATAGCTGCTTATGAATGGATTAAAAAAACGCTTTTGGAAAACCGTCAAACAGGTTTCCGCTTTTCAAAGCGTAGCGTGAAAAAAAGGAAAGCGAGATGGAATCAGGCAAGCCCTGATTCGTATTGTGGTGTTTTTTTCCCGCTTATTTTCTGTATTGCTCATAGACATTAATGTTTTGAAGCACAAAATTATGTGGTGCTACACTTTTTATATACCACATTCGTCAACTCAAAAGTGGCTTTTGTCAATTGATAGGCTGTATAACAGGATGTTGAGAATAGATTTACACCACAATACACACCACTATGGGGTCAACTTATCACAATATTCGAGTTAACAAGATCAACAAGGACAATATCAAAAGGATGTCCAAAAGAGAAGGAAAAACAGAAACCGATTTTGTAAATCAAATGATCTCTTTTGTGCATAAAACAGGCATTAATGTATACGAGGATGCTTCACCAAATTTTATGGATGCCCTATCCAAACATGATAAAAGGGTGATTTCATTTTTAAAAAAAAGGGAGCAGGATTTTTTTGTGCCCATGCAAAAATCATTTCGTGAAATGATACGTGTCCATAATCTTACATTACAATCATTGGACATCCTCCACCCCGGAGAAATTGCCTTTAACGAAATGGGAAATAAGGAGGATAAAAAAGAGGAGAGACCAACGTTTGTAATCCCTCAAACCGATAGCCCAAAGTCTCTTGAAATCAAGCTTCCAAACGAGGCTGAAAAAAAGCTTGAAAGCAAGGTCGAAATCGATATGGTTTCTGCTTCAGAAAAGGAAGCCTTTTTAGATCGGATAGAACGCGCCGAAAAGGAAAAGGAAGCCTTTGAAAAGGAGCTTACATATTTGCTGAAAAACATTGTTCCCAACAAGAGTATTTCAGGACCAAAATTCACCTGTAATTTACCCCAAAAGGAGATTGATAGAATCAAACATTTGGTGGATGGTCATTAGAGTGCACACACCAAATTCATCCGGGGGCAAAAATAGAGGATCAGTGGCCAATCTGGTCGAATATCTAGAAAAGGAAAATGCCGGAAAGGATGTCGAGGAAATGGAAGAATTTTTTAATAAAGATGGCGATTTTCATACGGCTGCAGAGGTTGAAAAGGCCATCGATAACAATAAAGGTAAATTGGCGAATAATGAGACCAAATTTTACATGATCACTGTAAATCCATCAAAGGCGGAGTTGGTGCATCTCATAAAGGCGAATAAAATTAATCAGGAAAGTAACATGAATCCGGATTTAAATTATGAGTATAAAAGTGTGGATTATGAATGGGCCTTTAAGGAATATGTTAAGGAATTAATGGATAAATACGCCGAGAATTTCAATCGAAAGTTTGAAGATGGCCGACCATTGACAGGCGATGATATCCTATACTTTGCGAAAATAGAACACGAACGCACGTATAAGCATGGAGAAAAGCGATTTGAAAGGGATATGAGCCATAACAAGTCGATTGAGAAAAGGATATATGAGATCCGAAGGGACATCGATTCAATTTCGGATTCAGAAGAGAAAAAGATGAAACTTGCTGAAATCACATCTTTGGAAAATCGGTATATCCGAAACGATGATGGAACCATCATCAAGGAGGGAGCGAAAAAGGACGGAAACAATCTACATGCCCATATCATTGTGAGCCGGATGGATAAAAGTCAAACCATGCGACTTTCCCCCATGGCCAATCACAAACAAAGCAAAAACAAATTGAACGGTAAGGAAGTTTCCATTGGATTTAACCGGGACAATTTCGTTGCTGCCGGGGAAACCCTTTTCGATAAAAAATTTGCATATGAACGACCTCCTGAATATCAATACAATTATTACAAGGAAGCCAAACAGATCAGGAGCCTTTCGAATGTACTTCATTTAAGAAATCCAAAAGCGTTTGCAAAATTGGCCGTTAGGAGGGCCCTATCCGAAATGATCACAGATAAAACACTTCAAAAACAACTCGGCTATGTTATGAAGGATCCTAGAAAACTCCCTCAAAAGGCGTTGAATAAACTGGAAAACAAAGCGATTGAATCGGTGGTTAAAGCTTTGGGGGCTGGAGCCTATACAAATCCGGTCACCGCAGGGGTTCAAGTGGCCAAACAAGCCATTACCATTGCAACAAAAACCGTTTCAAAAGGCATGGGAATATGAGGTAGGAAACAAATTTTTTATCAAATAATCATTAATACTCGTCACTAAAAAATGAAGATTATAGATGCATTTCTTAATGCCTCACAAGAAACCCAAATGATTATTTTGGGAATCAATCTAATAGTAGCCATTCTGTTGGGAATAGTTATGAAAGCAGGTAATTGGATGATTACCCTGATTGCTTCCCTGGTCATTTATTTTCTGCTTTTTTATCTATTGGGATATTTGGGATCCTCTTTACCCATCACCTACTTTTTGGTACTTTACGTGACGCCATCAGCTGTTTTAGGTGTAGTGGCCATGTTCGTTATCCAAGCTTCTAGTGGATCAAGTGAACCCAAAACAGGTAATGTGTTCGATGTGGCTATTCCCTATAATGGAAACAAAAGGCTCTTGGTGAACATTAAACGTGGAGTCAGTGTACAAGGAGCTGCGGGAAGTGGTAAAACGGCATCGGTTGCAGGGCATATTCTAAAATCTATGGGGGAGCGCAATGTTCCGGCCCTTGTCTATGATTATAAAAATTTCGAATTGGTGGAAGTGGTCCAATGGTTCTATCGAGAAAGCACTATTCCGATACACGCTTTTGCCCCCCATGACCCCGATAAAAGTATTTTTTTAAACCCAATTGATCCTGCCATATTGAAAAAAGATGAGGATGTTTCCTTGATGTGTAAGTGTATCGTGCAAAACATAATGGCCAAAGACAATAAAGTGGGCGATAATTTTTTTGTCCAGGCGGCAGAAGGTGCCATTATTGGTGCGATTTATGTTCTTCGAGACAAATACCCCCATTTTTGTTCTTTCCCTTATTTGGCGGGTATTTTTCTGACCAAGGAAGCGGATGAATTGGTGGAGTTTATAGAACTGAGTCCAGCGGCAAGCGTACATGCCCGGGCTTTTTTGGACGGTAAGGATTCCGAAAAGCAAATGGCGGGTGTGAAAGCTTCACTTAGTAACGCTTTTCGGGTTTTTGCCGTACCGAATATTTTCTATTGTATGCAGAAAAACACCATTGGACTAAACATCAACAACAAGGACAATCTTTCTTTACTGTGCTTGGTCAACATTCCAAAATATGATGAAATATACTCCCCGATATTATCCATTGTGACCCAAGCCGTGATTTCGTCAATGAGCGAAAGGAACCAGGAACCCTCATACATTTTGTTGGATGAAGCGCCCACCTTGCGCATCAATCGAATAGGGAAAGTTCCGGCCACCATGCGAAGTTTCGATATTGCGACCATTTATATGTTACAGGATAAAGTTCAGGCACAGGTGCAAATGGGCCTAGATAAAATGAAGGAAGTATTGGCCAACCTTTCCACCTTGTTTTTTGGGAAGACCAACGACCCTGATACAGCCAAATTCTTCGAAAGTTACTTTGAAACCATCAAGATCAAAACAAAGAGCACCAGTAAAAAGGCTGGATGGGGTGGTGCCGACCGAAGAATCTCAGAAGCGGAAAAAGATGAAAAGAAACACAAGAGCTTTGAAATGTTCAAGAGGTCTGCTGGGGAGTTTTTTGTTTTCAATGAAAAGGGAGAGAATTATGATGCAAAAATAAGATTACCCGAATTGAACCCCATGGAATACAAGGCGATAAACATTACTACCCAAAGAGAAATCCAAAGCTTTTTTGAATTGGTGCTTAAACAGGCCAAAGAACTGTAAACGAAAAGTATATGGAATAAAATTTATATTTTCAACACATCAAATAATCATTTTAAAATGCAAAGCATGCCCCGAATCAATAATTTAAATTTTAACCTACATGAAAAATGTAACGACCTTCGGGTCAAAAACTCGTCAATTGCTGCTAGGTGCTTTCCTATTGGCATCCTCTCCCATTTTTGCCATGGTCGACCTTGGTATTAAAGAAGCCGCCCAAGATTTATTAGATCAAGTTAAGGAAGCTGCCCCATACATCATTGGATTGGTGTTTTTGGTCGCAGCCGTATTCAATATTGGGAAAATTACCGGGGGTGATCGCGATTACAAAGGCTTCTTTGTTGGAATCGGCCTATGGATTTTAGGTGTGGTCATGTTGGGGGCCATATTCAATTTCCTGGTTTCCTACTCCTTCTAGTTTGAGCCTGGAACACCGGGACAAACAACGATTAAAAGTAGAAAAGGGCCTCGAAAGGCAAGCCACCATCCTAGGGTTTCGGCTGCCTTACCTTGGTATTTTCGGGGCTCTTTTTTTGCTTTCCCTGATCCCATTGATGGGCGGGGTGTCCTTTAACGCCGTAGTTTTTGCCATTATTATCGACACCAGTGGCTTCATGTTCATCAAATATGCCGATGACCATAATCTTCTCGACAAGCTCTCGCCTGTCTCAATTCCCAAGATTCTTATAAACGACCTGTACAAAAAGCTGAAAAGTGGACCAAATCAATCTAAGTGAATACTATCCCATACTTTCCATAAGAGACAATATCATCTTATCCAATAATGGAGACATCATTTTGTGTTATGCGCTTGATCTTCCAGAGATATTTACGCTTTCACCTGACGATTATCTAAATATCCATGATTTTTGGTATCGGACCATTAAATACCTTCCGGCCCATACATTTGTCCACAAACAGGATGTTTTTTTAAGGCAACAATACCAAGGCAATGAATTGCCCGAGGATACTTTTTTGCAACAATCAACCAAGTACCATTTTCAAAGTAGGCCGTTTATCTCACATTTGGCCTATCTGTTCATTGGATATTCCCCCAAAGGCACCTTAAATCAGAACGGGATTCAAAACCCTTTTAAAAGTGTTCCCAACAAGAAAAAATTATTGGAGGAATTTGAAAGGGACAACTCTTTTATTTCGGAAGTGACCAAAAGCATTGAGTTTTTGAACAGTTCCAAATATGTCAAGGCACACCCCGTCCATGAAGATGAAATCCACACCTTGATACAGAGCTATTATAATGGTTTTGACCCGGATAAATATGTGGATACTTCCATGGATGAAAAAGTGGGAACAAAAGGAGGAAGCTACAATACCATTGGGGTAGGCAATAGGAGGGTGGGCGTGTTCACCCTAAATGACATCAAACAGTTTCCGGATTATGTGGACATCTATAAATTGGATAACGACTACAGCAGTAAAAAATTCAAGATTTTTAAAGGAGCTTCGGATGATTTTGGCTTTAAAATGCCCTTTGATCATATATACAACCAGGTTATTTTCATTGATGATCATTCCGAACATAAAAAACAACTGGAAAGTCGTAAGGAACACTTGGTCGGGGCCAAAGGTTTTGGTACAGATAACAAAACGGCAGCCGAAAGTTTGACCGAGTATTTGGAAGAACTTTCCAAGGATGAAAGCAAAAAGATTGTCCGGGGCCATTCCAATATCATTTACTACGCAGACAATGAAAATGAATTTGAAACTTTCACCAATATAATATCCACAGTATATCGAAGTCTGGATTACAAACCCCATTATCCCAATAAAAAAGCCTTACAAGAGATATATCTTAAATCTGTTTTTCCTTACACATCAACCTTAAGCAACAACAACCTATTTCGGACAGAACTACAAATAGCCCTTTCCCTGTTCCTTAATATCACCTCTTACAAATCAGATGATGATGGCGTGGTGTTTTCGGACCGCATTTTCAATATTCCCATCAAAAGGGATATTAGGGATGAAGCCAAAAAACGTATCAAAGCTTGGAACTTTTTCATATTTGCCCCGACCGGCGAAGGAAAGTCCGTTTTGGCGCAACACATTTTCAGACAACTCAATGAGCAGGGTAAAAAATTGGTCATTTTTGATATTGGGGGGTCTTTCAAAAAACTATCCTATCTCGTACCCAAGGATAAATGTATTTTCTTTTCCTACGAGCACGGCCAGCCCCTTGGTTTAAATCCCTTTCAGATTGAAAATATATCCGAACTGAACAGCGAGAAACAAAATTCCCTTGCTGACTTTGTATTCAATCTTTGGTATCCAGACAAGAATCCAGAAAATAGTGACCGGACCCTATTGATTAAACTGTTGCACACCTATTATATCAATGTGGGCCAAAACCATTCATTTCCCAGTTTCTACAATTTCTTAAAGGCCAATCGCAGTTCCCTTTTGGAAAAACTGGGTATTGATAATCGCTTTTTTGATTTGGATTCTTTTTTGCTCATGACGGATAAATATGTGACGGGTGAGTACAGCTTCCTTTTTGATACCGCCGAAGACTTTAGTGATAAACTCCAGGACAAAGATTTGGTGATATTTGAATTTGAAAAGGCCAACAACAATGTGGTTTTGCTTTCCCTGTTGCTCCAATTGGGCAATGAGGCCGTGGACAAAATTATTTTGGAAGACCGTAGTATCGATGGGGTCGTTTTCTATGACGAGTTGGCAAAGTTCATAAAGGATGATAGTATTCGGAACAGGGTTACGCATTACTATCAAACCAACCGTAAACACTCGGCTTCTGTGGGGACTGCTTTACAAACACCCGAACAGCTGCCGGAAGGCCCGGACACCAATGCCATGATCGAGAATTCCCAAGTGGTGTATATCCTTCACAATGAAAAGGGGTATGAGCCCATAGTTAGGCGTTTCAATCTTTCCGAACACCAACATAACATCTTGAAATCCATTACCCCCAACTTAAAGGCAAAAAACCCGTATACAGAATTTGCCTTGATCATTGGAAGGGATATTTGGGTCATGCGCCTGGAACTTTCCAAAGAAGCCTTCTATGCCTATCAAACTGATGGCAAGGAGTATGAAGCTATAATGAAACTCTATGATGAACATCAAAATATGGAGGAGGCCATTAACCAATTTATTCAAATGAAAACATAAAACTCTTTAAATCAAATAATCATGAATTCTAAATCACTCGTCACCCTTTTTATTAGCCTTTCCTGTTTTTGGGGAAGATCGCAGTTAGTGGTCAATGACCCCCAAACCAATGCCACACTGCTGAAACAAATTGCCCAAAGCGTAAAAACTGTGGAGCAAACTGCCAAAACGGTTTCCTTATTGAAGGAAACCAAGGAAATGTATGACAATATCAATTCGGCATTTCAAACGCTGGACTATATCTCTGATATGTCTAGGACAACCACCCAAATCCTTGAAAACTCTGGAAAATTTTTACAGGACATTCAACAAACCAATATGTTTTCCAATTCCGAAATGTCCACTATTTCATTGCGATTTTCTAAATCAATGGCTTCCAGTAATACCATAATGAAAGTAGCCAATGACCTTTTAAAAGGAGGCATTTTTAAAATGAATGATGCCGAACGCTTGACATTGCTCAAAGAATCCAAGAAAGAACTTAATGAAGCATTGGTGGATACCCGCATTACACATGAAAAATATTTGCGTATTGCGGAGAGACGATCATTAAAACAAGGTTTTTCCCAATCAAAAATGAATTAATCATGGATGTATCCTACGAGGTAATCCTTGCCTTATATCAAGAATTTTTTACCGAAGAGCTGCACTTACAGGAAATTACCAATGTGCTCAAAATTTTGGCCATTGCCTTTTTTCTATTGAATGTATATACCTCAATGTTCAGTAAAATCAACGATCGGTTTGGAAGCACAAAGCTTCCCTTCGATGAGAAAAAATTAATCAGCTCTCTGGCCATGGTGCTAGTACTTGTCTTTTATGACAAACTACTTGACTTCATGGATGGCTTGTTGATAGGATTGGATAAAACCTACAGCAATTTTTCACCATTGGATTTTTCACCTGAGGAAGAAGAAATTGTTGATGAGCCAGATTTGGGTATTCCTGCATCGGTTAAATTATTTGCAACGCAGGCGATGAATATTTTTAAAGACCCAGCATACATTTTTCTTTTGCTGCTTGAGGGCATTGCATGGATTATCGATACCGCTATTTATGGAGTATTCCTACTTGAACGATTTTTCTTCATTGGATTGCTAAAGGTATTGGGCGCCATTGCAATTGTCTTGGCTGTTTTTGAAAAGTTTAGGGATCTTTTTTATAAATGGATGAAACTTTATATCTCCATTTATCTGCTGATATTTCCCTTCTTCTTGATTATCGGGTTTGCCTCACATGTAACTAACTTCTTTAAAGAAAATGCTGATATGCCAATTTTAGGCACACAAGTGAATGTGGTGATACTTAGCATTATGATCTGGCTTAAACTCCGTCTGTTCAAAAAATCTTACGACATCGTTTATAAACTATTTACCTAAATCCTTTTAATCATGGAAGTAGCAAAAACCAATATTTACAAACAATTAAAACGGAACAATTTGATAGTTTGGGCCGTTGTTATTTGTTCTGGACTTGTGTCCATTTTTGCCATTTGGACCGTGCAAAAGGTATCCGCCAATGCTGAGCGTTATGTGTATACCATTTCTTCTGATGAACAACTGCTTCCCCTGGAACAAATTGAGAAAAAGGAGGTGCAGGAAATTTACCGAAAATCCCATGTGAAATTGTTTCTCGAGCATTTCTATGGCTATGATCAGTGGAATTATAAAAGAAGAATAGAAAAGGCCCTTTGGCTCATTGATGAAGACGGTAAGGAGCTCTATAATTTCTATCGTCAGGATGGCCATTTCAATCGGATGGTCCAAACCACCTCCAGTCAATCCATTTTAGACATAAACCCTCAGTTTGATGCTGATGGTAATTTCCAGGTTTCCGCGATTATACAAATCAACAAGGTCAATCAAGAAGTGCCCAAAGAATATCTCTTGACCGCAAGGGGGAAACTCAAAAAAGTTGCAGAGCATTATCCGCTAAACCCTTATGGATATGTGATTACCAATTATAAAGAAATCAATAAAAAATTAGTTGAACATGAATGATATCCTAGAAAAATTCAAAACCATGGACAATTCCCAAAAGATGCTGGTCATTGGGGCAATTGTCTGTATTCTGACTCTCCCCCTGTTTTTAATATCTGGGGACGATGATAATTCCGAAGGCAAATTTGAGTCCTTGGAAACTCCAGAAAACCGTAATGAGGTTGAAGAGTATAATTCCAAACTGGAGGCCTATGAAGCCGCAAGATCCGAAAAGGAGAACGTTTCGTTAGACTTCAATATTGACGATTTCAAGGACCAGAATGTAAGTGAAGAGGAATCGTTGGAAAAGGAAATAGACAGCCTTATGAATGAAAACAAAAGGCAGTACTCGGAACCTGTTGGACCATCCCGAGGTCAAACTTCCAAATCTACGGCTTCCAGTGGTGGACATCGTCCATCCCCTTCCAAAAATACCATTGATAAGACCCAACGAAAGGAAAACATCAATTCCGAGTTTGAAAGCTTTTTTACATCTTCCCCTGAAAGCAAAAACCCAACAACATCTGCAGCATCAAAAACCGATGCCTTTATATATGCTGTTATCCATGGAGATCACACGATAAAGCAAGGCGAGCGCGTGAAGCTTCGATTGACCAAACCAGCAACCATTGCCGGTATGGACTTTCCACAAAACAGCTATGTCTATGCCTTTCCCACGTTCCAGAACAATCGGGTATTGTTGGATATTAATTCCATCAATCATGTTGCTGTCAGTATCTCTGCATATGATACTGAGGACAGCGCCATCGGCCTCTATGTAAAAGGCGCCAAAATGGTCGGCGAGATCACGGATGAATCATCGAAGGATGCTGTGGATGATGTCGATGTTGGTGGCGTTCCATTGGGCTCCACCATTAAAAATGTATTCAAGAAAAAGCAGGAAACACCTACGGTAACCCTACTCAACAATACCAAACTAATCCTTAAACCCAATTCATGATGAAATATATTGCCTTGATCTTACTGATTCTACCCATTACAATTTTTGCCCAGGAACAATCCAATATCCTGGAGGCCACCACAGATAAAAATGTGTTCTTGTTTTTTCCTTCACCTATTGAAAAGGCACTTTCCGGAAATGGAGATTTTCAATTTGGGTACAATACCCAAACAGCGGAAAAATTTGGCGTACTCAAAGCTGTTGCGGCTAAAGGAGAAAGCACCCTGCATGTGATTACAGAGGACCAATCGGTGTATTCTTTCATTGTCAAATACAATCCCAATATCACCAAGTATGAATATTTTTTTGACACATCCAATGCTGTTGGCAGCATTAACGGTAAGAAAGAAAATAGTAATCCACCTCTTTCTGCTTCCCATCCAGAAGATTCCAATCTTGAATTGGGGCGTAAGATTACGGAAGCCGATTACTTTGAAGCCAAAGTTGACAATGTCGCCAAGGAGGATATCAGCTTTTGCAAAAAGCTCTTGGAAAAAGGAGATTATTACAAAAATATTTATCGGTCAAAAAGCGATGTTGTCTTAAAACTCACAAACATTGCCTATAAAGATGATAAGACTTTCATCTGCTTATCCATCAAAAATGATTCCCCCGTTGATTTTGACCTGAACTTCATTCAGTTCAACAAGATTGCCAAAAAAGCTTCAAAAAAAGCAAATTATCAGGCTATTGAAATAAATCCAATACTGGAATCTTCCTATCAAACTTTTGAACGAATCGAATCAATGACGACCAAAAGTGCGGTATACGTTTTCCAGAAACTTTCCATTGATAAAAATAAACTCGTCAATATTGAAGTGAATGAAAAACAAGGGGAAAGAAATATAGAACTGCCTGTAGACTATAAACTAATCAATAACCCCAATAGTAATTATTAATCCTTAAAGCTTATCTATGATTAAAACAAACAAATCTATTTTTTTTATTATGGCATTGTTCCTTTTTGGGTGCGCCTTTTATGGTCACTCACAACGGAGCAAATCGGCCTTAAGCTTATCCGGGGGATATGTGCCTGATGGATATGCTGTGAAATTGGGTTACAACCATTACCACAATCGTACCGATTTTATCAAGATTGCCCTTATTGGGGCTATCGGGAACCAATCCCTTTCTACTGGTCTTGAAATCCCATTCAACGATTTTATAGTGGATGGCGGGTATTTTGCCTCCTTGGTTAAAAGCCCCACCTCTGGAATTTCCCTTGCCGTGGGCGGTGGACTTTCCCTTGGTTATGAAAATGTCAACAATGGCGAATCTGTCCTTGATGATGGCTCCATCCTACTTTCTGAAAGTGGTTTTATCTACGGTCTTTTTGTGGGATCGGATTTTGATTTTTTCATTTCAGAAAAAATTTCCCTGATCATACCTATCGATTTCCATTATCACTTTAACAGTGACCTTGGAAACTCCTTGTTTGTCGCTGGGCTTGGGGTCAGATATTATTTTAACTAAATCCTTTAATCAAATAATCATGAAATCTATTCAAATTTTCTCGTCAATTGCCTTAATATCGGCCTTATTCATTTCTTGTAGCAAAGAATCAGAAGTTATCTCAACATTTCCGTTCACCCTTACGGAAAGTCATGCAGATGTTACCATAATAAACACACCTCAGGAAACATTTTTTAAGATAACCCCTGAAAAGATTGTTTCGACAAATACCTATACTTTACGATATGAGGTTGTTTCAGGTGGTGGAAGATACCTGGATAAAGAAGGTAAAACCATGCCGCCACAAACAGATGTTGCGCTGACTTCACTTTCACCTACTTTTTTTTACAAGGCTTCAAAAACAGGTGAAGAAAAAGTAAAAGTTTATGTCAAAGACAATTCTGGTAAAGAAGAAAGTATCGGTATTGTTTACGATGTTCAACACAACCCGTTTTCAGTTGGATTATCTGCTCCTTTTTCCGAAGCTAAGGTCAAATCCAACATACCCATTACCCTATCTGTATTCAATGAGGGTGAAGATGATTCCTTGACCTATGAACGTGCCTTTTATATTGTACAAGGTTCCGGTGCAATTAAACATCAGGGCTCGGACGAATTATTGGAACTTGAAAAGTTTGCTGAAATGAAACAGGGAACTTTTTCTTTTGACCTTTCGTTCAACGACGTTGGCGAAACTAAAATCAAGGTCGCCGTTCGTGACAGCAATGATCAACTGATTGAAAAGACATTGACATTTTCCATTCTTGATGTTGATGTTTCATTTAGTGCCACCGTCGACAAAAACACGGTTAACAATGGAACGGAAAACAAAGTTTTCTTTTCGTTGTCCGAAGACCAGGGCCAAGGGGGAACCTATCAAATGAAATATATTGTCAACAAAGGGGCGATTGATGTCTTGAATGGGGATGAAAAGGTCAATCCTGGTGTCTTCGTGGATGTTGCCCCAGGTTCTTTTATGTGGTCAACAATTCCTGCCGAAGTGGGAACTGTGGATATTAATTTTGTCCTTAAAAACCAAAACGGAATCGAATTGACCCAAAATATTACCTATGAGGTCCTTGACATTAATGTGTCATTTGGAGCCACTGTCGATAAAAATTTGGTCACCACCGGAACAGAAAACAAAATATTCTTTTCTCTTTTGGAAGATCAAGGTCAGGGGGGAACCTATCAACTGAAGTATGTTGTCAACGAAGGGGTGATCGATGTATTGGATGGCAACCAAAAGGTGAATCCAGGAGTCTTCATAAATGTGGTGCCCGGTTCTTTTTCATGGTCAACAATTCCAACCGCAGTAGGAACGGTAGACATTGATTTCGTTCTCAAAAATCAAAACGGGGTTGAATTCACTCAAAGTGTTTCTTATATGACCAATGCCAACCAACTTTCCATTTCTGCAAACTTTACAAATCAAAACCCGCTCTATGTAGATCAAAATAAAGAGATTGCTTTCTCACTGGATTCCCAACAGGGCCCCAATGGAAATTATAAGCTTAAGTATGTTATAAACCAAGGTGAGGTCAATTTACTGTCGAATAACAACTTAATGCCCGAAAACACTTACCTGGATATAAATCTAGGATCATTTTCTTGGTTTGTAAAAGGCATTGCTTCTGGGGCCGTGGACATTACCTTCTTTTTTATTGATGAGTACGGAACTGAGGTTTCCACTAACATGAACTTCAATGTTTTCCAACACATTCTGAATTTTGATCTCGTTCCTTCGAACACCCAAACCTATCCCAATGAAGCTATCAATGTTCAAGCAACCATTCAAGAAACCCCAGTGGCTTCTCCCCCTTATGCCATTACATTTGATTCAAATTTGGAGGGTGTAATTGTCTACAACAACAATGTGTACCATGATAATGATGTGTTCTATCTACTTGGGGCTAATTTTAATTTTGATTTTATTCCTTACACACATGGGGAATTTAATATTTCGTTCACTGCTGAAAACAAAGAGGGGGCCTCTGACAGTTTCCCGATTAACCTTTCTGTGTCTAAACCTTCTTTTATAGCCCAAAGTGGGCACAAAGCCTCTTATTCGGGACCAATACTATATTTCCAAATCCCCAATGTATTTGAATTCGCAGGGCCAAACCAGCAAATTCAGGTAAAGTTTGCCACCGACAACCCTGACTTGACATTTGTGATTGACAATGCCAACAACCCCATTGTTGAACAAGGTGTGTTCAATGATATTTCCATTGATGATCAGAACAAAGGAATTTATTTCATTAAACCAACGGTTTTTTTTCAACCCATTGATTCGCCTATAACGGTAACATTCAAAAACCAATACGGAATTGAAAAAGTGGTACAATTCAATTTGGTTTACAATCCATAATCGCAATTAACCATTCATGAAAGGGCTGTATTACAGCCCTTTTTTTATATTTGAAATGTCCCCATACGTCTTACTAGATATTAACACTTAACCGTAGTATTATGAAATCCAATATTTTTGGTCTATTTGTCTTATCATTCTTTTTTTTTGCTTGCAATAAACAACCCACAGAAATTATAGGGGAATATTCTTATCAGGAAAATGGGTTGCCTAATTATATTGTGGCCAAAACCAGTGAGGGATATACCCTAACATTTAAGACCACAAAACAAGAATGGAGCGAACCAAAGGAATTGGTTCCTGTTGACAAGGAAACGATAAATAAAATTTTCGGAAAAAAGGGAGCATCGGTCCTTTCTGGGTATGTTTGGAAAAATAAAAAAGATCACGGAAGTTATATATTCTGTGTTGACCCAGATGATGATATAGATTTGTTCAGTTCAGGATTTATTTATAGACTGGAATTTGATCGGACCAACATTACTGATAAACTATTTAAGCTTTAAACAATTTAGTAGAGTATTGGCATCAAAGTGGGCTATCGCTACAATCATTTTGGGCTGTTTTAAGTCTCGTTAATGACTGCGGTAGCTACTTGGGCGCCTCCTCGTTTAAACTCGCTACAAACCCCCCTAAAAATGGATTTCTGCTTCTATCCCTGATGCAATGGCCGTGTCCCTGTGGGAGTTGTGGCCTCTTTTCATCTTCAGGAACTTTCGTGTGCCGGAACCCCGGCAACCCTCAAAGCCTTTCGCTCCATTCGTTACAACCCCCTCGGGACCGCTCATAACATTGTTTTCGTTCTCGCATGCTCCAACTCGACAACGTTATTCTTCCCGGGCTTTCCGGCAAATGTTTTTTCGGCTAACTTTAGGTACTCAAAAATCATTTCCCATGTTTGAAAAAAAATCGAAACAATTTGATGCCCTGGGCCGGGAAATCATAACTGGAACACAAATCCTGGATTACATTCCAGGACCCGTGCTTTTTCATTTGAAAAATTCCTGTGAAGGCTATGGATTGGATTGGGAAAGGATACAATCGGACTGCACCTTGTTTTTGGATCAAAAACAACATTGCTCGATTATGTACCAGGTGGGTCAATGGCCTTTTTCGGGAAAGCTCTTATTAACCTTTGCACTGAACCCGAAATATGACTACCGTATTTCGTATCCCGATAAAGGAAGGTTTTTGGCATATACCCTCTCACATTATGGACACCTGGATTGAAGGCGCTTTCAACCCACTTTAATAGCTAGTACTTACCTTGCTTGTTCTTCACAAAATACCGGCAAACTCATTGGGTCTTGCCTAACATCTTTGCTCGCCAAGCCTCGTTAAGTTTGCTGTAGTAATGGATAAAGTAGGTTTTATTTACGGAAAGTAGTTTATCGTTTATTTGAACTTTTATAAATGTAGGAATTTTCAATAACTTACCGATTGGCTTTGGTTGACTTGATTCAGTAACCATTAAAAAATCTTAAATAGTAGAATCAAAAAAAGCACATTAAAGTGAAAATTAAAGCTAACACCAAGCCTAATTTCGAGTAGTATGGATAAAGATTTTCTCTATCTCCTTTATAGGCACTTGGAAGGGCTACTATGATTAGGTAAGCCTATCAAAATATGAAAACTAATAAGAAAGTAGAAGTTTTGCTTTTTGAATTAAAATTGGCTAAAAACGTATGCCCAAACCAAATTTAAGCAAAGCCATTCCTTCATCACTTATGTCAACTGTTGGGGCATAACCATTCTTAAATTTGATAGTATCATATTGTAATAGCAAAAACCAATAATCATCTATATCTAAGCTCAAACCTGAATTAAAGTTTAAACCACCATAAGTAAAAGTAGCTGTTGTCCTGGTTGATATTCCTAATTCTTCGGACCTCACGAAAGTATATCCCAATCCCAAAAACGGCCTAAACCCAAACAAAATAGGTGTATCTAGCTCAGCAAATAGTCGCGGCTGAAAAACCAAGGCAGATTCATTCAAAGATTGTTGGTCAGCTTCCAAGGAATTGGTAAAATAACCTGCGTTTGCCGATAAGCCAAAATGCATAGGTTCTGTGTTTACAAGTCGCATTTGAAAACCCAAATCCAAAACCCCCGTAAATTTGTTTCCATAGTTATTTCCAGTTACCACAGGATAACTCAAAGTAGCAGAAAGTAAAGGTTCCTGAGCGGTTGCTGAGAAGGTGAGACAAAAAAATAGGGCCGAGAAGACTAAGATTTTATAAAATTTCATTCTATATAATCGTTTATTTGAACTTTTAAAGCAAAACATGAATTCTTGCGCGGTCATGAATATCTATGTTTCAAAAGTTCATTAAAGTCTTGGACGAAAGGAGGGATACTCGTTTGATCAGTCTGAAATTTAAACCTTACAGAGTGGTCTTCATGAGTGCCACCAACTTGGCCGCTAACAATTAACCAACCATTTGGTTCAATTTCAAATTTTATAAAGCTATCAGAATCATTGTCTTCCAAGATAGTCGACCCCAATAGTTTCAAATACATATTTGACAAGTTGGAACACATTTCCTCTAACTGTTCACGTCTAACACAAAAATGAGAAGTCCCGCTAAAATTATCTGACAAAACTGATAAGTCGAAGGTGAAGTTGGCATAAACTAAATACCTAGTAGTAAAGCAAAGCCTTTCAGAAGAGGTGTTTGTCTTCAACTCTATTATATCGCAAACTTCAATCATTTCTTGAATTTATATGCCAATCGTTTATTTGAACTTGTTGACTTTATTTAATACTTGGCCTTAGTTCAGTTAATCGCTTTGGATAAAATGCTCTATCCTGAAGCGGTTTCAGTTTCATTCTATTCTCGTTCATTTCTAAAATTTGGAAGATGTGCTTTTCTTCGATTTGCCCTGGAGCAAAAATTAGGAAGTAAACATTATTAATTTCTTTCAAATACCAGTAGCCATCATCATCCTTCCATGTGTTATTTACCAAATTTAATCGCCCTTCCTTTCTGCCGAACATTTTGTCCAACCAAAATTGTTCACTAGAAAATTCAACGTCTAAGAATTCATACATAGAATCAAATTTATTGCGGAACAGGAACTTAATAATTGTTTTTTCTGCAATGTCATGGGATGCTTCCAGATCCAATTTGTGGAATACACTAATCATATTTCCGCTGGGCGGAAATTCTATGGAATCATTTTGGAATACTTTTATTGGTATTCGCTTATCAAAACCAACAATCCTTAACGTATTCTTTCTTCTTTTGAACGTAACAACGGAATCAGAACCTATATGTCCAAAGGTGTTGTTCGTAAAATCCAATATAAAGCCTTCCTGTCCTGAGGTATATTGTTCATTTTTGTCAACGATTCGGTTATTGTAAGACATCCAAACACCATCTAATTCTTGTCCAAAGGAATTAGAATGCATCACCAATAATATGATTATAACTATTCTTTTCATTTCGCCCCTAGTAAAGGCTTTTGTACATCCCTGATCGGTTCGACCTTAATCGTTTATTTGAACTTTATTTAAAAACTAATTTCTTGCCAATAGGCTTATTGGATATTTTTCATAATTAAATATCCTGATTTCATTGTCTAAATCTTGATATCGATTTTCAAGTCGCTCAAAGTTTAATGCATACCCAAATGATCCAGGCCTTTTTAAACCTTCAAGAAAATTGATGTAACCAATTCTTTCAAAACGATGCTTGAATTTCAGTAAGTCCTTATGTTCAACAGCGTCAACAACAAACCCGAACATGAAGTTTGGTTTACCACCAATATAATTCCATACGACTTCAATTCCAGGTTGCATTTTTCTTGTTTCCTCCCGATCAAAACCAGAGCCTATTCTACTACCCAATACATCCTCTCTCAGAATCGATTCAAGATGCGGTTTATTTGAATTTTGAAATGTTATTGGAACAAACCAATAATTACAATTGCCTCGGTATTGTTGAATCTTCATGCAAATCGCAGCACGATAGCTCCCATCCTTTAATTTAAAACCCAACACTTCATTTTCACCAAAAATAAAGTTTGATATCTTCCTGTACTTTTTGGGCGTCCTGACTTTTGGATTATTCTTGCCGATTTTCCGAACAAAGCTTTTAAGTACTCTAGATCTAGATGCACCCTCCTTTTCTGAAAGCTTTCTCCATTCATCGACACATGCATTCTTTGCAATAACTTCATTGATATAATCAAATCTATCTGGGGTCATTAACCCAATTTCCCAGTAGGCAAGGCCACAACTAGTAACATATACTTCCAAATCAAAATCGTCTAAATATTCAATTGGTTTTAATGGATACTCCTCAATAATCATTTCTAGAGAAGCTTCACTGTCATATAAATCCATTATACCCCAATAGGTATCATGAGCCCTATCTCCATCAATTATTTTTGTGCCGTCAGTCGCCATCGTTTATTTGAACTTTGATCCGGTTTTGTATAAACTAAGCAAGGGAATTGTATGCAATTACTTTTGGTTTAAAACTTCTTTTATAGGCACTAATCAGCCTTTGGTTTAAGTCTTCATCCCTTATTAAGTTTATACCTTGTTGGCAAATCGTTAATTATTAACTTCTATTTGTTTTACCCATAACCTCCCATCATTAATACCAAAAATTGTATAGTTGTTTAATTCGGTCTCAAGAACTCTGCTAGGCTGAAAACTATCTTGATTGTAGTCTTCTCCATCAATATATTTCCAAACTATATTTCCATTTGTATCAAATTTTATTAAAGTTGCTAAATTATATGCGTGATAATCTGGGTAATAAATATCAAAAAATAATGCCAGATAATTACCTTCAGAATCTACTGTTATATCCTTTCCTTGGTATATAAATTGATTCCGAGATTCTTTGAAATCCCAATTTATCTCTCCTGAGTTATTGGTTTGAATTACCCATCGTGATTCTCCATCAAATCCATTTTCATGACCATTTTTGCCAACTATTGTTATCGCATCATTTTCTATAAAAATATTATCTGCAGAGTCATCTGCTCCATAATTCCCATAATTTTTTGACCACAATAAACTGTTACTTGAGGTATATTTTTCTAGCATTGCATCCCAGGTAATAAGACCGTCGTTTGGAATAATATCGACATTACCATAATTATAAAAATCACCATTTATAGCATATTTTATTTTCCATAGGGGAAAATCATAGTTACTACCAATAATGTTTTCATTGATTATATCGCCATTATCATTTAATATAACTTCGCGAACATATGTATCATTATTTGAGCCATAATATGTGGAATCGGCAGCAAATAGAACTTTTAATTCATTTGAATTATTTTCAAATTCAATCGTGTAATCTAAATTTGTGCTGGCATCATTTAAAAGGGAACTGTAATTTTTTACCCATTCTATATTTCCATTATTGTCAAACTTACATCCATATACTTGATGATTATAAAGGCCAGAATTTGAATAATTAAACTTACGAGCAATAGCAATATAATTTTGATTACCTAAATTTAATAGGCCAGCAAAGTTATCTTGATGATTTGGGCTTTCATCAATAGTGTTACTCCAAATAAGAATAAAATTAAAATCAAATTTTAGAATTTTTATAGCAGTATTATTACTAGCAAACTGTTCTTCTTGCGCAAGTATTATGAAGCCATCATTAGTCCTTACTATTTGTTTTATTTCAGATATATAATTATTACCATTATTTGATAATATTTCTTCATCAAATAATAAATTAAAAGAATAACTTAATTCAAGAGTAGAAACTTCAACTATGTTACTATAGTATTCCAAATTATCTATGATGCCTTGAATTCTAAAATAGTAGTTTGTGTTAGGTTTTAGTTGTTCAACTGTAGCTTCTGTATTATTAAGATTTAAGTCTTTACTACCAATATGGTTATTCTCATCAACAATGTTACTTAGATTCCAAATCAATTTAATTTGATTAAAGTCTCCATTTAAACTGAAATTTAGACCCACTGTGTTAGTGTCAAAATTTGTTAAACTTAAATTTAATTCTGGGGTTGTATTTTGTTCTACTCCAGAATTTTCAGAACAGCTTATTATTAATAATAAAAAAGCCGTTAACAAATATTTTATTCTCATTTTTTGTCTTTTTATACTTGCCAATTTGTTTATATAAGCATAAAATACATCTATATACACCCAAAATGGAATATTATCGTTTATTTGAACTTTAGTTTTCCTCAACAAGCTCTATATAAAGCTTACCATTTAAGGGTATAAATATTTCGGTCCAATACTCTGTTTTAATTTTCACTTTTTGACTTTCGAAAATCATATCCGCAGAAACCGTATCTAAATAATTCAACGGAATAGATTCTACAATTCCGAACAATAGATCGTCACCACCTTCACAATTAGTATCAACATGTATTTTGGAAGGTTCAAATTCTAATTCATGACTGATGTTGCCATCAGTATCGTAGAATTTCCACAAACCTGTTCGATAATAGTAGTATTGTGCACAAGCCCCACTAAAACAGCATTGCACATATGAACCTAATTTATAAGTTCCTTCTTTTTCTAAAGTCCCATTTTGATAATATTCTTTCCAGTAACCTACACGAAGATTAGTTGATTTGTTTTTTTGAAAGGCTACTTTACCAACTCCGATAATTTTTCCTTGTTCATTTCTCAATTCTATACTTCTTGAATTGTCGGGTAATCCATCGGTAATATCCCCATATATATTGTCGTCTAAATTATAGATTGATTTTTGACCAACTACGTATGATGAAAAAAGAAGAACTATAACCCAAAATAGAATTGTGCTTTGTATTCTCATTGTTTATTTGAACTTTATTGGTTCTATTGTATTGCATTTGGAACACCACCAATACATTTTTTCATCATCTTCTAATTGAAGTTGAGAACCATTATGACAATTTGGACATATCCTCAGGTGTTCTTCATTTTCAATTGCTTGATAATGGCACTTATTACATCCCCATATGGTCAGATTGGAAATTTCATCATCCATACTCCATGTAAAAGAGTCCTCTTTGCAGTTAGGCAAATTTGAGTGGCCATTAATCGTTTATTTGAACTTTTGTTACAGCTTTTTAATGGTAATTTAAGTGTTTATTGCTTCATAACTTACCACTTCATATGGTTCGCTTGGAAAGCCATAAAGAATAATCTTATCAGGATTAATTTCCTTAATGGCCATCATGGTTATTCTTACGCCATTGTCATAAATGGAACCAAAATAGGCTCCGTTCATTTCCTCCAATACCAAAATACTTCCTTTTCTGCCTAATCTTTGATTGATTTCTTGAATGGTTTTGCTATCCAATATTTGGTTGAAAATAAAATTAAAATCCTCGTTGTTCCACACAATTTTAAACTTTAATTTTTGAATCTCCTCTTTTGACAGATAAGTCACAGTGGGTTCAATTCTCACATAATCAGTAGCAAATTCAGTGTCTTCTGATTTAGATTCGGTTTCACCAATTATAATGAAAGTTTCTCCCATTCTGTAAAGACGAATCCTATCTTCATTCACAAGCTCATTTTTTGTTTCTGATAATTTCTCTTTGAAAAGCAGCTCTCTTTCTAAAGTTCCATTGGTTGACTGTTCTGAGACTTTGTAATGGACAATTTGTTCATTCTCAAATTCAATGAACATGTGTCTTCCATAAGTATGACCATCCATGGTCGTCATCCAAGTTCCATTCAAATCTTGTCCTTTCATTGAGTTGATGATCATCCAAATATTAAATTAAGGCATATCACTAGTTTGAACTTTTATAAATGTAGGAATTTTCTAGTTGTTAAAAATTGGGGTTTCGGTGAAATGAGGGAATAATGGTCAATCGGTTTTAAGAAATTGAACTTTTATATAGGGGTAATAAAGGGTCTAAATGGGAAACCAATTAAGTGTACGGAAAAAGTAAACTCCTTAGAATCAGTGAACTTATATTTGGATGAAAGTTCAATTAAAACGGTGATTAAAATGTACCTTCCTTACCTCCCAAAAACTTCACAAAATACCGGCAAACCCTTTGGGTCTTGCCTAACATCTTTGCTCGTCGCGCTTCGTTAAGTGCTTCGTTTTGTCTACAAAAAGTGATTCCGGAACCAGACTGCAGCTCGCGCCGGCAGCGCAGGACATCTACAAAATTTTGTGGCCGTTCCCGGATATCGGTTTTTCCTGGAACGAAAATGTCTACAAATAGGAACCGCCCCCTTTCTTGACGTTCGGCCCAAGGGGTGGCCATGGCCATCTTTGCCGGACAGGGCAAAGACCATCACTTGAACGGGTGCGGGGCATGTATGTGTTGGCTTCTGGATCCCCACGGGGGAGCCTCCCATCGACAGCAAATGTAGCCTGCAGCATTGTGGCCACTTCCATGTTTTTCCTGAAAATCGGGTATCCCACCTTCAGGGGAACCCACCACGATTTTAAGGCAGGGTCGCAAGCTCCCAAAAACCCGTTGTGTCCAAGCAGCAGGCAATGGGTATGGCATCGACGGGGCGACTAACTCCCCAGAGGGGGAAGCACAACCTCTTTAAGGGCTACTAGTGAATGCTATTGCATTGAAATATAACACTTTATATTGATAATAAAAGCAATATAATATTGTATATATATCTTATATTAGAGATGGAATTTATTTATCTTTGGGAAACAAATTATGGAAATAGAAGAATTATTTTTAGAAGCGAATGGCTTTTCTTCAAGAGGTTTTGATGAAGATGATTTTGAAATAATTGGGAATATTAAGGATTGGAAAAGATATGTGCCAACTGAATTTCGTCATAACTGGAAGATTCTTTCTGAACGAGATTAAAAAATTATTTTTATAATGGCCGCACATATGGCTTTGAATGCGGATTGGGAAGAGTAAACAACGAACCTTACCTCTGTTGTCCTTCTCAAAATAGCGTCAAACCCTTTAAGTCCTGTTTCATATCTTTGCTTGAAATATTTTGCTAGGCTTAGGGGTATTCTACTAAAAGTTTATTCTGTATAAATAGGATTGATTTAGAAAATGAATTAACCACGATGCTGTATGCGATAGTTTGGCGGGGAGTTTTACTGTTACATGAAAAAATAACACCACTATTTGTAGTTGAAAAATCTGACATTTATATTTGTTGGAATATACCATTAACTTAATTTTTTTCAACAACACACTCCTCAATTGAATTTCAACTTATTCAACACAATTATTTTTTCTGGTATTGTTTATGGTTTGGTTTTTGCAATAACAGCCATCATCAACCCCAATTTTCGTCATAAGGCAACCCTGTTTTTGGCATTGACTGTTTTGTCTTTGAGCTTAAGCAATTTGCAATATTGGATAAGGGATGTTTACAACATTTCAATTCCTGACCTTCTATATGTTCAATTTGAATTATTAATAATACCCTTCTTTTTTATTTTCCTAACCAAATTGATTTCATTAAAATTAAAATGGTCAATTGTAGTATTTGCTCCATTTTTTTTAGCAACAATTTATCAGTATTGGTCTGGCATAAATCATGAATATAAATACCATGTATATGTCGAGCTGGGTACAATAGTTTTTAACATCATGCTGATTGGCTTGGTATTGTATCATTTGCAAAATTATAGAAGAGGCAAAGACCAAATTGACCATAAGGTAAGGACAGGTTGGATTATAAAGACCATTTACATTGGCGCCATACTTATTCTTTTTTGGGTCATAGTCACATTCACTTTTAGGCTAGGAGATCAAACAGGTCTTGAGGCCTATTATCCGTTATGGATAGGAATTTCTATTTTAATCTACTTCATTGGTCAAAAGTCACTGGTTGATATAAGAACATTGAATGAACGAGCCAGAATTAGAGAGTTAAATTCAAATAATGCGATATCGATTCCACATATAGAAAGAGAGGGTTATGACACTTTCGAAAAAATTGAAAATGAAATTCAAACTTCTAAATTGTATTTGAACCCCAATCTAACTTTATCAAGTGTCGCAAAATTATTTGACATTAGCCCGGGCTATTTATCTCAACTTATGGGGCGATATTCAAAAAATGGATTCAATGATTTAATAAACTACCTAAGAGTCGAAGAATCAAAAAAAATGCTGGGCAACAAGGATTTTCATAAATACACGAATGTTGCCATAGGTCTTGAAGCGGGATTCAATTCAAAGTCAAGCTTTTTTGCCGCGTTTAAAAAACATACAGGCAAAACACCCAATGAATTTAGAAAGTCTATACATCTTTAAAAAGGTCCGAAATATTAAGGTTCCTACATTTTTTGGAGTTTAGCTTCCTTTTGTGTTCCGAAATTGGCAGGAAACATTAAAACCTTTCTAAAAATGATCAAAACACTAAAAACTATCATTTATTTTTCTATCTCCCTGATGCTGTTGGTCGGCTGTCAAGAAGAACCCCTTAATGATTTGGACCAAATTGAGAATCAAGATCCAAATTATTCTGCTTCAAAAATTTCGTTGGAAACATTGTCATCAGAATTAAAACTTGACCCCCATCACGACGAAATCATGTCCATGTTTCAGGGCAATCAAATTGATGAATCCGGCAAAAAACAGAAGGACACATATATTTTGGCTAAATCGAATATCGTCAAGATTACAAAGAAACATGGAACTTCCTATACCATTCAAGCAATTCCTGAAAATAATAGTGAAGGATCATTGTACAACCTTGTCCTATTTGCAAACCCCAATGGAAAGTTGGTAAGGGGGCATCTTTTGGAGTATAGGCCTGATAATTTTGACTGGTTAATTGATCCCTTAAAGCCCTACCAGGGAAGTGTTCAAGTTGTTGAGCAAAATTTTAAAAATTTGGATGACATTTTGAATACTGGTAATGTCACAGCAAAATGTGAACCAGTAATTTCAGAAGGATGGACCTGCAGTTTTGGTTACTCCCATGCACCTGGTGAGTGCAATGCCTCTTCTTTTGTTTATGAATTGAACATATCCTCGAGTTGCAGTGGAGGTGGCGGAACCACAACCAACAATTATAGTACCACTTATGTGGATGAATCCTTGGATGGAGGGTCCGGTGGAACTGGAGGGTCTGGATCAGGGTCGGGTTCTTCCGGTGGAGGTGAAATTGGTGGTAATGAACCAGGTTTTGGAGATGGCGGAACAACCACGACGCCCACAGGTGATATTCTGGTTACATTTTCCCCGGATAATCCAATCAATGATATGAATGATTATTTGGAATGCTTTACGACTAGTCAAGGCGCTACTATAACAGTATATGTTAACGAACCAAACCCGGGGTCTGGAGATACTCATGTCGGATCATATGTTGGACATACTTTCGTTTCTATCCAGCAAGGAAGTAATATTGCCACATTCGGATTTTATCCTGTCAGTGATGACATCAAGCCTCTGTTTGGCACCTCTTCCCCAAGTAAAATGGGTGATGATGGAAAAGACCCCTACACCGTAAGTATTTCATCAACAGTCACAGGAGCCAAGCTTGGCAACATATTAAATTATGCAAAAAATTATCAAAGTTCTTATGATTTGAATACCTATAATTGTACTGACTTCGCGATTGGAGTAGGTAATAAAGCAGGGTTAAATTTACCAGATGCCTACGGTTCATGGACATTTGGAGGAGGATCTAATCCTGGTACTTTAGGGAAGTATTTGTTGAATCGAACTTCAACTTCAAGTCAACCTATCAATAAAAATGGAGGAGCCGCTCCTGAAACCAATAAAGGATGTTAATATGAAATCAATGACACATTTTATTTTTTTCTTCGTATATACTCTAACTGTAGGGTGTAGTGCAAATCAGACGAATACCATGGTTAAAAGATTTGTGGATGACATTATTGTTTCCGGGGATGTTGGAAAAATTGAAGAATATTTAGATTTAGGAACGGAAGTTAAGTCCAACCCTGATTATTTAATTTTTTTCAAAGAATATTTTAAAGAGATTAGGGGCCTATTGGACAAAGGATGTGATTTTGACTATGACTTGCTGACTTTTGAAGAGGCCAAAAAATCCGATGTGAAAAGCATTGAACAATATGAAAAATATTATTCGCACTATGAGCAGGTCTTTTTTATTATCTGTAATGATCAAATTACTTTGCCTTTAATTGTAGAAAATGACAAAATCATTTCTTTTCAAAGTAAAATGCTTAAAAAGTATGGTGGGGATTATTCTCCATTTTTGCTAAATAAATAGGGACAAGAAAATTTATTATTTTTTTAATGACGAGTGCCGTCCAAGTAAGCCTTTTGGACGGCATTTTGTTTTATGAATGCATGGTTGAAGTTTTTTTTAAATTGAGAAATGGAACACTTCTTTTTAACTCTCAGCCCAAGAGGTGGCCATCTTTGCCGGACAGGGCAAAGACCTTCGCTAAAAGACTGCGAGGCATAATGATATTGGCTTTCTTCTTCCCATAAGGGAACCTGCCATCGACGGCAAATGTAGCGTACTACCCTTTGGACACTGCCCTGTTTTTTCTGAAAATCGGGTATCCCCAAGGGAGCCCTCCACGATTTTAAGATACGGTCGCAAACCTACTTAGGTTGGTATGCTTCCAAAAACCGGTGGTGTCCAGGTTGTCCGCATTTGGATGGGCATCGACGGGGCGACTAATTCCCTTTATGGGGAAGCCAATGGCTCTAGGGGCTCCTAATACTACAATATATATAATATTCTATTGAATATATTTTGTATATTGTTGCTATCAAATAATCATATTTACTCGTCACCATGAAAACAATACTGGCTGAAAAGCCCAGTGTTGCCCGTACCATTGCATCTGTTGTTGGTGCTTACCTTCGCAAAGATGGCTATCTGGAGGGCAACGGGTACCAGGTTACCTGGGCACTGGGACATCTCGTAGGTCTTTCGATGCCGGAAGCCTATGGTTTCAAAAACTGGTCCTTGGACCATCTTCCCCTCATTCCTCATGCTTTTAAATTGCAGGTTGCTGATGACCCCGGAATCCAAAAGCAGTTCAAGGTCATTCAATCGCTTTTTCAAAATGCGAACGAAATTATCGTGGCCACCGATGCGGGTCGGGAAGGTGAACTCATTTTTCGATACATCCACCAATTGGTCCATCCCCCAATACAAATGCCCATCAAACGGTTGTGGATCTCTGATTTGACAGCGGCCACCATCAAAAAGGGATTGTCCGAACTTCGTCCTATTTCTGAATTTGACCGTCTCTATTTTGCAGCAAAGGCACGCAGTGAGGCGGATTGGTTGGTGGGTATCAATTTTACCCAAGGGTATACCGTGGCCAGCGGAAAAAGCAAACCTCTGTCCATAGGTCGGGTGCAAACGGCCACCTTGCGGTTGATCGTAGATCGATACTTAGAAAACCAGGGGTTTCAATCCAAATCGTTTTATGTTCCTAAAATCAACCTGGAACAGGGACAGGAATCCTTTACGCTTTCTTGTGAGACCAAATTTCAGGACAAGACCGAGGCGGAACAATTGTTGGATGGGCAGGTGGGACAAACGGTTGCCATCCATAAAGAGGACAAGGAAGTAAAGGAAAAACCGCCATTACTGTATGACCTTACCACGCTTCAACGAACAGCCAACAAGGTACATGGGTTTACGGCACAACAAACTCTGGACGCGGCCCAAGCGCTGTATGATAAACACAAGCTCATAAGTTATCCCAGAACGGATAGCCAATATTTGGCCAACAATCAAAAGGAGGCTGTTTCCCAAGTGTTTTCCAGCTTGCCCTCTTTGGAATTTAACGGAACTCAAACGGACACTTTGACTATTGCGTGTATTGCGAATATTGCAGAAAATCTGGTGTTCAATGATGGCAAGATTTCCGACCATTATGCCATTATCCCTACAGGTACATCCGTAGATTTGGCTGTTTTGGGTGCTATCGAAAAGTCGGTTTTTCTGTTGATCGTACAGCGGTTTTACCAAAGCTTTCTTTCGGATTGTATCAAGGCGCAACGAAAACTAAGTACGCAAATTCAAGACCATTCGTTTTCGGCATCCTGTACCCAAATCACAACCAAGGGATGGCGTTTATTGTCTCCTGCAACAGACCAAGAAATTACCCTTCCCGATATCCCCAAAGACACAAAACTTCCCATTTTGGAGGGTTTCATCCATGAAGGGGTTACCAAGCCCAAACCGTTGTTCTCCGAAAGTTCACTTTTGGGCGCCATGGAAACCGCCGGGCAGTTCGTTGCCGATAAAAGCCTTCGGGAAAGTCTGAAGGAAAGAGGATTGGGAACCCCGGCCACCCGGGCAGCCATCATTGAAACCTTAATCAAAAGGGTGTATATCACTCGTGAAAAATCCAAATTGATTCCTTCTGAAATAGGGATTGCCCTTATTGAATCCCTGAGAAATCTTTCGGTGGCTTCTCCGGAGCTAACTGGGGAATGGGAATACCAATTGAAACGGGTGGAGCGAAATGAATTGGCCTATGAAGCAATCATGGATAACATCACCTCCTATGTCCGGGAAGTGTTTCCCCAGGTGGTTGCTGCAGCTCATAAAGTGGCCCAGCTTCAAACCCCGGAAGAGCAATTGCGAAACCAAAGCTTTGGTTCATGTCCCAAATGCCAAACAGGAGACATCCGAAAGGGCAAGAAATCCTTTTATTGTTCCCAATGGAACCAGGATCCGAAATGTGATTTTACGGTTTGGATGAGCTATAGTAACAAGAAGTTGAGCGATGCGCAGGTGGTCCAACTCATATCCACCGGTGCAACCAAGAAATTGAAAGGTTTTAAAAGCAAAGCTGGAAAGGCCTTTGAGGCCAAGCTAGTACTGGATGAAGCACACAAGGTCAAGCTGTCTTTTGATGCATAACATATTACACTGGAATATTCTATTGCACATATTATATCTATATCAAATCATTTTTAATACTCGTCAAAATGAAACAGATGTCAACACCGGAAACCCCCGTGGTTTTCCACCCCTTTGGAAATATCGGTATTTCCATCAGTGAAAAGGTCAAACACCTTTTTGAAACCAAACTCTATGCGGGACTACTGGCCTATTTGGGCCTGCGTTGTCTGGAATACAATCAGGACTTGTTTATCCTGCTGGTGCCTGAAGAGGATACCTTACATGTCGGGATTTTAAATGCCTCCTATGAGGATTTGGAGCAATTGGATGTCAAACGCATCGCTACGATCAAGGAGGACTTGAACCTATTTTACTCGAACCAAAAAATTATGTTTGTCAATGAGATTCCTATGTAGGGATAATATTCTATTGCAAATATTATGACACCATAGTATATTTATGAAAATAATAGCATTGAGCAACCAAAAGGGAGGGGTGGCCAAGACCACCACTTGCCTGAACCTTGCGGCCTATGCGGCCAAAAAACATAAGGTCCTGGTCATTGATTGTGACAAGCAGGCCAATTTGACCAAGAACTTGGGCGTAGAAAGTCCTGAAACGACCATCAATGACCTGTTTCTGAAAAGGCCCTTTGACATTTTAAACGTGCGAAAGAACCTGGATCTGATTCCAAGCTCGATTGATTTTGCAGGGATTGATTTGGTGATCCAAGGGGTATTGGCCCGGGAGACTATTTTAAAGAAGGCCATCGGGCAGTACCAAGGGAAGTACGATTACATCTTCTTGGACTGTCCCCCGGATATGAACCTGGTCACCGTGAATGCCCTGACTGCCTCGGAATATGTGATCGTGCCGGTGCAGGCGACCCAATTCAGTATGGACGGGGTCAGTATCATGGTCGAGTTCATCAATGGGATTCGGGAAAGCCAATTGAATCCTGATTTGACCTTGCTGGGCATTTTGATCACCCATTTTGATCATCGCTTAAAAATCAGCAAGAGCATTGAAAAGGATTTCAAGGCAAATGAATGGGATGCTGCCTTGTTCAAGACCCGGATTCGAAAGAACACAGCCATTGAAAACTCACAACATAAGGACAACCGCATGACCATTTTTGAATACGACAACCGGAGTTCGGGAGCCATGGATTATGCCAGTTTGGGAGAGGAGGTCCTAAGAAAAATTAAAAAATTCAACTAGATATGTCATTAAAAGATTTGTTGCCAGAAAACAATCAAGGAGGGAAGAAACCTTCCAAAAAGACCAACCCGACCAAGGAAGTGAAAGCTAAACCCGGACGACCCGGCAAACCGGAAACCCAGTATACCTTTTCTATACGGCATGATCTATCCACCAAGGTGTTGCTGGACAAAATCCAAAAGATACAGGAACTGACCAATCCAGCTGCGGGTCGTATTTCCCATGGGGATGTGGTTCGACAGGCTTTGGAGCTCTTGGCCAAGGAAATGAACATGCCCAAACAGGAAAAAACCTTTAAACAGTTTATGGAGTTTATTGAGGAGAAGTATCAATAAGAAACCAAAGACATTGCTAAGCCCAAAATTCCAAATCCCTCAAATCTTATCATTTAAAAGTAATTATGAACATTAAAATTGATACCTACAAAAAGCCAGAACCTTTGAAGGTTCTATCAAACCTTTCTGGATTGAAATCATTGCTGAAACCGATTAAGGTTAGAAGTTCCGATCAGTTTCTTGATGTACTTCTTCAAAAACCTTTTGATATACTTGACGAAATAGGAAAGGGTTTTAGCCTTGAGGACCATAAGCATATTGATATTTCTTGTTCCATGGAAGCCAATATTCCTTTCAGATTTTGGGCCAGGGTTGGCAATGGCGCAAATTGTGGAATGTTCATGAAAGATAGAAAGGAAGATTTTGACACTGTAAACCTAAATACAGAGAAAGAAACCAGAAAGGCATTGGCACTGGTTTTGGAATCTCTTAATACACTACCTGTGAGAATTCAATTTACCAATCTCGAATTGGTCCAGAAAATTGGAAATGCGGAATCTCAATTATCATTTTACTTACATGGTAAATAATTGGAATAACTAATAAAGGATAGGAGTTCGTAACTAACGTATTTAAAACAATTACTTAGGTATTTTTATAATGGTTTAGAATAGGTAGCTTATTTCAATACTGGAGTATTATACGAAAACAAAGCCTTAATCTAAAATTTCAAAAGTTGCAGTTCTTCTAGTCGAATAGCCATTGCCCCCACAGATACTCCAAATTTTTCAGCGATAGGTGTGATGGGAGCACTAAAGTAGTTGTCTGCCGATGCTAATTTTAAGGCAAGACCGCTTACGTCTCTGCATTCCTTTCTAAATTGCGACATGGTCATCCTTCCTTTTGTCAAAAAGAAGGTAGAATCCTCATTTAAAATGAATTGTTCAACACCAAAAGTTTCTTTAAAAACACGTCTAACAAGCTCTCCTGGCATTAAAAATAATGCTGCAAACTTATCGGCTTGGAATTCTTCAATATTTCGCCTAACCTCTACTTTGGAACCATCAACAGGTTTATCTCTATGTAAAACAGATTGTTCATGTAATAGGGCATGACCAAGTTCATGCGCAATTGTGAAATTTTGAATCGGGACAGGGTATTCATTGGAAATCAAAACCAGTTTTTTGGGTTGGTCTATTATGCCAGCAATTTCATCGTTTTTGTTAAACTTGATGTTTTCATGGCATTGGTATCCAAGAACTTTTTCGAAAACTTTGGACGGTTTTAAAATGTCTATATACTCCTTCGGGGTATTCTTTTTCCAAATGGTTGAGCGATGCCTCCAAATCAATTTTTGAAATTTTGAGGTATAAAGTTCAATATCAGGGGTTGAAATTTTATTTTTAGATCTGATTTCCGCAAAAAGTTCATTTACCTCACTATGAAGTTTGGCATTGGCACTGACTTCATTTTCTAAAACTTCTATTTTTCCATCGGATATTATATGTAATTTCTGATACACCTTTTTAAGCCCATCGGTTTTTTCAATGATATTTTTGGACCATTCATGTTCATCACACCCAAATAAGGTAAGGTTTAATTGGATAATCGATAAACACCCTGCTAATCCTGAAATTGCGCCACTTAATGCCACATGCGAATCACCCCTGGCAGATTGGAAACCGTGATCAAAAACAAAATCCGCCATGTTTGCGAGTTCGATGTTCAACTGTGCTATCTCCAGTGGGGTCTCAATATTTATTTTCAATTCTTCTAATGCTTGAAGAGCCAACAGATTATTACGATATATATCATCTTCCGCATCTCTTTCCTTCCGGAGTTTTATGGTCTTGTCAAATTGGACAGAGTCTACTTCAAACAACCTTGTGAGCTCAGGGAAAATGCGATTCTGAATTTCTTCACCTATTTCCAATAATCTTGGAAGTGATTTGGAATAGTTCCTCCTACGCTTTTCGTCATTGGTTAGGCTTATTACTGTTACCAATAACTTTGCGGCTATCATTCCTTGAAAAGCCGCTGCACTTCCAGAGCCTGGCTTATGGTTACCTGCCCCAAACTTTTCAAGCAGTTCTTGTGTGGTTATGTCGAGTAATCTACAATCCATAATTCTATAATTATCCCAAATTTAATATTTTATCGTAAATGATTTAAAATAAGTACATTACTGGCATATCTGATAATCATCAAAAAAAGGACAGATTTATTTATATAATTTTACCTAAAATTGGACTTCAATGGCGGCAGCGGAGCAAATAAAGAGTTTAATCAAATCTTTCAGTGAAGGAGATGATTCCCGTTTTTATGCAACTGCCATGCAAATTGCCGCTGCAGAAGCTAGAAAGGGACATCGAGAGCTTGCCGAAGAATTAAAAGGATTGATAAAGGACTCAAAGAAGTCCAGATTGGACGTACACAATCTAAAAAAGCTACCAATCAACTCGGCACAAAAGGAGCTGAACGACTTATTGGAATTGACAAGGCCTGATGACAAACTGAAGGATATGGTCTTGGATGAAAAACTTAAGAGGACTTTAGTCCGCATTCTGGATGAACAGTACCAAATAGAAAAATTGAGGCAGCATAATTTGTTTCCCAGAAAAAAATTGCTACTTACTGGCCCTCCCGGATGTGGCAAAACCATGACAGCCAAAGTTTTGTCCAATGAACTTGGGATTCCCCTTTTTGTAATTAGGCTTGATGGTCTAATTAGCAGGTATATGGGGGAATCAATCGCGAAACTCCGCTTGGTTTTTGATACCATGAAGGAATTTCGTGCTGTTTATTTGTTTGACGAATTCGACAGCATTGGGACAAATAGAAACCAGGGTAATGATGTTGGTGAAATCAAAAGGGTTTTAAACAGTTTTTTGTTACAAATTGAAAAAGATGATTCTAACAGTTTAATCATTGCCGCCACAAATATGCCCAATAATCTTGATGAAGCTTTATTTAGGAGATTTGATGATATTATTGTGTATCCGTTACCATCTGAGAAACAGATTCACGATTACTACAAAAGGGAACTGCCAGAATATATGGCGCATAATGAAAATGATCTTTTCGAAATTACCAAGGAATCAATCGGTCTTAATTTTTCCGATTTGGAAAGAATTTGCCAAGATTTTTTAAAGAATACTCTTATATATGGCAAGGAAAAGTCTAATTTAGAGTTCATTAGAGAACTTATAAATTCCAGAAAAAAGCCTTTTTAAGCCAATATGCCTGATTTTGATCATATTTTTCTTTCAGGGAATGTTACTTCATTTCCATATAGTACTTATGGCAGACGTGATTTTCCCATAAGATTAATTCAAGGCCGTAGACAACACGGTGAAAAGATTCGGAATTCCTTCAATGATGCTGTAACCGAATTTACTGAAGGTGATGAGGAATATGAATTTGTCTATATAGAGTTTGAATCAGCTATTAATTTCGAATTAGCTTTTGATAGTTTTGAAGACTCTACCGGAAATATAAGGTTGGCGTCTTGCAAAACGATTTCGACATTTACGGAAGGAGAGGATGAACAAACAACCTATAAAGTAGCAGTTTACCTAAATAGGTCCGCTGTCTCCAATTTTTTGAACAAGGTCGAAAAGTATTTGGAGGAAGACACCCCTGCGGGAAACCCCAAATATCAACGTTTGGTTGCCAATATCGAGGATATTAGAGCTGCCACATTAGAGAGTTTTTGGCAAGAACCTGAAGTAGGGTTTCCTAGTTCAAACGATAATGTTTGGTGGGAGGTTTGGTTTAGTAAGAGTGATAGAGCAGCGATTCTTGAATCATTTCCCTCCCTAAGGGAAAATGGAATATTGGTAAACGAAAGATTGCTTGAGTTTCCAGAAAACACGGTGTGTTTAATAAAAGGTACACCAAACCAACTCGGTCGGACCATTCTTTATCAAGATAATTTGGCGGAGCTTAGAAAGCCTGTTGAAACCTCCGATTTTTTTGCTAGTTTGGATAGAACATGGAGCCAAGAGTTTATCGATGATTTGAGGACTAGAGTCACCAACCAGATAGAGCAACATGGTATTTCCGTTTGTCTATTGGATACTGGTGTAAATAGGATTAATCCTCTCTTGGAAGACTTGATACCCGCAAGAAATTTGGACTCAATCAATCCTTCTTGGACAACCTCGGATTCTTACCGATATGGCCACGGCACCCAAATGGCTGGATTAATATTATATGGCGATTTGAACGAACCTTTGAGTTCCTCAAATAGTATACTTGTTTCCAATAGAGTGGAGAGCATTAAAATATTCAATGCCAGTTCACCAAATGATCCAGATCTATATGGCCAAATAACTTTAGAGGCCATTGCAAGCGCCGAGGTCATTAACCCTGACAATAAACGGGTTGTCTGTTTGGCAGTCACTGCCCAGGAATATAATCATTTTGGAAGACCTTCATCTTGGTCTGCCGCCATAGACCAAAGGCTTTTTGGAACTGTGGAAGAGAGAAATGACAATACATTAATTTTGATTTCAGGGGGCAACATTCCAATTCATGAAAGAATAAATTATCCCTTGGTCAATGATGACTCTTCAATTGAAGACCCGGCACAATCCTTTAATGCAATAACCGTTGGGTCATATACAAATAAAGATAGACTGGATAACACCCTATTTCCAGGGGCTACCTTGTTGGCTGGTAGGGGAGGAATGTCTCCTTGCAACACGACTTCAATATTATGGGATAACAATTGGCCGAGAAAACCGGATATCGTGTTTGAAGGAGGAAATGATGGAATATTTCAAGATAGTGTATTTGATCATGAATCCCTAAAATTGCTTTCTACCGGAGTTGGGGGAGTTGGAAAATCATGGTTGGCCACTTTCTCCGATACTAGTGCCTCCGTTGCATTGGCAGCAAAATTTGCTTCGGAGCTCTATCAACAATATCCAGATTTAAGGCCAGAAACAATCAGAGCGCTCATGATACATTCAGCAGAATGGACAAGCACTATGCTTAACGGCAATAATATTGGTGATTTAAACTCTGTGCAGAAAGCAGCAATACTATCCAAGGTTGGATATGGGATACCGAATCTGGCCAAGGCTAAATATAGTGCGGAGAATTCCTTGAATATAATAGCTGAACGGACACTGACACCTTTTAAATATGAGGATAGTAGAGTGAAGACCAATGAGTTCCATTTATTTGACATCCCTTGGCCGTCTGATATTCTAGTTGAATTGGCAGAACAGGAAGTAAGGCTAAAAGTTACACTCTCTTACTTCATTGAGCCCAATCCTGGCAATAGAAGGTATGCAAATGATCAGTCTTATAAATCCTTTGGATTGAGATTTAAAATGATTGACAGAAATGAAGGTTTAGAGAGTTTTAAAGCACGCGTCAGTAAGGCAATTAGGGATGAACAGGATGATTATGTACAAGAAGGAAGTGAGAATTGGATATTAGGTAGCCAGGTAAGGGACAAGGGAAGCATACATAAAGACATCTGGATTGGGAATGCTGCAGATCTTGCCCTTAGAAACAAAATAGCCATTTACCCTGTTGGTGGATGGTGGAAAATGCGTAAAAGGTTAAATCGGTATTTATCCAGTGTTAGATACAGTTTGATTGTCTCAATAGAGACAGATACAATCGATGTCGATTTATACAACGATGTGCTTGCAAAAATCTCAGTTCCAATTTCAATTGACTAATTGAAAGAGACAAAATCCTTATCCTAAAATCTTTGCTCGATTAGCTGTGTTAAGTACTCTTATTTTTAGAAGTTTGATAAGGGGACCAATCACCAATCCTTTCACCAAAGTACGCCCGTGAAATATTCTAATCAAAAGACTACGGCATAAACCAGGGTCAAAGGGCCACTTATTTATTCCGTTTCCTTTTGAGCTGAAATTTCACTACCACGTGGTGCTCGCAAAACGATTGTTTAATTAAAATCATGTAACATGAAAACAAAGGATTTTGCAGAGCAGGTAGAGAGCTTGCCAAAGAAACACAAAATGGCTATCTTGGGTATTATTGACCTTAAAGTCGAAAATGACATGGAAAAAGTCCTACACAAACTGGACGCCATGAAAACTGAAATGAATACTCGGTTTTCAGTGCTCTATTGACTCATTGGTGCTCTTGCGGCCTTTATGACCGCGCTATTGACAATTTATCAATTTTTAGGGTAGCCTTCGGGCTACTTTTTCTTTTTGTCATGGTTTTTGACACAAAAACACACGCCAAAGGGTTTACTTATCATTCCTGTCTTTTCCGTAGATAATAGGTAAAATTAATACCCATACCCAAAGTCACTTCATTGTAATTGCCAACTTTGTAATATCTGAGGAAAGTTGAAATACGCTTGAATGACCGTCTTATTTCACCTTGGTATTCACTCACGGAATTGTAAATACTTGATTTTGCACTGACAGTGGCATAGAAAGGGGGTCCCAACCAGGTTCCGACACCCAGCAAAGGGCCATTGGAATGGATTAGGGTATCATCCTTTAGGTATCTTATATTACTATATCCAACATGGGTCATCAATCCTCGAGTATGTAATGTAGCCTCAATACTGTGGGCCTTGGATTCAATCGTTTGATCAAAATCCAAGTCTCGTAATGTAGCATTGATATCCATGTTGAATCCACAATCCACAAACAGGTGTTCTAGGTTAACGTAGGCATTTAATAAACGGTTGTCATGGAAATTGGTTTGGTAGCCTATACCACTTTTTAAGGTGGGAGTACCCCAAAAGGATGGAAAGGTAAAATCAAATTGTCCTCCCACTGGACCGTTGAGGATTCCGCTTTGAACGTACAAGCCAATTTGTTGAGCATCCAAAAAACAGATGGTGCAATCTTCCTTCATAAGGATTTCCAGAAAAGTTTCTTCATTTAATCTATATTCCAGGGGTTTAAAACCAACATATAGAAAAGACAAAACTTGAATGGAATCCGGCACATTGATGGTAAAGTTGCCATCAAAATCAGTTTGTGTACCGATTTTGGTTCCTTTGAGCAAAACAGTAACACCTGGAAGTGGCCCATTTTCCCCTTTTATTTTTACGACTCCGGAATATTCCGTGGTTTGACCATGGACTGCCGCGATGACTAGCAGAAAAATTGAAAGTATGGTTGTTCTCAATATTATTGGGTTGGTTTTCACCCAAAGTATACAATGTCTAAGTAAGATAAAAGTCCGAATGAGTGAAGTGTGAATCTGGCTGAGTAATGGTAAATTGAAGGAGAAGTATCGGATTTATATCGCGGAACTGTCAGATAGCCCCGACCTTTGATTTATAGTTTTATATTTCAAAATAGCACTGAACCCATTATTGCTTATACACAATGTTCCCGCCATGTGCTTTTATCTTAACGAAAAGTGTTTTTCCGAATATCTATTGGTGGAATCTTCTGTTTCTACCAAATCGCTCACAATGATTTCAATTATCTCTTTGATTTTATCCGGGTTGATGCCGTTTCGCTCATCAGTAGTTATGAGCCTGTCCATCAAACCATATTCATCATACGTTTTCTTTTTTACGTTGTGCCAGGTCCATTCGTACTTCTTATTTCCAAGCCGTCCTAAATGCTCCCAATACCAGATACCTTTTTTGGTGATTAAGGTAAAATCTGTTTTCATAGGCAGTTGCTGATCGTCCACAGTTGGTTTTATCTCATAGAAGAATTTCAATTCATCTTCTCCGCATTCCTTTTGAGCCTCTTTTAGTGCCTGATAGATCAATAGCTCCACCCTCGATTCAATGAAAACACCATCTACCTCCAGTGCATAATAACGATATGGTTTATCGAGCAACAGGGTTGTTCTTCTGCTTTCGGTGTATGAGCGCGAACGGGCTTTTTCTAAAACAGATTTTTCAAATGGTTCTTCTTTATCACCTTGCACAAATAGGGTGATGGACTCCCTGCTGCGGGTTAATGCCGTGTATATTAATTCCTTTGAAAGCAATCCCGGTTTTTTGGGCAGGATGAAGAAGCAATGATTAAATCCGCTTCCTTGGGCTTTGTGCACCGTGATGGCATAAGCCAAATCAAACTCTTCCAATTCAGTACTTCTAATACCCTTTTCACCATACACCGGCATGGGGTCATCAAGCTCAGGAAAATGTAAAAGCGTTTCGCTGTCATCCCGAATCAAACCAATAGAACCATTGGACAAGATGAGCTTGCCTTTTTCATAATAGTTCTTGGTGCGAATGATTTTATCTGATTGCTTAAACCAGTCATTGATTAATTCAAGTTCCTGTTTGGATTTGTAAGATCGCTGAATATAATCATTGATTTGTCCTGAACCGAAATACTCTGATCGATAAGGAGTGATTAACTGGAAGTTTTCAAGATTATAAGCCTGTTTTGGAGATAATTCGCCTGTTTGCTGTAATCCGTAAAGTTGGTTTAGTTTTTCATCGGTATTACCGACCAAAGGAGTTTCAAGGTTTGAACACAACCAGTCAAATTCTTCATTAACATGGCTGTAAAGCTCTTCTTCGTTGGTCCAATAATGGATTCTAAATCCTTTTGAAATATCGGTTTTACCGGATGATAAAATTGAAACCAAGTCTGCATCAATTTCCCCATCGGGAATAAAGCCTTCGGCAAAATCCAATATGCGGCTTTCGGCCAACTCCTGTCTGCAATTGGTTTGTAACTCAATACACTTATCAGTATGCTCTGTATTGGTTCTTAAGAAATATAGAATATCTTTCAACACTTTTCCATATCCAATGGCGGGTAATTGGTGCGGATCGCCCACCAGAACCAATCGTTTGAAGGAAGGCACTTCTACATTAATGAGCCTTAGTAAATCTCGGAGCTTCATTAAGTCAACCATCGACATTTCGTCAATGATGATGTTTTGGAAACTTTGCAGGGTAGGAATTGTCATTTTCTTAGTCCTGATGTCTGCCAGTACCTTGTCAATGGTGAACGCCTCAATGCCTTTGAAATCCGGATCTGTTCTTAACCGCAAAGCTGCTTTGCCTGTTGGGGCAAGCAATAAATATTTTTCGCCTCTTTTCTTCCATTCTGTAATGATGTTCAACAGCTCATACGATTTGCCGCTACCGGGATTTCCGGCCAATACAAATAACCTGTTGCGGTAAATGTTCTCGTACAATTGCTGTCGCTCGCTTCGGAATAAATTATCTTCAAAAGCACCACCCAGTTTGCCGCCTAATTTCTCGCAACTTGTATTGATATAATCGTCAAGGCCAGGATAGGTGGTCGTTAAAGATTCGTTTTGAATAAGCTGATGAATTACTTTTTCGATTTCTCCTTCAGCTTTATACACTTCGTACAGGTAAAAGTAGTTGGTGTCATTCTCCGAAATCACTTTCACCTTGTCTTCGGTTTCTTCAAAGTGAATTTTGTAATCGGCTTTCAGACTATGGAAGAAATGAGCCGGAATCTGGTACTCTGTACCCATGTTGTAAAACAGCGGATAGGCTTTCATCGCATTTTCCAATTCTTCTGCATCCACAAAACAATGGCCGGTATTTTCTAGCGTTCGCAGATAGCGAATGGTCAACGCTCTTAGTCTTCGCTTGTCGTTGTTGCGTATTTGCCGTTGCAAATCTTTACGTTCTATATCGAAGCGGGTATCCGGGAAGTAGGCTACATCTATTTTGAACAGGTCAATCGGGCTGTCGGTCTCTTCACCCGTTACCGGATCAAGTAAAGCATCGTAGGCTTGGTAATCTTCGTACAGCAAATAGGGATTTGAGCAGATTTCATCCAGATTGTGACTGGCCCGCTCGTCATCTATGGTCTTCTTCCAATCGCCAGATAATTTGAGCTTACCAGATAGAATTCGTTTGTACTGAAAGGGTTTCAGGTTGAGCATGCACAAATGCAAAAATTGCTCTTCACTGAGGCCATAATTATCTTCCAGTGCTTCTTTCACATCTTTAAGCAATCCGGCATACTTTCGATAGGTTTTGTTGCCATTCGGATTTTCAATCAATGCAAGGAAAGTGTCGAAATATTCATCCTGCTCGCTATGCTGTAATTCTTCGATCAACTCATCCAACAAAAACTCTTGTTTATCCCAATTTAAAATGCTGCGGCAGATAGCGGAGAATCCAGGAAAGTAGGTGCGCTTTTTCCAGCAAAAAGAAAGCAACTGCTCTACGGCATCAATGCGGTCATGCATTTCGGCAGGTGGCACAATGCCATCGTCTTTGCAATCGATGAGCTGCTTGCGCATTTTAGTTAGAATGAAAATGGCCTCATCGTCATCCACATCCATGGCTACATACTTAAAGCAGTGGTTGAGTTCAGGCTCGGTGATGGCAACCTTGATTTTATTCAGCAATTGTTCTTTGCCCTCTGCATCAAAGCCTTGCTGATTCACATAATCCAGATACTCATGATAGGGCATGCGTACCAGTAAGTTAGGCTCCTGAAAGGAATAGCGGATGGCCCAGTTCATGGACGGAAAATTCCGGAACTTGGGTTTGCTCACTTTCTTTTTGTCAACTAAGTCCTTTGGGCCGAAATAGTGGTAATCACCCTTATCTTTCACCAAGCCACAACCCACCACCAGGTATTGCTGGTCTTCTTCGGTGAGCGGATTGCTGAACTTGGCATACATAAAAGCCACCGACTGACCTTTGCGCACGGCATTGTTAAACTTAGGTATGCGCACCGACTCTAGGTTTCTTGGATAGGCGCCATCGGCTCTTTCTTGCTCTTTGGTTCGTGTAAACGAAACCGCAAAAGGCCAACTAAACATAGATTGTGCTGGCAGCTCTTCTTCAATCAGGGTTAAGCCTGGGTCGGCAGGGTTATCGTGTTTTACGGCGATGCTATGCTTACCAAACAGGTTGACACTCCAAAAGCAAGGTGGCACATATTCTTCTGTAATAGGCTGACCTTTGAAGGCCAACTCCTGTTCCAGATTTTTCTCTTTGCGCTTGCGCAAACGTTCTGAGAGTAAGGAATGAAAACCGCTGCAATAGCGATTCTTTAAAGGGTCTTTGCAAATACTGCCATCCCATTTATTATCGTGCCAGGCCACCCGAAAGGTGACATGCCGGGCTTTGATTTTATTATCGTGCTCCAGGGCTTCTTCGGCATCTTCATTCGCATCAGCCTGAGCCATCAAACGTTCAATTTTATCTGCTAAGCCAAGCCCCCAGCGGATGTCTCTATCGGCCGGCCGGTAGTATTGACCTGCTTTCTTTGCCATTCGTATAAGGCAACCTCTATCCTCAAATGTAAACAGGCGCTTGTTCTCAGGCAGCTGGGTAAAGTTAATGAATGCCTGCCAATCCTCTTCGGAGTAATTGTCGTAATCCGACCGCATTATGTCGAGATCGTAAGGATTGTTAATGTCGTATTTCCGTGCCATTAGTTAATTCGTCATTTATTTTTAGGATTGGCGGTAACGGTTTGTGTATGGTGCGTATCCTGCAGGGTATATACTATACACATTGTTGGCGGTATTTATTTTAATTTTCTTTCAATAAATCTTGTCGTAAGTTCAACGATATTTTCTTTGGAATACTTGAGAATATCAAAGTCTCCATTAGTCAAGGTGTTGATATACTCTTGCACTATCATATTTGGTGGGAACAGTCCAAATAAGGAAAACCATAGTCGCCTAAATCCATTTGCATAGAAGTCAACTGTTTGTTTCACCTTTTCCGCAGTTATGAATGCATTGAGCAGTTCTTTCCGAGCGGCATTATGTCTTATTGGAACAACAAATGATTGCTCATTACAATTTATGGAATCCTGATAGGCTTCTTCTGAATTAAGTCCGTGAATGGCAATGAATTGTACTGATTCTTGCGATTCATAAAACTGAATTATGAAATCATTGAAAAAGATGAGAAATGGGTTTTTGTCATTTGTGAATCCAACAAAATTCGAAGTGTATTCTGCTTGTCCACCTGTAGTTTCTAGGTATGTTACAGATAAAGGGTAGATTGAAATGTCTTGAACGTCATAATTGTCTGAATTGAGAATAAACAATCTTAGGTTTTCAGCAACTTCTTGTGGCAGGTCTATGGATTCTTCACAGATATGAGTTCGCCATATTTGTAAGTAAAAGAAAAGACGAAATAATTTGTTATCATCTATTTCGATTGTTGCTCTTTCGTTAAGATTCTCATTCCGAAATTGAGGTAGTAGATTGTCAATAAAGGCGGTTTCTATCTCAGTGAATTTTGCTTCGCACTGTGTGCAAAAAACATGATCCACTGAGAATGGTATCTGTTTGGCTTTATCTATTTCTTCTTCTGATGCTTGACGACCAAGCGATTCTTCAAGTTTATCTATGGAAGTTCCACGTTGGAAATTGAATTCAACAAATGCACTGTTATTCGATACGTCAAAATAGAAACCCTTCTCTCGTTCTCCGCTTCCATCTTGGTTTAAACAGCTTCGAATAATACCATCGGTCAGATAGTGTGTGTTAGCCTTATCTGCTGGGTTTTCTTTGCATAATGCACAAGTGTTTTTCGACATTTTCATCTTGGTTTTGTGAACGAACCATGCTCCAAATAACTAGTATTGCTAAAGGGAATATAGTGTATACTAAGAACTAAGTAATTAATCGATGTATGTAACATTTTTTGCATGTACTTCTATAAATGTAGGAAAATTCAAGAAATGAGGTTGAACCTTACCTTGCTTATTCTTCACAAAATACCGTCAAACCCTTTGGGTCTTGCCTAACATCTTTGCTCGAAAAGCTGCATTAAGGGCTACTTTTTGCCATATCCGAAGACGATTCCATAGATGTAACCAGGTACATTATCAATCCTACGGTGATCCGGACGTTGATATTCCCCATAATACCGATTTCCTTGGGCGTCCCTTTTGGCAACCACACTGTTTGAAATGCGATGTAATATGGAGGAATGGTCAAAGTCGGTCACAATTCGGAAACTTTGTTTGGTACTCAACCCATAGGACAATAAATAATCGAATCCCTTTTGTTGGTCTTCCGTCAGTTCGGCCAACTCTTCATCATACTCCACGTTTATGAAGATGCTCCGAATAGGTCTTCCTCGGGTCGAAAAATAGTTCTTTCCCTTTTTGAGCACCTGTATGCCGGTATCTTCCCTTTCTGAAATCTCTTCCAACCATTTGTTGAGTTTGGCCCGCAGGTTTTTCCAACCATCCACACCGATATAGGCCGTTTGTACAAATTCCTGTCCTTTGATCTTAAAAAGCTGCTGGGGCAAAGTCGGTTCTTTTTTATCCCGCAAATAGCCATACCCCAACATCAGATACAATTCGTCCTTGGCGAACTCAAACGAGTACTTTTTTAATCGGCGATACTGCAACAGTTTTTCAAACAGTTTTTTGGACTGGCTTTCCCGGAAATCAATAAACGTTTTGGGATAGTAGGAAATGTATTTGTCATACTCTGGATAACTCTGCTGGAACAGTTCTTTAACCAATCGATTGTCCTGGAAGTGACCCTCTTCCAGTTTGTTGATATAAAATAGGGGCAATACTTCATCCACGATGGATACCGAAAGAATCAGGTTTTTGTCCACCGTACACCGACTGAACAGGTTGTACATTGTAAACAAGGTATCCCCTTTCATATACTTAAAGGTCACCTTGGATTTTAATAGGTCATCGGTCAGCTCAGTATAGTGGGCTTGTCGTATATCCTCCAACTTCTGGCCCTTGGCCAGAAAGTAGGGCTTGAGATCAATGGTAAAATCATTGATGATTTCCTTTTGTTTGCTGGTCCAATGTTGCACCAACATGATAAAATCCTTTTGTACCGGTGTGAAATCACAATAGGCATCCACAAAACGCATAGGCTGTAAAACTTTTTTTGATTTGTTCATCTTTGGGAGGTTTTAGGTTAATCTCTAGGAAGTTTGACGAGTTTGGGATTGTTCCGGGCCAAATCCAATAATTCCTTTTTAGAATAAAAAATGGAACGATTGATTTGGTAATAGGGCACCAATTGTTTCTTCTTCCATTTGATCAGGCATTGAACCGAAACGCCCAACATTTCAGCCGCTTCCGTTTGGGTCAACCGGTCTTCTTCCGGAGCGATGTTTGTGTCCCCAATGAGCTCCGTTTTTCGGATTTTGTCGATTACGGATTCAATAATTTTCTCCACATCTTGCTTGGAGAAGGCATAGAGTACTGCATTCTGATTGTTCATAGTAAATAGATATTTGATTATTTGATAAGTAATTATGCATGATTAGATTTTGTCCCAGGTATTGCTCATTTCACGTTGTTTAAAATTTTCGGCGATATCCACATAGCGTTTAAAGGAAGCATCATCCTTATGGCCGGTGATATTTTTCAATACCCGTTCGTTCATCCCTAAAATCAAGCTGTTGGTAACAAAGGTTTTTCGGGCGGTGTGACTGGTAATGAGTTCGTATTTCGGTCGGGTTTGGTCTACCCGGCGTTGACCAATATATCGGGTGGTGCATATCAGCTCATCGATTCCGACACGCTCACAACATTCCTTGATATACTCATTGAATTTTTGTCCGGATATTCTGGGAATGGGTTCATATACTGTCCCTTGATACCGTTCCAGAATTTCCTTGGCCATTTTGTTTAAGGGTATTTTATGGTCAGTGCTCCGGGTCTTGTGCAAGGTCATTCTGAGATGGTCCTCAAAGACATGGGCGGGGCGCAAAGCTTTCAGGTCGGAAAAGCGGAGCCCGGTAAAACATCCGAAACAATAGAGGTCGCGAACCATGGATAATCGCCTTGAGTTGAAGTCAAAATGATATAGGGATAGGAGCTCGTCCATGGTCAAATAAATGACCTCAATGTCCTCTGCAGTGCGTTTGAATTTTTTGAATTCCAGGTTGTTGTGATAGCCCCTATCAAGGGCCCAGTTCATAAAGGTTTTGACAAAGGCGATAAGCTTACCATAGTAATTGTTCAGTGTATGTCGTTCCAGAAACGCATAATCCCTAAAAGCCTCAATGAACTTGATGTCAATGGATTCAAAGGAGAGTTCAAAGGACCTGGCCTCAGCAAAGTCCTTGATAAATTGAATGGTGGACCGATATTTTTTGATGGTACTGGCGGCGCGTACGGACCGGTGTGTGGCCACAAATTCATCCAGGGCATCCACAAAGTCGATTCGTGCCATGGATGTAGGCTTGCCGTCAAGACGTTGAAGGATATAATCTTTTGTAATGGGCTTTCCAGTGAGCAGGCTTTCCCTGTAGATATGCCGAATCTTCCGATCAATATCATCCAAGATCATATTGAATTCGACGTGATAGTTGTAAGGTTCGCTTTTAAGATTGGGTTTGATGCGTTGATTGCTCCAATACTTGGGCATCACTTTAACGGAGGGAACCACCTTTCTAATCTTTTTGGATCCGTGGGTGATGATCATCCGGACTGGAGCCAATCCCTTCTGGTTCTGTTTTTCTTTTCTAAGATTAAAATAAACGTGTAACATGCAACAACTCGTTTGAATCAGTGTTAATTTGATTTTCGTTAACGAGGTTGAATGTCAATTAAGCGGGGGTCAGAAAGGGGGTCTGGTTTAGATTGAAATTTTCTAATATTTCGTAGACCAAAATCCTACATCGCCTAAGAGCTTCAAATATAAGGGTTTAACCTTGGCTTATGAACACTGTCCAATTTCAAATGTTCAGGTGGGACCACTTCAACAAAAATAAACCTTTCAAGCAATTGGAAGGTTTATCTTTTTTATGCGGGTACAACATAGGTACAACATTTCAAAAACACCAATAACCATTCATAAGCTGTTAGTGTTTGTCATGTAATAGTTTACAAAAAAATGGGTATCGTTTATTTGAACTATTTTGATTTGATTATACATTATCCCAATGTATAATTAAATTGTTAGGAGTTGGAAATGATTCTTCTTTTGGCATAAACCATCATCTTTTTCACTTCACTTTCTTCTGCTTCTAAGGGAGAAATCAAGTTATTAACATATGATTCCAGACTATTGTGTTCTAGTAAAGTTTCTCTATCCTGCTCAGTCAATTCATCTATTCTCATTCTCAATGTCTTTCCAATCAAGCCGTCAAATTCAAATTTTGGTTTCTGTTCATTTTCAACAAACCCCAGTTTGACAGATTCGTTCCAATATTCATTTTGCAACCGTCTAAAGATTTCAGCTATAATTGGACTACCAACAAATTCCTTAAATTCATTAAAATCCAAATCGCTTTGAAACTTTATTTTTCCAAGAAGTCTGTTTAGGGCATTGAGTTCTTTATAGTCCTTTATCTCCATTACTTATTAATCCGGATTTGGCAATCGTTTATTTGAACTTTAATATTATTATGTGAAGCAGTTACCCCAAACTGATTAACCTTCATAACCAAACCAATGATTATAACACTCAACTTTGGCAGCTTCAATTTCCTTGAATCTTCCTTCCTTTAAGTTCACCACCCACACTTTAATGAGATGATTGATATCAAAAAACTCTTTATCCTGATCAATGGCAATTCCGTAAACAAACTTCTCGTCAGGGCCATCAATAATTTTACAGGTAGTAGGTTCCGAAAAAAGCTTTGACCTATCTGCAATTAATCGAACTTCATCTAAAATTTTATATTTGACTTTTGATGGGTTATCTCTAATAATTTGTTCTAAAACAAGAACCTGAAGACTGTCCTTTTGGATATATGCAATTGCTTTGTCTGTACCATCCAGAACTGATCCAAGAATTTTTGTAAATCCTTTGTATTTTTCCAATTGAGTTATGTCTCGAAATATTTGGCCATTATTGTCCAAATTGGAATTTTTGTTAGTCTTAGAATTAGATTCAGTATTCGCAACTTGACTTTCATTTTCAATCTTTGAATCCTCTTTTATTTCTGATGTCTTCTTCCCTTTTTGACAACTGACAAAAAGAAGTAGTGATAAAAAAATTAAGCTTTTTCTCAAATTCATGAATTGAATTTTGTTGGTAATCGTTTATTTGAACTTTAGCTTTTTCTTGTACCAATGATTTCAGCCAAAACAGTGCCACCTTCAACTTTTCGACCCACTTGTTTGAAGTAATTCAATTCACCTCCCACAAAAGTTTCAAACTCAAACCTTCTCTGGCTATCCTCAACTGCTCCAATAACATCACCAGGGTTAACAACCTGCCCCTTTTCAAAAAACCATTCCACAATTCTCCATTCCTCATCTTCGATTAATTCATGGGGAAAAACTATACTTTCTGATTCACCAATATCCAGAAGCCTTCCATTAATTTCAGCCTCAGTTTTTAAGGAAGTACCTTCAAATCCCAACTTTTCGATTTGTTTTAGAAACCACTTCCTCATCTATTTTTATGCTCTTGCACATAATGCATTACTAATTTGTTGTAACATTCAAACTTGTCTTGAAAATTACAACCCATTCCAAAAGTTTCAATCCCATACTTCTCATTAAGTTCTTCTTCTAGCCCGGTATCGTAGACCAAACCAAATTGAAAGTATTTTATTTCCCCTTTTTTTAAGTCCAATGCGAAACGTGTTTCCAAGTCCTTACATGTATTCAATTCCACATATTCTGATAAACGATTTTGTTTTTGTACGGCCTGAAAAAATTCAACAACTAGTTGAAGATTTAGAATTACGCAAACAGCAAAAGCTCCAATAACTAACTTAGCCAATAATCGGCGCCATTTTTTTAAAAAATAAAAAAGCGCTCCTCCGAAAAGTCCCAGTGCAAATATTAATTTAGAATATTCCAATTTGGGAACGACACTAAACCTGAAGTAAGCGTAATAATTATTGAAAATCAATAATCCCAAAGCCAATGCTCCCAGGATAATTAAAATATATGTTGTTTTGAGTTTCAATCGTTTATTTGAACTTTTTAGATTGGTTTAGTTCTTTGCCATCTTCTTTTCATAAATCCATTTTGAGGAATATATGCTAAAGACACCGCCTAATACTGTTGCCCAGCCAGCAATTATCCAACTAAATATACAAAGAGTAAATACCCAAATCATACCACGTAACGGATCAACAGGAGGTGAAAAAAAATGTTCGCCTATAACCCAATAACGAAAATTAAGGCCAAGATTAATCATGTACCAACACAACCAATGTGATATAAGTCCTGCCAAAATCGAAACTAGGATTAAATTCTTATGGTTAAAATCTTTTCTCCTTTCTACTATGTACTTGGCTAAAAGTTTGGCCGTTAAAAATCCAGAAATTGAAGAGTAGATAAAGAAGTAATCATAATCTTTATTTGTTGATATGTATGTAACCCATAGCCCAACAATAATGCCAACTACTGAATAAAGCAATCCAAATAATGTTGAGAATGATTTTATTTTCATTTGAATCGATTATTTGAACTTTAGACTTGGTTGCTATTTTCTAATTTCCGACAAACGAGGTTTAAATACAATTTTTGTTCCTTTAAACCAATTAGTATCAATTTTTGCCCAAACCTGTTCTTTTCGGTTATTTTTAGTTTTTACTTCGACAATCCGATAAAAGGTTCGTTCATGTTTTACTGCTCCGACATAAATTAGCGGCTTCCCAATTTTAATTTCTACTTTTTTGAACGGGCCAACCTTAAAAAGACCTGGATAGGAAGAATTAAGTAACTCTAAGCCTTCTTTTTTTAATTCCTTAGCAATTAACCCAGAGAAGTCTGCCGACTTATCAATCAGCCATTTAATAAAAATTCCTATTGGAATTGCAATTAAAAATATTACCCAATGAGCACTCATAAAGTTGAATATTAAAAGAAAAGCGGCATAATTCTATTAATTACAAGGAATTAATATCAACGTGACTAATCATATTAAAAATTATTAATCTCAGAATCTAAATCCTAAGCCTAACTTTAATCGACTGGTGTTATACCCCATGTTTTCATCCGTTATCGGGTTTTTAGCATATAACCTGATGAATTGATAATAAACTTGAACAAAAAGGTTTTTGGCTATATCATAGCTAGCCCCAGCATTTAAATTAAAACCATCAATACTTTCCTTTTTTGTGTTTGAGGTTATCTGTTGGGAATTATTTTCGAAGCCAGTAGTGATGGAAGTGAAATAAGTCTGGGATGAATATCCAATCCCTAATGCAAATCGAAAATTGTTGTCCGATTTTAAAGAATGTTCGGCAAATACGTTTACATGATGAGTGATAAAGTTTTTCTTTTCAGAGTCGAGGCTGCCATATGTTGATATTTCTCCGTTCAATAAATCAACCGAGTAAGAACCACCAAATGCAAATAGTCCCGAATTGACAAACCTGTATTTTAATCTACCGTTTACAATCCCCGTCAGGGATGATGAACTTTCGTCATTCAATTCTATTGGATAACTTACATCTAAACTAAAATTTTTCTGTGCTGAAACTTCTGTTCCAAGTATAATTAAAAATAGAAGTAAAGCTCTTTTCATTTTGGTTAGTTATTTTATGTGCTTGTTAAATGTAGGAAATTTCTATTGACCAAAAATTCGGTTTTCGGTGAAATGGAGAGTTAAACAGTCAATCAGTCCTTAGAAACCAAACTTCATCTTAGGGGTAAAAAAGGGTATATAAGGCAAACTATTAAAGTGTACGGAAAAAGTAAACTCCTTAGAATCAGCGAACTTGTTTAAGAGTGAAAGTTCAATTAAACGGTGATTAAAATGTACCTTCCTTACCTCCCAAAAACTTCACAAAATACCGGCAAACCCCAAAGGTCTTGTCTCATATCTTTGCTTGTTTTGCTTTGTTAAGTTCATAAGTACATTTCTTAAAGTCGGCTTTTTTACGGAATGAAGTTTATGCTCAAAAAGCAACTTAATTGATTTTCCTTTTTCGGAACCAAAGATCCTCCAAACTAAGATTGAGGGTCAATGTATGATAGTTTTCCTTGATTAGGATATTTTGAATTTGGCCTTTGGATCCGTAAGCGTATGAAATATTAATTATCGAGTTGGAGGCAATTCCTACCGGCAGGCCAAGTCCAGCCGTTAGGGTATATCCGTCGATTTTCTTTTCATTGATGGCCAAGTAACCATTGTCATAGTTAAATCCTGCTCGAAATTTTATACGTTTCCAATAGTTGAACCCCCTCCTTTGACTTGAATATTCCAACCCAAAGGCATAAATGTCTTGATCCCTATAGGTTCCAATGTTCTCTGTCTGATTGGTTGCATCCCAAAAATTATGCTTAAAATCAGCAGTTAAGGTCAATTGTTCCTTAAACGTGGTGCTTAAACCAAACCCAATCTCCATGGGTAATTTAAAGTCTGAAACATCATCTGCCTGATCTGCTTCAACGGTTACTTCAATGTTGTCCAAGGTCTTATAAACGGATCGCGTCAAGTTTCCATTTAAGGTAATTGGAAGTTTCAAAGTACTGCCAATGGTGAGTTCGTCCATGATGTCAAACTGCATCCCAAATCCCAGCCGAAGTCCCTTATAGTTGGTGGTTTCATTCAGTTCAAAGTAACTATTACTAATTTGAAATGCCTCACTTTCCTCTATGTTGCCAAAAAGCAATGAGGCATTTAAACCAATTCGGAAAGTATTGGAAACCCCATATCCTAAATTAAGACTCAGATCATTCAACCCACCCAATCCGGACACATTGCTTTCAAAAGTTTCATCTGACCCCTCTATATTGCTTTCCAAACCCAACAAACTATATCCCACATCACTGTATGGAACAAGGCTTATCCCTGCCCCGAATCTTTCGGCAATCCTAAATGCAAAGGCCAGGTTGGAAAAATTGAAGGTTGTTTTTGACTCGTTGTCCCCTTTATTGCTGTAACTGTTGAACTCCCCCACTATCCCAATATCATAAAAAAAGGAATTCTCCGGTATCAGGGCATAATTTGATGGGTTGAGATTATTGATGTCAGTATCAGATCGCAGCCCAATACCACTATAACCCATACCGTTGGTTTTCCCGATACTGGTCTGGTTGATAATTCCCATTCCATACAAGGAATAGGGTGAACTTGTTAGACCTTCAGATTGTGCAAACAATCCGTTACTTGAAATGACATAAAGTACAATAGACACTAATTTAATCCTCTTCATCGTAAATAGCATAGGTTATTTCAAGTACAGTACTCCATTGGGAATCATCCATTGCTTTCAAAATGAATCGATCAACGGTGGAATTATAATTGTTCGGCAAAAAAATAAGTGACTCATCAGTTTCCCGGGCATTCAACAATTCTTCTAAATAGCTTCCTATGAAAAATTCATAATAGATATCGTTAAACTCCTCATTTTCCCGATTCAGAACTCCTCGGACAGCAGTGGATTCACCAACGGTCAACTGAGATGTAATATCATTGTTCCGATCAGCGATATAAATTGAAATACTGTCGCGAAGTATAAGTTTGTCATCAAAGGTACCGGAGGCGGGTTTGATTTTTAGAACCGCATTCAGTATTGTCCCTCGTCCCTTGATGTCATAAATGGTTTTGATATGTGGAAATTGGATTTTGGTGGCAATGCCTACTCCCGATTGAATATAACTTACATTGTCCGCATCGGTGCTTTCCAATTCCACCTCCTTACCTTGCAAACCTTGCAACGGTACAATTGGATTTGAAGCAAGAATTTGGTTGAAAAACGGGGAAAAAGATGTGGATGATTGTGCATTTAGATCCATTTTAATGTCCAGATAACTTTGAACCCGGTCCGTTTCTTCCGCAACACTATAGTACAGCCTGATATAACAAGATTCAGCCCCTTTACTAAAACCAATAATGGATCCATTGTCCGTTGCACCGGACAACAGTGCAATTCCCTTAAAATAATCCTTGAACTGGTCGGCATTGGTTATTTCCTTCAATTGGAATTTTGAGAACAGGTCAATTCCCAAGTCATCATCCAAGCGAATCTCCAATGTATCGGAATCCACCGGTCTTGGTAGATATTCAAAAAGGGCCAAGTCCCCATCATCATATTCGGCCATTGAAGTGTTATAGAGGTAGTCATTATCATTTGGTTTTAGTGTCTTGGTCAAACGCTTTACCCTAATGGTATTTGTAGATAAGGTGTCATTATAGTAATAGCCATCCTGTTTCAAGTACAGGGCAATACTGTCAAATTCTGCTTCTGTATCTATAGCGTAGGAATAAGGGACCATGCCCATGTAACTGTTTGATTTTATGGTGCCGAAAACAGTATCGATATACTGACCAACCAATATCCTGGCAGATTGACTGGTAACAATACTATCATATTTTATGGTCGAAGTACGGACAGTGATGGTATCCATCAATACGACCCTTAGATTGCTGTCCGTAAAAGTTTGCCCCGCAGTAAAGTCTGAAGAATTGGAACTATCATTCGAACAAGAAAACAATATTGGAATCAAAAGACCTACAAGCCCTAAATTTCTATACATCTGTAAAATTTGCGACTAAAGTAAAATGGGTCTTTCCAATAATAAATGTGAATAGACCAATTCTTGATCTTTGGAGACAAACACGGTGTTCGATACTATGAATACCTAAAAGGTGTTGGTAGATCAAATCCACAAGTTTGTATGTTAAAAACTGGACTTTATATATTCCCTTCCTTCTCAAATGGTATCGAAATTACCTTTGACGAAAATCAATTGATAACATGAGGAAAGCAGCACGTTTTTTTAATCCATTATTTTTTACTACCCTGATTATACTGGGATTTTATGGTTGTTCAGAAGATGATGATGATGATGACATAGGCAACTGGGTCGATCGATCGGTTTTCGATGGAAGTCCAAGGAGCGGTGTTTCGGGTTTTGTAATCGATAACATTGGCTATATGGGAGTTGGTTATGATGGTGATGACTACCTTAGTTCGTTTTGGTCATACAATATAGAGGGTGATTATTGGTCACAAAAGGCAGATTTCCCGGGAACCCCCAGAAATGCGGCAGTAGGTTTTGAAATTAATGGTAAGGGATATATTGGATCAGGTTACGATGGCGTGGATGAACTTAATGACTTTTATGTATATGACCCAACAAACAATAGTTGGACACAAATCGCGAGCCTTCCAAATACCAAAAGAAGAAGCGCGGTGGCCTTTGGAGCCAATGGGTATGGGTATTTTGGAACGGGCTACGATGGGGATAATGACCTTAAAGATTTTTGGAAGTACGACCCCACATCAAATACATGGACAGAGTTGGAAGGTTTTGGTGGGAATAAACGAAGGGCCGCCACTACGTTTACAATTAATGGTATAGTGTATTTCGGAACTGGTGTATCAAATGGTACATACTTGGATGATTTTTGGGCCTTTGACCCTGTAACCGAAACTTGGACCAAAAAGCTTGATCTTGACGAGGAAGATGATTATGATGTAAGTAGGAGCAATGCGGTGGGCTTTGAACTTAATGGTTATGGGTATATAGCCTGCGGTGAGATATCGGGCGCCACCAGTAGTGTCTGGGAGTATGACCCATCAACCGATACTTGGGAAGAAAAAACAAATTTTGAGGGCGCCACAAGACAGGATGCTATTGCATTTTCAAATTCTTCGCGGGCCTTCGTGGGAATGGGTAGAACAGGTACGCTGTATTTGGACGATCTTGATGAATTCTTCCCATTCGAAGAGTATGATGATGAAGATTAATTTAACCTAACCAGTTAGTTTTAGTTGATTGTTTGGGATCAAGGTTAGCTGCCTTGGTCCCAAATCCAGTGGTTAAATATGAAGAGAGGCAATAAAATCCTTGGAACTTGTTTGCTATTGTGCCTGATTGCATATGGATTGTCCCATTTATCAACTTTTGACACTTCTGCTGAAGGAATATTGAGAAGTGAGGTAATTGCGCTTCCTAACGGATATGGATATCAAATCTACAGCGGGGATCAGGTATTGATACGACAGGAATTCATCCCCGCAATATATGGCCAAACTCCCTTTTCTTCGAAAAGAGATGCGAAAGCAGTAGCTGACCTGGTTATGGAAAAAATTAAAAACCGGTCAAATCCACAGGTTACGAAGGAAGAAATGCAAGAGCTCAAAATCAGAATATTAAGCATTCCTTGATATGAAATTCGAAACCAGACGAGTTCAATTGATTCTGATTCATATAGGAGTATGGGCACTTTTCTATGGATTTTTCCTTTTCCCTTTCTTTTTCCAGTTGAGACAAGTTCCACCAGACTTACCAATTCGTTTGGTTTTGACCGTTGTTCTGTTCTACTTGAACTATTTCCTTTTGGTGCCCTATATCTTGCTTAAAAAAAACACGATGACATATATCGCCATTTGTGTTTTGTTGGTGGTCCTGGCCGGGCTATCCATTCATATTGGATTTGTTCCTGAACCCAATTTGCCGCCATTTATTCGGAATGATTTGGAATTTCATGGCCCGAATCCGTTTATTGGCCAATTTTTTACCATGATCAATTTAAGTACCCCAATTTTCATTAGCGGGCTGTTAAAGATGTACGTGGAATGGCGTAAAAATGAAGATTTAAGGAAGAAGGTGGAAAATGAAAAAGTAAGCTCAGAGCTTCAATTTTTAAAGACACAATTAAATCCCCATTTTTTGTTCAACTCCCTAAACACCATCTATTCCCTATCGGTAAAAAGTTCCAATTACACTTCTGATGCCGTTATGTCCCTCTCGGAATTGATGCGTTACATGCTTTATGAGGCGGACAAGGATAGGGTCCCATTGCGAAAGGAACTGGAGTATATCAAGAACTATGTACAACTGCAGAAATTGCGATTATCGGACAGTGCCAATGTATTGCTCAAGATGTCAGGGGAGGATAAGGGCAAAGAAGTACCTCCATTGCTATTCATTTCATTTATTGAAAATGCATTCAAATATGGCACTGATTACCAAGGAAAAACCTATGTAAAAATCAATCTTAAGATTGAACCCAATAAAATCTTTTTTATGGTCGAGAACAAGATAGGTGTGCATATCAAGAAACAAAAAAGTTCTGGAGTGGGATTGGAGAACATAAAAAACCGTTTACGGTTACTTTACCCCAAAAACCATGAGCTCAAAATTTTTGATGACGGCTCAACTTTTAGGGTTGAACTCGGCCTTCTTTTGTAAACAAAATTGAAAACCACATGAAATGTATAATTGTTGATGATGAGCCTTTGGCAATCGATGTTTTGATTGGATATTGCCAAAAATTGGATTTTGTGGAAGTGGAAGCTACGTTTACCAATCCATTGGAAGTAATATCGGTGGTGAAGGAAAAAAAAATTGACCTTATTTTTTGTGATATAGAAATGCCACAGATCAACGGTATCGATTTGATAAGCTCTTTGGACAATGCTCCTCTATTTATTTTCACTACCGCATATTCCCAATATGCCGTGGAAGGATTTAACCTGAATGCCATTGATTATCTGGTCAAGCCAATCCCATATAATCGTTTTATAAAGGCTATTTCAAGGGCCAAAGAAATCCTGTCGTACCGAAAAACACCGATTGATATCAATGCTAATGTTTTTCCATCAAATGGTGATGTCCAAACCCCCAATCCAGGGTTTATCTTCGTAAAGGCCGAATATGAGAGTGTCAAAATCAATATTGATGAAATAGAATATATCCAAGGCTTGAAGGATTATTTGAAAATTCATATCAAAGGAACAAACAAGGCCATTTTAACATTGATGAGCTTTAAAGAAATCCTTAACAAATTACCTGCCAACCAATTTTTCAGGGTTCATAGATCCTTTGTGGTCAATTTAGGATGCATCAAAAAAGTGCAGCGAAACCGGATTGTGATAAATGACATAAGAATACCTATCGGAGAAAGTTATCGGGCCACCTTTTTCCCTATAATTGGCCTCTGATTTCCATCCTTGAACGAGCGTGAAGTTTGGATTTTCCACTAAGATCATGCATCATGTAAAATTCATATCGAATGGAAACCTGATTTGGTAGACTGAATTCCCCAATAGGTCTATTTCAGAATAATTCATCCTTGGATTGTCTCAATTTTGTATCAAAACATAAAGGATGAAAATTAAGGCAATCGCATTTTTTCTTTTGCTCACCACTTTTGTCAGAGCTCAGCAACCCGATTCTTTGGCCACTAAAAAAGTGTGGTCGCTTCAGGATTGTATTTCTTATGCCCTTGAAAACAATATTGACATCAAACAAGTCAGTCTTAACAAAGATGGTGCAGAAGTGAATCTCAAGCAATCCAAGTATGCAAAATTACCCGATTTAAGCAGCAGTACTTCGCAAAGTTTTTCCTGGGGTTCCACCATTGACCCGATAACAAGTGATTTCGTCTCCCAACAAATCAATGCCACCAACATAGGGTTGAACACTTCGGTTACTTTGTACAATGGCAACCAATTAAACAATGCCATAACCCAGAATCGTTTAAGGGTGGAACAAAATGAACTCTATGTGGAAGAGGCAAAAAACAATATATCCCTAAGTATTCTGGAAGCTTATATACAAATCCTTTACAATATGGAAAGTATTGAAGTGGCCCAAAATAATTTGGAAGCTTCAGAAATCGAGGTCGAAAGGACAAAGGCAAGGCTTGAGGCGGGGACCATTACCATGATAGATTACACAGATGCCCTTTCGCAGGCGGCTACCAACAAAACCAATCTGATAAGTGCCAAGAACAGTTATGCCCAACAAATCATAGTGTTGAAACAATTATTGGAACTCGACCCAACAGTGGAGCTGAAGATCAAATCGTTGGACAATCCCTTGTTAGAGGGGCAAATGGCCCCTAGTAAACAAGAGGTTTATCAAAATGCCATTGTAAAAATGCCCGAAATAAAGGCTTCGGAACTGGACACTTCCATAAATGAAAAGGAACTGGATATAGCCAAGGGTGGATTCTTGCCGACTTTATCGCTTACAGGAAGCCTGGGTTCTGGTTATACGAGTACGAACGACATTACATTTTCCAATCAATTGGATGTGAATTTTAACCAACGGGTTGGCCTATCCCTAACCGTGCCCATTTTCTCTCGTTATCAAAACAAAGCCCAGGTCGCCAATGCCAAGATAGGTGTAGAACAATCCAAATTGCAACTTCAATCGGCGAAAAAAGACCTATATCAAAAAATAGAGACTGCATGGCAGAATGCGGTATCGGCGCAAGAGCAGGTCATAGCTTCGAAGGCAGCGAGTTTGGCGGCAGAAGAATCGTACAAGCTTGCGCAACGGAAATATGAACTCAATGCATTGAGCACTACTGACTTGGTTATCAGTCAAAACACATATACCAATGCCCAGCTCAATTATCTCCAGGCAAAATACCTAAGTATTTTGTACAGGGGATTACTCGATTTTTATCAAGGAAATGAAATTAAACTATAGAACCAATGAACAAAAAGACCAAATTGATAATAGGCATTTGTGTTGCCATAGGTTTGGCGGTTATCCTCTACAAGGTATTGGCCCCAAGCAAATCAGCAAAAATCATCGTTGAGACGACTGTGGCAAGCAAAGGGGATGTGACCACCATGGTCACTGCTACAGGTACCATAGAAGCCATAACAAAAGTGGATGTGGGAACGCAGGTATCGGGTGTTGTGGAAAAAATATACGTGGATTATAATTCCGAAGTAAAGGCTGGGCAGCTGATTGCAGAATTGGACAAAACCAATTTAAAGGCGGCATTGAGTCAGGCGCAAGCTGCATATGACAATGCAGTTAATGAGCGTGATTACAAAAAGTCAATTTTTGAACGCCAGAAATCGCTGTATGAAAACCAGGTATTGAGCAAGGCTGATTATGATGATGCACTTTATGCGTACACTGCATCGAAAAGTGCCGTGATACAAAAGCTGTCCGACCTGCAAAGAGCCGAGGCCAATCTCGGATATGCCAACATTTACTCACCAATCGACGGAGTTATCCTCTCAAGGGATGTGGACGAAGGTCAAACGGTGGCCGCAAGTTACAGCACCCCAACCCTTTTTACCATTGCCAAGAACCTAAAAGAAATGCAGGTAGAGGCCGATGTCGATGAGGCGGATATAGGACAAGTTCAGGAAGGGCAACGGGTTACGTTTACGGTTGACGCTTATCAAGGGGAGACTTTTAACGGTAGTGTCGCGCAGGTTAGATTGAACCCTACTGTGACATCCAATGTGGTCACCTACACAGTGGTCATAACCGCAGACAATCCCGATCTAAAACTCAAACCTGGATTAACAGCAACAATTTCCATATTTACCTTGGAACTGAAAGATGTCCTTACAACTGAGGCCAAAGCTGTCAATTTCAAACCCAATATCAACTTGCTAACGGCCTATGCAGAACAGCATGCCATTACAATGGAAAAACAAGGACCTCCAAAGGTTTTGCCTCCCAATGAGGAAACCACCATGCTTTGGGTTTTGCAAAGCGATAATTCCATTGTACCCAGGCCCGTTTCCCTTGGCGCGAGCGATGGTGTCAATGTTCAGATCTTAAATGGTGTTAGTGAAGGGGACAGATTGGTTTACAGCCTAAAATCGGAAATCAATGCTGCGGGCGGAGCAATGCCAGAAGGGGGAAGCCCGTTTATGCCAAAGCCACCAGGAAGAAGATAATCAGCTAGGGCCATGGAAAAGACCATTATCAATGTACATGATTTAAAAAGGGACTTCCGAATGGGAGATGAAATTGTTCATGCCCTCAAGGGGGTGTCCATGCAGATCAAAGAAGGAGAATTTGTCACCATTATGGGGTCCAGTGGATCAGGTAAAAGTACTTTGTTGAATATTATTGGTTGTTTGGATAGTCCAACTTCAGGCAGCTACGAAATTGATGGGGTTCCCGTAAACAAATTGGGCAGGAATGAATTGGCGACCATCAGAAATGAGAAAATTGGTTTCATTTTCCAATCCTATAACCTATTGCCACGGACTACCGCTCTTGAAAATGTGGAACTACCCCTGATATATAACAATAAGGTTTCAGCGCAAGAGCGGCAAAAAAGGGCCGTTAATGCATTGAAGATGGTAGGTTTGGGCGATCGAATGGGTCATACCCCTTCGCAACTGTCTGGCGGACAGCAACAGCGAGTTGCCATAGCACGCTGCCTGGTCAACGATCCAGTCATTATTCTGGCCGATGAAGCAACGGGTAACCTTGACACACGAACTTCTTATGAAATTATGGCTTTGTTCCAAGATCTCAACAAAAAGGGAAAGACAATTGCCTTTGTGACCCATGAACAGGATATTGCGGAATTCAGTGGAAGAACGATAGTATTAAAGGACGGACATATCATCAAGGATGAAAAAAAGCAACGCATCATGGATGCGGCTCAAAAACTGGCAGACTTGCCCAAAGAAGATGACGAATGAAAACTAGGCTATTAAATCTCATCAAAATTGCCTTAAAGGCCATTGTACTCAATAAAATGAGAACGTTTCTGACCATGTTGGGTATCATTATCGGTGTGGCATCTGTGATTGCAATGCTTGCCATTGGTGAAGGATCAAAAAAAAGCATAAAGGACCAAATTTCCAGTATGGGCTCCAACATGCTGACCATAAGGCCTGGATCGGATATGCGCGGTGGCGTTCGAATGGGTTCCAGTGAAACGCAATCCCTGAGGTTGGATGATTTCGAAGCGCTTAAGGAAAAGGCCACATTATTGGCCTATGTGACTCCTCAAGTAAATGGCAGTGGGCAGGCCATAAATGGGGCCAACAACTGGCCAACTACCATTTATGGCGTAAATCCGGAATATCTTGACATAAAAGTATGGGAGCTTACCGATGGAAGCATGTTTACCAATTTGGAAGTGCGTACCGCTGCGAAAGTTGCAGTCGTGGGACAGACCGTTGTGGACAATCTCTTCCCGAATGGAGAGAATCCTATAGGAAAAATGATACGATTCAATAGTATCCCTTTCAAGATAATCGGAGTCTTGGAAGAAAAGGGCGAGAGCAATTTTGGCCAGGATCAAGATGATATTATCATTGCACCCTACACCACTATTCAAAAACGAATTTTAGCCATTGATTATATACAAACCATTGTGGCGTCGGCCATAAGTGAGGACAAAGCAGAAGCTGCCGTTGATGAAATAACGACTATCTTGCGGAGTCAACACAAGTTAGGTGTTAATGAACAAGATGATTTTAATGTTTTTTCGATGGATGAACTTATTGACACGTTTAGCTCCACCAGTGAAATGTTGACAGTCTTGTTGGTGGCCATAGCAAGTATTTCGTTGTTGATCGGTGGCATAGGAATCATGAACATAATGTACGTCTCGGTCAAGGAACGAACTCGGGAAATAGGGCTTCGCATGGCGGTGGGCGCAAAAGGAGGGGATATTTTGGTTCAGTTTTTGATAGAAGCGGTTTTAATCAGTGTCACAGGAGGCATAATAGGTGTCATCTTAGGCTTTGGTGCTACTTTTTTCATCAAATCCATTTTGGGATGGCCAACGATTATTACCACCTATTCAGTAATTGTTTCCTTTGCAGTTTGTGCCATAACCGGTATTTTCTTCGGCTGGTATCCCTCGAGAAAGGCATCGGCTCTTGATCCCATTTCGGCACTTCGATATGAATAAACAGATCCTAATATGGAATCGATGAAGAACAATCGGCGTAAAATTTTTCTCCATGTAATGGCTTGGGTAGTTCTATTTTGCTTTCCATATATATTGAGCTATAATACCGATCAGGCCTTCCAACATGTCTTGGCATTTTCATGGATACCCTTGTTTTTGTTTATGGTGATTTTCTATTTGAACTATCTTCTATTGGCAGACAGGTACTTCTTCCCCAAAAAACATGTTGCCTTTATCTGTATAAACATCATTCTGGTTGTTGCATTGATATCGATAAGGGAATTGTGGGTAAATTACTTTTTCCCTCGCCCAGGACAAAATGTTGAGGGCAAGGGGCCGCCTTTCAATATGATTTTATATGTTCAAACATTATCATTTTTGGTGCCTATTGTTTGGGCCGTGGCCCTTCGCGCCATGGAACGCCTTGTGCGAACGGAAAACGAAAAGAAGGAGGTGGCCCATCAACAATTAAAATCCGATTTGCAGCATTTACAGTATCAATTGCAGCCCCATTTTTTCTTCAATTCCTTGAACAATATTTACGCGTTGGTCGATATTTCACCTGAAGATGCCAAATCCACCATCCATAGTTTGGGAAAGCTCATGCGCTATTTGTTATATGACACCCATATCGAAAGAATACCATTGGCAAAGGAAATAGAATTTATGGTAAGGTATATAGAATTGGGTAGGTTGAGGCTTACGGATAAAACGGAGGTGACCTATCAATTTCCTCAAGTGGACGAGTCTGTTCAAGTACCACCGTTACTTTTTATTTCATTGATTGAAAATGCGTTTAAACATGGGGTTTCGGCTAAGGAAGAAAGTAAAATTTCCTTTTCTATGGGGATAGAGGAACATACAATTGTTTTCAATGGAGTAAATACGGATTTTCCTAAATCCTCATCAGACCAAAGTGGGTCGGGAATCGGTCTTCGAAATTTAAAGGAAAGGTTGGAGCTCTTGTATCCCAACAACCACCTTTTTAAAACAGAGCATATTTTAGGCCAATTTGAGGTCACCTTGAAAATCCCATTAAATTGATGAATCATGGATAAAAAAGTATTGACCTGTACTGCAGTTGATGATGAGCCCATGGCCCTAAAGTTGTTGGAAAGTTATATCATTAAGACCCCATTTCTAAAACTACAAAACACTTTTCCCAACGCGATTGATGCGCTTGAAAATTTCAATGAGGAACCGGTTGACTTGCTGTTTTTGGATATTCAGATGCCAGATTTAAGTGGAATGGAGCTTTCGCGGATCATTAAAAATAGAGCCAAAGTTATTTTCACCACGGCTTTTGATCAATATGCATTGGAAGGGTTTCGTGTAGACGCTATCGATTATTTATTGAAGCCGTTTGACTATGCGGAGTTTTTGGGAGCGGCCCAAAAGGCCCATAACCGAATTTTGTCAGAATACGTTTCCGATACTACCTCTCCGGAGAAGGAATTTATGTATGTGAAATCAGGATTTAAACAATTGAAAATAGCTCTTGACCAGGTGCTTTATTTTGAGGGACTCAAGGATTATGTGAAAATTTGGGTCAAGAATAATTCAAGTCCAATCTTGACCCTAATAACATTAAAATCGCTTGAAAAAGATCTTTCCAACGATAAATTTATGAGGGTAAACCGTTCATTCATTGTAGGCTTGCAACATATTGAGGAAGTTGAGCGAAATTTGATCCTGATCAACAATACCCAGATAACCATTTCAGAGCAACACAAAGCAAAGTTTCAGGACTATATTGCTAACAATTCGCTTTAATGTGTCCGAGTTCTAAACTCAAAGAATGCAGTGGAGTTATTTCAAGTCAAAATTCAATTAAACGGCGAACAAATAGACCTTCCTTACCGGGTTAAAACTTCACAAAATACCGGCAAACTCTTTGGGTCTTGTCCAATATTTTTGCTCGTCTTTCTTCAATAAAATGTAGTTGTAAAGATTTTGACATAAAAAAAGCGGCACTCTGGGTACTGCTTTAATAGAAGTCTTTTGCTTCTGCCACATAACTTTTGGCGCTTCTCACAATCGTCCTCCCGCTGCCGCTTTGTCCTTCCTCACATGCACTTCAAAAGTAAAAATTTATACATTCTGATTTTGACCAATGGATGAATAATCCTTTTGAATTGATATAGGGTGGGATGAAAACTGAACAATAAACCTTCAACCTCAAAACAAACAGGCCATGTTTTCTAATCGGCAGCTACTAAACCCGGTTATGTTCTATCAATTTCGGATAAGAAAACAGAATACAATAGATATTCATAATATTTGAAATATGTGCAATATTACAATACAAGCATTATATGTATCACGAAAAATATTCTGAAGAATAATACGCAGTTGAGATTATAAAAATTGATTACGAATTGTCGGATTGTAAATCACAATTAATGTCCACCCTCACAAGGCTAATATTCAGACAATTACAAACTGAAATACAGTGAATCCATAAAAGCACTTCAGGTGAGGCCACTTAAAATCCCTTCAAGTCATTGATTTGGAGGTTTTTTTTATTTTTCAATTGGCCCCAAAACATAACGTTTCATTCGGTTGCAATTATAAATCCACCGGGTATCCTTTGCATCCAGGTTCTCATAAGTATGGTTCTCAGTTACATTTTTCCATTTCGTTAAAAGGAATGTTATTTAAGGTCGTATTTGCCAAGCATTGGTGAATTATTGGTAAATTGAACTACCTAAGAATTAACTAAATGAGCAAATTTTATTACAACGACGAACAGGAATCCTATGATGCCATAGTGGTGGGCACGGGCATCAGCGGCGGTTGGGCCGCCAAGGAACTGTGCGAGAACGGTCTCAAGACCCTGGTTCTGGAACGTGGGCCCATGGTGAGGCACCGGGAGGACTACCCCACGGCCCAAATGGACAACTGGGATTTCCCCCATGCAGGCCAACCTACCCGCGAAGACCTGAAAAAACAAGAAAAACAGGCAAGGACGGGTTACACCACAAATGCCGCGTCCAAACACTGGTTCGTGAACGATCTGGAACACCCCTACAACGAGGTGAAACGCTTCGATTGGATGCGCGGCTACCACGTGGGCGGACGTTCCATTATGTGGGGTAGACAAAGTTACCGCTGGAGCGACATCGATTTTGAGGCCAACAAGAACGACGGCATTGCCGTGGACTGGCCCGTCCGTTACAAGGACATTGCACCTTGGTACGACAAGGTCGAAAGCTTTATCGGTGTATCGGGCGAGAATTTGGGCCTTCCCCAATTGCCTGATGGCATTTTTGAACCTATGATGGACCTCAACTGTGTGGAACAACATTTTCGCGAGAAAGTAGCTGAAAATTTTGGGGGACGAGTGGTTACCGCTGGTCGTACGGCACATATCAACAGTGACAAACAGTTTGACGGGGACGGGCGTGTGCGCTGCCAGTTCAGGAACCGTTGTATCCGGGGATGTCCTTTCGGTGCCTATTTCAGCAGTGTTTCTTCAACGTTGCCTGTTGCCGAAAGAACCGGGAACCTCACATTGAGACCCGACAGTATCGTACACGAAGTGATTTACGACCCGAACACAAAAAAGGCGACCGGTGTGAAGGTGATCGACAGGGAGACCAAGGAGGAGTTCGAGTTCAAGGCCAAGGTGATTTTCCTTTGTGCTTCATCCATGGCTTCCACCGCTATTTTGATGCAGTCCAGATCGGACAGATTCCCTAACGGTCTCGGAAATGACTCCGACCAATTGGGCAGAAACATCATGGACCATCATTTGGGCGTTGGAGCTTCCGGAAAATTTGACGGTTTCGAGGACAAATACTACAAGGGCAGAAAGCCCAACGGCATCTACATCCCAAGGTTCCGAAACCTTGGCGGTGATTCCAACATGAAGGATTTCATCCGTGGATACGGGTATCAAGGTGGTGCCGGAAGAGGTAACTGGGAAGAGGCGGTCGCCGAAATGTCCTTTGGAAAGGATTATAAAGATGCCATCCTTAAACCAGGAGGTTGGACCTTCGGTATGGGAGGTTTTGGTGAAGTATTGCCTTACGAAGACAACCGTATGACCTTGGATTACGACAAGAAGGACCAATGGGGACTGCCCACGGTGACCTTCGACGCCGAATTTAGGGACAACGAATGGAAAATGAGGGAAGACATGAAAAACCAAGCCGTGGAAATGCTTACCAAAGCAGGCTTGCGCGATGTACAACCATTTGACAATCCAGGAGCACTTGGCCTTGGCATCCACGAGATGGGCACCGCCCGAATGGGCCGCGACCCGAGGACCTCCGTGGTCAACGGTTACAACCAGGTGCACGCCTGCAAGAACGTCTACGTGACCGACGGGGCCTTCATGACCTCGGCCAGCTGCGTGAACCCATCGCTCACCTATATGGCATTTACCGCAAGGGCCGCAAACCACGCGGCACAGGAACTCAAAAAAGGAAACATATAATGGAAAGAAGATCAGCACTCAAGAACATGGGATTGGCCTTCGGCTACGCCGTGGCCACCCCCACACTGTTAAGCCTGCTGCAGAGCTGCAAGGACAAGCCGGCCTATGCCGAATGGGTCCCCGGCTTTTTGAGCAAGGAACAGGGCCAGGCCCTGGCCCGCACCGTGGACGTGATCCTTCCCAAGACCGATACCCCCTCGGCCACCGAGGTGAACGTGCATGCCTTCATCGATGCCTACCTGGACGAGGTGATGCCCCTTGAACAACGGGACTACGTGATGATGAAGATGGAGCGGTTCTACGCCAAGGTCCTGGAGGACTCCGGCAAGGAGAACCTTTCGGAGGTAGAGGCGGAGGACATCGAGCCGGTGTTGGCCACCTACCTGCGCAAGCGCACCGAAGAGGAGGAGGAGCTGCACATGGAGGCGGTGATGAACTACATGCAGGCGATTATGGAGGGCGGAGAGGCCACCCTTGACGACGAGGTGGCGCGCTTCACCTTTGCCAACGAACTGAGGGACCTGGCCACATGGGCCTACAAGTCCTCGGAGTACGTGGGCGAGGAGGTGCTTGCCTACCTTCCCATACCCGGGGAGTACATCGCCTGTGGCGACCTGGACACCCTTACCGGTGGAAAGGCCTGGTCGGAATAACAAAAGTTCAACCAAGCATAAAACAAAGAGCCTCCCGATTGGGAGGCTTTTTTTATTAATGGAACTATAAAAATATCTCTGTAACCAACTTATTTTGAAAAGACAATAATCTAAAGTGCTTTCTGATCAGCAGTACATATAATATTTATGATGGGATAATTTTTGTAACTTGTTATTTTAAGGCGTTGATCTACAAATGTTTGATTCGTACAAACACTTTTTGGAAACCCCGGGGTATCATAAGATTATCGGTGAAGATTATCTGATTGTTGAGTTTAAGTGCCCCATCAAGGAAGAGCTTTTTGATGCTTGGTCCGAATGCCACAGTATTGTCTATGTTTTGAATGGCCAGAAAAAATGGATAATGCCATCCAAAGAATATTTGGTAAAGGAGAACCAATCCATTTTTGTCCGAAAGGGAGCCTTTAAAAACCAACAATATTTTGAAGAAAGCTTTTGCGTGCTCATGTTTTTTATGAAAGACGATTTCATAAAAAGGTGCATGGACAATGACATTGGCAACGAGATTACGGGTATGCAGAAATTGGAACACCCCGATTTTGTGTATCATATCGATGTGTCCGAAAGCCTGCAAGGGTTGTATCAATCATTTTTCTTTTACCTGAAACAACCTCAAAAAACACCTCAAAAAATTATTGAGCTTAAATTTAGGGAAATGTTGATGAACATCTGTATGAACCCTCAGAACAGCAGCATTAAAAACCTATTGTACACCTTGGGGCAAAACGCTGGTTTTACTGTGGAACAAATCATGGAGGAGCAATATATCTATAACTTGAAGGTGGAAGAATACGCAAGGCTTTGTGGTCAGAGTACCTCATCCTTCAAAAGATATTTTAAAAAGGCCTACAATACCACTCCCGCTAAATGGCTGATGGCCAAAAGACTCAATTTGGCACGCCAACTTATGCTCAATACCGATTTCACCATTCAGCAAATATGTTATGATTGTGGGTTCGAAAGTGACTCCCATTTCATAAGAAGTTTCAAATCGGCATTCGGTGTTACCCCAAACAACTGGCGAACCAACAAATCCCAGTCCGTGAGGTACCAAGCATAAATATCCACCAATAGCATTTATCTATCGGCGGATATATATTTTCATCATTGCTTAATGGGACAATTGACCCTGTTCCTCTTTCTTCTTCAGGTTTATCCAAGCCGCATGTCCTCCTTCCAGGTTGTACACTTGTTTCATGCCACTTTCTTGAGCATGTATGGCAGCCATGTAGGACATGACGCCACCGGTACAGCAAAACAGGAAAGGACCATCACAGTTTAAAATGGAACTCGAAGTTACACTTCTCTTGTCAATGTGGGTTTTAACCTCTTCTAAAGGAATGTTGATGGCCCCGGGAATGTTGCCCTGGCTTTCTATCCCCTGAGGAGACCTTACATCGATGATGGTAAAGTTGCCTTCGGCAATGATGTTATCCAATTGATCCGCATTGACCTGTTCGATCACCTCGTTGGAGTAATGAACTTTTGATGTTGTATTGCTCATGATTGAAACGTTTTTTGGTTAGGAATTAACTAAATGGAAATGGTTTCGGCTCCATCTAAAATCAATTTATGAAGCGCGGGCGAGCCAACCAATTCAACCTGGTCGATAAGGTCTTCGGGGGTATATCCCCTTACCGCTGAACAGGGAGGACAAACCATAATCCTACACTTGTTTTTCAAAACAGTCTCGATCATATCCTTCATCGTTGGATCTTTTGGATTAAGGTGGGCATACTCAAATGCACCTTTTCTTACCCAATCCACACCCGAACTTACTAAGAAGATACTTACTTCCAGTCCGGTTTTAATGCCTCCATTGGCAATGCTCCATGCTACGGATGCTCTTTCATCATCCAATCCTTTGGTGATCAACACCACTACTTTCTTTTTTGTACTCATGACATTTATATCTATTGATTAATAATGCTGCAAAGAAATAGTGGAAGTAGAAGCTGGAATGGCCCAGAAAGTTCAATAAATTGACTGAAAGGTTCAAACTCAATAAATGGTATTGTTTTGCCTGATAAAACAATGCTAATGGCAACCAATCATCACAAACTCACAAAAAAGGAAACAAAGGAGCCATTTAACATGAGAGGGATTTAATATCCTCCCTACAAATCCGTAAATTTCAGTTCCAATAATAACTAATTCAAAAAAATGACTTTTAGAACCACAAACCTCAAAGCGGTGCTGTTTGCTGCAGCACTTACTTTGGCCAGCAGTTCCTTATCCGTGGCGCAACAAGTACCATCACCTAAAGATGTGTACGGCTTTCGGGTGGGGGACGATTACAAACTGGCCGATTATGCCCAAATCGAAGATTACCTCACCAAATTGGACCAAGCCTCCGACCGCGTAAAGAAAATTGAGATTGGCGAAACCGTGCTGGGCCGAAAAATGTATTTGCTCTTCATTTCCACGGAAGCCAATTTGGCCCAACTGGATAAATGGAAAGACATCAGCACCAAGTTGGCCCGCGCCACCGTGGATGATGCCGAAGCCGTACAACTGTCCCAAGAAGGAAAGGCCATAGTTTGGGTAGATGGAGGCATGCACTCCACAGAGCTCGCTCACGGGCAAATGACCTCCGAGTTGGCCTATACCTTGGCTACTTCCGAAACGGCCGAAATGCAAAAAATCCGGGAAAATGTGATCACCCTCCTAATGCCGGTCATGAATCCCGATGGGTTGGATATTGTAGTGGATTGGTACCGCAAAAATATGGGTACGCCATACGAAACCTCGCGCCCACCGATTCTATACCATTATTATATGGGTCACGATAATAACAGGGACTGGTTCATGAACAATATGCCCGAAACCTATAACGTGACCAAAATCTTGTACAACGAGTGGTATCCACAAATTGTGTACAACCACCATCAATCCTCACCGGCTTGGACCAAGATTTCCATTCCGCCCTATGCAGACCCCGTAAATCCAAAAATTCATCCTGCGGTAACAGCAGGGGTAAGTGAAGTGGGTTCTGCCATGTCCAAACGTTTTTCATTGGAAAACATGCCCGGAGCCATTGCAGACAACTTTTACACCATGTTCTGGAACGGAGGGGGGCGTACGGTTCCCTATTATCACAACATGATCGGGATCTTGACCGAAACTGGCCATACAACCCCGACACCTCGGTTTTATGATCCCGAAAAATTACCCAAGACCGTGGCTGGTGGAACCCCAACTGATGGTACGGACATCATGTATCCCGATCCATGGAAGGGCGGAGAATCACACTTTCGCGATGCTGTGGATTATATGTTGACCGCTACTTGGGCCACTTTGGATTTGGCAGCGGACCGTAAGGAGAATTACCTCTACAATATATATAAGATGGGCAAGTCTGCCATTGATAAAGGCACTACCGAAGGACTGTATGCCTACATCATCGATAAGAACCAATGGGATGCCTTCGAATCCGTTAACCTGATCAATGTTTTGTTGCGCGGGGGCGTAGAAGTGGAACAGGCCACCAAAGATTTTACCGTAAACGACAAAAAATACGAAAAAGGGTCCTTTGTAATCTATACAGGACAAGCATTTAGGCCCTATTTGATGGATCTGATGGAGAAGCAAAACTACCCGACCCGTTTCCAATACCCAGGTGGCCCACCGGATACGCCGTATGATTTGGCAGGATGGACGCTGCCTCTTCAAATGGGCATCGAAGTGGATCGCGTTGCCGAACCATTTCAGGCCCCGACCGAGAAAGTGTCCGGCTTGGTGGATTATTACGAAGGAAGTGTAAATAGAAGCGGTTCTTTTGGATATGCATTGAATGTGAACACCAATGCATCGGTGGCCGCGACCAATAAAATATTGAAGGCCGGCGGTACGGCTTACAAGGCCATGACCGGTTTCAAAGCCGGCAAGGTCGATTTTCCCGCAGGATCTTTTGTGGTTTCCGGCGATAAAGCGTTGATGGAATCCTTGGCCAATGAATATGGATTGGAGTTTACCGGATTGATGGCCAAACCCGAAGTACAATTGACCAAGATCCATCTGCCCAAAGTGGGGTTGTACAAATCTTGGGTGGCCAATATGGATGAAGGTTGGACCCGCTTCGTGATGGATGAATATGCCTTTGATATGGACACCTTGCACGATGCCGATATCAAGACAAAAGACCTATCCAAATACGATGCAATCATTATACCTTCTCAACGGCCAAAATCCATTTTGCACGGGCACAGTGTGTTGGACATGCCCGAGAAATTTACCGGAGGAATTGGTTTGGACGGCTCCATGGCTTTGAGCACCTATGTGAAAAACGGAGGTACTCTAATTGCGTTTGACGAAGCCAGTGATTTTGTGATCGAACAATTTGGACTACCGTTGCGGGATGCAGTGGAAGGAGCGGACAGCAAGAACTTCTTTATACCCGGATCCTTGATCCGAACCGGAATCGACACCAAAAATCCGTTGGCATTTGGTATGAAGGACACCGTGGCCGTTTCCTTTAACCGTAGCCGAGCGTTTGTGATCGACAAGCAGAGCAAAACTGGCGAAGGGGGCAAGGAGGATATTAAAGATGCCCCTGCACCTGATGTGAAGGTCATTGCCACCTATGCGGCCAAAAACCTGCTGATGAGCGGTTGGGCCATGGGCGAAGAGCGCTACATTGCCAAAAAACCCGCCATGGTGGAAGCGAAATACGGCAAGGGCTCTTGTATTTTGTTTGCCTTTAGACCCCAGTTCCGTGGGCAGCCAAGGGGCACCTACAAATTGATTTTTAATGCCATTTACCAAGGCGCTTCGGAATAGCAAATTAACAACATGTTGAATAGCATACACCCCATTGATCAGTGGGGTGTTTGTTTTAGTCCCGAAACCAACTCCATTCCAATGTTTCGGTCTCAATTAGTTCTTGCTTAAAATCGTATTCGGGATCGAAGGCTTCACTAGTTAATAGCCGCGTAACGGATTTTAGGTCGAAATTGTTGACAATTCGATCAAATAGTTCTTTTGCCAATCCAATCCCAGATTCAAGTACATACCAATAATTGGTTGTAACATAGCCTTCCTCTGACTCCCAAATGTAGGTTTCCCTTCCAATCCAGCTTCCAATATTGTTTTTAAAAAGTTGAAGTGACAACATTGGCAGTGTGGCATCATATCTTTCCCAATCATCATTGTTGGCGCTTTTGTGAATTTCCAAATCCACCCTTATAAGATTATCAAATTTTTCCATTCAGAAATACTTTGTCATCACAATGTAGCCTATTACCTGCTTTTTAGTCTATCGAATTGACAAATGGGGTATTACAATTGATGAAGAATCAATTAGAAGGAATAGTTGGTTTAAATCAATGAAAGAATCAATGCGTCGTATTATCTGAAAAGAATTGCAATTGCCCCAATGGCAGTGACCACCAATATAAAACGCTTGTAGTTTTTTTCGTTTATTTTTTTCACCAAAAATACGCCCAACAACAACCCGGCAAAAATAGCGGGGAGCAATCGCAGGTTAATTGCCAGACTTTCGGCGGAAATGGTTTCCCACACCCAAATATGGAAGGGCAACTTGAAGAGGTTGGTGATCAAAAACAACCACGCTGCCGTGCCCACAAACTCGTTTTTGGGCAACCGCATGGCCAAAAAGAAGATATTGGTGAAGGCCCCTGCCAAATTCCCGATCATGGTACAAATGCCGGCCAAAATTCCCATGGAGCCAGAAAACAACCAATGACTCGGTACACTTTCCGATTTTCGGCGGTCCCACCACAGCAATAGCCCCAAACTCAAAAAGATGACGATCACCATTCCCCATTTGAATTCCTGTTCGGGCAGATCCTTGCCCACATAGACCCCGATCAATATCCCGGCAATCATCCAAGGAATAAATTTTAAGATGTATTTCCATTGCGTATGTCGATTGTAATAGACCACCGCAAACACATCGCCCACCAGCAATAAGGGAATAAAAAGTCCGGTCGAGGCTCGTGAACCAAAAGCCAACGCCATAAGCGTTACGTTAAAAATGGACATGCCCTTCAACCCAGCTTTGGAGATACCCATCAAGAAAACCGCGGTCGCTGCCATGGTCCATGCGGCAATCGAAATATCGGATAGGGAAAAAAGTAACATGGGGAAATATTGGTCGTGTACAAAAGTAGCCCAAAAAAGCTATCTTTAGCTGCAGCCAAACTAAACAAATGAAACTAGAACTTTTAGATTACATCATCATCTTTGGGTTTTTTGCCCTTGTACTTTTCATCGGAATTTACGTTTCCAAAAAATCGGGACAGAGTTCAACGGAATACTTTTTATCGGGACGTAGCATGCCTTGGTGGCTGTTGGGATTGTCCATGGTCGCCACCACTTTTTCTACGGACACCCCAAATTTGGTGACCAATTTGGTGCGCTCCAACGGTGTTTCCGGAAACTGGGGTTGGTGGTGTTTTTTATTGACCGGGATGTTGACTGTTTTTGTGTACGCAAAGCTTTGGCGGAAATCGAACGTTAATACAGATCTGGAGTTTTATGCCATACGATATGGAGGTAAACCGGCCCGTTTTTTAAGAAAGTTCCGGGCGATTTATCTCGGGGTGCTTTTTAATGTAATCACTATGGCATCCGTTACGTTGGCAGCCATAAAAATTGGGGGCGTCATGTTGGGGCTGGATCCTTGGGTGACGGTGGTAAGCGCTGGCCTTATTACTGTAATTTTTAGTGCCCTTGGAGGGTTCAAGGGAGTGGTCTACAGTGATTTCTTTCTATTTTTTGTGGCAATGGCAGGGGCTATTGGTGCTGCAATTTACCTAGTCAATTTGCCAGAAGTAGGGGGATTACAGGCAGTGTTGGAAAATGAAAATGTAAAAGGAAAGTTGAGCATACTTCCCGATTTCAACGATAAAAAAGCATTGATTACCGCGTTGGTTATTCCTTTGGCGGTGCAATGGTGGAGTTCATGGTACCCTGGCGGCGAACCGGGCGGCGGCGGCTATATTGCACAGCGAATGTTGGCTGCCAAAAATGAAAATCATGCCATTGGTGCCACCTTCTTTTTTAATATCATGCATTATGCCCTTCGGCCATGGCCATGGATTTTGGTCGCGTTGGCATCGTTGGTGGTCTATCCCGACATTGCCAGTATTCATGAGGCGTTTCCGAATGTTACCGAAGATAAATTAGGGCACGATTTGGCCTATTCCGCCATGATGACCAAATTGCCAACAGGGCTCTTGGGCATTGTGTTGGCCTCCCTCGTTGCCGCATACATGTCCACCATTTCCACCCAATTGAACTGGGGGTCGTCCTATATCGTGTACGACTTTTATAAACAACAGATCAACCCGAAGGCCACAGAAAAACAAATGGTGAATGTTGGAAGGATATCCACGGTATTGTTGATGGTGTTAAGTGCATTTTTGGCATTGGCCCTTCAAGATGCCATGGGTGTGTTCAATTTGCTGTTGTCCTTTGGTGCGGGAACGGGACTCATTTTCATTTTGCGTTGGTTCTGGTGGCGTATCAATTCTTGGAGTGAAATTACAGCCATGTTCTCTTCTGGAATTTTGGCGGTTTTGTTGGAAACCACCTCGTTGCGGGCATTTTTGTTCGCCCCGGAAACCGGAGTCTTTCCAGATTGGGCCGATTTGCCGTTCATCATGGTGGTGACCAGTATTATTTGGTTAACGGCCACTTTTGTGACCCAACCCGAAAGCAAAGAGGTGCTCCGTAGTTTCTATATAAAAATTCAACCGGGAGGGCCAGGTTGGTCTAAAGTGGTGAAGGAGGCCAATGAAGACCAAGTGGAAATCGTTAAAACCAATGAAAAGTGGAGTGTGCCTTCAGGAATCAAGGCCATGCTTGCCGGTGTGGTATTGATCTACTCCATTATGTTTGCCACCGGATATTGGATTTATGGAAGGTACCAATTGGCCATTGGCCTGACAGTTTTGGTTGTAGTGTCTGCTTTTGTGCTGTTAAAGGTATGGCGGGGAATGAAGAACGTTTTTTGATAAAATGATTGATTTAAAAGCAATCAAAAGGCGCAATAAGAATATTTTTATTGTATCTCTTGGCACACTTATTATTATTTTATTCGTTTCGCAGTTAGTAAAGGAATCAAATCTTGAAAAAAATAAGGTAATTGGGGTTGCAAAGTTTCTTAGGATAAATCATGATAGAAGATCAAAATATTCTGTTGAATATCAATTTTTTGCTAATGGTAAATTAATTGAATCAAGCGATCCTCTGGGGGCTTCATGGCCAAATCACGTAAGGGAGGGTGAACCTGTCATAAGAGCGTTTTATCCTGTAGAGTTTGATCGAGAAAACCCCAAAAACTCAAGAATTATGCTAACCGAGAGACCATTAAAGCTTAAACAAATTTTAAACGATCATGCAACTATTTATGGAAATGTAGTACTAGCGTCTCCCGTATCGGATAATTATGTTGATTTAAGGATTGCATACAAATATCAAGGGGAAGTTTTTAATTTTCGGACAAGATTGCACAAGGATAATTTGCCATGTGGTAATGTAGAAAGTTGCAAAGAGTCACAAATTAAGCTGCTTGTTTCCAAGCACTATCCGGAGGTAAACGACCTCTATTTTAAAAGCTACGACAGAAAAAATCTATTGGAACAATACAAACTTAATTAGCAAGGCCCATCAATCGGGCCACATATTTGCCGACCACATCAAATTCCAAATTCACGGTCGACCCAACTTTATAGGTATGGAAACGTGTGTGCTCGTACGTATAAGGTATGATGGCCACGCTGAAACTATCTTTTTTGGAATCGACCACGGTCAAGCTAACCCCATCCACGGTAATGGAACCTTTCTCAATGGTCACGTTGTTTAGTTTGGAATCGTATTCAAAACCAAACACCCAGCTACCATCTTGTTCTGAAATGGATGAGCAAATTGCTGTTTGGTCCACATGGCCCTGTACGATATGTCCATCCAAACGGGCGCCGAGCACCATGGCACGCTCCAAGTTAATGGCGTCACCCACGGCCAGTTCTCCAAGGTTGGTCTTGTTCAGGGTCTCTTCAATGGCAGTAACGGTATATTGCTCGCCCTCTATGGCAACCACCGTCAAGCAAACCCCATTATGGGCCACACTTTGGTCGATTTTCAATTCGGAGGTGATGTTGGAGGATACGGTAAGGTGTAGATTGCCCCCTTCTTTTTCCAGCTTTTCAACTTTCCCCAAAGTCTCTATGATACCCGTGAACATGTGAATTATTATTTGACTAGTTTTGTAGTGCAAAAGTAGCCATATGGCAATTATTATATGGAGGAAAATCAAAAAATAAAGCTTGGAATTTCCATTGGGGACATCAACGGTATTGGGTGCGAAGTAGCACTTAAGACCTTTGAGGATGAACGAATGTTGGAATTTTGTACCCCGATCATTTTTGCGTCAAACAAGACCATTTCACAACAGAAGGGTGATCTGAACATCGATATCACCTTCAACGGGGTAAGGGAAGCCTCGCAAGCCATCGATGGAAAGATCAATATCGTGAACGTGTGGAAGGAGGTGCCCACCATCGAATATGGCCAAGCCACCAAAGCGGGCGGGGAATATGCCATCAAATCGTTGAAAGCTGCTGTAAAAGCGTTGAAGGAAGGAGCCATTGATGTTTTGGTGACCGCCCCTATCAATAAGAACAATATACAGTCTGAAGAATTCAAGTTTCCCGGCCATACCGATTATTTGGCTCAGGAACTGAAAGGGGAGAGCCTCATGTTCATGGTTGCGGATACGCTTCGAGTGGGGTTGTTGACAGACCATATCCCAGTGAAGGATGTGGCCAATGCCATCACCTCTAAACTGATCAAGAGCAAGGTCGCCATCATGGAAAAATCCCTGAAAATGGATTTCGGGATTCGCCGACCAAAAATTGCGATGTTGGGCATTAATCCCCATAGTGGTGACAAGGGAACCATTGGGGAAGAGGACGATAAGGTTTTGGCACCCACGATCCAGGAGCTGTTCAATAAGGGCACCTTGGTATATGGGCCCTATTCGGCCGATAGTTTTTTCGGTTCGGACACCCATAAGAATTTTGATGCCGTCCTTGCTGCCTATCACGATCAGGGATTAATACCGTTCAAAACCCTTTCCTTTGGAAAAGGGGTAAACTTTACCGCCGGATTGGACAAAGTCCGCACTTCCCCCGATCATGGAACGGCCTATGAGATTGCCGGAAAGGGCAAAGCGGATGAAAGTTCGTTCAAGGAAGCGGTTTTTACGGCCATACAAGTGTACAGGAACCGTTCGGAATACTTGGAATTGACACAAAACCCCTTACAAAAGCACAAAATCAAGAAAGGAAGCTAAAAAGTTGTCCTTTAATTTGATATTTGTACGCATGGAAATTGCAACTTTGTAAATAAGTAGTATCTTTGCACCCGCCTTTAAAGGCTGGTACACAAACCTTAAGTGTAGAAATGATGAAGCTGAAAGAGTATTTTATCCCTTTTTCAGGCCTGAAGTTGGGAAAACATGAATTTGTGTACGAGATTGATAATGCGTTCTTTGAATCTTTTGAATACCAAGAGTTTAACGGAGCTTCAATCCACATAACCGCCATCTTGGAAAAGATGAGCAATATGATGGAACTGGAGATCAAGGCCGAGGGAACTGTAAATGTGGACTGTGATCTAACAGGGGAACCTTTTGATCAACCCATTGCATCGGATTTGCACCTTGTCATCAAATTTGGTGAGGAGTACAATGACGAAGACGATGAAATGCTAATCATTCCACATGGCGAGTACCAAATCAACATTGCACAATATATATATGAAATGTTGGTGTTGGCCGTTCCACAAAAAAGGATTCATCCCGGTGTGGAGGACGGCACTTTGCAATCTGATATCTTGGACAAGTTGGAAGAGCTCCAGCCAAAAGAGAAAAAGGAATCATCGGACAAAACAGATCCCAGATGGGACGATTTAAAAAAGTTACTAACGGATAAATAGGTTTATAATGGCACATCCTAAAAGAAAAACATCAAAAACCAGAAGGGACAAAAGAAGAACCCATTACAAGGCAGTGGCGCCTACCATCGCCAAGGATTCAGTAACCGGCGAAATGCACTTGTACCACAGAGCCCACTGGCACGAAGGTAAATTGTACTATCGTGGTCAGGTTTTGATCGATAAAACAGAGGAAGAAACTGCGGCCTAACCGCAATTCCCTCACAATAAAGCAACTCCCGTTCGTAAGTAGCGGGAGTTTTTTTATGGACCCTAGTTAATTTCAAAATCGAATCGATTTTAACGGGAAAGTCATATAAAATGACTAATTTTCACCGCTTTTGGGTCAAATTTCAAAGTTTTTGACAATAAAGAGAGGCTAAAAATGAAAAAAACAACAGCAGCAATTACGGCTGTAGGGGGCTACGTTCCCGATTTCGTTCTTTCCAATAAAGTGTTGGAAACCATGGTCGATACCAATGACGAATGGATCACCACACGTACAGGAATCAAGGAAAGAAGAATCCTGAAGGAAGAAAGTGCAGGAACCTCGTTTATGGCTATTAAGGCTGCAGAGGATTTGCTTCAAAAAAGGGGCATCGATGCCTCTGAAATCGATTTTGTTTTAGTGGCCACCGCAACCCCGGATCTTCCCGTAGCCGCAACCGCGGCATATGTTGCTTCGGAGATAGGCGCCGTTAATGCTTTTGCTTATGATCTTCAGGCCGCTTGTTCCAGTTTTTTATATGGAATGTCCACAGCCGCCAGCTATATTGAATCCGGCAGATATAAAAAAGTATTGTTGATCGGTGCCGATAAAATGTCATCGATCATTGATTATACCGATAGGACCACCTGCATTATCTTTGGGGATGGAGCAGGGGCCGTTCTTTTCGAACCCAATGATGAAGGGTTGGGTCTTCAGGATGAATACCTGCGATCCGATGGTATCGGGCGCCAGTTTTTAAAGATTGAAGCAGGAGGCTCCATATTGCCAGCTTCAGAGGAAACTGTAAAGAACAAGCAGCATTTCGTTTACCAAGATGGTAAGTCTGTGTTCAAATTTGCCGTTTCCAACATGGCCGATGTGGCCGCATTGGTCATGGAACGCAACGATTTGACCCATGAGGACATACAATGGTTGGTACCCCACCAAGCCAATAGAAGAATAATCGACGCCACGGCCAATAGAATGGGCGTGGAACCCAATAAGGTAATGATCAATATCGATCGTTACGGAAATACAACCTCTGCCACTTTGCCCTTGTTGTTGTACGACTACGAGAAGCAGCTCAAAAAAGGTGACAATTTGATTTTTGCCGCTTTTGGAGGAGGTTTTACATGGGGTGCCATCTATTTAAAATGGGCCTATAATTCTTAATCACACAACTAACAAAAACTAAATCGATGGACATTAAGGAAATTCAAAGTTTAATCAAGTTTGTCGCCAAATCTGGTGCGAGCGAGGTGAAATTGGAGATGGAAGACTTTAAAATCACCATCCGTACCGGAAGCGCAGGTTCCAGTTTGCCCGAAACAACCATTGTTCAGCAAATACCGATGGCACAAGCCCCTGTTGCTCCAGTGGCGACCACCCAAGTGGCCCAAGAACCGGCGGCACCAGCCCAAGAGGCTCCAAAGGCGGAAGACTCCAAGTATATTACCATCAAATCTCCGATCATCGGAACCTTCTACAGAAAACCTTCTCCGGACAAGCCGGCTTTTGTTGAGGTTGGAAGCACCATTAAGCAAGGCGATGTGCTGTGTGTGATAGAAGCCATGAAACTTTTCAATGATATCGAATCCGAAGTTTCTGGTAAAATCGTGAAAATATTGGTCGATGATTCTTCTCCGGTAGAGTTCGATCAACCATTGTTCTTGGTAGACCCATCATAGCAGATTTTAGATGCTAAATTTTAGGTGACTGGCCCGTCCAGTTGTTTAAAACCGTTTAAAATTTAGAATTTCAGAATGTAAGATTGTGTTCTATGTTTAAAAAGATATTGATTGCAAATAGGGGTGAAATCGCATTGCGAATTATTCGTACCTGCAAGGAAATGGGCATCAAGACCGTGGCCGTTTACTCAAAAGCGGATGAGGAAAGCCTCCATGTCCGTTTTGCCGATGAGGCCGTTTGTATCGGGCCGGCACCCAGTAGCGAATCCTATTTGAAGATACCCAACATTATAGCTGCGGCAGAGATCACCAATGCCGATGCCATACACCCAGGTTATGGGTTCCTTTCCGAAAATGCCAAATTCTCCAAAATATGTGCCGAACACGACATCAAGTTTATTGGTGCCTCTGGGGAACAGATAGATAAAATGGGCGATAAGGCAACGGCCAAGGAAACCATGAAAAAAGCTGGAGTTCCCACGGTTCCCGGTTCTGATGGCCTTTTAAAGGATGTCGAACACGCCAAAAAGGAAGCCAAGAAAATGGGTTACCCCGTTATGATCAAGGCTACTGCTGGTGGAGGCGGAAAAGGGATGCGCGCCATTTGGTCCGAGGAAGAAATAGAGAAAAACTTTGAAAGTGCCGTAAAGGAAGCCACGGCTGCGTTTGGCAATGGCGGTATGTACATGGAAAAACTCATAGAGGAGCCAAGGCATATCGAGATCCAAGTGGTAGGTGACCAGTATGGAAAAGCCTGTCACCTATCGGAAAGGGATTGTTCCATTCAGCGAAGGCATCAAAAATTGACCGAAGAAACCCCCTCTCCGTTCATGACTGATTCGTTGCGGGAAGCAATGGGAAAAGCAGCAGTGAAGGCAGCAGAATATATCAAATACGAGGGAGCCGGGACCATAGAGTTTTTGGTGGACAAACACCGAAATTTCTACTTTATGGAAATGAACACCCGAATCCAAGTGGAGCACCCGATCACCGAGCAGGTGGTGGATTATGATTTAATCCGCGAGCAGATTTTGGTGGCTGGCGGTGTGCCGATTTCCGGAAAAAACTATTATCCAAAATTACATTCCATCGAATGTAGGATCAATGCCGAAGACCCTTATAACGATTTTAGACCCTCTCCTGGAAAAATTACTACGCTCCATACCCCTGGAGGTCACGGGGTTCGTTTGGACACCCACGTGTATAGTGGTTACAGCATTCCACCAAACTACGATTCCATGATCGCCAAGTTGATCACTACCGCCCAAACTAGGGAGGAGGCCATCAACAAAATGCGAAGGGCATTGGATGAGTTTGTGATTGAAGGAATTAAAACGACCATTCCGTTCCATCGACAATTGATGGACCATCCCGATTATTTGGCGGGCAACTACACCACCAAGTTCATGGAAGGTTTCAAGATGGATCCAAAATATCAAGATCAACACTAATTTTCGACCCCGATGCAAATCGGGGTTTTTGTTTTATGCAGTTAAGCTATTGGGAATATAAAACATGGTTTTCTCAAGTGGATTTCACGGTGATCGGCAGCGGTATTGTCGGATTGAACTGCGCACTCCAACTTCGGGAAAAGTACCCAAACAGTAAAATTTTGGTCTTGGAAAAGGGAAGTCTGCCCCAAGGGGCCAGCACCAAAAATGCCGGGTTTGCCTGTTTTGGAAGCATTTCGGAGGTGTTGTCCGACCTTAAGACCCATTCCAAGGATGAAGTGGTCCAACTGGTACAAAAGCGATGGCAGGGCATACAGCGCCTTCGACAACTATTGGGGGATGAGGCGATTGGCTTTGAGCTGCATGGCGGGCATGAACTTTTCGAAAAAAGAAATCCGGATTTTTATCAACAGTGTTTGGATAGTGTGGATGAATTGAACCACCTGTTGGAACCGGTTTTTGGAACGAAACCTTTTGTCTGCACCAAAAATACCTTTGAGTTTGGGCGAATTCAAGACCACTACATTACCCACCAATTTGAAGGTCAATTGGACACGGGCAAGATGATGTACGCATTGATCAAAAAATGCTTGGCCAACGAAATACCGATTTTAAATGGTATCGAGGTAATGGACATTATCGAAACCGGTACGGGAGCGACCATTGCAACCAAGGACTTTGAGTTCAATTCCCGCAAAGTATTCGTGGCCACCAATGGTTTTGCTGCCAAATTGCTTAAATCAGCACCGATACAACCCGCAAGGGCCCAAGTGTTGATTACGGAGCCCATCAAAAACCTAAAGATCAAAGGGACTTTTCATTTTGATGAAGGGTTCTACTATTTCCGAAATATTGATGACCGTATCTTGTTCGGAGGCGGTCGTAACCTCGATTTTAAGACTGAGGAAACCGTGGAATTTGGTCAAACAGAAATCATTCAATCCAAGTTGGAAGAATTGCTCGAACACATGATTTTACCCGGACAAAAACCCAAAATAGCTCAACGATGGAGCGGTATTATGGGCGTAGGTCCCCAAAAAACACCTATTGTAAAGCAATTGTCCAATTCCATTTGTTGTGGGGTGCGTTTGGGCGGTATGGGAGTGGCCCTGGGCAGTTTGGTGGGAGCCGAACTAGCCTCCTTGGCCGATTAATTTAATCCCTTCACATCATCCAGGAAGTGGTACTGACACGAATTGCACCAATTTTCACGAATATGGACCTACCTGGTCTTGGTTTTAGACTTCGAGCTCTTGTAATCAGATCATTCGCCCATCCAACAGATTGATGATCCGTGATCCGTATTCCGCATTTTTTTCTGAATGAGTTACTTGGATAATGGTCACGCCTTCCTCGTTCAGTTGTTTGAACAAATCCATGATTTCTTCCCCTTGCTTGGAGTTAAGGTTTCCTGTGGGCTCATCGGCCAAGATCAATTTGGGATTGGAAATAAGTGCTCGGGCAATGCCTACCAATTGTTGCTGCCCGCCACTCAACTGTGCTGGAAACAAATCCTTTTTGCCCACGATGTTGAAACGATCCAACATATCGGCCACCATGGCTTTTCGTTCTGCTCCCTTGAAATTTTTATAGATGAGCGGCATTTCCAAATTTTCCTTTACGGTAAGTTCATCCAACAAGTGGTATGATTGAAATACAAAACCAATATATTCCTTGTACAGATTGGAGCGGTGTTTCTCTTTTAGGGTATGCACGGATTCGTCCAGAAAATTGTATTGGCCTTCGTCAAAGGAATCCAACATACCAATTACATTGAGCAATGTGGACTTGCCAGAACCGGACGGGCCCATGATAGAAATGAATTCCCCTTCCTCTACTTCCAAGTTGATGTCTTTCAACAAAAAGATACGTTGGCCACCGGAGTTGACCCATTTAAAAATGTTGTTGAGTTGTAATAGCATAGCGTGTTTTTTAATAGGTTTTACGTCTTTGTGTTTCTGGCGTATTGTTCAATTTGCCGACAGTTCGCTTATACGGTTACTTGAATTTTCACACCAATGACAATTGGTTTCGGGTTGCAGCGAAAGGGCCTTTTCGAAACTTTTGACCGCTTTGTCTTTCTCATTTATTAGATAATAGCCTTCGCCCAAGGAATCCCAAAGATTGCCGTCGTTGGGAAAAAGAACGGTATTCAGTTCCAATAAAGCAATGCCCCATTTAGTATCCTTCTGTTCGGAAACTTGCTTAAATCCAATTCGATTTAAAATGGCTTTATCGGTAATGGCACTCCCGGTTTTGTTTTCAATGAACTGTGGCAATTGATTCGCTCTGTCAGCGGGATTCTTTTTCATAAAATCAAAAACCAGCTCATAGGTGTTTTTTGGAACAATTCGGGGTCGATGTGCATCGTCCATGATTGTTGCCGAAATTTCCCAGGCGATATTTTCAGATTGATGGTTCAGTATGCTGTTGGAAAGTGCTATCACCACAAGGTCATCATCCACAAACCGGACAAAATCGGAAAAGAATATCCCGTTACTGCCATTGTGCGTAACCACCTTTTTGTTTTCAAAGGTGTTAAAAATGGCCCATCCATAGCCGTAAAATGATGTTTTGTCCTCGTTCTCTGGAGTATGGGCCATTTCCATGAGCTTTTTGGTTTCAGGTTGCAAAACATTGTTCTGTTCCAAAGCCAGATGCCACTTGTACAGGTCTTCCACGGTGGAGTAAATATCACCTTTTCCTATGCTGTACCAATGATTGTTGTTGTAGGGCAGATGGTTTTGTGTTGTTCCCCAATCGTTCCACTTGCCATCGGTAAAATGAAAATAATAACCATGGGCAAGTTGCTCACTGTTGAAGGAAATACCCTTGTAACCGGTCTGGTCCATCTGCAAAGGCTTCCAAAAGTGCTCACGTAGATAGGTTTCATAATCCTGTTGGGAAACTTGTTCAACAATGGCGGCTAAAACAATATAATTTGCGTTGGCATAGGTATGTTTTGTACCTGGAGCATACAATAAATCGGCTTGAAAAAATTCCTCCAAAAATGCCTTCTTGCTGGACTCATTGTATCTAAAACCGCCTGTTTGGGGCGATACCCCGGAGGTATGGGTCAACAATTGATGGATGGTAATGTCTTTTTTATCCGATGTTGCTTCGGGAAAATAGGTCTCGATTTTATCCGTCACATCCAGTTTTTCCTCTTCCAAGAGTTTTAAAATGGCCGCGGCCGTAAATTGCTTGGTAACCGAACCGATATTGAACACTGTGGACGGCGTGTTTTTTATTTTATTTGACCTATCGGCCCATCCGTATCCTTTTGATAAAATGATGTGACCATTTTGGGCAACCAAAACACTGCCGGAATACCCATTGGTAACACTTTGGTTCAAGTAACTATCAATTCGATTGAAAAGGGCATTGTCCTTCAAACGCTCTTGTGCTTGAATGGAAAAAATGAAAAATAAGGTAATATATAATGTCTTTTGTAAAGTGTGTCTCATTTTAAAATCTAACTTGTATTATTCGGTCCGTAAACTTTTTACAGGATTTGCCGACGCGGCTTTTATGGTACGTGTTCCTACGGTGACAAAAGCGATAAATACCGCCAAAAGGCCCGCCCCTAAAAAGAAAAGTGGGCTAAGGGCCACACGAGAGGCATAGTTTTGCAACCATTCATTTAAAAAGTACCAAGCAATCGGGGTGGCGATCACAAATGCGATTCCGACCAATTTTAGGAAATCCTTGGTGAGTAAAAGGGCCACAGAGGAAACACTGGCCCCGATTACCTTGCGAACGCCAATTTCCTTGGTGCGTTGTGCCACAACAAGCATGGAAATGGCAAACAAGCCAATGCAACTCAGCAGAATGCCCAATACACTTCCACTGGTTACGATAGTGGCCATAGTTTTTTCACGCCTAAACGTGCGATCTACATTTTCATCCAAAAACGAACCCAAAAACTCGGCCTGTGGTTCAATTTTTCCCCAAGCCTTTTCTATAGCTTCAAAGGAATTGGTGATATTGCTGGGAGCAATTTTCACGTACGCATAATAGAGGTCCCAATCGTTGTTCATGAACAAGGTGAGCGGTTGAATCGCCCTGCTCACTTCCTGGAAATTGTAGTCCTTGACCACGCCAATTACAGAAAATGTGGTACCATCATCCATTGGGATCTTCACAGAAAGGGGGTCCTCCTCACCCAATTGTTTGGCCATGGCCTCGTTGATGACCAACCCTAAACTATCGGTGGCAAAATCCCGGCTGAACATGCGGCCAGCCACCAATTCAAGGTCTAGCGTTTTGGCGTAATCATAATCTACCGTAAGGGCATTGGTGACCACACCTTTTCCTTTGTAATCGAAGCCCATCGCACTGCTGGAAAGGCTGCCATCGCGCCCCATGCCCAGGTTATTGTCGGCTCCCGAAACGGAAAGGATATCCGGGTTTCCCTTAAGTTCGTTCCGCAACAGTTCAACCACTCGATAACTGTCCTTTTTGCCATTTAAGGGAATGGAAACCACTTGGTCCTTATTATACCCCAGATCTTTGTTCCGCATAAATTCAATCTGACCATGGAGCACTAAAGTGCCACTTATCAAAATGATGGCAATGGTAAACTGTAGCACGATCAAACTGTTTCGCAAGCGGTTTTTGCCGAGGTCCAATTTGCCCTTCAAGGCTTTCAACGTGCTTAATTTGCTCATCAAAAGGGCGGGGTAACCACCGGCGACAAGCGTGATGCAAAAAACAATCATTGCAAAGAGGATTAAGACACTGGGTTGGGTAACATCAGCAAAAGTGGCCTTGGTCCGGAACAGTGTTTTGAACGGTTTCAGCAGTAGATTGGCAACCACCAATCCAGCAATGATGGATGTTGCAAAAACAAAGATGCTTTCCAACCAAAACTGTATAAATAGCTGTCTTTTTATGGCACCCAATGTTTTGCGCATACCAATTTCCTTCAATCGATTTTCGCTCAGTGCAATGTTCATGTTGATGAAATTGGCGCTAACAATGAATATGATCACCAAAGCAATACCCAAAATCAGATAAGGAAATATACGGTTGACCACAGCAACTCCCGATCTATAGGAAGCGAAATGCATATTGCCAATCGGCATTAAATGGAATTGTTTGTATTTTCCATTGGCATCGGGTACAGCGCCATCGCGAATATCGCTTTCTATGCTTCCCTCATAATGAAGTTCTGTAAACGCAATGGTGTTTTCCTCAAATTGTTCCGGAGTAACCCCATTTTCCAACTGAAGATATACCGCATGGAACATGTTGTCCCAAGCATCTATATTGGATAGATAGTCCGGGTGATTTTCAAAGGGAATCACAATTTCGAAATCAACACTGCTATTGGCAGGAATGTTTTTCAAAATTGAAGCAATGATAAAAGGGTGCTCTTCCCTTCGAATCTTTAAGGAAATGGTTTTCCCCACTACATTTTCCGTAGTTCCGAACATTTTTTGGGCCGCTTCCACTGTAATGCTAACCGTATTCTTTTCTGGAATCGGGTTATTTGAATCACCTGTGATCGTTGGATAGGTAAAGATTTCAAAAAAAGAGGGATCTACATATTCCGCATCCAGATTCAATTCTTTGTTATTGTATATCACTAGCACATCCTCGCTTGAACTGCGGGCAATGGATTTTATTCCCGAAACTTCTGTGCCCAAGGCCGGTGCCAGCGGCACCGGATTGGAAGTCCCAATCTCAGTTCCCCTTGGGGTCTGGTTGGATAGGTACAGTTGGTAGGCAGAACCCTTGTTTACATGGAATTGATCATAGGAAAGTTCAAACAAAGCGGTCATTGCCAGCAATATGGCAACGGCAAAGGCACTGGTTAGCCCCACGATGTTTGCAAGGGTAAATACTTTGTTCTTGACCAAGTTGCGCCAGGCTATTTTTAGATAGTTCTTTATCATGACGTTTTTTTTAAAGGATGAATCTTTTTATTCTTGTCGTAAGGCGTCCACCGGGTTTTGATTTGCGGTACGGGTATAATTAATGGCCGCTATCAGTGCCACCAGAATCAGGATGAAAAAACTACATGCCGCAAAAACCCCCCAATGTAGAGGTGCCTTAAAGGCAAAATTTTGCATCCATTTGTCCGCCGTAAACCAAGCACCCGTTAATCCGAGTAGTACGGCGGGAATGGCCACAAATTCTAAATCGGAGATAAAGGCTTTCAATATATCCAAAAGGGTAGCCCCGTTAATTCTTCTAATGGCCAACTCTTTTCTGCGACGGGCAGATTCATTGAAGGTATACCCCAGCAATCCAATAATGGTCACCAATAAAATGATGAAGTTTCCAATGAGCATGGCATTGCGGAATCCCTTTTCGCTCTTATAGGCGTCCAACTGCTCGGCCTCTAGGCTTTTGATTTCTGCATCGTCAAGAGGAAAGCCTATATTAAAAGCCTCCGTAATCTTGTCCATAAGACCATCTTGTGCCCCTTCTTGGGCCTTTACCATGATATTGAAGGATGCGGAAGGGTTTTCAATTTTCTGCTCTTCAAATTTTACTTCAGGCAGATAAAAAAACACGGAAGGTCTCACATCGGGATCAGAAATGGACCGGACCACAAAATCAGGAAAAACACCACGGATGGTAGTGCTTCCATGTTCTGTAACGGTAATTTGCTTGCCTATGACACCATCTGTCCACCCATTGTTCAATTTTAACAATTCGGCACCTTTTTTACTGATAAGCACATCGTTGGCAACGGCCTGGTTACTGGTAAAATCATCTCCTTCATCGACTTTGATGCCCAAAATGGAGAGATAGTTGGCATCCACTTCATAAAAATCGGCCACATTGAACAATTCGCGTTTTCCATCCATCGATAGAATGTTATTACCTGAAGCACCATTTATGGGCACGTCGAAACCTAAGCCAACACTTTCCACCTCGGGCATGGATCTTAGTTCATGCAAGACGGTTGCTATCTTGTTGCCATCCATTCCTTGTGTAGAGCCATAGTACACTCCTTTGGCAACATAGCCGTGGTCTGCGTTTTTCATGTTGTTGTATTGAAGCGTGACAATGACCAACACGGTAAGAATAAAGGTGGCCCCCACAAATTGAAAGGACAATAGGACCAATTTCCATCGCCCCCTTTTTTGTTTATAGTCCCTAAAAGCTGTTGCGACGGGAATGCGTGAAAAAAAACGTCCTGGAAAATAACTGGTAACAAAGACCAGCAGGACTAAAAGGGAAACCAATGGTACGATAACATAGGGATTCAAGAGTGAGACAAGACTATGTCCCCATTGTGCCTCTGCGATAGGTTTTAATGCCCATATCATGAGCAAGGCCCCTACGATTGAAATGCCAAAAAGGACAATGGTTTCAGAAAATATCATCTGTTGCAGGTTTTTGGTCTCTGCACCACAGGTCTTGTGTATGGCCGAACTTTTGGCCCGCGTGACCAAGGTTCCCATAGTCAACAAAATATAGTTCATTAAGGAAACAAACAATACCGCCAAGGCAATGGTGGCAAGGATGATGATCATATCCTTTACATTGTTCACATGTATCTGTTTAATGGGCTCGAAGGAATATTGCAATACGATTCCTTGATATTCCTCTTCCAATTTTTCAATGTCCTGATGCTTTACTTGCATGGCTCGAACGGCAGGGACCAGATCAGCGGGTTTAACTCCTGGATTTAGCTTTACGCAGGCGTAATAACGATCGTTTCCCATCCAATTGTTGGTCCCGTCCCAGGTGAACTGTTCTGTGGAGACCATGGAAACCAAAACGTCATAAGTGTAATTGGTGTTCTCTGGCAAGGTTTCAAATACACCACCTATGGTGAGCTCTTTATCTGGGTAGTTCTTAATGCTGATGACCTTTCCAACAACATTGCCACCCATGTTGTCCGCCAGTTCTTGGGATACCATGCAGGTCATGGGGCTTTTCAGTATTTCCTTTGGATTTCCACTGACCATGGGTATGGGCAGCACATCGAACAAATGTTCATCTGCCAGGGAAATATTGGCATCATAACTATTCAGGTCTTCTGTGTAAACGACATGGTCCCCCAAAGAGTTTAAGCGTGTGGCCGCCTCTATGCCGGGCACCTCGGCTTGCAGGCCGGGGGCAATGGCCCCACTTACCCTTGGATGGCTCTCCAGCTTATCGGAGGATTGATCCATCTTAAAATTTTCGTGTACCACATAAATCCGATCGGAATCGGGATAGAAACTGTCATAACTGTAATAGTACAGTACTTCCGAAAGAAGCAACAGGCCAAATGCCAACCCCGCGGCCAACGATATAATTCTGGTAAAGGCATGTTCCCCTTTTCGGAACAGCCTGCGAAATGCCAATTTTAAAAAGTTCATCATTGTGTTATTTGAGGGTTAGCTAAAATCATTCATTTTTTAAGCTTTCAACCGGATTGGTGCTTGCAGCCCGCCAACTTTGCCAACTCACTGTAAGCAGGGCCACCAAAAGCGTCAATAATCCGGAAAGGACAAATACCCACCAACTTATGGTGGTTTTATAGGCAAATCCTTCGAGCCATCGGTGCATGGCGTACCACGAAATGGGAACTGCGAACAAAAAGGCCAGTCCTACCCATTTCAAAAAATCCCGGTTTAGTAGTGCCATGACTTTGCCAATTGTTGCTCCGTTAACTTTTCTGACCCCAATTTCCTTTTTACGTTGTTGCATGTAAAAGGTGGCCATGGCCAAAATGCCCATTGATGAAATGATGACGGCCAGAAATGTGAAATAACCGATAATTTTTCCGGTCCGCTCTTCTTTTTTATACCATTGATCAATGGTTTCGTCCACAAATTGAACCTCGTATTCCACATCACCAACAATGCCGCCGTAAGTTGCTTTTATTTGATCTATGGTTTTTAATGTTCCCCTACCGTCCAGTTTAAGAAAAATGTTATTGGCATAACTACCAGGCACTTGTTGTTGGATCATCAACGGACCTATACTGTTCCGCAATTGGGAAAAATTAAAATTCTTCACGATACCCAAAATGGGAATTTCCTTATCATCCATCTTGTAAGAAACGGGATTGCCTTCAATCTCGAGCGCTTTGATTGCGGCTTCGTTTAGGACAACACCGTTGTTGGTATAGGCAACATCAGTAGGAACAACTTTGATGTTGAACACATCGTAAAAGGACGAATCAGCGGAAAATTCTTGGAAACTCAACGATTTCCCATTGTAATTGAAGGTTTGGTTGCTGCCTCCACTCAATGGACTTTGCCACATGATGGATACATCTTTTACCCCCGGAATTTTAAGTAGCTCGTTTTTAATGTCCTGCTTTTGGCTCATGTCGCCCAAATAGTCCATATAGACCACATTGTCCTTGTTGAAACCTAGGTCTTTGTTTCGGAGGTAATCGGTTTGTTTCATTATGATCCAACTACAGGCCAGTAGGGCGATGGCAACCGTATATTGAAAGGTTATGAATGCCTTTGCGTAAACACTTTTGGATTTGGTACGGAGCTCTCCCCGAACTACTTCTATCGGTTTAAAATTGGAAATTTTAATGGCCGGAACAATCCCGGTTATAAATCCGATAAGTAGGATTCCGGATACTAATATCACTAAATTGGTCATGTTTAAAGCCTGGCTCAAATTCAAGGAAGTATCCAGCAAGGAATTCAACAAGGGCTCAAAAAGTTTGGCAAGCAGTAGGGCCAAAATAACCGCAACAAAGCATAGCGACATGGACTCGGCAACCAATTGTCGGATCAATTGATTTTTGGATCCGCCCAACATTTTTTTCATGGCCACTTCTTTGCCCCTAAATGTCGCTTGGGCAATGGTCAGGTTAATGTAGTTGCCCACAGCAAGCAAAAGAATGATAAAAACGATAATGGACAGTACCATGATCATGGACTTGCTTGCATTTTTTGTTCCATTCCCCACCTTGTCACTAAAGTATAGTTCCTTCAACGGGGTAAATTCCACTGTTTTGGCCCAACCCTCTTTATATAGCCAGAAATTCTCCTTAAAATTTGTCAATATGTTAGGGGCTTTCGACGGTAGATCCGTATTGGGCTTGGCCATCAAATAGATACTCAGGGAGCACCAGCCATATTCTTCCAAAATGTTTTCAAACCCCCATATTTTTTTAAAAGCCTTAAGGTTTACCAAGGCATCCTGTCGATTAAAATGAGTGGTTTCCGGAAAGTCTTCCATAACGCCGGTAACCCTGAACTTGTGTTCCGAATTAATGTAAACAGACTTTCCAACGGCATTACCGGAACCAAACAATCGGAGTGCCATGGATTTTGAAAGTACAATGTCATCCTCCGTGAGCAGGACTTCAGCTGCATTGCCCTGCAGCAGCGGAAACGAGAATATGTTCAAAAAGCCTGGGTCTACCCCTAAATAATCGAACTGCACTTTCTGACCCCCTTGGGCAGCTATTCGGTCGGAGGAATTGTACACCCTGGAAAATGCCTCTATTTCGGGATATTCCTGTTTCAAGTCAGTAGCAATCGGTGGTGAGAAGTCAACCGTCTCATTTTCCAGTCGATAAATCCGATCTTTGTTTTCATGGAAATCATCCACAGAAAGTTCATTTTGGATATACACCCCAAGCAACAAAACAAAGGTCAATGACAGCGCGAAACCCAAAACAGTGACCGCGGTGTACATTTTGTTTCTGGAAAGGTGCCTCACATATGTTTTTAAACCTAACACAACATCAATTTTTAATTGGGTTATTCATTTCTCAAACTTTCCACCGGGTTAATATTCGCCGTTCTATAGGTTCTAGCAGTGATCACAACAAGGGCCACCAAGAGCATTCCAAGTCCACTGGCCAGAAACACCCACCAGCTCAAGGAAGTTTTATAGGCAAAATCCTTGATCCAGTTCTGTATCAGGTACCATGATATGGGTGCCGAGATCAAAAAGGCCACCCCGACCAGAATCAGGAATTCCTTGCACAAAATGAAATTCAATTGGCCCAAACTCGCGCCCAATACCTTTCGAACCCCTATTTCCTTTACCCTTCGCTCCGTGGTGTAGATCACCAAGCCCAAAAGGCCCAAACAGCTGATCAAGATGGCCAGGCCCGTTGCCCATTTGAGAAGCTGCACCGTACTTTGTTCGGTTCTATAAAAGCCCTCCACCAACTCATCCATAAACTGCACCTCCACTTCTTCATCTGGATACACAGTAGCCCATGCATTTTCAATATTTTTAATGGTGTTGGCCCAATGCTCTGCATTGCTCCCAAGGTCAAAATGAATACTTTGAAAACTTGAATAATTGCGATTTCCCCAGTCCCCGGTCAATGCCAAGGGATTGATGCCAGACCGCAATGACCGTTGATTGAAATCCCTCATCAGGCCTACAATTGGGATTTGCAGGGTGTCCCGTTTGATGAAGGTGCCAACAACTTCCGAAGGATTTTGAAAGCCCAGTGCCTTGGCAAAAGTTTCGTTCACCACATATTCCTTGATACTGTCGTTCAATCGGTCCCTGCCTGCCAACAAAGGGATATTATAGGTTTTCAAAAAATTGACATCACCCCACAACATCTCGGTTTCTTGGTGCATTTCCGCACCATCTTTAAAATAGGTAAGCATTGTGGAGGAAACATTGTTGGAGGCGGGGGGATTATTCCCCCAGCTTATGTGTGACAACCCATCCAGTTCTTTTATCTTGGTGAACAACCGCTCTTTTTTCGACTCGGAATTATCGTTCCAGGGCAAGTAGACATAAGCAACGGCCTCTGTTTTGATGCCCATGTCCTTGTTCATGACATAGTGGAGCTGTTTGCCCACCAACATAGTAGCAATGACAAAAACCTGGGCCACCACAAATTGGAATACGGTCAGGGTCTTGCGGAGTCTCACCCCTTTGTCACCTTTTGTAAATTGACCCTTTAAGACTTGCGCCGGTTTGAACTTGGACATCACAAAAGCTGGATAGAACCCTGAAAGCAGGCTAACGCCAATGATGAGCAATAGAATACCTGAAATACCCTTTAAACTGTACAAAACGGACAAACTGATGTTATTGGGCAAGAAATCCGAAAATTGGTGCAATAGCAGAGGCGCCAAAAACAGGGAAAGTATTGCGGCAATGACGGTTAGGATTAAAGTTTCTCCAAGGAACTGCCGAACCACCTGTTTCTTTGAACTGCCCAAAGTTTTGCGAATGCCTATGTCTTTGGCGCGGGTCAATGCTTGGGCGGAATTCAGGTTGATGAAATTGGCACATCCCAGAAGCAATAAAAAGAGGGCCACAAATGCGAGACTCTTTAACACCGTTATACTGGCCACATGTTCTGAATTGTTGAAGGGATAATCCCCATTTTTTCCTCCAAAATGGATTTCGGAAAGGGGTTGGAGCACAAAAAGGCGCTCATTGTCCGCAGCCCAAGGCGCCGTGTTTTTATGTTCTTTTGCCAAGGCGTTCAACAGGGCCTGAATAATTGGAATACTTGAAGCATCCTTGATTTTGAAAAACAACTGGTCCCCAGAACTGGTCCCGTTCCATGAATCATCGGTAGCAATGTCCCTGCCATTGAACAACTTGGCCGATGCCAAAGACATAAACTCATTGAAATTCAGGTCGGTATTCTCCTTAAAATCGGCGACAACCCCAGTGACCTTTACAGCAATGGAATCGTTGTATAAGAGTGTTCGCCCCAATACGTCGGTTGTTTTTATGTGTGGGAAGTACTGTTCTGCCTTTTTTTGTGAAAGCACTACCTGAGCAGGTTCCGAAAGGGCCGTTCTACTATCCCCGGCCAGCCATTCATACCGGAACAATTGAAAATAGGCATCGTCGGCAAGTATGGCGTTATCCACATTTTTGAACTTCAAGCCAACCTCTTTGTTTTCAACTTTGGCAAAACTGGTATTGAAGAAGGGGGCTGTAAGTTCTACTCCCGCCATTCCTTCTTGAAAGGTGCGCATCAAAGGAACAGAAACACCCCTATTGGAAAATTCTCCTTCTTTTGATTTGTATTCCGTGGTTACCCGATAGATCCTGTCCTTGTCTGGATGAAAATTGTCAAAAGAGAAATCGTAGTAGACAATGGATCCGATCACCATGGCAGCACAAATGCCAATGGACAACCCGATCACATTGATGAACGAAAACAATTTGTTCTTTAAAATATTTCTCCAGGCAATTTTAAGATGGTTGAAAAACATGGTTGGCGTTTTTTTTGTTTGATTATTCGTTCCTCAAGCTTTTTACAGGATTTACAATGGCCGCCTTAATACTTTGGTAGCTTACCGTAAGCAAGGCCACACCTACCGCCATAAGCGCTGAGAGAGCGAATATCCACCAAGGAATATTGATATGGTACGAGAAATCCTGAAGCCAACGGTCCATGGCGAACCAACCCAGTGGCAATGCTATGATCACGGAAAGCCCTACCAGTTTTAGAAAGTCTATGGACAAGCGGAACACGATTTGTCCGACTCCGGCACCCAACACCTTGCGTACTCCAATTTCTTTTACCCTTTTTTGGGCATTGAAAGCGGCAAGTCCCAAAAGTCCCAAACAGGCAATGATGATGGATAGTACTGTAAAGATCATGAAGATTTGCCCCAAACGTTGTTCTGCTTCATAACTATCGTTGAAGGAATCGTCCATGAAATAATATTCAAAAGGTTGCGTAGGCGCAATATCCATCCAGATATTTTCGATTTCCGCAATGGTTCTGGTAATGTCACCTTGGTTCAGTTTTATGGCCAGGTTGCTCGCAAAGTCACCCCCATAGAAAAGGGCTAGCGACTGCACTTCGTCACGAAGCGATTCATAATTGAAATCCTTTACCACCCCGATTACGGTGATCAATGACCCTTCATCAAAATTGTCAAGAAACTGTTGTCCTAAAACGGTTTCGGGAGTTTTTCCCAAAATGGAGACCGCTTTTTCGTTGAGAATGATGGCGGTTGAATCACTGGCGTAGTGTTCAATATCGAAATTTCTGCCGGAGACCAACGAAAGCCCAATGGTGGAAATGTAATCCTCATCCACACGCCATTGTTGCATATTGATGGCTTTTTCCTGACTTTGATCTTCCTTTCGCATAAAGGAACTATCGCTACGCGATGATGGAGTGGGCAAATAGCTGCTCAACGTAGCGGTATTTACCTGGCTTAATTGTTCCACCTCGTTCTTGAAGGCCTTTTTGTTTCCATCCAAAGAATTTATTCCTCGGATGACAAGCACTTGATCCTTGGCATATCCCAGATCTTTTCCTTGGATGTATCGCAGTTGTTGGAACACTGTTAATGTACCCATGATCAGGAATACCGAAATGGAAAACTGCAGTATTACGAGAATGTTCCTGACACGTCCTCCACTCACGGAGTTGTCCCCTTGGCCCTTCAACACTTTGGCCGCCACAAAACGGGACATGAAAAAGGCAGGGTAACTCCCCGATAATATACCCAAAGTCAAAGAAGCGATCAACAAAACCATCCAAAACATGGGATTGGCAAATGGAATGGAAAGGTCTTTGCCACTAAGATCGTTGTAGAAAGGCATTGCAATGGCTGCAATGATCACTGCAAACACCAAGGATCCCATGGCAATTAATCCGGATTCCGTTAAAAACTGTCCGATCAAACTGCTTCTCTGTGAACCCAATGTTTTCCTGATGCCCACTTCTTTTGATCGTTTCAGCGAATGTGCCGTAGTTAGGTTCATGAAATTTACACTGGCCAGCACCAGCAGGATCAGCGCAATGGCCCCCAGGATGTAAACATTTTTTATATCGCTTACCGGACTAAATTCCGGGCCTCTTCCTGAATATAGGTGTATATCCGTTAGGGCTATGGTCGAATATTTCATGTAATTGCCGGAATCCAAGAACTGTTGTTCGGTAATGCCCGGAAAAAAAGTTTGCGCATATGGAATCAAATATTTGCCTACCATGGACTGCATTTCAACCTGTAAATTTTCAACTGATGCACCGGGGATTAATTTGATGAGCGTATAATAATTATGGCTGCCCCATTCCGCCATTCGGGAATCCTCATACCCGGCCATGGCCAAGAACAAGTCTCTGTCCCTCAAAAACGAATTGTCTGGCATGTCGTCCACAATGCCGGAAACCGTGTAAACTTCGCGATCGTTCAGCACTACGGTTTTTCCAACGGCCTGCTCAATGGGGAAGTGTTTTTCTGCGGCCGATTTGGTCATCACCAACGTGTTGGGTTCTGTTAACGCTGATTTTTCATCACCATAGATCAGTTTTATGCCCAGCATTTTAAAAAAGGTGGAATCGGCATAGGTAACCCCGGGTTCTCGAACATTGCTTCGTGCGCCTTCCTCTTTAATGAAAACACTTCCAATGCCCCTGAATCGTGTTGTGAGTTCCACCTCGGGATAATCGTTCATCATTGCACCTGCCATGGGCGCAGAGACCTCGGCCATTTGTTCTTCCTTACCACCAAACTTCATATCTGCATTGAGCCTATAAATTCGATCCGCATCGGTGAACATGGTATCGTGGGTAAGCTCATCATAAATGTAGAGGCCGAGCAAGAGTCCGCCCGCCATTCCAATGGCCAATCCAAAGGTGTTGAGAAAGGTAAAAAAGGGTTGCTTTTTAAGACTTCTCCAGGCTATTTTAATATTGTTTTTGAACATGACTTTGGTTTTTTGATGATGAATTATTCTGTACGCAAACTTTTGGTGGGGTTGGATCGCGCTGCTTTTATGGCCTGAAAACTAACAGTAATGACGGTGAGCAATAGCGCACCGATCATGGCAAGGGCGAAAATCCACCATTTAAGGATCACACGGTAGGGATACTCCTGAAGCCAACCATTCATCACATAGTAAGCGATGGGCACGGCGATGAAACAGGAAATGATCACCAATTTCAAAAAGTCCTTGGAGAGCATGTTCCATACATTGAACACAGTTGCCCCCAATACTTTTCGCACACCAATTTCCTTGGTACGCTGTTCGGCCACAAAGGAGGTAAGGCCAAAGAGCCCCAAGCAGCTGATCAAGATGGCCAAAGCTGTGAAAATGCCCGATAACCTGCCAATACGTACTTCAGAAGCAAATTTTTTGCCGTATTCCTCATCCACAAAAGCGTATTGGAAAGGAATGTTCGGAAAATGTTCTTTAAAAACCCGTTCTACGATAGCCAGGTTCTGCGCTGCACTTTGGTTGGGGTTCAATCTCATGTTGTAATACGAACCGTTCCCATGCCTATCATACACATACATGCCCTGCTTTACGGGTTCGTAGGGAGACTGGGCGATCATATCTTCCACCACACCTATGATTTTCATAGGTTCGAAAGGGTTTTCCGTGTCGGAATCGGTAATGAATTTGCCAACGGGGTCTTTGAGTCCCATATATTTTACAGCGGTTTCGTTCAAGAGCACGGCCGTGGAATCGGAGGCAAACTCCCTCGAAAAATCCCTTCCGGCCACAATCTTGAGATTAAGACTCTTTGCATATTCTGGAGAAACCTCGGTCCAGGCGAGATCTTCCTGAAAGCCTTCCGGTTTTCCTTCCCAATCGAATCCACTTCGGTTCGACCATATATTGGTGGTCGGCGCACTGGAAGTTGACATTTCGGTAATGGCCCCTGAATTGATGAACTCCTCACGCATCAATTCAAACTTGCCCGTAAAGTCTTGGCTCATGGTCGGTATTTGGACCAATCCTTCCTTATCGTAACCAATGGGCCTGTTCTTGGCATGGTTGATCTGCTGCATTACGATCACTGTTCCGATAATGAACGCCACCGAAACAGTAAACTGGAAGACTACCAAGATTTTTCGGGGCAGGCCAGAGTGTTTCCCTGCCTTAAAAGTGCCCTTCAATACATCCACGGGTTTGAAGGAAGAAAGATACAGTGCCGGATAGCTTCCGGCGAGCAATGCGGTAAAAAAGATAAAGGCCAGCGAAGATCCCCAAAATGTAAGGGAGGTCCAAGGGAAACTCATCTCTTTTCGAGCCAATTCATTGAATCCGTTCAAGGATAACACCACAATAAAAACGGCAATGGCAAATGCGAAAAACACCACCAAGAACGATTCGCCCAAAAATTGGTTGATCAACTGGTTGCGTTGCGAGCCAATGGATTTACGAATACCCACTTCCTTGGCCCTTTTTTCGGAACGGGCCGTACTCAGGTTCATGAAGTTGATACATGCCAACAACAGCACAAAAGCACCGATGATACCAAACAACCAAACATATTTGATCCGACCACCTACTTGTTTGCCATTTTCAAAATTGGAACGCAGATGCCAATCCTTCATTGGAAGCAGAAAGAGTTGGGGGTTGAATTCCACTTCGTTTTCATTGGCCATTTTTTTAATGTCCTTTATGGTCGAGGTCACCCTTTCCATGGTGGTGTTGTCGGCCAGTTGTACAAACATTTGGAACGAGTTGTTGCCCCATTGGTCCTCCGCATTTTTGATCCATTCGTTCACCGAAACATATTTGTCCCATGGCATGATATACTTGGTGTCGTTAAATGAATTGTTGAAGGGAATGTCTTCATATACCGCGGTCACCATCATATCGTACTGACTGTTAACCTCGATTGTTTTTCCAATGGGATCTTCATCTCCGAAAAGGGCATTGGCCGTTGATTCGGAAAGCATTATGGAATTGATTTCCCTGACACCGTCTTTCTCTCCCTTTAAAATGTTCAAGTCGAGCATTTCAGGGGCGTCCCGCTGCATAAAATTCCCGTCCCTGGAAATACTGTTTTCCCCGTATTTTAAATATTGGGGAGTGTTCCAGGATGCCATGACCACGTATTTGAAATTATCCATGTACCCTTCCCGGACCGCCATTTCCAAAGGGCGGGGAATGGCGGGACCTGTCCCGGTTTCTCCATTAAAGGTCTGTGACTGGAATATTTGGGCAATTTGGTCCTTGTTGGAAAAATAGTCGTTGTGGCTCAATTCGTCGTTGATCCAAAGTCCAATGATCAGCGTTACGGCCATGCCCAAGGCCAGCCCGCCAACGTTGATGATGGTATAGCCCTTGTGCTTGATTAGGTTTCTCCAGGCGATTTTTAGATAATTTTTAAACATGATGATCGATCTTGATTGATTTATTCGTTTCGTAAACCTTTTGTGGGTTTCATTAATGCAGCTCCAATGGATTGATAACTGATTGTTAGTATTGCTATGCTGAGTGCTATTAAGCCTGCGGTAAAAAATATGCCCCATCCAATAGTAATGTGGTATGCAAATCCCTCCAGCCATCTGGACATTAAAATCCATCCCACAGGTATGGCCAAACAGATGGAAATAAGAATCAGTTTTAAGAAGTCGAAGGTGAGCAGTTGGTAAATGTTCTTGAAAGGAGCTCCCAAAACCCGCCGGATACTGATTTCCTTTCGTCGTTGCTCGACCATGAATGCCGATAGTGCAAAAAGTCCCAAACAAGCCACTAGGATGGCAAAGAGGGCAAAACTGTTGAAAATTTCTCCCATACGCTGAACATCCAAATGCATTTGGGCAAATTCTTGTTCCAAAAATGTATAACTGAGCGCTTGGTTGGGCACATTCCTGTTCCACACATTTTCTATGGCTGCCAGGGCATCTGAAGGATTCCCTTTTTCCAGTTTGATGGATACGGCTCCGAAATCTTTGCCTATGACCAAGGAAAGTGCAGAAATATCCTCTTTTAAGGATTTAAAGTGAAAATCTTCTATAACACCAATGACTGTAAAGGTTTGGCCGCCATTCTCCAACTTTTTTCCAATGGGATCTTGTAGTCCCAAGTCTGAGGCCATTTGGGAATTGATTACGATGGAATTGATGGAATCGTAAGCAAAGTCCTTCGAAAAATCCCTTCCTTTTATAAGTTGGATTCCCAATGTTTTTATATAGTCGTAATCTACTCTCCAGATTTGGGCTGGAATACCTCTGCCCCCGTCGTCCTGGCCTTCTATATTAAAGGTGTTGCCGTTACGGCTGCCTCCCTCAATGGGCAAATAATTGGTGGCGGTTACATCTTTGATTTGGGATAAGGTCGCAAGTTGATCTTTGAAAGACTCCATCTTGTCCCCGAGAATGTTGGTTCCCTCCAAAACCACAACCCGTTCTTTGTCGTAGCCTAATTCCTTTTGGGTGATGAAGTCCATCTGACGATAAATGATCAAGGTGCCAATGATCAATATTACCGAAGTGGTAAATTGGAAAATGACCAGGCCACTTCGCAACCTTCCACTTTTACTTCCAATGCTTAACGTTCCTTTCAATACATTCACGGGCTTGAAGGCAGACAGATAAAAAGCCGGGTACAATCCCGCCAGAATGCCAACGAGCAAAGCACTCGCCATTAGAGATGGCAAAAACCACCAAACGGACCAAGGAAGCACCATGCTTTTGGCCGCGATTTCATTAAAAGTGGGAAGTAATGCCCATGCCATGGTTATGCCCAAAACAAAGGCAATGATGCTGAACACCACGGACTCGGTAAGAAACTGGTTCACAAGGTTTTTACGGTAGGCCCCAATGGTTTTTCTAAGCCCCACCTCTTTGGCTCTATTGGCCGATTTGGCCGTGGAAAGATTGATAAAATTGATTATGGCCAAAACCAACACAAAAGCAGCAATGGCCGCAAACAGCCAAACAAATTTGATGTTGCCGTGCTTAAGGCCATCTTGCATTTTCAGGTCCGATTTAAGATAGATGTCCGTTACTGGCTGTAATTTGTATTCCACCGTTCTCAATACGTCGATAAAATCGGCTGAGCGGCCTCTTTTTATTTGAGCGGGAATAACATACTTTTCAACAATGGAGGACATTTTTTGCTCCAATTCCAGAATATTGGTGTTGGGGTTGACCAATACGTAGGTAAAGTAATTCTGGTTGGTCCAACTGCCATAGGGGTCTTCTATGGGAAGAAGAAAATCAAAATCGAGATGTGAATTTTCAGGTATATCTTCCATCACCCCTGTAACGGTGTAGGGATTGGAAGCATCGTTGTCCAAGATTATCGTTTGTCCCAAAGCATTACCATTCGGAAAATATTTCCGCGCTTTGGATGCCGATAGTATAAGGCTCTTAGGTTCCGTCAGTGCGGTTTTTGGGTCGCCTTGCTCAAGGGTCACCTCCAAAATATCGAACGCTTCTTGATCGGCCAGAATAAAGTTCTCCTCAAAGGTGTTCTCTTGCTCCCCTGACAGACGCATTCCCCGTTTTCCGGCGCCAAAAATTTCAATGGTATTTACTTTTCCTGCTTTGATAATTTCTGGAAAGTCAGATTGGAGCGCATCGGCAAAAGGCAGTTGAAAGTGGGTGCTTTTCATCACTTCGCCTTGGAGCACGCCTTGCATTACCACTCTGTAAATCTGATCCTTTTTGGCGTAATGCTTATCGTAGCTCAGTTCATTCCGAATATAAAGGGCAATCAAAATACAGGCAGCAATGCCCACAGCAAAACCTCCTATTTTGATAATAGTGAAGAGCCTGTCTTTTTTAATGGTTCTCCAAGCGATATTTAGGTGGTTTTTAAACATGTTGTTCGATCTTGATTGATTTATTCGTTTCGTAAACTTTTGATGGGGTTGGTCAGTGCCGCCCTGATGGATTGAAAACTTACTGTGAAAAGAGCAATGCCGAGGGCAATAATCCCGGCAAGGGCAAACACCCACCAATGGATTTCGATTCTATAGGCAAAGCCTTCGAGCCAATTTTCCATAAAAAAATAAGCTATTGGAAAACCAATGAGCAGACTGAGCAGCACCAACTTGGCAAAGTCCATGGAAAGCATTTGACCAATCTTGGCCACGGTTGCCCCAAGAACTTTTCGTATGCCTATTTCCTTTCTCCGCTGCTCTGCAGTAAATGTGGAAAGGCCAAATAGTCCTAAACAAGAAATGATTATGGCAAGGAGCGCAAAAATTTGTGAAAGGTTGCCCACAAGTTTTTCGCTTTTGAATCTTGAACTAAACGCATCATCGACAAATTCGTACTCAAATGGAAAAGCCGGATTGTATTTTTTCATCACTTTTTCCATGGAGGCAAGAATTGAAGACATGGTATAGCCGGGCTTTGCCCTTACGTACATATTATAGGTATATTGAGGGTAATTGTAGAACATGACCGGATCACTTGTGTTATACAAATTGCCGTATAAAAAATCCTTGACAACACCGATTACCGTAAACTGGTCTTCATCGCGGCGGATTGTTTTGCCTATAGCGGTTTCATCGCCCATTAATTTGGCAAGGGATTGGGTTATCAACACGTTTGTGCTGTCCAGTTCGACATTGTCACTAAAACCATGGCCTTCAATGATTTCCAGTCCCGCAGTGTCAAAAAAGCCGGAACTAATGAACCTATGGGAAATGAGCACATCCTTGGTGTCTTTACCTCCTGGCCATTCCCAACCAGAACTATTACTGCCCCCTGAAAGTATGGACGTATTTAAAAGAGCAACATTTTCAACAGTGCCAGACGCAATCATTTCTTGTTTTATAGGAACAAAATCCTTTAATACATTGCCATTTACGGGTAGTTGAATAAGATTTTCGCGATCATATCCCATATCGCGGCTTTGAACATGCCCAATCTGCTGGTATACAATAATGGTACTGATTATAAACACTATGGAAAAAGTGAACTGTACGACGACCAAGCCTTTTCGAATTAGAGGAGCGCTGCCTTCTTTCACCTTTATTCCCTTAATTATTTTTATTGGTTTGAAAGAGGAGAGATAAAAGGCGGGGTACCATCCGGCAAGAACACCGCAAAATAGATTGATTCCCAAAAGAGCAAACAAATGGGTGTAATTGAAGAGGTTTAATTCAATTTGCTTTTGCACAAGAATATTGAACTTGGGGAGAAGAAGTACCAACAGTAATACACTCAAAATGGTGGCCATTGTTGCGGTAAGCAATGCTTCGGCCATAAACTGCAGGATCAATCTTTTTTTGTTGGAACCCAACACTTTGCGCACGCCCACTTCCTTGGCCCTTTTTTCACTGCTTGCCGTGGAAAGATTCATAAAATTGATGCAGGCGATAAGCAAAATTATTATTGCGATCACAGAAAATAATCGCACATAAACAATCTGTCCACCAACTTTTTTACCGTTCTCAAAACTGGACCGTAAATGCCAATCTTTCATTGGGTGCAAAAAGGCATATTTCCCTTCTTTACCGGTCTTGGAAGGAATCAGCTTTTCCACTTTTGCGTTCACCGTTTCAAAATCAGCTTCCGGTGTAAGCTCAACAAAGATGTCGGCAAATCCATTTTGGTATTCATTGATCCAGTCTTTTCCAACAGCGAACCTTTCAAAGGGGGCAACCCAATCAAATTTGACGGTTACATTGTTGGGCAAGTCTTCAAAAACTCCGGTTACTCGATAATTGGATTCATTGTTGACCCTGATCACTTTGCCCAAAGCATTTGACTCTTGGCCGAACAATTGGGTCGCCAACTTTCTTGAAATCACAATGGCATCAAAATCCTTTAAGGCATTCGCCCTATTTCCTTCAACAAAAGAAAGGCTGAACATGCTTAAAAAATCCGGATCTACAAAGCGACCAGATTTGTTAATGCCATTGTCGTTAACCGTAAACAACAGATTTTCCGCTACGGTTCTAGCGCTGCCAATTACGCCAGGAACTTCATCTTTTATTGCTTTTGCCAGGGGCCCTGGTGCAGATTCGTAAAACGTACGCCATTCACCTTCGTACAAGTTGTTGGTGGGCACATAGTATACCTGATCCTGTTTGGGAAAAACACTGTCGTAGTTTACTTCGTCTTCCACCCAAAGCAATATTAGGCCAGTACAGGTAATACCTATGGCAAGCCCAATAATATTTAGGGCAGTGAAGCCTTTGTTTTTCCAAAGATTTCGCCAAGCGATTTTAAGATAGTTCCTGAACATAATGTTCGTTTATGATTGATGAATAAACTCTTAGACCATGGCTCCCATAGGTTTGTTCTGGCTTTCGGTCACTATTTGACCGTCGAACAGGTTGATGACCCTGTGCGCGTAGTGCGAATCGCGATCGGAGTGGGTTACCATTACAATCGTGGTCCCTTCTTGGTTCAACTCGGTAAGAAGGTTCATCACCTCGATACCGTTCTTGGAATCCAGGTTACCCGTTGGCTCATCCGCCAATATCAGTTTGGGGTTGGTCACTACCGCACGGGCTATGGCCACCCTTTGTTGCTGACCTCCCGAAAGTTGTTGTGGGAAGTGCTTTTCCCTGTGGGCAATTTTCATACGCTCCAATACTTTCTGGACTTTCTCCTTTCTTTCCGCTTTGCTCATTTTCAAATAAATAAGCGGCAACTCCACATTTTCGAAAACAGTAAGCTCATCGATCAGGTTAAAACTCTGGAAGACAAAACCCAAATTTCCTTTTCTGAGCTGTGTGCGTTGACTTTCTTTTAAGCCACCAACTTCGTGGCCGGCAAAATTGTAGCTGCCGTCGGTCGGGTTGTCCAACATGCCTATGATGTTCAACAAGGTGGATTTACCGCATCCGGATGGGCCCATAATGGCGACAAATTCCCCTTCGGCCACATTCAGGTTTACCCCGTTCAGTGCCAACGTTTCCACTTCCTCCGTTCGGAAACTCTTTTTAAGATTTTTGATGTGTATCATTTCTTTGATGGTTGTTTAAGATATATTAAAGACTCTTTTTTTCATTGCTGTTACACTTCCGGATCATTTGAGCACGATCCGTTCCGCATCACCAAACGTATCATAGTTACTGGTGATGACCTGTTCTCCTGGTTGAAGCCCTTCCAGGACCTCATAATATCTTGAATTTTGTTTGCCCAATCGCACATTTCGCCTAATGGCTTCATTGCCATTCGGATCTACCACAAACACCCATTGGCCCCCGGTACTTTGGAAAAATCCACCCTTCGGCAACAAAAGCGCGTCATTGGATTCGCCCAACTGCAATCTGATGTTATAGCTTTGCCCCGCCCTTATGGTTTCGGGCTTTTCATCCACAAAAACCAAATCCACGCGGAACCTTCCGTTTCGTACTTCGGGATAAACCTTGCGAACACGAAGTTTGTATTCGTTTCCGTTGCGCTCCAAGGAGGCGGATAGGTCACGTTTTACACGATCGATATAATGTTCGTCGATATCGGCCTCAATTTTAAAGTCGGTCAATACGTTGATCTGTCCAATGCGCTGTCCTTGTTGGATGTTTTGCCCGATTTCGGCATCCAAAAAGCCCAATTGGCCATCGGCAGGGGCCCTTACGTTGAGGTGGTCCAAGCGTTCGTACACCATGGAAAGGGTCTTGTGCATCCGCTCCAAATCAGTATCCAGTCCTTTAAGGGAAGTTACCCGCAATTGGTCATCCTGTTCGGTCTGTAGTTTAACTATTTCATGTTGTTTTTGTGCCAGTTCATAATCCTCTTTGGCTTTCAAATAGACTTCTTTTGAGATCAATTCATCGGCATACAACTCTTGGTTCTGCTCAAAATTACGTTTGGCTCTTTGTAGATCATATTGGGCCGTGGCCAACGATTTTTTTCCTTCCACCTGTCGGGAATCGAAGGTAAGTTTGGTGGAGCGCAAATCGTTTTGCTTGAGCGCGAGGTTACTTTCGCTGGCCAAGATTTGCTCGTAAAGCGCCATGTTTTCCAGTTTCAGGATGATGTCGCCTTTCTTGACCATGGAGCCTTCCTCGATCAACTTTTCCGAAACCCTCCCGCCTTCATAAGCATCCATATAAATGGTGGCAATTGGAGCAACGTTACCATTAATGGTAATATAGTCATCAAACTTGCCGTCGGTGACCGTTGCAATGGAAAGCCGCTCCTTTTCAGTCCTAAAAGTGGACAAGCTTGTGGCAAAGATCAGTTTCCATCCCACAAATAGGAGCAAAATACCCAATGCGATATAACCGTAGTGCTTTGGTTTTAGTCCTTTCTTTTTTTCTAATTGTATATCCATGGTTGTTTTTAGTTGATATTAAAAATGGGCAGTCCGCTATAAAAATCGATAGTGCGTTGGTTCACCTTCAGCTTGAGCGCTGCCTGTAGGTTTTCGTTTTGTGCGATGCCATAAAGGTTTTTGGCCTGAAACAATTCCAAAGCGTTGATCAGTCCTTTTTCGTAGCGCTTTTGTGCAATGGTAAAGGCCAATTGTTGGGCTTTTACCTTTTGTGTGCTTTGGTCATATTCTGCCAATATGGCCTGGTTGTCCTGAACCAATTGCTGGATAAGTTTGAACAATTCCTGCTCTTGGATCTCCAGGTTGTTCTTGGCCTGCATATAGGCAATCTTTTGCTGTTTGGCCCTAGAGTGGGCCGACCATCCATTGCTTATAGGGATGTTCAACTGTGCGCCCACAAATTTGGAGGTATTGTCGTTGAACTGTGTCTTAAAAGGAATCACATTGCCGTTTTCATCCACATTCGTCTCAAAATAACTGGTCCCATAACCAGCCACCAACGATAGGGAAGGAAATAATGAACCACGGGTGGCATGCAGTTGTTTCTTGGCTGCCGTGACCCTATATTCTTGGGATTTTACCAAGGGTACAAAATTTCTGGCGGTCTGGTATATGGAATCCAAAATAACTTCTTCGTTTTGTTCTGGAATCACCTCTTCCAATGTTTCCTGTATTTCAATGGTGTCAACATCGGTCAGGTTCATTTCCTGCATTAGGATCAATTTGGCATTGGCCAGTAAGTTTTTATTTTGGGTCACCAATAATTTATCACCCAGCAGGTTCGATTCCGCTTCATAAAGATCGGCACCCGCCATTATCCCCAGTTCCACTTGTTTTTGGACCAGATCAAAATTGCCTTGGGAAATTTCCAATTGCTCCAAGGAGTTGGCAACAAGCCCTTCATAGAATTGAATATCGTAAAAAGCGCGCATCACCCTAAAAGCCAGCAAGAATTTTTGTTGCATCACATCTTCTTGGGTGGCCTTGTAGATAAACTTGGTTGCTTTGATGGTATTCAATTTTTGAAATCCCCGAAACAAATCCAGGTTGGCTCCCAACGAATAATTGTTGCTAAAGAAATCGGTGTTCACAAAATCGTTGGTTTGTGGATCGGCCGATCGACCATATCGAATGGTGTAATCGGTATATCCACTCACCGAGGGCAACAGGTCCCTTACGGATTGCCTGTAGCTTTCTTTACTGGAATCGTTATTGAAGGCCGTGTTCTTCACTTGAAGGTTGTGTTCAATGGCATAGGCCACACACTCATCCAAAGTCCATTTTTCTTGCGAAAAGGAAATCAGGGAGACAAGTAAAACGAAACTTGATATGTATTTTTTTGGGTTCATAGTTTATTCCTGTGCCAAACTAATGACCATTCTTATGCCAAAAACACAAATAACAGATAATCAGATAGATATAAAAACAACTTATATCAATTTAAGAAGAACGTGTAAAAAAATTGTACAAAAAACGTCCAAATATTTTACACATTGATTGGTCGTATTGGGTCAATTTGTAGTTTTAGATGTCTTTTTGAGTCTTGAATTATGGTAGATGCCAATATTTTGGTCATTGATGACAACCGAAGCGTACTGAGTGCTTTGGAGATTTTGTTGCAGTTTGAGTATAAAAGTGTGCAGACACTTTTCAACCCAAACCAGATTTCTTCGTTCCCCAATATGGAGGACATCGACATTGTGTTGCTGGACATGAACTTTTCGGCAGGAGTAAATACCGGAAATGAAGGTTTGTATTGGTTGGGCGAGATCAAAAAGAAATCTCCCAACACTTCGGTGATCATGATGACAGCTTATGGGGCCGTGGACCTTGCCGTTACTGCCTTGAAACGGGGCGCATCCGATTTTGTACTGAAACCATGGAACAACGAACGTTTGATGACCACCGTAAAATCGGCTTATGAACTTCGGAAGTCAAAACAAGAAATTCACAATCTGAAGAAAAAAGAGAGCAACCTGAAGCAGGTGATCAATGAGGGACGAAATTTCATCATTGGTCAGTCCAAGGCTTTGACCTCCGTGCTGAATTTGGTAGCCAAGGTGGCCAAAACGGACGTGAATGTGCTCATTACGGGAGAAAATGGAACCGGTAAAGAGCTTATTGCACGGGAACTTCATCGATTATCGGCCCGTAAGGATGAGGTGTTCATAAATGTGGACATGGGCTCAATTGCCGAAAATTTGTTCGAAAGCGAACTTTTTGGACATACCAAGGGCTCCTTTACCGACGCCAAGGAAGATCGTGCCGGAAAATTTGAAGCCGCCCACCAAGGCACATTGTTTTTGGATGAGATTGGGAACCTTTCCCTTCAAATGCAGGCCAAGTTGTTGTCTTCCATCCAGAACAGATCAGTGGTCCGGGTGGGATCCAACAAACACATACAGGTGGATATACGATTGGTGTGTGCCACCAACTGCAATCTGGAACAAATGGTGGCCGATGGGCTTTTCAGGGAAGATTTGCTCTATCGTATCAATACCATTCATATTGAAGTGCCCCCCCTTCGCGAACGGGGAGAGGATGTTCTGGTCCTAGCGGATTTTTTCCTGAAGAAATTTGCCCATAAATACGACAAACCCGGGTTGCGCATCAACAATGTGGCCCAAGAAAAGTTGATGGAATATCCTTGGCCAGGCAACGTGAGGGAATTACAGCACACTATGGAGCGGGCCGTGATCTTATCCGATGGCAATGTGCTCAAACCTTCTGATTTTTTGCTACATGCCAAACCATCACAATCATTTGACCATCATCCGTTGACGCTGAATGAGATGGAACAACAAATGATCCTGAAAGCCTTGGAGCAGCATGAAGGAAACTATAGTGCCGCCGCCGAGCAATTGGGCATTTCCCGACAAACCCTGTACAACAAATTGAAGAAAAGGCACGACTGATGGCCAGTAGAAATTTTTACATCCAGCTCATTCTTCGGGTCATTTTTATGACGCTTACGGCTTTGGGTCTTGCGTTTTCCATTGTGGAAGGATGGTACTTTACTTCAGGATTTTGTCTTTTGTTGCTATTGGCCCAAGTGTACGGACTGATCACCTTTATCAATAGCACCAACCGAAAGATTGCCTATTTCTTCGATGCCATCAAAAATGAAGATTTCACCCTTCGTTTTCCAGAAGGGGTCACCATCAAATCGTTCAAGGAACTCAATCAAAGCTTGAATCGGGTAAACGGACTGATCCAAGAAGTGCACCTACAACTCCAAATTCGGGAACAATACTATCAGGAAATCCTGAAACAGGCCAGCATCGGCATCATGACCTACAACGAAAGGGGACATATCCTTTTTGCCAACCCCACGCTGGAAAAATTGTTGGATTATACCCCATTGAACCACATCAAACAATTGATGCAGGTGGATGAAAACCTGTACCATGTCTTCAAAAACTTTAAGCCTTTCGAAAGGAAACTGTTCCAGTTGGCCAATGAGCGGGAGCAGACCCAATTGGCCCTCAAGTCCACCCCGTTGACCCTTGACGGGCAATCATTGCTATTGGTCGTGGTACAGGACATTCACAAGGAGCTGGATGAAAAAGAAACCGAATCGTGGGTGCGATTGATTCGCGTACTGACCCACGAGATCATGAACACCATAACCCCGATAGCCTCCATTTCAGATTCCATCATCAAATATTACAGGAACAATGGCAAGATCACCCCTTTGGAAGAATTGGAAGAGAGCCAAATTCGAAACACGCTTAAAGGATTGGAAGTAATCAAGGAACAAGGTGGTGACCTTATGGATTTTGTGCAATCGTATAGAAGCCTGTTGCATGTACCGGACCCCAACAAATCCATTGTAAGGGGAAAAGATCTTTTGGAAAAGATCGAGGTATTGATGTCGGCCCGGCTGCATGAAGGAACTCCCGAGTTCAAAGTGCAATGCCACCCAGAAACCCTGGAGTTTTTTATAGATGAAAAACAGATTTCACAAGTATTGATCAATTTGGCCAAAAATGCGCTGCAATCTGTGGGCGATATGGAAGGAGGAAAGGTAATCATGATGGCCGGAACCGATACAAATGGGGCAAAATATATCGAAGTGGTGGACAATGGGCCGGGGATCACCCCAGAGGTGATGGAGGAGATTTTTGTGCCCTTTTTTACAACCAAGAGTGAAGGCACTGGAATAGGGTTGAGTCTTTCCAAACGGGTGATGCAATTGCACGGGGGAACCATTCAGGTACGATCGGTTCCCAATCAAGACACGGTATTTCGATTGACATTTGCTTAATACACAAGAATGAAGAAAGCATTGTTGCAATTTTGTTGGGACCATGTTGAGGTGCGGTCCAAACGACTAAAATTAAGTCTGGAAGGATTGCAGGAATCGCTGGATTCCGAGACCAAAAGTACCGCCGGAGACAAACACGAAACGGGAAGGGCAATGGTACAATTGGAGCAGGAAAAATTGGCCCAGCAGGTGCAAGAACTGGAACACACTCGCAACATTCTCAAGAAAATCGATATTGAACGAAAGTCGAACAGCATTGGTTTGGGGAGCTTGGTCAAAACCAGTTTGGCCGATTACTTTATTGCCATTTCAGCCGGAACTTTTCAGCATGAGGGCGGCATGGTGTATTGCATTTCCGCCAAAGCGCCCATTGCGCAGCTGTTGATGGGAAAATCGGTGGGGGACAATTTTATGTTCAATGGCAAAACCAACGCTATTTTGTCATTTGAATAATTTTCAATCCAATTTTGGAGGTTTTCGAGTAGCCTTCCGTTCAGCTGACATTTTTTTGAGCTTTAGCCTTTTTTCGACTGAAGATCTTGTGGGTTTAGTCGGCTTTCGTTTTTTGGGGACGACCAAAGCGTTTTTCAGCACCTCAAAAAACCGTTGGATCACGATATCCTTGTTTTTGTGCTGGCTCCGGGCTTCATCACATTGAAGTTGGAGCACTCCATCGTTGGTCAATCGTGATTTGAGTTTCAACAATACCCGATTCTTTTCCGAATCGGACAACCCTTCGGATTCGGTCACACTAAAGGTAAGCTCCACTTTGGATGACACTTTGTTCACATGTTGACCTCCGGCGCCACTGCTACGCACTGCCTTAAATTGCAGTTCCCTATGGATTTGATCCTTGTCCAACCTGAAGTCGTTTATTGATGGTCTTTAAAGATACATTAAGAAATACGTTTTTGCCCGCTATCTGTTTGTCCTCCGAATTGAAAAAAAGCGTAATCCCCTCCTCGGTTTTTCCTTCATTTAGGAAGTGGCTTCCTTTAAAAAATGAATGTACGACCTCCACTTTCAGGCCAGATGTCTTGGATATTTGAAACTCATGCGGATAGACCAGCACGGAGCGGTCGATTTCCGCATAGGATTTGAGCAGTTTAATGGGCACTTGGTTTACTTCGCCAAATAAGGATGCGGTGTAATAGTTTGGCGGTGTCCGATACAGTTTCTTGGTTTTTTGGTCGGCAATGATCTGTCCCTTTTCCATGATCAGGGTCCGCTTGGCAAATGGGAGCACATCGTTGGGGTCGTGGCTGGCGGTTAACACGGTAATGCCCTTTTTCTCGAGATAAAGGAAAAGGTTTCTCCGTAACGAATTGCGTTTAAAATTATCGATATGTCCGAAGGGTTCGTCCAGCAACAGAATCTCCGGCTCTTGCGCCAAAACCCTCGCCAACGCCACCCGTTGTTGTTGGCCACCGCTAAGGAATTGAACTTTGGTCTTGGCAAACTCTTCCATTTCGATGAGTTCCAATAATTCGGCTATCCGTTCGGGATGGTTGTCCCTTTCAAAAACCGATAAAAACTGGCCAATGTTCTCCTCCACCGAAATGAAGGGCATCAAATCAAAGTCCTGGGCCAAGTATTTCATGTAGGGCTCACCGGGCACCAAATTGAAGTTGGGGCCCATTGCTTCTGTCTCGCCCCAAAAAATGGAACCCTCTTCCACATGGAGCAAACCGTAGATGATTTTGAGCAACGTACTTTTTCCCGATCCACTCTCCCCCATCAGGGCCAAATGCTCCCCTTTGGCCACTTCAAAATAAATGTCCTTTAAAATGGTTTGATCATTGTACCCAAAGGATGTTACCTGAACTTTTAGCATAAATAAAAGGGCCGCTAACTAACGGCCCTTTGGTATTGTTTAGTCTTTAAATTCTTTTAGGACCGCTTGGTTGGGCAACTCATCATAGCCCATGTTGAAAAAGGTAAACCCAAAAATATCGGCATACTGTTCAATGGTCTTGCTCACCGGTGTCCCCGCACCGTGGCCGGCATTGGTCTCGATTCGGATGAGGGTCGGGTTGTTTCCGGCCTGTTTTTCCTGTAGTTCCGCAGCAAACTTAAAACTGTGTGCCGGTACCACACGATCATCATGATCGCCCGTAGTCACCAAAGTAGCGGGATAGGCAACGCCTTCTTTCACATTATGAACAGGGGAATACCCTTTCAAATATTCGAACATTTCCTTGTCATCCTCGGCGGTTCCGTAGTCATAAGCCCATCCAGCTCCTGCTGTAAAGGTGTGATAACGCAACATGTCCATAACACCAACAGCCGGCAGGGCCACTTTCATTAGATCGGGTCTTTGGGTCATGGTGGCACCCACCAACAATCCACCGTTGGATCCACCTCTTATGGCGAGGTAGTCCTTGGAAGTGTAATTGTTTTCAATCAGATATTCCGCGGCTGCGATAAAATCGTCAAAAACATTTTGCTTTTGAAGCTTGGTACCGGCAATGTGCCATTTTTTGCCATATTCGCCACCACCTCTTAGGTTTGGAACGGCATAGACGCCTCCTTGCTCCATCCACACGGCATTTACAATGCTGAAAGAGGGGGTCAGGCTAATGTTGAAGCCTCCATAACCATACAGAATTGTCGGATTTTTTCCATTGAGCTCCAATCCTTTTTTATAGGTAATGATCATTGGCACTTTGGTGCCGTCCTTAGAGGAGTAGAATACCTGCTTGGATTCATAATCATCCGGATTGAAATCGATTTGGGGCTTCCAATACTGTTCGTAGGCTCCGGTTTCCACATTGTACTTGTACAAAGAACCTGGGGTATTGTAATTGGTAAAGGAGAAGTAAAACTCTTTGTCCTCCTTTTTGCCGCCAAAGCCTCCGGCACTTCCCACACCGGGAAGTTTCACTTCGCGGACCAACTTTCCTTCATAGTCGTACTGCATTACTTTGGAGATGGCATCCACCATGTATTCGGTGAAGAAATAGCCGCCACCTGTACCGGCGGTCAACACATTTTCGGTTTCGGGAATCAAGTCCTTCCAATTTTCAGGGGTGGGGTTTGCCGCATCCACGACCACCACTTTTTTGTTGGGGGCCTCCCTATCGGTCACCAAAAACAATTGGGAACCTTCGTTGTCGATCACATAGGTGTCCGAATCGGTATCGTCCAAAATGGTCACGAGTTCGGGATTTTCTTGGGTGAGGTCCATCATAAACAATTTATTACCCGAAGTGGAAATGGATGCTGAAATGAAGAGGTAATTTTGGTCTTCGGAAACATAACCGCCCACATATCGGTGCTTTTCTTCGGGGGTGCCTCCAAAAATGACCTTATCCTCGGATTGGGGCGTACCCAGTTTATGATAGTACAATTTATGTTGGTCCGTTTTGGCAGAGAGCTCACTGCCTTCTGGTTTGTCGTAGCTGGAATAGAAGAACCCTTCGTTGCCTTTCCAAGAAATGCCACTGAATTTGATGTCCACCAAAGTGTCCTCTACGATTGTCTTGGTTTCTGCATCGATTACAATGCCCTTACGCCAGTCGCTTCCGCCTTCAGAAATCAAATAAGCGGCTTTCGAGCCATCTTTTGTAAAACTGAGTCCCATTAACGAAGTGGTCCCGTCTTCAGAGAAAGTGTTGGGGTCCAGGAACACTTCTTCGTCCCCATCTCCTTTTTTGCGGTACACCACATATTGGTTCTGCAACCCATTATTTTTGTAGTAATAGGTGTAATCACCTTCTTTGAACGGGGAACCTATTTTTTCGTAGTTCCAGAGTTTTTCCAACCTATTTTTAAGGTCTTCCCGAAAAGGAATCTTGTCCAAATAGCCAAAGGTGGCCGCATTTTGTTCTTTGACCCATGCTTCGGTCTCGGCACTGCGGTCATCTTCCAACCAACGATAAGGGTCTTGTACATCTGTTCCGAAGTAGTTGTCGACCGTATCGACTTTTTTGGTAGTTGGGTAGTTCACGGTGATAGTTTCGTTTTTTGGTTCTGATTTACATCCTACAAACAGTATGGTTACTGGTAGCATATAAATCAATCGATGAAGGTAGTTTTTCATGTTGTTTAGAGAATTTTTTTAAATGTATGATACAATAGGGAAAGGTAGAATAACTAGGTAGTTTTCATGTCCATATTTAACTTGCTTTAAGATTTTTTTAAGAAATATTTGATTTGATAACAAATAATTAGGAGGAAAAGTATTACATTCAAACCAATCAAAATTATATCATTATGAAAAGACCTCTTTTAAAAAGTATGGCCCTTGTGGCCAGCACCGGTTTGATTCTGTTCTCTTGTTCAGAGGATAGCCAAACAGAAATGGAAAACATCGAAAACCAAATTGCAATTCCTGAAATTGAAGAAGCAGTGATGTTCAATCAAGGCAGTTATGAGATTGAAGGATCGTACATTATCGTATTCGACAAAAAGGTTACCGGTGATGTGGGAGCAAAATTCCCAAATGATTACACCTCGGCCAAAAGTGCAGTAAAACAATTGGCAACGGATGTTTTGGGCAGTTTGCAAATGAAAGGTGAAGCCATCAATAATGTGTATAGTAAGTCTTTAATGGGTGTCTCTGCATCCATGACGGCGGAACAGGCCGCAAAATTGGCCAATGATAATCGAGTGGCCTATATAGAAAAAGATCAGATGTTCACCTTGGCGCCTCCTCCAGGAAAGGGACCAGGCGGCGGTGGCGGTGGCGGTTCCACAGGCCAAGAGACCCCTTGGGGCATTGCCCGTGTAAATGGTGGCACTACCTACACTGGTAATAACGTAGCCTGGATCATCGACTCGGGTATCGATTCCAGCCATGAAGATTTGAATGTGGATGCCAGTCGAGGTTTCAACGCCTTTACAAATGGCCCAGATTCTGATATTTTGGTTGACAACAACGGACACGGAACCCACGTGGCCGGTACTGTTGCTGCTATTGATAATTCCGTGGGTGTTGTGGGTGTCGCCGCAGGCGCCACTGTTATTCCGGTAAAAGTATTGGACCGTCGAGGTAGCGGTTCCTATTCCGGGGTAATTGCCGGGATTGATTTCGTGGCGGCCAATGGTTCCAACGGGGATGTGGCCAACATGAGTCTTGGTGGTGGATTTTCTCAAGCGGTAAACGATGCGGTTATTGCGGCGTCTTCCACTGTGAAGTTTGCCATCGCTGCCGGTAACGAAAGTTCTGATGCGAACGGTTCGTCTCCTGCCTCTGCAAATGGTCCGAACATTTATACCATTTCGGCGATGTCACAGGGAGATAACTGGGCGTCCTTCTCGAACTACGGAAACCCACCAGTGGATTATTGTGAGCCAGGTGTGGCCATTAAGTCCACATGGCCAGGTGGGTATAACACCATTAGCGGTACATCCATGGCATCGCCACACGCTTGCGGTATTTTGCTACTGGGCAATATTGGCAATGGTGGAACAGTTAGCGGAGATCCAGATGGTAATGCCGATACCATTGGTGTCAACTAAAACAAACCAAACTAAAAGGAAAAAGGGGCCATTTGGCCCCTTTATTTTTTGAACACTATAATATTATGAGATGGCTTCAGGCGTGTTTGAAACCAAATTATGCGCCACCAAATATTCTGCAATTTGAACCGCATTGGTGGCAGCTCCTTTTCTTAGGTTGTCTGCAACGATCCACATGTTCAAGGTATTGGGTTGGGTTTCGTCCCTACGGATACGTCCCACAAAAACATCGTCTTTGCCATTGGCGAACATTGGCATGGGATAGGTATTGGTTTCTGGATTGTCCTGAACCACCACACCTGGCGTTTCACTCAATAATTTGCGCACCTCTGCCAAATCAAAATCGTTGTGAAATTCCACGTTCACCGATTCTGAATGCCCACCAGCTGTTGGTATGCGAACAGCGGTTGCGGTAACGGAAAAGGTACGGTCGTCCAATATTTTTTGGGGCTCCCGGGCCAATTTCATCTCTTCCTTGGTATATCCGTTTTCCAAGAACACGTCACAATGGGGCAGGGCATTCCTGTTGATGGGATAGGGATAGGCCTTTTCACCATCAATGCCGGCAGCTTCATTTTCCATTTGTTGTACCGCCTTTACCCCCGTTCCTGAAACGGATTGGTATGTAGATACGATAACCCGTTTCATTTGGTATTTTTTGTGCAAGGGATCCAAGGCCATCACCAATTGAATGGTGGAGCAGTTCGGGTTGGCTATGATTTTATCCTCAACCGAAAGTTGATCCGCATTGATTTCGGGCACCACCAATTTTTTGGTGGGATCCATCCGCCAAGCTGATGAATTGTCGATTACCGTGGTACCTACTTCCGCAAACTTGGGTGCCCATTCCAAAGAAGTGTCTCCTCCAGCGGAAAAAATGGCAATATCGGGTTGGGCAGCAACCGCATCGGCCAAACCAATCACAGTATATTCCTCATTTTTATAAGTAAGTTTTTTGCCCACAGAGCGCTCCGAGGCAACCAACAACAATTCGGTAATGGGAAAGTTTCGCTCTTCCAGCACCTTCAACATAACTTCGCCGACCATTCCGGTGGCACCTACAACTGCTACTTTCATTTTAATTTGATTTCTTGCCGCAAAGGTAACCCAGCCAACGGTTTAAACAAGTAATCTCGCCTTCAATAATCAATAATTAACAAAATGTTATAAATAAAACAACCATCAACATGTTAGCGAAACACATTGATGGTTTTTAATGGATTATTGTGGTGTAGCGGCAGTGCCGAAACTAAATCGACACCAACGATTTTTATTTCTTCAACAAATCGCGAATTTCTGCCAACAGCTCTTCTTGGGTTGGTCCTTTTGGAGCTTCTGGAGCAGATTCTTCTTTTTTCTTCATCTTGTTCACGCCCTTTACGATCATGAACATAACGAAAGCAACGATCAAGAAGTCGATAACGTTGGTTAAGAACTCACCGTACATTACGGCTATTTCCCCTACGGTTTCCCCAGCATCATTCACAGTTCCCTCGTTAATTACATATTTTAGGTCGTTGAAATCGGATTTGAACAGCAAACCGATCAATGGTGAAACAATGCCACCGGTAAAAGAGGAAACCACTTTATTGAAAGCGGCACCCATAACGAAACCTACGGCGATGTCCACCAGGTTTCCTTTCATTGCAAAGTCTTTAAACTCTTTTAGAAATCCCATTTTATAGTCAAGTATTGGTTAACAGGAAACAAATTAAGTAAAAAAGGTATTATTTCTTAAAAAAAGTTTAAAATCAATCATTTAAAACTACTCTTTTCACACGTTGGGATATAGCGGTCAAAATTTCATAGGAAATGGTACCAGCTCCCGAAGCAAAGCTTTCAGCCGAATTTTGGGGGCCAAAAACGATAACCTCATCCCCTTCTGCACAATCGATATCGGTAACATCGACCATGATCATGTCCATGCAAACGTTGCCGATCAACGGAGCCATTTTGCCATGGATTTGAACAGCGGACCTTCCCTTGCCATATTGTCTGTTGATGCCATCGGCGTGTCCAATGGGAAGGGTAGCCGTACGTTTCATTGACCCGGATTTGAAGGCTCTGTTGTACCCCACGGATTCATTGGGACCTATTTCGTGGATTTGCGAAATGATGGTTTTTAACGTGGCTACAGGTTTTAACTCGGCATCCACGACAGCTTCGTTGCCATATCCGTACAAACCGATGCCACTGCGGACCATTTCAAATTGTGCCTCCGGATAATTGATGATCCCGGACGTGTTCAGCATATGTCGCATGGGCGCATAGCCCAACTTTTGTATCAAAGCGTCACTTGCTTTTTTAAAGGATTCGATTTGTCCCAAACTAAAAACGCGCTCGTTTGGATCTTCCGAGGCGGCCAAATGGGAAAAAACGGATTTGACCCGTATAGTATCATTATTGGTTACCTGTTGTGCGATCCAACTGGTATCATTTTCACCAAAGCCCAAGCGGTTCAATCCGGTGTTGAATTTGATATGGACGGGATAGTCTTGTTGCTGTTTGGCAGCTGCCACCTCCAAAAATTGTGTCAGTATGTTTCTGGAATACAGGTTGGGTTCCAGACAACGATCGATCAAATCATCAAAATTGGAAGCCAAAGGGTGCAATACCAAAATTGGTGTTTTTATGCCTGCATTCCTGAGAAGGACTCCTTCCCCCACATAGGCCACGGCAAAATAATCGACACCGAGTCTTTCCAGTTTCTTGGAAACGGCCACCATATCGCTGCCATAGGCAAAGGCCTTAACCACGGCCATGAATTTGGTTTCAGGCTCAATTTTGGACCGCAGATAGTGGTAGTTGTGTTCCAGGGCGGCAAGGTCGAGGAACAATGTGGTCTCGCCAACCTTAACCATTTGAACCTTTCTTTTTGGGAACAACTTCCTCTGAATTTACATCCATTTGGCTGATTTTTTCTCGCAACATCGCCTTGTAAAAAGCAGCACGGCTCAAGGGTTCGTATTCTTCGGTTTCTCCAAGGAGCACCAATTTTTCGTTGTGTGATTTCCGAAAACTATAGTTGGCCAAATTTCCGGTGCGGGTGCAGACCGCATGCACCTTGGTCACATATTCGGCTGTTGCCATTAGGGCAGGCATGGGTCCGAAGGGGTTTCCTTTGAAGTCCATATCGAGCCCGGCAATCACTACCCGTACCCCACGGTTGGCCAAATCGTTGCAGACCGTCACGATTTCATCATCAAAGAATTGGGCCTCATCAATGCCCACCACATCACAATCATCGGCCAATAGGCGGATGTTGGCCGCGGCCGGCACCGGGGTGGAACGAATTTCATTGGCATCGTGTGACACAACCATTTCCTCATGGTATCGGGTATCCACGATGGGTTTGAAAATTTCCACTTTCTGTTTGGCGAACTGGGCCCGCTTGAGCCTGCGGATGAGCTCTTCGGTTTTTCCGGAAAACATGGAGCCGCAAATGACCTCAATCCATCCAAACTGTTCTTTATGATTGACCGTGTTTTCGAGAAACATACCTTATTTTTGAAAGAAATTGTGTGTTTTCCCGTTTAATATTGGGACAAGCACAAAGCTACTAAAAAAATGTACCCCTGTATTTGGTTTGAAATTTAACCTTTCATTCATAAGGGGATTGGCAAATAGGTTATATTTTTATAAGAAATACTACAGCTATGATCAGGAAATTGCGGGAAGAATTGATAAAACTATCAACAGAGATCATCACGGCTCGGGAAGATTCCGACCTAACACAATTGTATGATACGGCAAAGACAATCTATGAGAAATTGGCCGTGCTCAAATTTATAGATGAGAAATTGTCCGATGTACAGGTGGATGTTTCCAAAAATGTGATTGCCACCCGTTTTGAAAAAGTGGCCAATGCGGTGTTGAGTGGAAACTTGTCCGTGCCTGAAAGCAACCCGCACGAAGAGGATATCATGACTCCTGGCATGGACACCATTAAACACATGGTTTCCGAAATGCCCTCCGAAGCAGCTTTGGAACAGGTTTTTGCGGAATTTGTGGCGAAGCCCGATTACATGAAAAATGAAAAGGACATTATTGCTCCCAAGGAGAACACAATAAAAACGCAGTCCCTGAACGACAAACTCAATAAAGACCTTCAAGTAGGGCTCAATGACCGGCTGGCCTTTGTGAAGCATTTGTTCAACAACAGCATGGAGGATTACACCCGGGTATTATCGCAGCTCAACACGATTGATACCGAGGAGCGTTCCATTGCCTTCATCAACAACATGGTGAAACCGGAATACAACAACTGGGAAGGCAAGGAGGAATACGAAGCCCGTTTCCTTTCCCTGATTGAGCGCAGATTCGCCTAATTCCTATTTTATAACCATATTTTTCGGGAAGACCGTACCTTTGGATCATGGGAAAATTGTATCTGGTACCGACACCCATAGGAAATCTTGAGGACATCACACTTCGAGCCATTAAGGTATTGAAGGAAGTAGATGTGGTTTTGGCCGAAGATACCCGAACCAGTGGCAAACTCCTGAAACATTTTGAAATAGACACCCCCTTACAGAGTCACCACATGCACAATGAGCACAAGCAAGTCGAGCATTTGGTGGGAAAATTGAAGGGAGGAGCTGTTTACGCTTTGATTTCCGATGCTGGTACCCCCGCCATTTCCGACCCTGGGTTTTTATTGACCCGCGCCTGTGTGGAAAATGGTATCGAAGTGGAATGCTTGCCCGGTGCCACGGCTATTGTACCCGCTTTGGTGAACAGCGGTTTGCCCAACGACCGGTTTGTTTTTGAAGGGTTTTTACCCGTGAAAAAGGGACGCCAGACCCGATTGCAACAATTGGCGGAAGAAACCCGCACCATGGTGTTTTACGAATCGCCCCATAAGCTTCTAAAAACACTGACCCATTTTGTTGAATATTTTGGGCCGGACAGACCCGTTTCGGTATCCAGGGAACTTACCAAACTCTATGAGGAAACCGTTCGTGGCACTATGGAGGAGGTGCTACAACATTTCATTCACAAACCTCCAAAAGGCGAATTTGTGATCGTGGTGGGTGGGAAGAAATAAAGACTATATTTATTTCAAATACCAACACCATGAAAACCAAGCTCTTTTCCTGTTTCATATTCGTATGCGCGATACTTTTTGGACAAAAGAACAACTACCCAGTTGTGGAGCAATTGGACCTTTCTCAGTATGAAAAAGGCCAAATTCACAACCTATGGTTGAAACTGGGCGAAGACACGGTTGGGGAACCGATCAAAATACCGGTTATTTTGGCCATTGGAAGTCAAGAGGGAGAGGTATTGGGACTTACCGCCGCCATTCACGGCAACGAATTAAATGGGATAGCCATCATCCAACGAATCATGTCCTCTTTGGATACGGCGACGATGAAGGGCACCATCATAGCCATTCCAGGGTTAAACCCTTTGGCGATAGCCAACAACCAACGCGAATTTATCGACCTACAGGATTTGAACCGCTTATTCCCGGGAAAGGAGAAAGGCAACCGTTCCCAACAAATGGCCTATCAAATTGCACAAAAAATCATTCCCCTTTTTAATTATCATGTAGACCTGCACACCGCAAGTTTCGGACGGGTAAACACGCTCTACGGCCGTGGTGATATGCAAAACGACACCTTGTCGACCATGCTGCGGCTTTTGGAACCGGACATCATCGTTTCCAACAAGGGAACGGCCAGTTTTGGCGAAGCCAGTGGCCTTACTTTGCGGGCCTATGCCATTTCCAAGGGTGTACAGAGCATTACCTTGGAGTATGGCAATCCACAGGTCTATCAAGAAGAAATGATTGAAAGAGGAACTACAGGCCTTCAAAATTTGATGAAATGGCTGGGACTTCAACCAGGCGAAGCCACTGTTCCTCCAGCCAGAAATGTGTGTTCCAAATCGTATTGGTTGTTTACCCAAAAAGGGGGGTATTTGGAGCTTCATGTGGATTTGAACGAAAAACTGACCAAAGGTCAGCCCATAGGAACCTTGCGAAATGCATTTGGCGATATCATCGAAGAATATAAGGCTCCCGAGGACGTTATCGTTATCGGAAAAAGCACCAATCCCGTGAATATTTCGGGCGGACGCATCATTCATTTGGGCATTTTACAGCAGTAGCATGGAGTGGTTGCCATGGAGCATAACAGTATTTACGGTGGTCTGTGTGTATTTTTTGGACCGTTGGGAACACAAATGGATCAAATCACTGTTCGATTGGGTGCCTGCCATACTCCTTTCCTACGTAATTCCGGCCATCATTTGCCATGTGTTCGGTTACGATTTTTCACAAGCCAACATCCATAACCTGAGCCGGGACTTTTTTATTCCGTTGACCATTGTTGCCGTGATGGCCAGTTTGTCTTTGGGCCAGTTAAAGTCTATAGGCTACAAACCCATCGTGGTGTTTGTGGCGGGCTCTTTGTTCATTGCTTTGTTTCCAGTGGTGTTCATTTGGGGTTTTGCCGACTCCGAACTTGTATCCACTACCTTGGCGGCGAAAGGGTTTTGGAAGGGCGTGCCTCCGATTGTAGGGAGTTGGATCGGGGGAAGTACCAGTCAGTTAGTGCTCAAGGAACTGGTGGAATGCCCTGAGAATATTTTTCTTTCCGTATTGGTGATGGACAATATTTTGGTGAATGTCTGGACCATCATTATGTTCCAGACCATCAAAAAGAGTGATGGATTGAACAGGGCACTGCGCATTTCTGACCAAGAAATCCCCGAACGTATTGTTGATCAAAAAGAAGTTCTGCTTTCTTCATGGTGGTGTATGGGCATTTTGCTGTTGGTGGTTTTGGCGAGCCATCTTATTCTCGACGTTTTTGTTGCAAAAGTGGTCGTGCTTTCCCTAATCGGATTGCTTTTGGGCAATGTTGTGCCCAAATGGAATTTTCACTTCACGCTTAAAATCGGGAGCATTCTTATACTTTTGGTGATGTCGATCCTTGGCTTGAAACTGCAATTTGCCTTGTTCGGTTTTGATATGTCCTTTTTTGGATTTTTGGTAATCTGGCTTGTGGGCCACTTTGTGTTTATGGTGTTGGTGGCCAAACTGTTGAACGTAAACATGGCGTGGGTTCCCATTGCCAGCATGGCCAATGTCGGGGGCATCGCAACGGCTCCAGCGGTTACGGCGGCCTATCGCCCCAATTGGATGCCACATGCCATCATTCTGGCGATTTTAAGCATGGCCACCGGTACGTTTTGGGGAATGCTCACCATTTATCTATTGCAACTCATTCTTTAGAATGGGATGTACCTGTAGGTTCATCTTGATAGCTAAGACACTTCAATACGACCAAGTACAAAAACACTTGGGAAGATGGTCCAACTGTTCAATCCAGAACTGAATAAGGTGTATTTCATCAATCAGTACACATTGCTGCACATCCTTTCGGGATCGGGCGGTATTCAGGTCGATTTTAAAAACTACTTTGACTGGGAAGACAAGGTCATCTATCTGGAAAAAGGCCAATACATCAAGTTCTTATCGGATGATTTTAAGGCGCAGAAAATGGAGTTTCCCAGTAAAACGATTTTTGAGAACAGGGAGGTACGTGTCTTGTTCAAGCATCTGATTTCCTTGGGTTACATTGATGCCCTGCAGGGATCGCCTTTGGAAAAATACCTTTCCGGAAAAGCATCCCAACCCGATTCGAGGGAAATTATCGACCATTCTTTGGTACAATGGTTCCAACAAAACCCTTTTAATGCCAGTAAATCGGAATACCGATCCATTTTTGATGTAAAGGAAAGCATTGATCAACTGTTTTCGACACAGGTTGCCCTTTTGGAGCTGAGAGATCTGGCCTGTGGGGACGGAATGGATGCTTCCCGCCTCATAAAGGAAAAACTTGGGGTAACCGTGCGTTCCATGTTGGAGGAGAAGCGATTGGTGGAAAGCAAGAAAAAAGTGGTTTTTACCGATTGTAGCGTTCAGGAAGTCTGCTTTAATGTTGGTTTTAAAGATCCGGCCTATTTTAATCGGGTCTTCAAAAAAAGAACAGGCTATACACCGATTGAATTCAGGGACAATTTTGATTACGAGCGACAAGACCGCTTTGTGGAAAATTTGATGGAGCTTATCCGTCTGCACCATAAAAATGAACACCAAATGGAGTTTTATGCGGATAAAATGAACCTTTCCGTAAAGGCCCTCGCCAAAAAGACCAAGGACAAAATGCACGATACCTTGGGAAGCCTGATTCGAAACGAATTGATCGGCACTTCAAAAAAAATGCTTCAGCAAGAAATGTCCATTAAAGAAATCTCCCTTCAATTGGGTTTCGAGGAGCCCAATCATTTCTCAGCGTTCTTCAAGCATAGCACCGGAGAGACCCCGTCCCAGTACAAAAACAAAAAAGTACAAGGGATTGCTCCTTTTTTGTAGGTCTTGCCCGCCTATTCTACAAGACATTTGCCCTGTAATTACAACACAAATTGTTTAATCAGTAAAACATAGCAAATGGATATTAAAAATCTAGCTACGGACATGGACAGCATTGTTGCACAAGGTGCGATCGTTGAAGCTGTCGAGAAGTATTTTGCCGAGGACGCGAATACTTCGGACTACAACCAGGTGACCACGACCGGAAAGGAACAAATGGTGGAAAAAATGACCGGATTTGCAGGTGCCATTGCACAGGTGAATGGCATACAATTGCACCGTACAATTGTGGACGGAAACGTGTCGGCCTCCGAGTTTACCTTCGATTTTTTGATGAAGGACAACAGCAGGGTGTATTGGCACGAAATCATTCGCCGAATCTGGAACGACGAGGGCAAAGTGGTCCACGAGGAATACTTTAATGCTTAATCTTCGCCCATGAACTTAAGGTTTATAACTCCCACGCTGCATGGCGTGGCCGATTACACAGCTGGTTTGGGGCTATTGGTCGCTCCCTTTTTATTGGGTTTGGGCGAATCCTCGGCCATGGCGGTCTGGTTTTCGGTGGCCACAGGGTTGGCCGTATTTGCGGCAAGCCTGCTCACCGATTACAAATTGAGCATTTTTAAGGTGATTCCCTTTGAAGGGCATTTGGCCATCGACCTTTTGGTAGCGGTGACCTTTATGATCGCTCCCTTTGCCTTCGGGTTCGAAGGAATCGATGCCATTTACTACTGGTTCAACGCAACCGTAGTGTTCTTGGTGGTGGCCCTGAGTGCCAGTGACAATTAAAAACAAAAACAATTAAAAATTTTACAAACAATGAAAGCAATTAAAAACATTTCAATTTTAGCGGTAATGGCCCTTAGCATCAATTTGGCCGTTGCCCAAGACAAAAAAGCGTACAACATCGATAACAGTAACATCGCCTTGGAAGGCTATAGCCCGGTTTCCTACTTGGATCTAGGTATTGCACAAAAAGGATTGAAGCAATTTAAGTCGGAACATGAAAAGGTGGTTTATTATTTCACCGACGCCGATCAAAAGAAGAAATTCGATAAAAACCCAAGCAAGTATTTGCCCCAGTATGGCGGTTACTGTGCTTTTGGAGTGTATGCGGGCGCAAAGTTTAGACCGGACCCGAATAAGTTTATCGTAAAGGATGGCAAATATTTTCTGTACCTGTACAACATTGAATTGGATGCCCAACAATTATGGTTGGCAGAGAACAACCATGCGAAGTTGGTGGGAAAGGCCAACGAAAACTGGAGCAAGTTGAAAGGCACCTATAATTAATCATTTTGGTGATAGGGTGTGAAAGCGTCCCGACTGAAAGGTTGGGGCGTTTTTATAATTTTATACCACAGGAATCACAATAAAATGAACGAGTTACTCCAACAGATTCGAAATTGTACACTTTGCCAAGAACACCTTCCGTTGGGTCCACGGCCCATTGTGGCCGCCAACCCCAAAGCACGGATTCTGATCATCGGACATGCCCCGGGAACCAAAGTTCATGAAACTGGGGTACCATGGGACGATCCCAGTGGGAAACAACTCCGCAATTGGATGGGTGTTACCGATGCAGAGTTTTACGATGAAACCAAAATTGCCCAAATGCCCATGGGATTTTGTTATCCCGGAAAGGGAAAATCGGGCGACTTGCCTCCTCGGCCCGAATGTGCCCCACAATGGCACCAAAAAGTATTGGAGGGCATGCCCAATTTAAAATTAACCCTGCTGATCGGCCAATATGCACAGAAACATTACCTCGGTGATCAAATGGAAAAAAACCTCACGGAAACCGTTAGGAACTACAAAGCCTATCTGCCCCAATACTTTGTATTGCCCCATCCATCACCGCGAAACCGGTTTTGGTTGAGCAAGAATCCTTGGTTTGGGAATGAGGTGTTGCCGGTACTCAGACAAATGATAATTGATCAATTAGAGGCTTCTATCCAATAGTTTAATAGCTAGAGCCATCATGCTTTCCTTTTTCCCAACCGTGTTTGCCCAAATACTGTTCGGCACTTTCCACGGCACCGTCTTCAATGGAAGTGCCCATGGAGTCGTTCCAACGGTTGAGGTAGCCAAAAAGGGATATCACCCCCAACATTTCCACAATCTCCCCTTCGTTCCAATGTTGGTACAGTCGGTCCTTGATTTCCTTGGAAACCGCATTGGGTACTTGGGAAGCCGCCAGAGAAAAATCCAAAGCGGCACGCTCTGCTTCCGAAAAAGCGGGGTGGGTGCGGTACTCCCAAATGTGGTCCAATTGTTCCTGTTCGGCGCCATACCGTTCTGCGGCACGTATGGCATGGGCTTGGCAATACCGGCATCCTGTGGCATTGCTGCTTACCCAGGCAATCATGCGTTTTAATGCCGAAGTTACCCGGCCCTCGTTGGCCATTACCGCTTTGTTGAGGTTGATGAAGGCTTTGGAAATAGCAGGTCTGTGCTGCATGGTCAAAACCGAATTGGGACAAAATCCCAGGGTCTCGTTAAAGAATGCTGCCAATTGTTTGGTTTCGGGATCATGATTGGGGTCTAAGGGTTGAACTAAGGCCATGGATGCGATTTTAAATTGTATTTTTGAACAACAAGAAACGAAAAATTGACTTCATGACAAATCATATAACAACCACCTGGTTGGGTGGAATGGCATTTGAAAGCAATAATCCCTCCGGACATACCTTAAAAATTGATGCAGGACCCGAAAGTGGCGGCGATGGTTCCGGTCTACGACCCAAGGCATTGATGTTGTCCTCACTGGCTGGATGTTCCGGATTGGATGTCGCTTCCTTGATCCAAAAAATGAAGCTGGAAGTGGACGATTTCAAAATCGATACCATTGCGAACTTGACCGAGGAGCATCCAAAATTTTACGATTCGGTGGTAATCGAGTATCATTTTTACGGTTCCAACCTAAAAGAGGAGAAATTGAAAAAAGCGGTCGATCTATCTGTCGAACGCTATTGTGGGGTCATGGAAATGTTCCGGAAATTTGCCAAATTGGACATCAAGATCGTGTACCACCACAAATAGGAAGTGCTCTTAAGGACAACAACCCCTGGTTCCTTTTATTGTTGAATGTCATTAAATTAAATAGTATGTGGCTATCTAAAAATTGGGCTTATGGGTTATTGGCAATAGCCGTTGTTCTTGCCATTTTGGGGGTGACAACCTCCAATTTCGTTTTTAAATCTGGCACGGCCGGAATGGGAATTATTATTATTTTGGGATTCCTGTTCGGCAGAAAGGGAAACAACAAAAACCTTTGGATGCTGGTGGGCGCATTTGTGTGTTCCATTATTGGCGATTGGTTTTTGTCTCGCATGAACGGCGATGTTTCCTTGTTCGTAAAGGGAATCGCCCTATTTTTCTTGGCCCATGTCGGATATCTGGTGTACGCATTGCTGAATGGAAAGATGCATTGGAAAACAACCGCAATAGTACTGATCGGGTTTCTTGCCTTTTTCTTTCTGGTGCTGTACCCAAAAATTACCGATACGGCCTTAATGGTGGCATCCTTGATCTATTTGCTCATATCCTGTTTTTCGTTGGGCGCTTCCATGGGCATGGCGGTGGACCAGATGGAAAAATGGAGTTATGTCATCGGAATTGGACTTATCCTATTTTCTGATACCATCATCGCCTTTAAGGAATTTGTAGGGTATCATACCTTTGATTTTTTGATCACACCGACCTATTACCTTGCCCATATTTGCATCACCTATTCGGTGATCAAACGATTTGAAGCAGCAGCAATCCAGACCCCAAATGTTACCCAATAAGAACCTATTTGAACTGAATTATGCGTTGGACCGTAAAACCCATCCCTACACAAGAAACTATCGACCATCTCGCTAAAGAATTGAAGGTCGAGAATATAATTGCCCAACTCCTTATCCAAAGGGGAATCACCAATTATGACGAAGCAAAGGCCTTTTTTCGACCCGAACTTTCCCATTTGCACGATCCTTATTTAATGAAGGACATGGACAAGGCTGTGGTTCGGATAGAGCATGCCATGCAGGAGGAGGAAAATATTTTGATTTATGGGGATTATGATGTGGATGGCACCACTTCGGTAGCGTTGGTATCGTCCTTTTTATTGGAATTTTACCCCAATGTAGCCACGTATATCCCCGACCGTTATTTGGAAGGTTACGGCATTTCATTTCAAGGTATTGATTTTGCAGCGGACAACGATATTTCACTGATCATTGCCTTGGATTGCGGGGTTAAGGCCTTGGACCAAATTGCCTATGCCAAACAAAAAGGCATCGATGTTATTGTATGTGATCACCACCGCCCTGGCGATACTTTGCCCGATGCCGTGGCCATTTTGGATCCCAAACAAGAGGCATGCCCTTACCCGTACAAAGAGCTTTGTGGTTGTGGCGTGGGCTTCAAGTTGATTCAGGCTTTGGGTGTACGCTTGGGCAAGACCATACACGATTTGGTGCCGTTTCTGGATTTGGTGGCCACGGCCATTGCTGCAGATATTGTACCGATTACCGGAGAGAACAGGGTGTTGGCCCATTATGGTTTGCAGGTCATCAATTCCAATCCCAGGATTGGTTTTAAGGCCATTATCGATCAAATCAAAAAGAAAGAATTGACCATAACGGATGTGGTCTTTATCATTGCCCCGCGCATCAATGCCGCAGGCCGAATGAAACATGGGCAGCATGCCGTTGAATTATTAACAGCGGCCGATTTTCTTACGGCCCAACGCTTTGCACAAGAGATTGAGGTGTTCAACGCGGAACGTAAGACCTTGGATCAAGAAATTACCGAAGAAGCCTTGTTGCAGATTCAGGAGAATAGTGAAGAGGACCGATTTACTTCCGTGGTGTACAAAGAAAATTGGCATAAGGGTGTAATTGGCATTGTAGCATCTCGACTAACAGAGACCTATTACCGTCCGACCTTGGTTTTTACCAAAAGCGGAGATAAACTGGCGGCCTCTGCACGATCGGTGAAGGGTTTTGATATTTATAATGCCCTTGAAGGGTGTTCCGATTGGCTGGAGCAGTTTGGCGGACACATGTATGCCGCTGGGTTGACCTTGATGGAAGAACAATACGAACAATTTAAGACACAGTTTGAAAAAGTGGTGGCAGAAACCATCGATCCCAAATTGTTGCAACCCGAAATTACCATTGATGCCAAGATCAATCTTGACCAAATTACCCCAAAATTGATGCGCATCTTGAAACAGTTTGCTCCCTATGGCCCAGGTAATATGACCCCAGTTTTTATGGCGGAGGGTGTTATGGATTCAGGTTATGCCCGAGGTGTTGGTGAAGATGAAAAACATTTGAAATGCGCTTTGTACCAATTCGGTTCGGCACCCATTGGAGCCATCGGGTTCAATTTGGGAAATAAAATAGATCGTGTTAAAAACGGAAAGCCATTTGATGCCGTATTTTCGTTGGATGAAAATGAATGGAACGGCACAGTGAGCCTTCAACTAAAACTGAGAGATATTCGCTAGCAACCTATGGACCCCTACGCTGCGCTTCGTTATAAGGAATTCAACATATTTTTGATAGTACGTTTTGCCATGGTATTTGCCTGGTCCATGCAGTTCATTGTGATTGAATGGCAGGTGTATTCGTTGACCAAAGACCCTTTATCCCTAGGTATTATCGGATTGATGGAAGTGATTCCTGCTGTGGGCATGGCCCTTTTTGCTGGACATATTGTGGACCAACGGGAAAAGCGAAACTTGTTGGTGTTGTGCATTAGTGGGTTTTCAGTGATCAGTTTGGGCTTGTTTGCCTTAAGTTGGCCGGGGCTGGAAGATACATGGGCGCCCAAGACCATTCTGTACTCCATTTATGCCTTGGTGTTTTTGGGCGGGTTTGTTCGATCGTTTTTGGGACCCACCATTTTTTCGTTGATAGCCTTGATCGTACCCAAAAAAATCTATCCCAATGCAGCCACATGGAGCAGTTCCACATGGCAAATGGCCTCGGTTTTGGGACCTGCCTTGGCGGGGTTTTCCATCGGCTGGATAGGGGTGCATTGGAGTATGTGTGTAATCTTTGGTTTTTCGTTGATGGCCCTATTTTTTCTATTCCGCATTCCCCAAAAACCCATATTAAACCCGAAAATTGGCGAACCCGTCTTCCAAAGTTTAAAGGACGGTCTCAAGTTTGTTTTTAACAGTAAGGCCATTTTTGGTGCTTTGACGTTGGATATGATCGCTGTACTTTTTGGAGGAGCTGTTGCCCTGTTGCCCGTGTATGCCCAAGATATTTTGCATGTGGGTTCGGAAGGATTCGGAATTTTAAGAGCAGCACCTGCCGTTGGTGCCTCCATCACCATGTTGGGGTCCACAAGGTTCCCCTTGCATAGAAATGCGGGCAAAAAATTATTATGGGCGGTTTTTGCCTTCGGAATCTGTATTATCGTATTTGGACTTTCGGAACTGTTTTGGTTGTCGGTCCTGGCCTTGTTCATCAGTGGTGCGGTGGACGGCGTTTCAATGATCATTCGGCAGACCATTCTACAAATAAAAACACCCGATCACATGCGGGGCAGGGTAGCTTCGGTCAATTCCATTTTTGTGGGGTCTTCCAACGAGTTGGGTGCTTTTGAAAGCGGATTGGCGGCCAAATTGATGGGAACGGTCACGGCCGTGGTCTTTGGAGGTACCATGACGTTGTTGACGGTTGGTGCAACCGCAGTGATTTCACCCTCGTTCAGAAGACTGGATTTGCAAAATGATATTGACGAACACGAAAAGGACTAACCTTCCAGTTTTTGCAAGGTCAATTGCTCTCCATCAAAAACAGCATAGGTAAAATAGGAAATCCAATCCCCAAGGTTGGTGTAGGTCGATTTCTCGTTCAATTTGATTTCCAATGGTAAGTGTCGGTGACCAAATATAAAATGGTCGTAATGGTGCTGTTCCAATTTTCGCTTGGCATATAAAATCAGCCATTCCTTATCCTCGCCTAAGAATTTGGCATCAGCTTCCCCAGAAATGATCTTGTTGTTTACGGAAAGATGTTGACCCAAACGCACGCCCAAATCCGGATGTAACCATTTGAAGAACCATTGGGCCACAGGGTTGGTAAACACTTTTTTCATGCGTTTAAATCCCTTGTCGTGGGGTCCCAGACCATCACCATGACCGATAAAAAAAGAGGTGTCGTTAATAGTAAACTGTTGCGGTTTGTGGTAAACGGGAATATTCAGCTCTTCTTCAAAATACCCATTCATCCAAAGGTCGTGGTTGCCCACAAAATAGGTAATCTGAATGCCCATATCCGATAACTCGGCCAATTTGCCCAAGGTACGCGTGAAGCCTTTGGGAACAACGGTCCTGTATTCGAACCAAAAATCAAAAAGATCGCCCATCAAGAAAATTGCATGTGCATCGTGTTTGATGGAATCCAACCAAGCGACGAACTTTTTTTCACGCGGAAGGCTCTCCTTTCGGGTGGGCGCTCCCAAATGATTATCGCTGGCGAAATAGACTTTTTTGCCTTTCGGCAGATCGATGTTCTTCATCTATCGTTTATATCGTCGGTTGCTTCGTACTCTATTGACCACATAGACCACGACAACAAAAAGGGCCAATAAGGGGAACAATAAATCGGTCATAATTCTTTTATTTTTTAAATTTTTCCAACGCTTTTTTGGTATTCGGGGACAATGCCAATTTGCCGGATGCTTCGGCGCGTTCCAACAATAATTTGTCCCAATGTTCGGTTCCTTCCCACAACACTTTCTTCATTTGGGACAGGGCCTCTGGATTGTAACCGGCCAATTTTTGAAGGTGAATGTCCAGTTCCTTGTCCATTTCTGCAATGGAATCGTAGACTTTGGCAAACAGGCCCTTTTCTTTGGCCCAATAGGCATTTTTCCATTCCGTGGGATAGAGGGTCAGCTCGGCAAGAGCAGCTTTTCCCATTTTGCGTTCCACGGCAGGCGCAATAACAAAGGGACCGATTCCTATGGAAATTTCCGATAGTTTGATGGCGGCATCCACGGTGGCGTGCACATAATCGCAGGCAGCGGCCAATCCGACCCCTCCGCCAACGGTTTTGCCCTGCACTCGACCTATAATGGGTTTGGGACAGCTGCGCATGGCATTGATCACATGGGCAAAACCACTGAAGAATGCTTTGCCCTCCTCCAAATTGGAGATAGCCACCAACTCATCGAACGATGCCCCGGCACAAAACGCACGGTCACCCTCCGAACGCAGCACGATCACCGAAACCCCATCATCCGAAGAAAGCTTCTTTAACTCATGGGCCAGTCTGGACAATAGTTCAGACACAAAGGAATTGCTGGCCGGGTGGCCAAATTCGATGGTGGCAATGCCATTTTCGATTTTTGTGTACAAACTACCGTTGGGTCTTTTTGTGGACATGTTGCAATAAACAGTTTACAATGAACAATACGCAATTATCAAATTTCTGATATCTGATGTCCGATTTCAGACTTCTGACGTTGCTAAATTACGGGTTTTGAACATAGGGCCTGAATTTTCTCCTAAATTTCCAGACCAACGAAAAGCCCCGTATCATCATCCAAACCACAAAGGCAATCCAAATGGCATAGAATCCCCATCCCATAAATTTGCCGAGGTACAGTGTGGGTACAAAGCCCAAAAAGGTGGCGGACAAAAGCACGTTTCGCAGATATTTCATTTCGCCAAGACCTTTAAAAAGGCCATCGAACACAAAGGCGAGCGTATTCATGGGCAATCCTAAAATCACAATGTAAAATATGCCATAGAATGTTTGGAGCACAACGGTTTCATTGGAAAAGAGATGGCCGATGGGACGGTAAAAAAGAAAACCAAACACCATCAAGACAACACTGACGACCATACCATAGGACACTACTTTTTTGGCCAAGTTCCAAAGCCCATCATAATCGCCGGCCCCTAAAAGCTTGCCGCCCATGCTGTTGCCGGCAGCGGCAAAACCATCAATAAAAAATGCAGCGAACAGCCAAAGGTTAATGGCGATGGTATGAGCACCGATATAGGCATCGCCCAAGGCCGTGGCCTCCCGTACTGCTAAGATCAAGGCTGCGTTTAGGGCCAAGGCACGAACAAATAGGTTCAAGCTCATGAACACCACCCGTTTGATCTCTTTGTTCAACGGAAAGGTAAGTTTCATGCTGATTTCGGTTTTTTTCAATAACAACACAAAGGCCATCAATGCCATTACTGCTTGGGCGATTAGGCTTGCCCAGGCAGCCCCCTCGAGGTAAAGTGCAGGCACCCATCCTTCCACGCCATACACCAAAATGAAGTCCAGCACAATGTTGAGCAAGGCTCCGATAATGGCTATGATCATAGGGTAATACGTGTTTTGAAGTCCCCTAAAAATGCCAAAAATGGCAAAGGTGAAGAGGGTTAACGGAAACCCCCAAACCCGAATGGAGTAGTAGGAGATGCAATAATCCAAGATTTTACCTGAGGCATTGAACAGTTCAAAAATGGGTTCAATGATAAAGACCGTGGACAGGAGCACCACAACGCTCAACATAATATTGAAAAAAATAGCTTGGGCAGGCAGGTTTTTTACTTCTTCCAATCGCCCGGCCCCCAAATATTGCGAAATGATCGCCGAAATGGAGCTTCGTGTCTGGCCTAACACCCAAATGAGCATGGATAAAAACGAACCCACAATGCCCGCAGCAGCCAAGGACTCCAAGCCATCCACGGGAATATTACCCACAACGGCCGTATCCGTGATGTTCAAAACGGGTTCGGCAATGCCCGAAATGGTTGCGGGAATAGCCAGCCTATTGATGCTCTTAAAGTTTACGGGTGTGCTCAAAACGGCTGCAAGTTACAGCACTAATTCATAACAATGAAAGGGATGCTCGCTTTGTTTGGGAAAGAAGATATCGCCCAGTTTTTGATACCCTCTTTGTTCGTAGAACCGTTGGTTGCGTAGGTTTTGGGAGAAGGTGTCCAAGCGCACCGAAACAAAACCCTGTTCCCGTGAATAACTCTCGGCGAAATCCATGAGTTGTTGGGCATAGCCCTTGCCTTGAAGGTTGGGATGTACGCAAAGCCGATGGATGTACGTACTGTTGCCATTGGGAGTTAGCCAATCTATTGGTTCGTATTCCGCATCCATCCATGTGGAAACCACAACGGCCCCAATAATTTGATGGTCTTCTTCCAACACGTAGAGCTCACCTCGGTCCACATCGGTCGAAAATGCCTTTTCATTGGGGTAGTGCTCGTTCCATTGAAAAATGCCATTATCCTGCATTTTTTGGGCACAGGCCTGGGTAATGGTCAAGATATCGGGGATTTCGGATATCTTTGCACGTCGTATCATTGCTTCGTTTTAATTAAATTGTAAATTTAAGTTTTAATCATAATCGCCAAACCATGAACAACATACTTGTACCGATCGGAACTTCACCGGATTCCTCCAAAACTTTACAATATGCCATTGATTTTGCCATCAATTTTGGAGCTAAGATCTATGTGATGGATGTATTCTCCGTGACCACAGCCGTGGGGAGTTTGGCCAATGTGGAAGAGAAGGTGGCCAAGACCAGCAAAGAACATCTCAAGGAAGTGATCGACAAGGTGGATACCAAGAACTTGGACATTAAGATAGCCACCTATAATGGCGATATTATTGATGGGCTTAATGAAATCAATAAGGAGCTGGGCATCGATTTGATTATAATCGCCCCGCGAAGCAACGACATCAAGGAAGAATTGTATTTGGGCCATACTTCGGGACGCATAATCAAACAAACGGATATTCCTACGCTGATTGTGCCGAAGGGAACCGAATTTAAACCCATGAAAAAAATAATGACGGCCTTTGGATCGGGGATTTTAAAACGCAGCAGTATTTTGAATCCATTGGCGATGATCAAGAACAAATTTCGTTCAGAGATCAGTTTATTGTTGGTAAAAAGACCTGGCTATACCGAGGACGATCTTAAGGTTAATACGGCCTTGTTGGACTTGAGCAAGAAACTGACCATCACCGAAAATGCGACAACCTATTTGGGGGTGATTGAACATTACCAAGAGGAACACCCCGATATGTTGTGTGTATTCCGAAGAAAGCGGGGTTTCTTCAAAAAACTATGGGAGAAGAACACCATTTTAAAATCGGAGTTCTATGTGCCTGTACCCGTATTGGTATTGAGCGTTAAAAAAGACTAAGCAAGGGGTTTAAATTTTGATACTTTCAGAAAAAGTATTTCCTTTGCACGCACTTTGGGGGATTAGCTCAGTTGGCTAGAGCGCTTGCCTGGCAGGCAAGAGGCCACCGGTTCGAATCCGGTATTCTCCACTAGGATTTATAGGGCTTCAAGAGTTTTTAACTTTTGAAGCTTTTTTTATTTGCACGCAATTTGCACGCAAACTTAGGTCAAATTTGTCTTTTGATTATTTGTTGCAAATTGGACTATTTCGATGTTTTTTCACTTATTTCTGAGTAATTTGAAAAAGTTATATACCCATTGGATACCTTTGATCTTCTTTTCCTTTTATCAACCAGATTCCCGGCCATAGTAACTTTTGCCAACCAATCCTTACCGTTATTGTACAGATAGCCGAATTCTAAAAAAAATGATTTCACAACTATTGGGGCACGATTCACAACAAAAAAAGATGATTTTATATCATCAGGGTAGGGAATTCGTTAGTATGATTGTTTAACCTATGGAAACTATAAAACAACAATTCTTAATTAATCAATAGTAAAGTATGAAAACCTCAAATCTATTTAAATCCTTAATAGCCGGAGTAATGGTCCTTACCGTCATTGCCTGTAGCAAAGATGATGACCCTTTTGCGAGTGTAACGGTCAATGGAATAACATTAAGAACAAGCCCTTCCGACTTTACCGTTGGTGACCGGTCGGATTTCAATGGTGACATCAATGCAAGTTTTACCGGCAGCGGTGGTTCTACCACCCGTATATTCAGCTGGAACAACAACCTCAGTACAGCGGATTATAATGCCGATATCACTGCGACCACGGAAGGTACCTTCAATATGGTGGTAACAGATGCAGATGCAAATATCGTGTTGAATAGATCATTGAACGGTGCGGTTGAGCCCGATTCTTTCTCTGGAGTAACCGACGCAGGCACTTCCGGAATATGGACCGTAACGATTACAGTAGAATCTTTTAGTGGTGATGGCAGTTTTTCTTTGAGCGAAGGAAACTAGTCAATTCTCCTACTTGTAAATACATAAAAGCACCTCATAAACGGGGTGCTTTTTTTTGAAGTAAAGTGAACAGGTTTAAAAAGCTAACCCTTTTCGAGACAGTATTCCAGAGCTACCTGAATGTTTTCATCCAATAATCAATCGTTTATTGGTGCCCAAAATTTTATATCTGTTTATTTCAATTGTTGATAACTCAATATCCTTGTATTCTAAGAAAATTCGATTGATGTCATTTGATTTGATTTAGAACAAAATTTTATTTGCCATTTTTCATTTGGTTTGATATGAACTGATATGATGTAAGTGTTTGCACATCAATTTTTTGTGGATAAAATTCAATCTATAAACCTTACTTTCCCTCCGACCTCTTTTATCTTTATCCAAAGAATTCTTCAAAGGAAAACAAAAGCGCTTTTGTTCATTTTTAATCTATAAAAAGAAACAAAATGGACAATTTTTTGATACTAGAACGGCTCGACCGTTTGGAAAGGCTAATGATAGCCAACAAAGAGGTGCTCACATTTGATGAGGCCTGTGATTACACCGGCATATCAAGAAGCTATCTGTACAAGCTTACCGCTGCGGGGCAAATCCCGCACTCCAAGCCCAATGGAAAACTGATATTCTTCGAAAGGGAAAAGATAGTCAGTTGGCTGCTGCAGAACCACCGTAAGCCATTGCCGGAAAGCGAAACGAGTGGGGATTCTAATCCATAGCCACAGATTTATCTTTAAATTATTTGTGGATTCACCAAAAGTGGAAGTAATCACAAAATTTCAAAAAGCACCAATATGGAAACAGTACCATACATAAGGGTCGGAACCACTTTTTACAAGTTGGTAAGGATTCCGACCATTTCCGGACATTTCAACGAGCAGCTGGTCCCGTGGAACGAGCATATCATCAAGCAGGACCATGGCAAGGACTATCTTGGCAAGGTACCCAAGTATGACGGGTTCGCTTGTATTCCTTGCCATATAGATTTTAAAAAGGAACACCATGGTTTCTACAACACCTATTCCCCTTTGACGCACGAACCGAAAGAGGGAAGCATCAAAAGAACACAGACCTTTTTAAAACATATCTTCGGAAACCAGCTGGAGCTGGGATTGGACTATCTGAAACTCCTGTACCAAAGACCGGTGCAGGTGCTGCCCATCCTCTGTCTGGTCTCCACCGAAAGGAACACAGGGAAAAGCACCTTCCTCAAATGGCTCAAGGAAATCTTTGGCAACAACCTGACGTACCTGACCAATGACAGCTTTGCAAGCCAGTTCAATGCGGACTGGGCCAACAAGCTGCTGATATGCGTTGACGAGGTACTGTTCAACAAAGAGGAGCTTACCGAGCGCATCAAATATTTGAGCACGACAAATCGGAACAAACTGGAGGCCAAGGGAAAGGACAAACGAGAAGTGGAGTTCTTTGGCAAGTTCATCCTCTGCAGTAACAACGAGGACAGTTTTATCAAGATCGATACCCATGAGACCCGGTTCTGGGTGAGGAAGATTCCATCGCTTAAGAAAGAGGACACTGATTTCTTGGATCAATTGGCCCAAGAAGTTCCCGCTTTTTTGCATTTCCTTTCAAAAAGGGAATACAGCACCAAGCAAAGAACACGGATGTGGTTCACTGCTAAACAGGTATACACAACTGCACTAAAGAAACTGGTGAACAACAACCGGAACCGGGTGGAAAAGGAACTGGCCAGCCTACTGCTCAGTGCCATGGAAAAGTTCGAGATGGACTCGGTGGACCTTTGTCCCATCGATGCCCTTCACATGCTCAACCGCACGCGGGTCAAGACTGACCTGACCCAATTGAGGCGGTTGCTGAAAAATGATTGGAAACTGGACAACCAGCCCAATTCAAACAAGTACCTAAAAATCACCATTTGGAACAACGGTGAGATCAACACCGAGGACGCCAAGGGAAGGTACTTTACCATAAAAAAGAATTTTTTGGCCCAAAATTTTGATGATTTGATGACAGATTGATATAAGCCCAGTGTTTATAAAGGTTCAGGCTGTCATCACTTTGTCATCATTCTGTCATCAAAATAAAAAATGATGACAGGTACCATGAAGAAAAAAACAAAAGTGATGAAACGATGACAAAATGATGACGGGTAAACAACCAGTATTTACAGGGTCTCCCAGAGGTTTGTCATCAAATCATCAAAAATCGACTAAAAACAGAAACATGAAAGAAAAAAGAATGGACTGCGAAAAAGCCCGCAACATTGACATCGTTTCCACGCTTGCCAATTTGGGGCACTTTCCAGTCCGGAAAACGGAAAAAGAAGCTTGGTTCCTCAGCCCGTTCCGGAGCGAGACCCAAGCCTCTTTCAAGGTATCATTGAAGAGAAACTATTGGATAGACTTCGGGACCTTCGAAGGGGGCAGTACCATAGACCTGGTGATGAAAATGGAGAACTGTTCCGTAAGGGAGGCATTGGAACGATTGTCCGGGAACATGGACCATTTTTCTTTTCACCGGCGGCCGAATCCAACCAAAACAGAACACCGGTCCAATCCGATTGAAACCATCCAGGAAGAGGAAATCGAACACCGGGCCCTGCAAAACTATCTGAGCTCCAGAAAGATCTCGATCACAACAGCCAAAAACTTTGCAAGGAGATACATTATCGAATAGGTGAGCGGACATACTTTGGCATCGGACTCCAGAACAGGTCTGGAGGCTGGGAACTGCGGAACAGCTATTGGAAAGGGTCCACATCACCAAAGGATGTTTCATTGATCAAGAACGATTCCAAAAACTTGACCATTACCGAGGGCATGTTCGATATGCTCACCCTATTGGAGCTGAAGCCGGATATCGTAAACGGCCATGACCTTCTGGTATTGAACACCACGGCCTTTGCAAAACGAATGATAAAAGAAATAGGGGAATATGAAAGTGTGGAGCTGTTTCTGGATAGGGACAAAGCGGGAATGGGGATGACGGAACTTTTATTGGAAAAGTGCCCGAACAGTAGGGATATGTCCTCTCTCTATGAAGGTTTCAAGGATATGAACGAATGGAAGGTAAAAAGCGCGAAGGATGAAGTTCGGCAACGAATTCAAGATGTGTCATTGTCATGACAAATCTTGCTTTTGCTCCCGTAGGTCGCAAAAGATGATGGGAAAATGAAGAAAGAGTTTGTCCAGTTCCGGTGCTCGGTCTACGAGAAGAAACTGCTGAAGGTAAAGGCCCGGAAGAGCGGTCTTTCCATCAGTGAATACTGTCGCCGGGCCGCATTCGATGATAGGATAGTGGAGCGGATGACGGACGAACAAATAGAGGCGTATAAGCTATTGGTCAAATACCAACGAAATTTTAGGCTGATCACCAATATGTTCCGGAAGCGGAACCCCAGGTTGGCCGAGGAAACGGCCCAGCTGGCCAAAGAGATAAGACAACATCTTTTAAACTTCAGGAAATGATAGGCATGGGAAAATCCATAACGCACACCGCAGCCTCCATGAGCTACGGGATGAACCAGGAAAAGGGATCCGAGATTATCCACAGCCAATATTTGGCCGGGGAGACCCCACGGGAGATCACCGAGGAGTTCAAGGTCATCCAAGAGCAGAATGAACTGTGCCGGAAGAATACGCTGAGTTTTGTACTGAGCCCCACCATTGAGGACGGAAGAAAACTGGAAAGGGAACAGCTCAAGGAGATGACCGAAAGGTTCCTTAAGGAAATGAACCTCAAGCAACATCAGGCCGTTGCCTTTGTCCATAGGGACAAGGAACATGTGCACGTCCATCTGTATGCCAACCGGATAAACTTTCAGGGCAAGGCCTACAATGACAGCTTCATCGGCAAGCGGAGCCAGCAAGTGGCCGAGCGGGTGGCCAAACAAATGGATCTGACCACGGTAAGGGAGGTACAGCAGGAAAAACTCTACCGGATGCAACATGTCCGCTCTGAAATACAAAAGATCCATGAAAAGGTCATGGCCAGGGAACGGCCAAGGGATTTTGACCAGTACATCAAATCCATGGAGCAGAACAATGTAAAGGTCATTCCCAGCATCAACAGGCAGAACCAGTTACAGGGCTTCCGTTTTGAGTATAAGGGAACCAATCTCAAGGGAAGCGAGGTGCACCGGTCCATGTCCATGGGCAGGATTGCCCGTCAAATGAACTTTGAGAAAGAAAGGGCACAACGGATTGCCAAGGACAAGAGCATGGAACTTTTGGGTAGGACAGTGAATGTCCCAATGAGTTTCACCAAGACCATCATAAAGAAAACCATCAAGCTGGCCATCAAGGTGGTCAGGGACACTGGAATAGGAATCTAAACAAAACATCATGGCAAAACTGGAAGAAATAGCGGAACTGTTGACAGAGGAGATCAACGGATTTGAAAAGAGTATCGGCCGATTGGAAAAGGTTCATGAGTATTTCAAAAACCATCCATTAAGGCCAGATACCAGCGAATTAAATGCGCTTCTAAAAGACTATGGCAACAACCAAAATAACAACATTAAGGAACAACAAAGACTGATGGAAAGGATTCTTCATAAAGTAGAGCGGTCCGTTCTCTTGCCCAGTTGGGCCATAAAACTTACTTGGGGGTTGTTGGTCACGGTCCTGTTGGTCCTTGGTTTTTCCATCTATCAGGTATCAAGGATTTCCAAGAAAGAAGAGGCAGCATTCATCAAAGGTCAGAATGATGCAATTGAACACTACGGGACATTCTTTAAAGAAAGCCCAGAGGCAAAGGAACTCTACCAAAAATGGCTGGAGGTAAAAGGCAAAAAGTAGGACAGCGCCCTAGCCTATTTTTGCTTTACGCTTATCTTTCCGAATCGCTGCAAAAATCGGACAGGATCCACGCGCTGAAGTTGGGGGTAAGGATTTGGGACAATACAAAGTAAGCTTATAGCTTAACCAACTTCTGATTATAATTGTCTAATATATCATTTGGCAAGGTCTTAAGATATATTTGGGTTGTTGATAATCGATTATGGCCAAGCATCGAAGAAATAGCTTGCAAGGGTACGTCTTGTAACATAGCTTGGGTCGCAAAACTATGACGTGATACATAGGAAGTCAATCTTTGTTCTATCTTACATTTTTTTGCAATCACTTTTAATCCTTTATTGTATCTCTTTCGTGCCCATAACACGTCTTTATATTGAAGTTCAAACGTATCTCTTTTAATTATTGGAAAAATAAATTCCGATTTATCCTTGTCTTTAAGATAAAATGAGAGTATTTCTTTTAATTGAGGTGTTATGTTGATATCATAGGGCTTGGAGGTCTTTCTTCTTTGAAACTTAATACGGTTATCAATGATATTTTGAGCCTTTAAAAAAGCTAGATCCATAAAAGAGATTCCATATAACATATAGGAGGCTAGGAAGTAATTTCTATAGTGAAACAGGCTATCTGTTTCTTCCATTTTTAAAAACATGATTGATTTTATACTGTCGATATCAAGAGCCCTTTTTTCTGTAGGAGTTGATTTAATCCTATAATGTGTAAAGGGGTAAGCATCCCTGGCGACAATTTCAGACTTAATGGCCTTATTAAAAATCGCTTTGATTGTTCTCATATAAGTCGACAGGCTATTAACAGAATTGCCTCTAGAAAAGTGCCAGTTCTCAAATCTTTTGAGAAAATCATAGTTGATTTCGTTGAATTTGAGATCATTACCACCAGCAAATTTTTCTAGTACCTTAATTACCGCGTAATAGGTATTGGCATTGCCATACCGCTCAGCTTTTTTTAACTCATCTACTATTTCCTCGCTAAACTTAAAAAAAGAATCTAAGGATGCGGTTTTTACAATTTTCTTTTTAAGCTGCAAAATGGATAAAAAGTTGAGCTCGTTTTTTTCATTTAGGTCATTAATTATGTCGACCGCTCTGGTCTTTTCTTTTAAAAGTTGATTATTTAATTTACTAACTGATGAAGTGCCTTTAAAGGCTCTTTTAACTTTCTCGTTTTTATTATCCCAAAATTCTTTTTTAACAGATTGCCCTAAGCTTATTGAAGTAGTTTTCCGAAAATGGGTCAATCGTAAAATAATAGGATAGGAAGCATCTTTTTTTTTCCTACGAGTATCCAAAGAAAGTTTTACATTGGTGTTCATCAAAACTAAGGTAAAAAAAATTTGCACGCAATTTGCACGCAAATGGGAGATTTTGTTTGAAATCAGAATAACATAAAAATTATTAAAACCCTGAAAAACAATATAATATGATTTCATTTGATTCAAATTATAGTGCCAATCCTCTTGCTGGCAGGCAAGAGGCCACCGGTTCGAATCCGGTATTCTCCACAAAAATCAATAGCACCTCGATCGAGGTGCTTTTTAATTTTTTGGATTTACTTCTGAAAGAAATCATTGTCTTAATTTCTTTGGTAGCCAACATCTCATATACATGCTTTCAATCTGTTTATTGGGGAGAAATACGGTATAAAATGTTTGGTCACCGTCATAACAATCTTCATTTCCAAATACTTCTGGCTCAGTACTCCAATTTTTTCCTGAATCTAAATTGTCGATTATTTCTTTAATGTCGTCATAATATCCATCTTGAAATAGCAAATCTTCAACCTTTAGGTTTTGTTTAGATTCTAAATACTTCATTTGTCTTAGGTCAAATGAATACTCAAATAAAACACCATCAGTATATATCGTGACAAAATCCGCTACACAATCAATACAGATATAAGAATACCTTTCAATTAATAGTATCGGTTGATTTGGAAAGGCATTACGCAACTCCCCAAATCTTATTAAATAATTGTCCCTATATCTTAATTGGCCTTTTATTTCAGTTTTCATCGATTTGGCAGAAGGAAAGGGCGACTCTGAAATAGCCTTCTTATTTGCTCTATCAACATTCTTGTTTAATGCCGATATAGAGGTTTTGCAACCCAATGAAAATAAAAACACAATACAGGCAAATAGCAAGAATTTTTTTCTCATAATTGCGCTATTTATGGGGTTGTTTTTGGCCTCGAGATACAACCTTGCGAAAGCGGGGGATGCTCATTATTCCCATTGCCAATTTACTTCGTCAACATATGCTGCTCCAAATCTGACCAGACGCTCTTTGAATTCCGTTTGGTTTTCAACTGTACGTTTTGGAATAATAAGGGACAAGTCCGTTGTCAATTTTATAAAGAAATGATTTTTGGTCTCTATGAGCTCTTTAAGTTCCGTTCCGTGAATCTTGCTTTCAGATGTAAAATCTTTGATGTTTAAAGAGCTTTCATTAAAGATGATTTCAACAGGTTTGTTAATCCGATTACTGTAGTTTTCTTTTACGTGTTTTTCAAAATGTTTTTTATACCTCCATTTAGAGTAAAGAGGATAGCAAATGAACCATATGGTAGCAGTTACTGCAAAAACTGAAATGCCGATGTAGTTTTCATCTTTTTTGGTTAGATAAAATCCATATAGTAAAAACAAAATCGGCGCTATGATTCGGCTATTTCTACGCCTTTTCTTTTGTATTATAGACTTTGAAGAAGCATATAGCTGATATTCTAAAAAATCTGAGCTTGTAAGTTTATAGTTCAGAGTCATTTTTTGGTATTATGGGCTACTAGTAAAAATACAGAATTCTCCACATGTTCTACTTAAGAACAAAAATGTGCCACTATATCATGGCAAGCCACTAGTTGGCGGGGTGTTTACCACAAGATGCAATCTTGTGGCAGCAGGGGACGGTATGGCACATAAAATTAACCATCCTTTAGGATGGTTTTTTTGCTTTTGGCTCGGTCTTTTTTGAACTTTACTTCAAAACAAATCAACATGAAATTAGAAGGAAAAGTGGCCTACATTACAGGAGGCACCAAAGGAATAGGATACGGTATCGCGGAAAGTTTGTTGGATCAAGGCATGAAGGTGGCCATTAGTGGCCGTGGGCAAAGGGGAGTGGACCAAGCAGTGGATGCCCTTTCAAAAAAAGGTGAAGTATTGGGCCTTGTATCCGATGTCACCAAATTGGTAGATGAAGAAAATGCCGTACAGTCCATTTTAAAGAAATTTGGACGCTTGGATGTGGTCATGGCCAATGCAGGGGTTGGGCATTTTGCACCTATTGATGAAATGTCGGAGCACGAATGGCATGGCATGATCAACACCAATTTAAATGGGGTGTTCCACACCTTAAAAGCATCCGTGGAAGCCTTGAAAGAATCCGAAGGCTATTACATGACGTTGGCCAGTTTGGCCGGCACCAACTTTTTTGCCACAGCGGCCGGCTATAATGCCACAAAGTTTGGGGTGGTCGGGTTTACCCAGGCGGCCATGTTGGACTTGAGGAAGTACAACATCAAGGTCACCACGATCATGCCGGGATCCGTGGCAACCCATTTCAATGACCATGAACCCTCGGAAAAAGATGCCTGGAAAATTCAGCCCGAAGATATCGGAAAACTGGTGGTGGATTTGCTGAAAATGCACCCACGAACATTGCCCAGTAAAATTGAAGTACGGCCCACACGGCCGGATTTGAAATAATCAGTCTACCTTTTCAGTCAAGGGGATTTGTACATTGCAAATTTCCTTGACCAAAGTATGTAGTTGCTGCTCGAATTTGGCCAAGGTCTGATGGTCGATCATGCCATTTTTGTCTTCAGTGAACCGAAACAATCCTTGATTTAAATTTTTGAAGGAATAGATTCCGGCCACGCCCGAATCAAAATCATGGTTTTTAGCGTATAGGTAGGCATAGCAAAGGAGCTGGAACGCCTTAGCCTTGTCGTAATTCGTGATCAACTCGTCCCAATCGCTGATTTTTACATTTTTGGGCTCGACTTTTCCGGTTTTGTAGTCAATAATGCGAAGTACGCCGTCAACTTCATCCACGCGATCCAATGTACCTTTCAGTTTAATGGGAAAAGACAGGTCCGGAAGGTCCAGAATGGTTTCATATTTGGTTTCCAACGCCAAGATTTTAATCTGATGCCGTTGATTGTCAAGTAATTCCTTATCCAGAAAGTTTTGCAGGTATTTGACGATTACATTATACACCAATAAAAATTTTCCTTTACCAATGTCTATCCCCGGCAATTGTTTCAGAAATTGATGCTTGACCACGTCAGAAATTTGTGTTTTCGTCTTTTGCAACGCCTCCTTGGTCATTATTTGCCCAATGAAAGAGGTATACAATGTTTCAAGGCTATCGTGCACTATGGTCCCGAAAGTATTGGCCGCAATGTTTTCCTCCACTTCTTCCAAATCATTGATCTTTAAAATATTCCGGGTATAAAAATCCATGGGATTTTTAATATAATTGGTCAAGGAAGTCGGTGAAAACCCGTTTAGCGCAAAATTTTTGATGTCTTCCAACAATTGGCCATTCTTGGGAATCTGTGCCAGTGGAGGTTGCTCAATGCGAACTTCGGGCGAAACTATCTGGTGAGTGACGAATGGTTTCAAGTTTTCATCGGTCAGCAGCTGGGTTACCAATCTACTTTTTTCGCCACCTTCCAGCACATCGGGTTCCGTATTGTAAACGATATAAACGTTTTTGGCCCGTTGGATCAATCGATAAAAGTGGTACACATAGATGGCATCTTTTTCCTTATAGGTCGGCAATCCGTAAGCACGTTTTACATCGAACGGAATAAAGGAATTGTTCGATTTGCCAGAGGGCAGTATCCCTTCATTGACCGAGGTGATGATAACCGTTTCGAAGTCGAGATTTCTACTTTCCAGCATCCCCATGATCTGTAAACCGGATAAGGGTTCCCCAATAAAATCAAGGGTTTCCATCGATGCCAGTTGTTTGAACAGGGTTTTGATGGACTTCAACTCCGACACAAAGGCCACATTCTCCAAGAATTGGGACAACTGGTTGAACAGCGTGTAGAACCGGTACAAGTATTCCAGTTCTTGGGCGTTCTTGTGGTGCTGATACGTTTCTTTTAGATGTTGTATGATGGTTTGGCATTGATGAATCCAATCAGTTGGAGTAGTCAAATCGTCAGGAAAAACCAGTTGGATTGCCTTTTGATGATCCTTTAACCTAGACAGCATGCTTTCATTTACAAATAACCAATTGTGTGAATTGATTAGTTCGATAAGTTCGACAGCAAAATTGGATTGATTCGAACGAAGCAATGCTGCCGCATAAGGATTGGAAAGAAATGCAACTACATGTTTATGGAACCAGCCCCTGTCCGATTTGTTCAGTTGCAGTTCCAGATAAGATTGGAAAAAGGCGTATAGCACTGTTTTATTGAGCGGGAGCCCCATGGTAATGTTCACTTCGCCAATATTGGCCGGTATGGATTTCAATACGGGGTTCAAAAGGGTTTCATCAGCCAATACTAAAGCCGTTTGTTTTAGATCAACGGTAGAGTCGTTTTGGATGTGTTGCAGTAGCTGCCCTGCATATTTGGATTGAGCCACATTTTTGGGCGCTCCGGTAATGGATATTCGTTTAGGCTGTAAAAAATGCTCTTGTCCCTCAATTTTTCGATTGTTGTAGTACGGCCAATTACGCTGATAGTTTCGGATAAAAAGCCCTGCATCATGTATGGGATCGTTCAAAAAGTAGGTATCGATATCCCAGTAAATGTGCGCATTTCCTCGTTCCAGATAATGTTGTATGATGGTACTTTCAGCTGCATTCAAGGCATTGAAACCAACAAAAACGATGGTTTCACAGTTATGGACTTGGCTTCCCTTTTTGATTTCTTCCACAGCTTTTCGTTGTACCAAACCTTGATAGCCCGTTTTGTTATGTAAGAGCTCGGTAGTAAAGCTGTGGTATATCCCTTCCAGATTCGACCAAAGTTCCAAATAATTTTCAATGAGTTCCGTTTTGTCCTTTTGAAGGGACCAGTGGTTGAGTTCTTTTATGGCGGATAGGTAGTTCAATATTTCCTTGGCTGGAATCAAGTAGCCATCAATATCGTTGAAGTCCTGTAATAATGTCTGCCCCCATTTTAAAAAGGAAGCAAAATCGTCGTGTTGTTTAAGTGCACTTTTCTTATACGCTTCAAACAGTTGGAGCAACAATTCCAAATTGGAAGCTTGCGATACCCCTGAAATTTGTGCAATAAAGTCTTGAATTGAATGCACTTTTGGACTGAAGATGCTCGTTTCAAGGGATTGTGCGATGTATTTTTTAAGAAAGGTTCCCGATCGTTTGCTGGGCAGTACAAAGGTACAGTTGGTGACGTCCAACTGTTTATTGGCAAGATCATTTAAAACATGTTCTAGAAAAGTGGTGTGCATGCACTAAAATAAAAAAGGCCCCGCATTTGCAGGGCCTTTTCCTAGAAAACTTTGTTTTCTTTATTATTTAACCAAGTTGATTTCAACTCGTCTGTTTTGTGCTCTACCAGCTCTTGTGTTGTTGGTAGCGATTGGCTTAGCTTCACCGTAACCGATAGCAGAAAGTCTATCAGCAGCAATTCCTTTGTCGATCAAGAAATCTCTAACAGAGTTAGCTCTAGACTCAGAAAGCTTTTGGTTGGTAGACTCGCTACCTACGCTGTCAGTGTGTCCTTCTACAGTAAACTTAGCGTTAGGATATTCGTTCAAGATTTGGATGATGTCAACCATTACAGAAGTAGATTCTGCTTTGATGGAAGATTTACCAGTATCGAACAAGATAGTTCTAGCGTAGTCGTTCAATTGTTTTTGAACTTCTTCAGTTACTTCAGGACATCCGTTGTTGGCAACAGTACCAGCAACTTCTGGACATTGGTCGTCTTTGTCAAGAACACCATCGCCGTCAGAATCAGGCCATGGGCATCCTTTGTTGGCAGCAGGGCCAGCTTCGTTAGGACAAGCATCATCTTTGTCGGCAACACCGTCACCGTCAGCATCAGGACAACCTGCTAGGGAAGCAAGACCTGGAGTGCTTGGACAAGCATCGTCTTTATCAGCAACACCGTCACCATCAGAATCAGGACAGCCGTTCAATTCTTTTGGACCAGCTTCGTTAGGACAGCTATCTTTAGCATCTTCGATACCATCTCCGTCAGAATCAGGACATCCGTTGAATGCTTCCAAACCAGCTACTTCTGGACAAGCATCATCTTTGTCGTAGATACCATCACCATCAGTATCGGTACCACCGAATTTGATGCTGATACCAGCCATGTGCTGGAAGTGACGAATCAAGTAATCTTCGAAGGCGTGCTTGTATTGTGTTTGAACAGTCAAACCTACGTTCTCAGAGAACCAAAGGTTAAAACCAACACCTCCGTTAACAGTACCGGCTCCGATTTCATCTACCCAAGTATAACCACCACCTACTTCGATAAAAGGATCGATAGTAGTATTTTTAAGGAAGTTGTACTTAATGGTACCGTCAATGGCATAGTGAGAAAGATCATCAACTGAAGCATCACCGATTTTTTCGATTCTGTTCAAAGATCCTCTTGCACCTACAGAGAAGCCATCACCGACATACTTAGAAATGCCGATGTAAGAAACGGAAGGCAAAATATTCCAGTGGTCAGTTACGTTGAAGTACTCATCAAATAATGTAGTACTGGAAAAAGGATTGTTGCTATCGTTTGTTGGATAAGCATCTATCGCATTCACTCCAACGGTCACTTGCCATGGATTATTCTCGTCTTGCGCTTGTATGCTGTTAATCCCTACAAACACTAGGGCAACAACCAATAATTTGCTAAGATGTTTCATGCTCAAAATTTTAAGTTTAAGTGTTTATCAGCAGCAAATGTAAGTTGTTAAGACTTATTAACAAAATCTAAATTTCTTTTTTTTTGACTCATTTGCCAGAAGAATTGCTGCATTTCAACGATTTTAGACGATATTCAACGATTTTCCCACCTTGGTAAAGGCATTTATGGCATGATCCAGGTGCTGTTTTTCGTGTGCTGCGGACAATTGAACCCGAATCCGAGCCTTGTCCTTGGGAACCACAGGATAAAAGAACCCAATCACATAAATACCCTCCTCCAACAACATATCTGCCATTTGTTGTGAGAGCTTGGCATCATACAGCATTACCGGTACAATAGCCGAATCCCCATCAATAATGTCGAAACCGGCAGCTTTCATTCCTTTTTTAAAGTATTCCGTGTTGCTTTGTAGCTTGTCTCGAAGGGTGGTATCCTTATCCAACATGTCAAATACCTTAATGGATGCGCCCACGATGGCCGGTGCCAAGGAGTTGGAGAAAAGATAAGGACGGGATCGTTGTCGCAACATTTCGATAATTTCCTTCTTACCGGTTGTGTAGCCGCCCATGGCACCGCCGAGCGCTTTACCCAATGTCCCGGTAATAATGTCGATTCGGCCCATAACACCTTTTTCTTCCAAGGTACCCCTTCCGGTTTCGCCTATAAATCCGGCCGCATGGCATTCATCGATCATGACCAGAGCATCGTATTTATCAGCAAGGTCACAGATTTGATCTAGGGGCGCCAATAGTCCATCCATGGAGAAGACCCCATCGGTTACGATGATTTTAAATCGTGCACCATCCTTCACACTTTGTTGCAATTGTGCTTCCAGATCGGCCATATCACTATTGGCATACCGGTAGCGTTTTGCTTTGCAAAGTCGAACCCCATCAATAATGGAAGCGTGGTTCAACGAATCCGAGATGATGGCATCCTCTGGTCCCAAAAGGGGTTCAAAAACGCCCCCGTTGGCGTCAAAGGCAGCAGCATATAAAATAGTATCCTCCGTACCATAGAAATTCGCTATTTTTTGCTCCAATTCCTTATGGATGTCCTGTGTACCACAAATAAAACGTACCGAGGACATGCCGAACCCGTGGGTGTCCATAGCATCTTTGGCGGCTTGGATCACTTCAGGATGTGAGGACAGCCCCAAATAATTGTTGGCACAAAAATTAATCACTTCCTGTCCGGTGGATATTTTGATCACCGCCCCTTGTGGCGAGGTAATGATGCGTTCCTTTTTAAAGAGGCCGGCTTCTTTTATGGCTTCCAGCTCCGCGGCCAAATGTTCTTTGATTTTTCCGTACATCGTTCTTTTATTATTTAAGCAAAAACTAATTCAATTTGTTGGTCAATATAAACAATAATGGCATGTTTTATTTGATAACCCATGTCTTTCAAAACATCGGCATATTGCATGATCTGTTCCTTGTGCGCTGGCGACGGCTTTCCTGTTTTATAATCGATCAAGATGGCCTGATCTCCGTGAATCGAAATGCGATCGGGCCGCAGGGTCAACCCATTGGGCATCAATATTTCCTGTTCGTTCAAAACTTCACCGTTACTTGAGAAGTAAGATGAGAGCTTTGGATGTTCGACGACTGCTCTGATTTTTTGTTCAATTTCTTTTTTGTTTTCCTTTGGAAAATCTCCCGCAGTATTCAATTGTTCCAAAACCGTTGGTACATCTTCCAGCGTTTTGATCTGGCTCAGCGCATGGTGGATAACATTTCCCATTTCAATGGCTTCCGTACGGGTATCGTCCCAGAGTCTTCCTGATTTGGTTGAGATTACAAAACCAGGGTCGTCAATAGGTCGGGTAATGTATGGGATGTATTTTCCTTCTTCAACGGTTATGTCATGGCCAGCGGAAATTTCAGGAAGGGTTCCGATAAGGTACTTCCCGGTTTCGTAGGCTGTTAGCTGTTGCTGTTGCAGGAACCAACCAAAAAGATCGGCATAGGAGCTTGCCTCGGATAGGCTATCCGGTTTCTTTCCGGTTTCGGTAACCACGAACAGTCCTTTTACGGGCCGTGTTAGGGCAACATAGAGCACATTCATGGCATCGAGGACCGATTTTTGTTCCTCTTCCTTATATAATAGGTGTGTTATGGAATTAAATTCCAATAGGTCCTTATTGGTGTTCAACAAAAATTCATCCAATTCCAGCCCATCTTCATCAGACGAGGCCGGGGCCCAAATTTTTTTGTTGGGTTTTTTCAATGTGGCATTGGCAAAAGGAAATATAACAAACGGAAATTCCAGCCCTTTGGATTTATGCACTGTCATAATACGAACGGCATCCACGTCATCCGGTGCCGCAATGGACAGGGAATCCTTTTTGATTTCCCAGTAGGTCAAGAACGCATGTATACTGGGGCCTTCCCTTTTTTCCAGGTCCAACACCTCATCCATCAAAAAGGTTATATGTGCTGCCGAGCCGGTGGCCAAACCAAATTGAGAGATGGCCTTTTCCAAAATCGTGGACGTGGATTCGGTTTGCAATACTTGGATATCGAATGCAAAGGTTATGGAAAGATAGTGATCAATGGCATCCAAATGTGTTGTTATAAATTGGTGCGCATCATTTTCATCCTTGCACAAATACGTTAAAATAAAGTATGCGGCCTCCCTATCCCTTTTGTTTTGAATTACCCTTAAAAGGGCAACCAGGAAATTTACCTGGACATTGGTGCCCAACAAGAGGGCTTCCGATGAAATAATGGGAATACGGTTTGTGGCCAAATGGTTCGCCAACACCATGGCCTTGTTATTGTCCCGCACCAATATGCAGATATCCGAATAAGGATTGTTTTTTGACTTGATCTGGTGGATGGTTTGCAATACTTCATCACAATATGCTTCATCCTTATCTTCCAAATCTTTGTCCAACACGGTCAGATGTACAAATCCACCCGGAATATTGTTGGTTTTTTGATGGGAGTCATGCAGAAAAAGATTTTGGTAATCCTGATTTTCCATCACTGGGGCCAGGGTGGTAAAGAAAGAGTTGTTAAATTCCACAATGGTGTCGCAACTTCGCCAATTGGTATCCAATGATCGAACCATCGGTTCCACGGAAAACGGATGGGCAGTCCCATTGATCAAGTTTAAAAATTGTTCGGCCCTTCCGCCCCGCCAACGGTAAATGGCCTGTTTTACATCGCCCACCAAGAAAAGAGAACCCTTTTCCTGTCGTTCATTCTCACTTTCCAGCGCATTTCCGATAAGGGGCACCAAGTTCTCCCATTGCATTTTGGAGGTGTCTTGGAACTCATCAATAAAATAGTGCCGGTATTTTTCGCCCATGCGTTCATAAATGAACGGAACCGGCTGCCCTTTGATTTCCTTGGACAAAATCGCATTCAGGGAGGAAATGGGAATAATGTCCCTTTCCAGTTCTATATGTTTTATTTCCTTGGCAATTTCGTTCAGCACGGTCATCGGGACTATATTGCCGTAGATGTTCTTAAGGAAACGGTGACGGTAGATTTTTTCTTTTTGTGACAGGTACGTTTGCAACAGTGCAGGTGCGAGGGAAGAAACATCCCTTTTGTCATTGGCTTTGAGGATTTTGCCTTCGACCAAATTAGGTTCCAGGGTCTTGCTGGTATAAAGTGCACTTGGACTGAATTCCCCATCGGTCATTTTTTTAAAATGATTGGGCAATGTTTGCCGAGGAAAATCGGCAAATTCAAAACCTTGGCTTTCAATTTCCTTTAAAACCGTTTGGGCTGCCAGTACAATTTGTTGTTCCAAGTGCCCCAATCTCTTGGCGATCCGCTGTTGGATGTCCTTAAAATCCCCAATGGTTTTGGATCGCAAGGGAGCCACATGGTCAGCATGGTTTTCTTGGAACAGCAACTTTCCCATTTCAATAAGATCTAGGGCAATGTTCCAACTTTTGTCCTCATCGATTTTTTCCAGTGAAAAAGCGATGAGCACATCGGTCAGTGCTTCATCGGTGCCTGCCCGTTCCAGAAGATTGCCCACGGCTTCCTCCAGCAGCATATCGGTATCCAGCTCCACTTCAAAATTTTGGGACAGATGCAGGTCCCGGGCAAAGGTCTTAATGATCTTATGGTTGAATTTATCGATGGTAGAAATCTCAAAAAAGGAATAATTGTGCAGTATTCGTTTTAAAATGAGCTTGCTCCGTTCCCTGAGTTCGGATGCCTCAAGGGAAAGTTCCGAACAAATTTCATGGAAAAGTGCGGCTTGTTTTTTGGGTACGGGCTCCAATCCAAAGGCATAGAGATTGTCAAGAATCCGGGTTTTCATTTCGTCCACGGCCTTATTGGTAAAGGTAATGGCCAGGATCTGCCGGAATTTGGAAGGCGCATCGTGCGTCAACAATAATTTAAGGTACTCTTTGGCCAAGGCATACGTTTTCCCCGAGCCGGCAGATGCACTGTATATTTTAAAATTGGCGTCTTCCAAAGAAGTTTTTCCTGCAAATTACGGATTCCCTACCTGATGTTAACATCCTTTTAGCGGAATATAAATGTTAAAAACCGTATTTTTACAGGAATTGATTTATAACCTAAAAAACAAAAAAATTATGGCTTTTGAATTACCAAAATTACCTTACGCATACGATGCGCTGGAACCAAATATAGATGCTAGGACCATGGAAATCCACCATACCAAGCACCACAATGGGTACACCACCAAATTGAACGATGCCATTAAAGGAACCGATCTTGAGGGAAAAGGGATTGAAGATATCCTTTCCAATCTCGATATGTCCAACATGGCAGTAAGAAACAATGGTGGGGGTTACTACAACCACTGTTTGTTCTGGGAAGTAATGTCCCCCAATGGTGGCGGAGCACCTAGTGGAGCATTGGCTTCAGCAATCAATGATGCTTTTGGTTCATTTGATGCCTTCAAGGAAAAATTTGCCGCGGCTGCCGCAGGACAGTTTGGTTCGGGTTGGGCATGGTTGTGCGTGCACAAAGGTGGAAAGGTGGACATCTGTGCCACTCCAAATCAAGATAACCCCATTATGCCAGGTATCGGCTGTGGCGGTCACCCAATCTTAGGATTGGATGTTTGGGAGCATGCCTATTATTTGAACTATCAGAACAGAAGGCCCGATTATATTACCTCCTTTTTTAACGTGATCAATTGGGATAAAGTTTCAGAAAACTACGAGGCCGGCAAGTAATTGCTTGGCCCACGGAATAAAAAAAGCCCCGCATTTTATGCCGGGCTTTTTTTATTCTGATAGGGTATAATAGAAAAGAGCGAGGAAGCCCCCGCTCTTTTCGTCCCAAATCTTACCATAAACTTAACCTACTTATGCTATGGCGAGACTAAAATACTGGTATTGTGTTAAATAACAAAGGTTTTGGGATAAATTTTTGAATTTCGACGGAAAAAGAAAACGTGCAGTTCGTCGATAAAATAGATAAATCCTTGGTTCTCAAACATAAAGAAGGCGGAGTGTTCTCCGCCTTCTTTCCCCAAATCTTACCATGAACTTAACCTACTTATGCTATGGTCCTCCAAATGTAAGGCAAGGCAGGTTTTCGTCCCTAAGCTTTTAGATGAAACTCCCTAAAATGGGTTGAACTGCCAAACTGGTCGACTGCGCGTACGGTAAACAAGGAAAAAGACTACTAGATCGAGGATTCGGAAATGCGGTAAAATAAAAAAGGTGGAATAGTTTCCACCTTTTTTGCCCCAAATCTTACCATGAACTTAACCTACTTATGCTATGGCAATACTAAAGTAGGATTGTGGTCACGCCACCGTATAAAAACACGCCAATCTGCTACTTTCATCGATGAAATGCATGCTTTCTTCGGTAGTTGTGAAAATGTTTCAATAGGCTCTTTCGTTTTTTCCTTCAAAGAAATTGATGAAAGCTCGGTTCACAACCCTGTTTCCACCTGGTGTCGGATAATTTCCGGTAAAGTACCAATCACCCAAGTTTTTCGGACAGGCTTCGTGCAAACCTTCAATACTCTGATAAATGATTTCTACCTCGGCTTTTATTTCATCAGGACTCAGTATTTCTGCAATTTTTTTGGAAATCTGTTCAGCTGTGAACGGGGCATAAAAGTCCTTCACATAGTTCACTACATCCTTGTCCTTGGATGCTTTCTGAGCTAAACACTTTTCATATATCTCTTTGATCTTATGTGTGGTGCCATGCTCTTCATGGAGTGCTTGGGCTGCCTTGAAGGCCACAAAATCTTCCAATTTGGCCATGTCAATACCATAACAATCAGGATATCTGATCTGTGGTGCCGAAGAAACTACCACAATCTTTTTCGGCGACAAACGATCCAAGATTTTTAAGATGCTTCGCTTTAAGGTGGTACCTCGAACTATACTATCATCTATGATCACCAAATTATCGGTAGGTTTCACAGACCCGTATGAGATGTCGTAAACGTGGGTTACCAGATCATCCCTGCTACTGTCCTGTGTAATAAAGGTCCTAAGCTTCGCGTCTTTGATCGCCACTTTTTCGATACGAGGTCGAACTGCCAATATCTTGTGGAGCTGCTCGCCAGTGATATTGGGTCCGAGGGCAAGAATCTGCTCTTCCTTTTTCTTGTTGAGGTAGTTCTGGGCTTCCTTTACCATCCCAAAAAACGAAGTCTCTGCGGTGTTGGGTATATAGGAGAACACGGTATTCTCCATATCGCCATCGATGGACTCCAAGATTTGTGGGAACACCAGTTTCCCCAATTTTTTACGCTCCTGATAAATTTCTTTGTCGCTTCCGCGGGAAAAATAGATGCGTTCAAAGGAACAGGCCCTACGTTCCGTGGGCTCCAAGATCTGTTTTATGGCCACGGTGCCATTTTTCTTCACGATAATGGCATGCCCGGGATCCAATTCCTTAACGTCATCAAATTTTACATTGAATACGGTTTGGATCGCGGGTCGCTCGGAGGCTACCACCACTATTTCATCATCCTGATAAAAATAAGCGGGACGGATTCCTGCAGGGTCTCTAAATACAAAGGAATCGCCATGGCCCAAAAGGCCACCCATGGTGTATCCGCCATCCCAGTTTTTCGAGGCCTTCTTCAAAATTTTGGCAACGTTCAACCGCTCGGCGATCAAAGGGGAGGCTTCTTGTTTGTTGTAGCCCTCCTTTTTGATCTGTTTGTACAATTTGGCTACGGCATCGTCCAAAAAATGGCCTATTTTTTCCATTACGGTCACCGTATCTGCCATTTCTTTGGGATGCTGTCCCAAGGTGACCAAGTTGCCAAACAACTCATCCACATTGGTCATGTTGAAGTTACCGGCCACGATCAGGTTCCGGTGCATCCAGTTGTTCTGTCTAAGGAACGGGTGAACACTTTCAATGCTGTTCTTTCCAAAAGTGCCGTAGCGCACGTGCCCCATCAACAATTCACCGATGTAGGGGATGTTCTTTTTCTGCCAAGCCACATCGTCTTTATGGCCCGGGTTTTCTGTCAATGCCGTATTGATCCGTGCATTGATCTGGTCGAAAATGTCCTGAATGGGCTGTTGGTTTGCCGACCGTACCCGGCTCATATAACGTTCCCCAGGTTGCATGTCGAGTTTGATGCTGGCAAAACCTGCACCGTCCTGTCCCCGGTTGTGTTGCTTCTCCATCATCAGGTACATTTTGTTAACCCCATAAAAGGCCGTACCATACTTTTCCTTGTAGTATTCAAGGGGTTTAAGCAAACGGATCAATGATATTCCGCATTCGTGCTTAATGGCATCACTCATAACAAACCAAATAAAAAAAGCCCCGAAAGCTTCAGGGCGTGTATTTACGTTAATTCAATATTGAACTGTGTCAATTCCCTAAATTGTACCAAACGGGCCTCCACCTCATGTTTGGGAAGGTTTACCATGCGTTCCGTTCCAAAACGTTCCACACAGAACGAGGCCAAATTGGAACCATGGATAATGGCATTTTTCATACTCTCGAATGAAATGTTCCCCGATTCGGTCAAATAGCCTGCAAAGCCTCCAGCAAACGTATCGCCTGCACCGGTTGGGTCAAAAACCTCTTCCAATGGTAGGGCGGGTGCAAAGAAAATTTGGTCCTCGTGAAACAATAGGGCACCGTGTTCCCCTTTTTTGATCACTACATATTTCGGACCCATTTCCTGGATTTTTGTGGCTGCCTTAACCAAGGAATATTCATCGGTCATCTGTCTTGCTTCAGCATCATTTATGGTAATGACATCTATTTTTTTAACGACCTCCATCAACTCGTCCCAAGTGTTGTCCATCCAAAAATTCATGGTATCGAGAATAATCAGTTTTGGTCGTTCTTCCATCTGATTGATTACACTCAACTGGATGTTCGGGTGCAGATTGCCCAACATGACCACGTCGGCATCCACAAAGTTGTTGGGCACCACCGGATTGAAATCGGCCAAGGTGTTCAGTTCGGTGACCAAGGTATCCCGGGAATTCAAATCGTTGTGGTATTTGCCGGCCCAGTAAAAGGTTTTTCCACCTTTAACCACTTCCACACCGGATAAGTCGATGTGCCTGTCGGCCAACATATTCATATAGGACTGGGGAAAATCATCACCGACCACGGACACGATCGCGGAGTCGATTTTGAACTGGGAAGCGGCGAGTCCGATGAAGGTACCAGCGCCACCCAATATTCTACCTGTTTTTCCGAACGGTGTTTCAATGGCATCGAAAGCCATTGTCCCCACGATCAGTAATTTGCCCATTCCCTAAATTTTGGTGCAAATATACGGTTTAGCAATGCCATTTGGTACAATGGTGGTTGCAATTATGAATTTTTAGGAAATTAATGGCAACTGAGGCTTATTTACGGCCAAAATCAGCAGGGATTTCTCCCCATGCCTTGGTCTCCCATTTTACGATTGGGGTCGAGTATCGGTTCTTTTTGAGCCACTCCTCTGCACGGGCCACCAGTTCGAACAATTTCGCATTCTTACTGTTTTTTTCGAGTTTGGTGCCGCACTTACCTTTGCGCACCCAGCCAATTGCAATTCGGGAGTCGGAATAAATGATGCGATCGCTTTTTTGTTGTTTTAAAAAAGCCAATCCGTGGACCAATGCCAAGAACTCACCCACATTGTTGGTGCCCTGTTCGAAAGGACCTTGATGGAAGAGCACTTTTTTGGACTTGGTGTCCACCCCGCGGTACTCCATGCGGCCAGGGTTGCCACTCGATGCTGCATCCACGGCAATGGAATTGTAGTTGGGCTCGCCAATTTTGAGCAACTCTTCTTGCGTTAAGCCCGGTTTGCCCTTTGATTTTCCCTTGTACTCCAGATAATTGCTATTGTATGCCTTTTTGGCCTCGGCAAAGGTGGCGAAGGATTTGTATTCGGCTCCCTTAAAGCCCTCTATTTGGGCCTTGCAGTCGGCCCAAGATTCAAAAATGCCAGGGTGTTTTCCCTTCCAAACCACATATAACTTTGCTTTTTTGCCCATTAACTAAGCAGTTTTTCGATGATTTTGGGAAAATGTTCGTACTCCAATTGGTGTACCTTTTCGGCAATTTGGTCCGGGCTATCGGATGGTTCTACCTTGGTTTTGGCTTGGAAAATAATGGCACCTTCATCATAGTTCTCGTTTACATAATGTATGGTAATGCCTGTTTCAGTTTCTTTATTATCCTTTACTGCTTGATGCACTTTTTCACCGTACATGCCCTTGCCTCCATATTTGGGCAGCAGTGCCGGATGTATGTTTATGATTTTTTTTGGGAAGGCTTCAATCATGTTTTCCGGAACTTTCCATAGGAACCCGGCAAGTACCACTAAATCGGCGTTCAGTCCTTTCAAAAAATCGACCACCGCATCGGTTTTGGTCAAAGCAACTTTGTTGAAATAAAAGGCAGGAACTTCGAGCCTATCGCAGCGTTCCAACACCTTTGCCTCTTTCTTATTGGTGAGGACCGCAACCACATTAATAGTAGGTATGTTGTTGAAGTACGTTATGATGTTTTCTGCATTTGAGCCACTTCCAGAGGCCAAGATGACTATTTGTTTCATCTGTTAGGAATTGATGGTATTTTGGACTAACTTCAGGCGGCTAAAGTAATGTACTGAGCCTTAAGATGTTTAATTTGGAGTACATTTTATCGACAAATGGTGTAATTAATCCAAAGTTTTATATTTTTGCCAACGATTAAATTTTTAAAACCACTATAATTATGTCAGACATTGCATCAAGAGTAAAGGCTATCATCGTTGATAAACTCGGTGTTGATGAGAATGAAGTTGTAGCTGAAGCTAGCTTTACCAACGATTTAGGAGCGGATTCCTTGGACACTGTTGAGCTTATCATGGAGTTTGAGAAAGAATTTGATATCCAAATACCAGACGACCAAGCAGAAAACATTGCCACTGTAGGTCAAGCCATTAGCTACATCGAAGAAGCTAAGTAATTATATGATATATTGCTAAAGAATTGGAATTATCCATGTGGTGATTATCACATGGATAATTTTTTTTATAATTTAGGTCTAAAGGGTAAAACATAGTTCAATGCAGTTAAAGCGAGTTGTAGTTACCGGAATGGGTGCTTTGACCCCGATCGGAAACAATTTGGAAGCTTATTGGGAAGGACTACGGACCGGTAAAAGCGGTTGCGCCCCCATAACATATTTCGATACCGAAAAGTTCAAGACAAAATTTGCCTGTGAGCTTAAAGGGTACGATCCCAATGATTTTTTCGACCGCAAGGAAGTAAGAAAACTGGATCGGTTTGCCCAATATGCACTGGTATCTTCCGATGAGGCCATAGCCGATTCCGGGATTGATTTGGACCACGTGGACAAGTTTAGGGTCGGAGTCATTTGGGGTGCAGGCATTGGAGGGTTGGAAACCTTCCAGAATGAAGTCATTGGTTACGCCGAGGGAGATGGAACGCCTCGTTTCAACCCCTTCTTTATCCCAAAAATGATTGCCGACATCGCACCAGGAAACATTTCCATCAAGCATGGATTTATGGGGCCTAATTATACAACGGTTTCTGCTTGTGCATCTTCTGCCAATGCGATGATCGATGCACTCAATTATATTCGATTGGGTCATTGTGATGTTATTGTGACCGGGGGTAGTGAAGCAGCAGTGACGATAGCAGGTATGGGTGGTTTTAACTCCATGCATGCCCTGTCCACAAGAAATGATAGTCCAGAGACTGCCTCCAGACCTTTCGATGCCACACGTGATGGTTTCGTATTGGGCGAGGGAGCAGGTGCATTGGTCTTGGAAGAATACGAACACGCCAAGGCACGCGGTGCCAAAATCTATGCCGAAGTGGCCGGAGGAGGCATGTCTAGTGACGCCTATCACATGACCGCACCCCATCCAGAAGGTATCGGTGTGGTTCGGGTAATGGAAAATTGCTTGAGGGATGCTGGGCTAAAACCAGAGGATGTGGATGCCATCAATACGCACGGTACTTCCACACCACTTGGTGATGTTGCCGAGCTTAAGGCCATTTCCAAGGTATTTGGTGCACATGCATCCAAGATCAATATCAATTCCACCAAATCCATGACCGGACACTTGTTGGGTGCTGCTGGGGCCATAGAAGCCATTGCGTCCATTTTGGCCATGGAGCACAATATGGTTCCACCGACCATTAACCACAGCGTGGTGGACGAGGAAATCGATCCATCGCTCAATCTTACGCTGAACAAGGCTCAAGAGAGGGAGGTTAAGGTGGCCATGAGCAATACCTTTGGTTTTGGAGGACACAATGCGTGTCTTATTTTCAAAAAATTAGGGTAGTTTTGTAACATGAAACTCACCTCCAAAATATTCAATTCCCATCCGAACTCGGATGGGGATTTTTTTTTGGGGATGAAAAAAATCTTGGGATTTAAACCCAAGAACATTGAGGTCTACAAAAGAGCCTTTTTGCATCGTTCCATGAACAAAAGGGACGCCGAGGGCAACCCCATGAATTACGAACGGCTCGAGTTTTTGGGCGACTCCATGTTGGGCACCATTATTTCCCGTCACCTATACAATGAAGTACCCGAAGGAGACGAGGGGTATCTCACCAAAATGCGCTCCAAGGTGGTTAGCCGAAAACACCTGAACGAGCTGGGTAAGGATCTTGGGCTGCTTCGATTTGTGGAAAGTAGGATTCCCAAATCCCATTTCGGGGAAAACATCCACGGCAATGTTTTTGAAGCGTTGATCGGGGCCATTTATCTTGATCGGGGCTATAAGTATTGTGAAAAATTCATTTACGACCGAGTCATCGAACCCTACGTTGACATTGAACAACTGGAAGGTAAGGTCATCAGTTACAAGAGTTTGGTGATCGAATGGTGCCAAAAACAAAAAAAGTCCTTCAACTACAACGTATACGAGGATACCGGCAATGATGAATTGAAACATTTTGCCGTGAAATTGACCATCGGGGACCGAATTATGGCCAAGGCCAGGGCCACTTCAAAAAAGAAAGCAGAGGAAAAAGCATCCAAGCGTGCATACTTTGCGCTTCAGAACAAAATTGAAAATCAGTAACTTTAAATAAAGGCAAACTCAATCGTTTTCGTTTGATTTATAGGTGTATTGTATTGCAATAACTAGGCATTCAAACGGATTAAGAGTATATTTACCGTTCGTGTTTAGGGCATGTTGACAACACATCGAATATCGGCAGATTTTTATGATGACAGTTTTAAGCTCATCGCCATACACAGTAATTTGGAAGATTATGCCATAACCTATGCCATAAATTCCGGCTGTGGATTGTACTTGAAACGTATGGAAAGGGATCTTTGTCTTGAGGCAAATGCTAAATTTTCCGTTTTTGATTGGGACGATGAACTGAACGATCTGTATTGGACGCTGATTGCCAATAAATGTGTTGTGGAAGAAGTAATTCCCTCGGATGGACTGTTTGGCAACAACACTTCTGAACGTACGGATCACTTGATAAAAGAACGGAAGGAAGTGGATTATTTTTTGAAAGTAGACGCTGCCGATGACGACTTGATAGAAGAACAAGTACGACGCATCAACAAAATAGCCAGGGTTATGACCGCATACCCTATTGACACACAAACCTTAAAATCAAAAAGAAATTTAATCTTTTAACAATGCCAACTAGAAAGAAGACTAAAATTGTAGCAACCTTAGGTCCAGCCACCAGTTCGAAGGAGACCCTTAAAGCAATGATGCTGGCAGGAGTGGATGTATTTAGGATCAATTTTTCACATGCTGCCTACGAAGATGTTGCGGAACGCATTAAAATGATACGGGAACTGAATGAGGAGTTGGAAGTAAACACCGCAATACTTGCCGATTTACAGGGACCAAAACTTCGTGTAGGCGTTATGGGCGGAGAAGCCATTGTAGCACCGGGCGACGAAGTAACCTTTGCCACTGGCGAGCCCTTTGAGGGAACCGCGGAACGGGTTTATATGAACTACAAAAGCTTTCCAAGGGATGTAAAACCCGGTGAGCGCATTTTGCTTGATGATGGTAAGCTCATCTTTGAAGTAAAGTCCACCAACGGTGAAAATGAAGTAATAGCAACCGTAATCCAAGGAGGGCCCCTTAAATCCAAAAAGGGGGTGAATTTGCCCAACACGGCCATTTCATTGCCTGCCTTGACCAAAAAGGATATTAAGGACGCCATTTTTGCCATTGAACAGCAAGTGGATTGGATGGCACTATCGTTTGTTCGGCACAGCCAAGACCTTATCGATTTGCAAGAATTGATCAAGAAACACTCCGATCACAAGATTCCGATCGTGGCAAAAATAGAAAAGCCTGAAGCCGTGGAGAACATCGATAAGATCGTTACCTATTGTGATGGTTTAATGGTGGCCCGAGGCGACTTGGGTGTGGAAGTCCCTGCCCAAGAGGTCCCCTTGATTCAGAAAAAACTGGTTTTGAGGGCCAAAAAGGCTCGGATTCCTGTAATCATCGCCACACAGATGATGGAAACCATGATCACCAGCCTTACACCGACACGTGCTGAGGTGAACGACGTGGCCAACTCCGTTATGGATGGTGCCGATGCCGTGATGCTTTCCGGGGAGACCTCTGTTGGAAACTACCCAGTTCAGGTAATCGAAAAAATGGCAAGTATAGTTGCCAGTGTGGAAGGTTCCAACTTGATCAAGGTTCCTCAAACACCACCACATATCCGGACAAAAAGGTTCATCACCAAATCGGTGTGCTACCATGCCGCCCTTATGGCAAACGAGATTGAGGCCAAGGCCATTTCCACATTGACCAATAGTGGGTACACGGCTTTCCAAATTTCAGCTTGGAGGCCTGCAGCCCATATTTTGGTGTTCACCTCCAACAAAAGGATTTTGACCCAATTGAACCTATTGTGGGGCGTAAAGGCCTTTTATTACGATCGATTTGTGTCCACTGATCAAACTATTGAGGACGTGAACCAGATTGCATGCAAAAAAGGATTTTTGAATGTGGGCGATATGCTGGTCAGCTTGGCCGCAATGCCGATCAAGGACAAAGGGATGGTAAATACCCTTCGTGTTACCGAAATTGAGTCCTGTAATTTTTAAGCACCAATAAAGGTCAAAATAGACCCAAAAAATATATCCCCTGCTCCCTTTGGAGCAGGGGATTTTTTATGCTCCAATGTAAGTTTTACAAAGTAAGTTGGACTGATTGGAAGTATTGACCGACCCTTTGTCGGTGAACACAAGCATCATGAAATACGAGTACACAGACCAGAAAATGGGAGCCGTTTTAGGGTTTACCGATGACATCAAAAAAGATGAACATCGATTTGCCCACACCGAATCCACCATTAAATTTCTTTGGAACAGAAACTGCGAACCGGTTCATTTTCAAGTGGATGGTATTCCCATGGTGCTCCAGCCCAACCAATTGGTTACGGTAACCTATTTGCAACATGTTTCCCTAGAAGCCACTGCGCTACCTTTAACGGGAATCCTGTTCAATCGTGAATTCTATTGCATTTTTGACCATGACACCGAAGTCTCCTGTAACGGTATTCTGTTTTTTGGTACGCAAGATCTACCCATTGTTACCATTCCGGATGGGCAGTTGAAAAAGTTCAACTTGTTGTTCGATATGTTTTTGGAAGAGTTTTCCACACCGGACAACATTCAGGGCGATATGTTACAAATGCTGCTTAAACGAATGATCATCCTTAGCACCCGATTGGCCAAGGAACAGCTCATTGTGCAAACTTTGGACAACGATCAGATCGATGTGATTAGAAAGTTCAACTATTTGGTGGACTTGAACTTTAAAACCAAGCGCCGGGTAAGCGATTATGCCGAAATGCTCTTCAAATCGCCCAAGACCCTATCCAACCTTTTTGCCATTTACAACCAACGCTCTCCCCAACAGATCATATTGGACCGAATTGCCTTGGAAGCGAAAAGGCTCATCAATTACACCGATAAGCAAAACCAGGAAATAGCCTACGAATTGGGTTTTAACGACCCGGCCCATTTTAGCCGATTTTTTAAGAAAATGACGCAAATGAGCCCTTCCGAATACCGGGACAGTCTGGTTTTGACCCCTTAAGGGAAGAATGCACAACTCGTCGGGAAATCCTTCCTAACACCTGCCCTTTGTATTGCCCCATCTTTGCCCTGTAATTTAAAACAAGGTATTGATGAACATTTCCAACAAATCCATTTTCAATCTCATCGAGATTTTTAGAAGCACGCCCAAACAGGCACAACCTTTGGTTGCCACCGAGCATTGCGGTCAAAAATTTCATCATGATTTTTATTGTGATGCCGAGAAACCCTTCATTCAGAAATATTAATTCCATATATACCCAAAAAATAAATAGTATGAGCACATTTAATGTACCCAAAAGAGACGAGGTAAGTCCTGCAAACCAGACCGTATTTGACAATCTTGAAAAAGCATTGGGCTTTGTTCCCAACCTGTATGCCACCTATGCCCATTCAGACAATGCATTGGTGAATTATTTGAACTTTGCGAACGCAAAGACCTCCTTGAAAGCGAAAGAAAAGGAAGTGGTGAACTTGGCCGTGAGTCAAGTAAACAATTGTGAATATTGTTTGGCCGCCCATACCGCCATTGGCAAGATGAATGGGTTCACCGAGGATCAAATCTTGGAACTAAGGGCCGGTAAATCCACATTCGACACCAAATTGGATGCCTTGGCGAAATTGGCCAAGAACATAACCCAGAACAGGGGAAATGCCGATCAGGATGTATTGGATAACTTCTTCGAGGCCGGATGGACGAAGGAAAACTTGATCGATACCATTGTTTTGGTCGGGGACAAGACCATTTCCAATTACATCAACAATACCGCAGGAACACCAATCGATTTTCCTGAAGTACAGCCTTTGGATGAGGTGAATGCCTAATTCAATGTTTTAACTAAACTCCGGACCCTTTCATTAATTTGGAAGGGTTTTTTATTGTCGTTATGGTTCTGGGAATAGTGTGGCGGCTATATTTTTGGCCATATAAATGGGCCAATCATTTTTGAACAAATTACTTTCTGTAATGGCACTTTCATATAGCAGGTACAAACCATCCGATATTTTTTCGGTCTCGGCCTTGGACAGGTTGGGCACGTTATCGCCCACTACTTCCCCAATAAAGAGCAACAACTCCTTTTTCTGTTTTTGAATTACAGCGCGAATCTTTGCTTCGTTAGGGCCCAATTCACCGAAAGTCTTCAAACACCAGCACCCTTCGAAATCTTCTTCACGGTACATGTCCTGTAACAGCTCGAACAGTGCCAATAATTGACTTTTACCAGACGGCTTTTTGGCCACAAAGCCTTTTAACCGCTCCAGAAATTGATGGTGTCGATGGTCCAAATAGGCTATACACAGATCTTCCTTGGACTTAAAATGACCATACAGGGTGGCCTTGGCGATATTACAGGTGTCAACGATTTCATTTATACCTGTTGAATGGTAACCTTGGGAATAGAACAGCTTGCCAGCGGTTACAATAATGTGTTGGTGCAATTCAGGACTTTGCATAATGCATTTTAAAAAGTTAAGCGGGGGAGCTGCCCGTGCAAAATAAAAAGAAATCTGGTATTGGACAATCAGACGTTTCTCTCAAAATTCAAACTTGAGTTGCACCAGAACAGCCTCATCTTTGGAATCTTCTTTTTTCTTCTCGGTATTGAGGTTGGCCAACGAAATGCCCAAGAGCCGAACCGAGTTTTCCAGATCGGCTTGGTACAGTAGTTCCTTGGCGGTTTCCAGAATCAGGTCCTTGCTTGCAATATAATAGGGAAGGGTTTTGCTTCGAGTTTGTAAGGTAAAGTCGCTGTACTTGATTTTCAGGGTGATGGTTTTTCCAGCGATTTTGGATTTTTGCAGCCTGCGTTCCAATTCGTTGGCAATGTTTTCCAATTTTTCCAGCATGAAGATCTCACTGCTCAGGTTTTCGGAAAACGTACGCTCTGCCCCAACCGATTTTGGTGTGCGATGCGGTTTAACCGGACTGTGGTGCACCCCTCGTACCACATTGAAATAGTAAGAACCGCTTTTTCCAAAATGCTCGTCCAGAAACTCCTCGGATTTTTGTTTGAGGTCTTTTCCAGTAAAAATGCCCAACCGGTACATCTTGTCGGCTGTTACCTTGCCCACTCCATAAAACTTTCGAATGTCCAACTCTTCCAAAAAGGCAATGACCTCTTCGGGGTTTACCGTTTTTTGTCCGTTCGGTTTGTTGTAATCGCTGGCCACCTTTGCGATAAATTTGTTGATGGAGATGCCCGCTGAAGCCGTCAATCCTGTTTTGTCCAATATTTTTTGGCGTATTTCTTTGGCGATCAAAGTAGCAGAGGGATTGCCTTTTTTGTTTTCGGTCACATCCAGATAGGCTTCATCCAACGATAGGGGTTCCACAAGGTCGGTGTACTCATAAAATATGTCCCGAATTTGCAGTGAGATTTCCTTGTAGCGATCAAACCGGGGCCGCACAAAAATAAGTTGAGGACAATTTTTTTGTGCTTGGTATCCCGACATGGCACTGCGCACTCCAAATTTCCGAGCTTCGTAACTGGCAGCCGAAACCACACCGCGTTTAGATCCTCCACCAACGGCTATTGGTTTTCCCTTAAGCTCTGGATTGTCGTGCTGCTCTACGGATGCATAAAAGGCATCCATGTCCACATGGATTATTTTTCTTAAGGGAAAATCGAATTGCATACCCAAATTTAGGGTATATTTAGTTTGATGGAACATTTGGAAATAGAGCGAAAATTCTTGGTCACCTCGGATGCCTATCGGCAGGAAGCCACTTCCCAAACCCGGATCGCACAAGGGTATTTGAACACTGACCCCGACCGGACCGTTAGGGTCAGGATTATGGGCGAAAAAGGGTTTTTGACCATAAAAGGCGGCCCCAACGATTCAGGTACTACACGGTTTGAATGGGAAATTGAAATTTCCACCCTGGAGGCCACGAACCTGATCGATCTGTGTAATACCGGTATTCTTGAAAAATATCGATATGAAGTGCCCATGGGCAAACATTTTTTTGAAGTGGATGAGTTCTTGGGGGAGAACAAAGGGTTGGTGATCGCCGAAGTGGAGCTTAACCACGAAGATGAAAAATTTGAAAAACCTGAATGGCTGGGTGAAGAGGTCACCGGACAGAAGCAATATTACAACTCCCAGCTGAGCAAAAACCCTTTTAACACATGGAAGCAATAATGGACAAACGCCAAATAAGCATCAATTTTTTAATCGTTATAGCTGCCATTGCAGCAATGAGCGCGGAGCATCTTGGATTTCGACAAGTGTATCTTTTTCTAAAACCCCTAACCACGATTCTGGTTATTTCCCTTTTGGTTTTAATTCCAAAAATCAACAATGCCAATTTTAGGAATTTGATGTTGGCCGCATTTATATTCTGCTTGCTCGGGGATATTTTGTTGCTTTTTGAAACCTATTTTGTTTTTGGACTTGCTTCGTTTTTATCGGCCCATTTATTATTTACCTTAAGCTTCATCAAATTGAAAGGATTTAGTACTCACGTTCTTTCCTTTGTTTTTGTATTTGGTGTGGGAACTGGTATTTTCTTTTGGTTGAAACCGGATTTAGGAACATTTCTTATTCCGGTGTCCCTCTATATTTTGGTAATCAGCTTAATGGCTTGGCAGGGGATTGGACTTTATTTGCGCAACAAGGGAAGGGCTTATGCTTGGATAGCCGTAGCCGTTATGTTGTTCATGCTTTCGGATACCATGATTGCCTTGGTCAAATTCAAGGCACCCTTTGCATATTCCAGCTTCCTTATTCTGGGAACCTATTGGCTGAGCATCGGCTTATTGGCTAATGCAACCTACCGGATTGTTCAGAAAGAAAAGGCTTGAGGGCCTAATCCAATTGTTTATCCAACGCCAGAATTGTGCGTAAGAGCACATTCGCGCCATTGGCCATGTCCTTCGCAGAGGTGAATTCCTTGGGTGAATGGCTGATGCCTCCTTTACTGGGCACAAAGATCATTCCCACGGGCGCTATCCGTGATATATCTTGGGAATCATGACCCGCTCCACTCGGCATGTATTGATAGGAAAGACCCAGTGCTTTGGCCGACGACTCAATTTCCTTTTGGATGGTGGGGTCGGTCAAGGCAGGTTCTGCCGTGGTATCCAGAGGCCTAAACTCTACTGAAACATTGGAGGACTTGGCAATTTCTTCCGTTTTTTGTTTAATGGCCTGATATACTTTTTCAATTACTTCAGAAGATAGATCACGTATTTCCAAACTGGCCACCACTTTGCCCGGAATTACATTGGGTGCTCCCGGTTCTGCCTTAATTCGTCCAACGGTGGCTACCTGAGCCCCATCAAAACTATTCGCTACTTCATTGACGGCCACAATATATTTTGCTGCGGCCAAAAGGGCATCCTGTCTGGCATTCATGGGTGTGGTACCGGCATGGTTGGCAAAACCGGTGAAAACCACATCCCACCAATTCAGCCCAACAATACCTTCTACAACTCCTATATCAAGCCCTAAACTTTCCAATTTCCCCCCTTGTTCAATATGGAGTTCCAGAAAGGCGGCCATGCTGCCTTTTTCCCTGGCAGCTTGCTTTATTTTTGTAGTGTCGCCACCAATTCGCATAATCCCCTCACCCATGGAATACCCAGTGGCGTTTGCAATGGGAAAAGCGGATTTTCCCAAGTTGCCGGCCATCGCCCTACTGCCCATAACGCCGCCTTCCTCGTTCGGGAAAATAATGACTTCCAAGGGATGTGAAGTGGTGATGTTGTTTTCGTTCAGGGTGGCAATCACTTCCAAAGCAGCCATAGAACCCACACAGCCGTCGTAATTGCCTCCATTGGGAACCCGGTCGATATGGGAACCAAATGCTATGGGCTTTTTAGAGGCATCTTTTCCAGCCCGCTGCCCAATGATATTTCCTGCGGCATCAATTCGTACTTCCATTCCAAAACCCTTTAGGGTTTCAACCACCCATTGCCTTGCTTCGATATCCGCATCGCTGAACGCAACACGTTCGGTTTCGCCATTTTTCTGTAGACCGAATTTGGCCAGGTCAAAAATGCGTTGTTCCAATCGTTGCTGATCAACAGTGGGTTGTTTCTTTTGAGAGAAGAGTATACTGAAAGATAGAAATGCCAGAAGTGTGATTCCGAGTCGTATCATGAGCGCCTTAATTTTCAGAAAGGTAGCAATTTATGCGCAGAGCGAGTTGTTGGTACTAGGCATTTTCGGTGGCTGGGGACTTTAGTTTTATTCCAAACCATTTGATACTTGCCCATTTTTTATGAAACCCATTGAAGATGGGGATACACAGACCTATCGCCAATAAAACGAAGGCAACCAAAAAGATATTGAAGATATCCAAGAACAACGAACCACTGTTCAAAACAGCCAAAATAAGCAAGGTGGACAACGGAAAGGACAATGCCAGAATGGCCACCCCAAAGTCACTGCTAAAGGTTTTTTTCTTGAGTTTCAGGTCCATTTCCATGGAATCGACTGCTGCGATGTGGGCATACGGCCAAAAACTACAGGCGCTTAGACCAAAGGCCATGGTGAGCAAAATTTCGTTTCTCGCCTCGATACCGGAAATCATTACAAATAGTGCGGAAATCAACAAGACCACCCCGGCTCTTGTACACAACAAGGAAAAAATCTGGAAAAATTGCTTCCGTTTGATCTTAACGGCCAGCCCAATGAACAAGAGCACCAAAGGGGTCATGATCAAACTGAGTTTCTCCAAGGTCTCACTTAAAAAGAAAGGAAGGGAATCCATCGTAAAACCAAAAACCAACAACAACAGGGCCACCCCGATGAAGATATTGACGGGTTCCGAGACCATGGCCTTGATCAAGGGCTTCAGTTTGGTACCACCATTTTTTTGTTGGTCCGATTGTAATGCATAATGCCAGTTCATGGCCACGAGATAGAGAAAAAACAGCACAAATATCTTATTGCCCAGATCGGACATGGCGGCTTTGGCCAGGTAATCTTCCCCCAAAAACTCCAAAATAAAGGGAAACGAGGATAAGCCAGGAGCCAATGAAGGCACCAAAAGTTTTGCGGTTCGGTATTCCGGGGAGTTCTTACCAATTCCCATAAGGGGCAAAACCAAAGGCATGGCCAAGAACAAGAGTAGGTTGAGCCCAAGGGCCAATAGGGGCAATATCAAAAGATGCAACTCTACCTTAATGCCCAATAATGCGATAAAAATCGTGGAGGGCAGGGCCAGGTTGAGAATGATTTTCTTGATTCCGTTGATCTCTTCCTTGGACTTGAACTTAACCTTGAGTAAGATTCCAATGAAAATGAAAAAAAGAAAAACAGCTGTCTTTTGAAATCCGATATCCACTATACCAATACTTTATTGATGGCAGCGGTAAACATTTTCATTTCTTCCATGGTACCCATACTAACGCGGCACCATTTTTTATCCATGAATTCAAAAGCCCTTACACCTACTTTTTGTTCGGTCATTTTGGTTAAAAATTCCTTTCCATCCATTTCAATGGGGAAAATCAAAAAGCTGGTATGGGAAGGGACATATTCAAATCCCATTTGACCCAAACTCTCATAAACATATTCCCTACAGCTGGCATTCAGGGTTCGGGATGTTTCTATGAACTCTGCGTCGTCCATGGCGGCCATGGCAGCATATACAGAGGGCAGGGAAATACCCATACCGCCCCTGGTAATACTTTGCAAACGATCTAGGGTTGCTTCTTGGGCAACGATATACCCAACCCGAAGTCCGGCCATGCCATGAATTTTGGAGAAGGTTCTGGCGATGATCACATCCTTACCTTGGTTGATCAAGGACACCATGCTCTTTTTGGCGCCTTCATCCAAAAACCAGAGGTAGGCCTCGTCCACAAAAACAGGAACTTTTTCGGAAACCCTGGAACAGAAATCCACCAATTCCTCGTGATTGGTTAAAGTGCCTGTTGGGTTGTTTGGGTTACAGATATAGACCAATTTGGTTTCATCATCAACGGCTTCTTCCATGGCCTTCAGGTCGTGCGACCAATCATCTTTCAATGGAACAGGCTTCCATTTGGCCCCAACCGATTCGGCTACTTGAATGAGCGACATATAGGCTGGGTCTGCGGAAACTACATTGCCGCCATTCATGAAAAAGACCATGGCGGTTTTTTCCAAAAGATCGGAAGAACCTGGGCCCATCATAATGTTTTTGCTTTCCACACCTTCAAAATCGGCGATTTTATCTACCAATTGGAACAACTCTTTCCATGCGTACCTATTTCCATTGGCTGCCGAATTTTTAAAAGCCTCCAAAGCCATGGGTGATGGCCCATACGGATTCTCATTCGCATTCAATTTGGCGGATAGTGGTGGAAGTGGTTCGGCATTTTCCGGTAAGAATTCCTTGAAAAACGGCGTGTAAACGGCATTTCCGCGGCTATCCAATTGTAATGGAACCCTTGGGGTTTCAGCTATTCCAAAATATGGCAAGGCCATTGCACCGCCAGCGGTGAGTACACTTTTTCTAATCCAGTCCCTTCGGTTGATGTTGGTTGTTCCCATTGATTTTGAGTTTTTAGCAAGAATTTAAAATTATGCGATCGTTTTGCCAATTCCAACACTAAAAACGTAAAAATCAAGGGTTTAAAATCAATATATCGAAAATTTGATTAGAAAATATTCCATTATCCTTATTGAAGTAACCCTTATTTGGGCCATTCGCCAAGGTCCGTGTCATTTCCATCCACCACCAAGCGCTCGATAAAGTTCCACGATTGCACTTAATTGTGCGTATTGGGAATCCACATAACCCAACTCGGAACTCAGGGCATTCTGTCTTGCAGTTAGCACCTCCAAATAGTTCGCCAAACCATTGTTCAACAGCTCTTCGGAATATTCCTCTGCCGTTGTGTACGCGTTGAGTTCCTTTTGGCGTGCTTTCAATTTTTGGGTCTCCGCATCGTAGGTATACAACGCATCGGAGACTTCCCTGCCAGCGGTCAACAGTGTTTTTTTGTAGGTAAGCAATGCCTGCTCTTGGCGTGCCTTGGCCACTTCCAACTGGGTGCGCAACCTTCTGCCATTAAAAATGGGCTCCGTAAGCGATCCCACCAACTGGGAAAACAAGGAAGAAGCATCCAGCCAATTGTCAAATTCCAGACTTTGGAACCCCCCGTTTGCACGCAAGGTGACGGAGGGATACATACTACTCCTGGCCACATTGGTCAACTCAAAATTGTTGATCAGGGCATATTCGGCCTGCATCACGTCGGGGCGGTTAGCCAACAGCAAATAGGGCACCCCCGTTTTCAAGTCGGTATTAATGGATTGATCGTCCAAACTGCCACGAATAATCCCATGAGATGCTTCACCCAACAATATGCTGAAGGAATTCTCCAACAGTTTAATGTTGTTTTCCAAATCGATCAAGATAATTTCAGCAGTATGTACCTGCGCAGCGGTTTGTTTTACGGCCACCTCTGTCACCAGTCCTGCATCCTTTAATGCTTGTGTGGTTTCCAAACTACTTTTTCTGGCCTCAAGGGTCTTTTTAGTGATATCGCGTTGTTTGTCAAGCGCCATAAGTTGATAGTACATATTGGCTATGGCCGCCACTAATTCGGTCTTAACCGCTTGATGGGCCGAAACGCTTTGAAGGTAGGAAGCACCGAATGCCCGTTTGTTGCTTCTGATTTTACCCCAAACATCGGCTTCCCATGAAAGGGCACCTGAAAGTTCGAACTGTTTCAAGGGCCTGGTGAAAAAACTACCGAATTGGCTGTTTTGTGAGTTCTTGGTCCTCGTGAAACTTGCGGTTCCTGACAATGTGGGATAATATCCAGCTTTTCCCTGTTTCAAATAAGCCTCGGCAGCCACAACATTCTGAAGTGCAATCCGAATGTCGAGATTGTTCTCCAGTGCTTGTTCGATATAGGATTGTAGCTGTTTGTCCTCGAAAAGATCTCGCCAGGAAATATTCGCCATGGAAACACTATCCTGGGGCAAATTGTCGGTTCTGTACAAGCGTTCGGTCTCCATGTTTGGCCGCTCGTAGTTCTTGGCCACAAAGCAAGACTGGAGTAACAATGGAGCCGTTACCAGTACAAGGATTTTATAGGTTGATTGTATTTTCATGATTGAATTGCGTTGTGGTTAAGCATTTTTAACTTCAATGGTCGGTTCCGGTTTTCCCGAGAAGCGTTCCTGCAAAGCTTGGAACACAACAAACAGTACAGGTACCACAAATACACCCAGTATAGTGCCCACAAGCATGCCGCCTACCGCACTTATCCCGATGGACTGGTTACCAATGGCACCGATTCCGGAGGAAAGCGCCAAGGGCAATAGACCAAAGATGAAGGCAAAGGAGGTCATCAAGATCGGTCTGAGTCGAGCTCGGGCACCATCGGCCGCCGCATCGAACAGGGAAAGTCCTGCCCTGCGTCGTTGGAGGGCAAACTCCACGATCAAAATGGCGTTTTTGGCCAATAGACCAATGAGCATGATCAAGGCAATCTGGAAATAGATGTTGTTCTGTAGTCCACCCAATTTCACAAATAGGATAGCGCCAGCAATACCAATCGGAAGTGAAAGCAGAATGGAAAGGGGCAAAATGTAACTTTCATATTGGGCACTAAGCAAGAAATACACAAAGATCAAGCTCAAGATAAAGATCAAGATGGTCTGTGAACCGGCATTGGCCTCTTCCCGAGTCAATCCGGAATAATCGTAGGAATAGGTGGTAGGCAATACCTGCGCTGCCACTTCTTCAATGGCGTTTATGGCATCCCCAGTACTGTATCCTGCATTGGGCACCCCGGATATTTTAACCGAACTTAATAGGTTGAATCGTTCCACTACCTCAGGGCCATATATTTTTTTCAACGTTACAAATTGGCTTACTGCAACTGATTCTCCATTAGCGTTCCTAACAAAGATGTGGTTCAACGAATTTTCATCCGCCCTATCTTCCGGTTTGGCTTGGATCATTACCCGGTACTGCTTGCCAAACCTATTGAAGTCGGTTGCGTAGATACCGCCATAGTAGCCTTGCAGGGCATTGAAAATGTCCGTTGCCGAAAAACCGGCCATTTTCACCTTTTCCATGTCAACATCCAGGTTGTATTGTGGAAAGCCAGGGTCGAACTGTGAAATGGCATATTGGATTTCCGGCCTGGCATTCAATGCACCCAAGAATTGATTCTTGATGTCGTTGATGTCCTGCCAATCTTCGCCCCCCTTACTTTGGAGCTGTACTTCAAATCCTGAATTGGTTCCAAACCCCTGGATGCTGGGTGGGGTAAAGTAGATGATCTGTGCATCCTTGAACTGGGCCGACATAGCAAATAGTTTTTGCATGGTTGCACTAAGGGACAATGAATCGGCTTCCCGTTCGCTCCAATCTTTCAGCTTCATGATGGAGAAGGCATAGGAACCTGCACTCACCCGGTTGATCAAACTGAACCCGGCCACACTCATCCGTGCATCGATCACATCCATGGACTCGTAGATCGAATCCAGCTTCATGATTGTTTCCTCCGTTTTTTCAATGGTGGTTCCAGGGGGCATGCTCACGTTCGCAAATATGATTCCCCTGTCCTCATCGGGAACAAATCCGGATGGGGTGGTCTTGAAAAGATAAATGGCCAAAGCTGTAAATCCCAATAGCATGGCCACAGTGATCCACTTTCGTTTTACCAAATTACCCACCGTGTTGGTATATTTATTGGTAACGGCCGTGAACCCTATGTTGAATGCTTTGAAAAAGCGGGACATAAAGCTTTTTTTGTGCCCTTCTTCCGAACTATGTGGTTTTAAGAAAAGTGCTGCCAATGCCGGGCTCAAGGTCAAAGCGTTTACGGCAGAAATCAAAATAGCAACGGCCAATGTGATACCGAACTGTTGATAGAACACCCCCGATGAACCTTGGATAAAGGAAACCGGGATAAAAACCGCTGACATCACCAGTGTAATGGATATGATGGCCCCAGAAATTTCACCCATGGCCTTTTTGGTGGCTGTTTTGGCCGAGGTGGCCCCTTCCTCCAATTTGGCATGAACCGCCTCAACCACCACAATGGCATCATCCACCACAATACCAATGGCCAAGATCATGGCGAAAAGGGTAAGCATGTTGATGGAATAGCCAAAAATTTGCAGGAAGAAGAACGTACCTACAATAGCTACTGGAACGGCAATGGCCGGAATCAAAGTGGACCTGAAATCTTGAAGGAACAGGAACACCACAATGAAAACCAAAATAAAGGCCTCAATCAAGGTCTGCACCACATGGTCGATGGAAGCATCCAAGAAATCTTTGGAGTTAAAAGGAATCACATAATCCAACCCTTTGGGGAATTCGGTTTTACTTTCTTCCAGGATGGTTTCGATTTGATCGATAATCTCTTTCGCATTGGACCCAGAAGTTTGGTACACCCCAACGGCAACGCCGGGATTTCCCATACCGGTATTTTTACGCACATAACTGAATGCCCCCAGTTCAATTTCGGCCACATCCTTCAACCGAAGGAATCCACCATCATCTGTGGTTCTTAAAATGATATTTTCATACTCTTCCACATCGGACAACCGTCCTTTGTACTTCATCACATATTCGAAAATACCATCTGCATTTTCGCCGATTTTTCCTGTGGCAGCCTCGCGGTTTTGTTCCCGAAGGGCAGCCTGGATATCCGAGGGAACCAAATTGAAAGCGGCCATTTTATCGGGAGAGATCCAAATCCGCATGGAGTAATCCTTGGCGCCGAATACGTTCACATTACCTACACCCTTGATTCGTTGTAACTTGGGCACCAAGTTGATCTTGGCATAGTTTTCCACAAAAGTGGCATCGTAATTTTTGTTTTTGGAGAATATGGAGAAAAACAAGAGGGCACTGTTTTGCGCCTTTTGTGTGGTTACCCCGGTATTGATTACTTCCTGGGGTAAAAGACTGTTGGCCCGTGCCACACGGTTTTGAACGTTTACGGCGGCGATATCGGGATCTACACCGAGTTCAAAGAACACGCTTATACTGGCGGCACCGTCGTTACTGGCAGAGGAGGTCATGTAGGTCATTCCTTCCACTCCATTAATCTGTTCCTCCAAAGGAACCACCACGCTCTTGAGTACGGTTTCGGCATTGGCACCTGTATAGTTGGCATTGACCTGAACGGTAGGCGGTGCAATTTCGGGGTATTGTTCCACAGGGAGCACACTGAGTCCCAAAACACCCAAGATCAAAATGATCACGGATATGACTGTGGAAAGTACGGGACGATCTATAAACTTATCGAACATAGCAGTTGGTTTCTTAATTTATTGAACAACTATTGGATGGGGTTGATGGTTTGACCATCCCTCAATTTGGAGACTCCTTCGGAAACAAGGGTTGATACACCCTCAAGCCCATCGGAAACAATAAATTCCGTATCGGTCATCGCAACAATGGTAATCGGTTTTGTGTGTACCGTATTGTCATTGTCCAAGGCAAAAACCATTTTGGTTCCTTGTTGGTCTATGGTTACAAATTGGGGCACCACCCAAACATTGTTGTAGGTATAAGGTACTTTTATAGTACCTGTACTTCCTGAGCTCAATAATTGTTCTGGATTGTCAAAATCCGCCCTTAAGGTGACACTCCCCGTAGTCGGGTTGATGATATTGTTTACCATGGCAATTCTTCCTTTGGTTGGATAAGTTTCCCCGTTCACCATAACCAGTTCCACTTCGGGTGATGTTTCGGTGCCCATTGGATTGCCTTTGGACGCCATTTGGGATTTCATTTGAAGCAATTCCTTTTCATTCATCGAAAAATAGGCCCGAACACTGCTGATGTCGGATACCACGGTCAACGGAGTCCCCATGTTGCTGCTTACAAGCGCACCCACTTTATAGGGGATTTCACCGATATAGCCATTGGCTGGGCTTACGATGTTGGAATAGCCAATGTGCCTGTTGCACAAGTTAATAAAAAAAGTGTTCGTTGATCATTGCTGCTCCAAGGATGGATCGTACCTTTAGGTATGCAGGGCAAGAAAGATTACCAAGAAAAGCTGTTCGCGAGCTTTCAGCTG